>CZKY01000080.1_pt1 | contig 31089 bp, 28 predicted proteins | sample 2454881 | NCBI WGS metagenome assembly CZKY01 (sample SAMEA3539301, study PRJEB10725) | soil metagenome | biome: tundra; feature: field; material: soil | place: USA | collected 2010-05 | depth 0.15 m | reverse complement strand
TTCAAATCGCGGCAAGCCAAAAATGACTTCAACTCATTGCGCAGCTACTACTTGCAGCCACCACCTCGCAACTTAACCGGACAGCAGTGACTTGCCACATTCGGTAGATAAGGAAGTCCGCATATTGCTCCCTGATCTTCTGGTGAATCTCCTTGGCGTTCTCCGTGCTGAAGGCCCTGCTCAGGCCGAGGTTATCCCGAACCCAGCTGTCGACAACCGGCAAGTTCGGATCAATAGTCGCAGCAAGCTTACTCGCGAACGATTCTTCCATCCTGCCCGTTGACGCACTTAGTTTCTCAAGGATGCTTCCGAAGTCCGCTGGCAGGTGCTTCGACTCCTCAAGCAAGTCAAATAACTTTTGCCTGGGCGCTGGCTTCAGAAAGCGAACTCTGTAATACCCGGCGAACCGTCTCTGGAATTCCTTATCCTGGGCAACATTCACCAAACGAACGCTTCCTTGGAGCCATGAATACGTGTCAATGGGCTTTCTGAGTTTGCCGAGTGCCGAATCGATTTGTTCGCTCGTGACCCTTATCATTGCTTCGGCCAGCCCTCTGTTGGCGGCTTCCGCCTAAGGCCAGCAGTCGCAACCGCCTTCTCGCGGTCCCTGAGCTTTTCGAGAATCTTGATCTTCTCGGTAAAGCTGAGCGCTGCCAGTCGCTGGCGCATCCGCTCTTTGCCCTGCATTTGCCTTTCACGCAAGGTAGCCACTGCTTCGCAATACGCCTTCTGATCGTGATCCTTGTCTTCAGGCACAGGTTTCAGGACTGGTCTTCGCTCGTCAGCATTGTCCTCCAAAAACAGAGGCCGAGGCAAAGCCCCGGCCCACATGCTCTTCACTGACAGCTGATGGCTGACAGCTGAGAGCTTCTTACGCGGCTTTGGTGACGCCCTTGGGCTCTTTGCCTTCGAGCGTCTTCTGGCTGCCTACGTTTACCTTGATCTGCTTCGGTTTGGCCTCGGCCTTCTTGGCCAGCTTGATCTTCAACATGCCCTTGTCATAGTCGGCCTGAACGTTGTCATGGTCGACGGTGTTGGGGAGAGTGAAGGTGCGGGTGAAGCTGCCATACTGCCGCTCCACTCGACGGAAGTTCTCTTCTTTCTCTTCCTTCTCGAACTTGCGCTCGCCGTGCACGGTCAGTGTGTTGTTCTCGATGCGGACGTCGATGTCCTTCTCGTCGATTCCCGGCACTTCGATTTTCAGAGTCACGTTGTGCTCGTCCTCGTAGACATCCACGGGCGGAGCAAATGCGGTCGTGGTTAGAGATTCATCCTGCCCTTCCGGCCCACGCGGGTCGCGGAACAAACGGTTCATGCGGTCTTGCAGGGTGACGAACTCACGGAAAGGGTCATAACGCGTAAACATGGTCATAAGGTAAATCCTCCTTCAAATTCAAGCGGGGCTATCTGAGCTCCCGGATTGTTAATTAGTGTCATCACATCATAAAATCTTAGTGTGTTATTGTCAAGCACATTATATTATTATTTTTCAATTGCTTACGCTCAATATCAGGCACTGGAGATAGCTGGTTTCGGGCACATTTAGGAGAATTGGGTGGTCCTTGGCGGCTCCGCGGTTCTCGACTACGCGCAGGGATTTGTGGGCGTCACGGGCGGCGTCGGCTACCATTTCGAGGAAGTCTGCGGCGCCGACGTGGAAGGAGCAGGAGCAGGTGACCAAGATCCCTCCAGGCCGGAGCATCTTCATGGCACGCAGGTTGAGCTCCTTGTAGCCACCCAAGGCTTTTTCCAGGTCCCGCTTGGTCTTGGCAAAGGCCGGCGGATCGAGAACGATGGTGTCGTAGCGCCGGTTCGCAGCGGAGTACTCTCTTAAGAGATCGAAGGCGTTGGCCTCGATCCACTCCAGTTCGCGCCCGTTCAGAAGCGCGTTCTTTTCCGCCATTTCGAGCGCTGGACGCGAGCTGTCCACTCCGGTGACGCTGGAACACTTTGCGGCCAGGTGCAGCGCAAATCCGCCCTGGTAGCAGAAAGCGTCGAGGGCTTCCCCGTGCGCGTATTCGGCCGCCGCGGCGTAGTTTTCCCGCTGATCGAGAAACGCGCCGGTTTTCTGGCCTTCGAGGCCGTCGTAGTGGAAGCGGACGCCGCTGGTTTCGTCTCCGTTCATCTTCCCGCCGTTCATGCTGATGACGGCCGAACTCTTCTCCCCCCAAAGGAGTCTAGACTGCAGCGGCGGCAGTTGCTCAAGTTCTCGAATGCGCGCATCGACGCGCTCCACGATTCCCGCCGGTTGCAATTCTTCGCGTAGCGTTTGCAGGACGGCTTCGCGCACGGGTGCGGCGTCCATGGCTTGGGTCAGGATTTGCACCGAGAGGACATCGTTGTAGCGATCTACGATGAGGCCGGGCAGGAAATCGGCTTCGCTGAAGACGATGCGGTAGGCGTTGGTATTCGAGACGAGCTCTTTGCGGTAGGCGATGGCGGCGCGAATGCGCTCCGCGACCAGGGCGGGCAGATCGTCCACGGAACCGTGAGAGATCATGCGGATGGCGATCTGCGACGAAGAACTGTAGAGCGCCGTTCCCAGGAATTTCCCGCGAGGATCGAGCACTCGGACAAGCGCCCCCGGCGGGATATCGTCCGCTCCGGAGACATCCGAACGATAGACCCATGGGTGGCGGGATTGCAGGCGCGTAGCCCCGCGGAGGGAGAGTTTTACGAAAGGCTCCGCGTGGTGAGCAGAGTCGGCGCGTTTTTTCGGCATGGATAGATGGTATAGCGAATCGGAAGCTGCTGGTTGCGTGGGGACAGCCGCCCCCGGCTGTCCAAGCGGAGCGCAGCTCGGCCGCTTCCCGCGTCCTTACTTGGATGGGCGGTGACACCCATCTGCACGAGCGCGGATCGGCTCAGGCTCCACTTACCATTCCGTCTAGATTCCGCTTGCGCGTGGCTAGTTCTCCCCAGTTCGGCACTGCGCCGACGCTTGCCGTCACCGCGCCCGACATCACCTTCTGCCACGCGGCCTGGAACTGCTCCATCTCGGGCGCGGTTCCAACCGTGATGCGCGCGTAGGTTGGCCATGCCGGCCAGATGCGCCCGATAAATACATTTTGTTTTGCCATGGCATCGATCGCTGCCTTCGCGGGCCGTTTCGTGTCGAGCATGAAGCAGTTCGATTCTGAAGGGACGTAGGAGTATCCGTTGCGGTCGAGCCAGGCAAAGACCTCGCTGCGGATGCGGGCGTTGATGCGCTTGCGCTCGGGCACCAGTTGCGCGTCTTTCAGGCTGGCCGATGCGGCGACGAGCGCGGTGATCGGCATGAAATTCCAGCCGCCATAATTTTCGATTTTCTCCAGCAGGTCGGGCCGGCCGAATACGGCGCCACAGCGCAGGCCCGCCATGCCGTAGATCTTCGAGAACGTGCGCAGCAGGATCACGTCCTTGCCCGCTTTCACCAGATCCATGACCGAAACCGCGTCGGAAAAATGAATGTAAGCTTCATCCACCAGCACGACGGAACCCTTGGGCTTGTTCTCGACCAGGTATTCGATATCGGAATGACTGGTCAGCGTGCCAGTCGGATTGTTGGGTGTACAGACATAGAACACGCCCGCGTCGGGAGCCGCAGCCAGCATCGCTTTCACATCATGGGCGTAGCTTTTCGCCAGCGGGACTTTCACCACCTTGGCGCCGACGGCATGGGCGGCAAACATTCCGGCTTCGTATCCCGGATCGGCGGTCACATAGCTGCGCTGCGGTGAGGCGAACGCGGCGACCGCGTGATGCAGAGGCTCGCTCGATCCAGGATAGACGTGAACGTGTTCCGGCTTCAGCCCTTCCATTTCTGTAAGCGTCTTCACCAGATCGTCCGTGAGCCAGTCGGAATAACGGCCGCCCTGCGGGATGATGGCGGCTGCCGCCTCGCGCGCCGAAGCAGCGGGCCCGAGCGGGTTTTCGTTCGCGTCAATCCGGATCGCATCTTTCGGAAAATTGTGCACGCGAGCGCGAGCCAACATCGGTTCGGTCACAATGCGCAATGCCAGCGCGGCCGATGCGGCGGCCGACAGGCTGAGAAACGAACGGCGGGATGCAGAAGGAAGGCGGAAATCGTTGGCCATCACTCACCTCGTGCGGGCAATCTTACAGCAAAACCGGCCTCGGATTCGGACGCAAATTGTGACCGATCTTCTTGTGACCGGTGTTCGCAGAATGAGCGGGAAAAGCGGGAGGCCACGGGCCGCGTTCTTGTGTTAACTTTCAACCCTCGATTTGCTCGCCGAGAAACTGATCGGCAAGAAAGTCGATTCCCCGTTTTTCCCAGGAGGCCCCCTCGTGAAGCGTCCACTCGTCGCACTAATGACGACGATTTGTATCGCGCTGTCAATTGCGGTTATTCTTCCCGCCGCCAGACCTGTTCAAGCCGGTAGTGCCAAGCATGCGAACTCGCCGGACAGTACCGATCTTGGCAAAGCAGAGGAGTATTGCGTCAAGAAGGGTGGCGAAGTCGACGTTCGCGCACCCTACTTCAACACCAACGACGATCCGAAAAACTGGTTCCGTCTTTCCGGGGATCGCGACTTTTGCAAGTTCACGTTGAAGAAAGATGGATCGCGGATTCACGTGCTGCTTTCGACACTCTACAGCGATAAGCCGACCCTGGCAGCGCTGGCCTACTACGCGGAGGTTCCGTATAACGGCAGTTGCAACGGCAATCCCGGATCCTGCTACTGCTCCCAGCTTGGCGGTACCGATCTGTTCGGCGGAATCAACCTGAACGGCGGCGGATGGGTGATGAAGTCGGATCCGGTCGATACCGTGCTCGAGGCCTGTATCTTCCCGGATATGTCTTCGATCGATTCCTGGGGGCTGACGTATCACCAGGCTGGAATCATCCGCGGCAAAAATCTGGACAAGGTGCTGCGATATCCAAACCCGTTTGCTGCCAAACAGGAGTTTCAATTAGAACTGTGACCGCATGATGATTACGGTAGTGGAAAACGAGTAGCGCCGCCGGGACGGCGGCGCTACTCTCAGCGGTGAAACGGTACTAGAACTGTTTCATAAACAGGTTTCAGAAGGGAATGATCTAGCGGGCAGCCGATTGTTCCGCCGGAGAGGCGGAATGCTTGTGGCTCGCTTTGTGCTCGCGCCGGATGGCGAGCAGATCCTTCTGAAGAACATCGAGCGCATTCGAGGGGATCTCAGAACCCCACTCGTCGATTTCTTTTTCTTCCCAATGACCGTTGAGCCGGAGGGCGGCGTCGGTGAGGTCCTCGGGAAACGCTTGGCGGTAATTTCCTTCGCGCACCAGCACATCGCCGAACTGGCGTCCAGTGTGCATTTCGTAGATGCGCCGCGTCGAACTGCCGCCGCTATTGGTAAACACCAGCAGCACTTCGCCTTCCTCGGCGTAATCTGGACGGTAGAACCATGCCTGCGGAGCATCCGCCTTGGGGCGCGCGCGTTTTCTACCGGTAACCGTCACGACTTCCTGCTCCGGCTTCACTTCGTTCGCGGGGTTGTAGTGATAAATTCTCTGGCACGATTCGCAGACCATTACCTTCTCGCCATTCCGCACTTCGTTGTAGATCTGCGGTCGCAGCATCACCTGGCAGCCCATGCATTTGTGGTCGCGGACTTCCGCCAGCCCGCTGCCGCGGAACTTCATCACGCGCTCATAGTGACGAAGAATATCCTCGGAAATCCCGTGGCGCAGGGCGTCGCGCTTGGCGTTCCACTCGGAGAGCTTCTTCTGATCTTCGGCGGTAACTTTTCGCGCTTCTTGTTTTTCTTTTTCGATCTCGGCCGTCTCTGCCTTGAGCTCGGCTTCGGCCGCTTTGACTTCTTTTTCGCGCGCCTCGACGTTGACCATCACCTCCAGAATGCGGTCTTCGTTGAGGCGGATCTCCTGCTCGGCAAACTGGATCTCGTGCAGCAGCGCTTTGTACTGGTCGTTGGTTTTAACGTCGAGGGACTGGTCGCGATACTTGGAAATCTTGGCTTGCAGATCTTTAATATTGGTTTCGAACTTCTTGCGGTTGGCCTCGTCGCCCTTGGCTGCAGTCCGCGCCTTTTCCAGGTGCGCCTTGGTCCCAGCCAGCTTTTGCTCGATCACCGCCACGCGTTTCGGCAGAGCGGCGACTTCGTCTTGCAGTTTGCGGATCTCTTTATCCGCCACCTGCAGCTCCAGCAATTTGTCGATGTCAGGAAGCATCGGTTCGGGGCATCACTGTATCGATTCTAGCACGCGAGAACGGCGGGCCTGCCGCGGCGAATCACACCCGCGGTGTCGCTCCCAGCCCGGCAGGCCAGATTGTGGTAGGCTGCGGAGTTTGGTCCGGTTCGCAAGAAACAGACGGAGGCCAGCCTTGAAGCTGCCGAATCTTGCACTCTTTCTCACACTCTTAATGTTCGCTACCACCCCGGCGCTGAGCCAGCAGGACAAAGCCAGCAACGTACTCGTCGAGCGCGTCGGCGACACGGCCTTCATTCAATTGCACGCTCCCAGCTTCCAGGCGCTTACGCCCCGGCAGCAAGCCTTGGCGTACTGGCTGACACAGGCCTCAATCGCGATCGATCCTATTATTTACGATCAGTTGTCCGCCTACGGTCTGCAACAGAAACGTCTGCTCGAGGAAATCATGGCATTTCCGAAGGGAATCGACCCGGCAGCGATGGCGAAGATCGCCGAATTCACGAAGCTTTTCTGGGCCAGCCGCGGCAATCACAACGACACGACGTCCCAGAAATTTCTGCCCGCCTTAACGTTTGAGCAACTGGAAAAGGCCGCCCTGATCGCGCAGCAGAACGGAGCATTTCGGACGGCGTACGCCGATCTCCCGCCGCTGAAGAAACCAGCGGATGTAACGCGGGAACTGGAGTCATTGCGAGCTTCGCTTTTTGACCCCGCGTTTGAGCCGATGATGACCGCCAAGAGTCCGGCGGGAGGAAAAGACACGATCCAAGCCAGTTCGAACACTTTTTACCAGGGCGTAAGTCTGGACGATCTGAAGGGGTTTCAAGAAAAGTATCCGCTGAACTCGCGGGTAGTAAAAAGTGCGGACGGCAAACTTACCGAACTGATCTACCGCGCCGGCACGCCAGACGGCAAGGTCCCTCCCGGACTGTATGCCACGTTCCTGAAGAAGGCCGTCGAATGCTTCCAGAAAGCGCGCGGCTACGCCGAACCCCAGCAAGCCGAAGCGATTGACCATCTCATCCGCTTCTATCAGACGGGCGAATACGCGGAGTGGCTTGCGTTCGGCACCGCCTGGGTTCAGAACGATGCCACAGTGGACTTTGACAATGGCTTCATCGAGGTCTATCGCGACGCACGCAGCGCGAAAGGAAGCTCGCAGAGTTTTGTCACCATCACCGACAAGCCCGTCACCACCGCCATGAAAAAACTGGCGGAAAATGCCGGCTATTTCGAACAAAAGGCTCCCTGGGACGCCAGGTACAAGCGCGAGTCGTTCAAACTTCCGGTAGTGAAAGCAGTCGAAACCCTGATCGAAACTGGCGATTTTAACGTAATCACGATCGGCGATAATCTGCCGAACGAAGACGAAATCCACGAGAAATACGGCTCGAAGAATTTTCTGTTTACCGGAAGCGGCCGCGCCCTGGACGAAGCTACCGGCAAGACGGCCGTCGCGGAGTTCGCCGCCGATGCCGCCGAGGTCGAGCGCAACGCGAAGTACGGCACGGAAGCGAGCAGTCTCATGGTCGCCATGCACGAAGTAATCGGCCACGGCTCGGGCAAGCTGAGCGACCGTGTCAGTGGCGGAGCCCAACCTTTCCTCAAGGAATATTTTTCCACGCTCGAGGAAGGGCGCGCCGACTTGATGGCGCTTTGGAACGTGTGGGATCCCAAGCTGAAAGAACTTGGGCTGATTTCAAACCAGGAAGAAGTAGCCAAGACCATGTACGACAACGCGGCAGCGGTTGCCTTGACCCAACTGCGCCGCATTCCAGCCGGCGACACGATTGAAGAAGACCACGAGCGCGACCGGCAGTTGATCGCACACTACATCGCCGACAAGGTTCCCGGTTCGATCGAACAGTTCACGCGCAACGATAACGCTAAGACTTACGTTCGTGTAGCCGATTATCAAAAGATGCGCCAGGGTGTTGGCATGCTTCTCGCCGAACTCATGCGCATCAAGGCGGAAGGGGACTACGAAGCGATCAAGGCGCTGGTCGACAAATATGGTGTCCACTTCGATCCTGCGCTGCGCGACCAGGTGCTCGCGCGTTATCGGAAACTCAACCTGCCGACATATTTTGCCGGCGTGAACGCTCACTTGACCGCCAGCTTCGGCAAGAAAGGCGAAATCGAGAAAGTCGAAATCAACTACCTGCAGGATCCTGTACTTCAATACCTGGACTACGGCGCGATGTACGACAAGAACCTGGCACCGTGAAAGAGGCGCGAAGTCCGATTTTCGATGCCCGGCCCCTAAAGAGATACCTGATTCCCCGTAGAGACGCGGCTTGCCGCGTCTGCGGAGACGGGGCAAGCCCCGTCTCTACGGAGGTTCGACCAAAGCCGGGGGCTGACTTTCGTAATCTGCCCTGCTGCCGCCGCCTGATGCAATATTGAGGGAGAATGTCCTCCACCGCCACCATACAGAAAGGAAAACGGGGCTCGCGCGTCAAGCTAGGCGGCTCCATCCTTGCCCTGGTGGTGCTCGAAAACGGGCGTCAAATCCGCAGCCGCATGAATCAGCTCTCCGTCAACGGCGGGCTGGTCTCCCTCGAAAACCCACTCGACGAAGGCATCCTGGTCACAGTTCTGTTCCACCTCGGCTGCACTAGCATCCGCTGCCGCGCGCACATGTTGTTTCCCATGTGGGCCACCAAAGGATGCCTCCAGCCTTGCCGCTTTTTGGACTTGCCCGAGGCCAGCCGCGCCAGTCTGAACCGAGAATTGGAAAGCCTGGTCCGAGCCGGCGCGTCTCAGGAAGAGGAAGAAGCCGAGTAACACAGAAAACGGCTGCGAGCTACGAGCAAACAGATGTTGGGGTTGCTCGCAGCTTGCTGGAACCCTTAAGCACACGGCACAGGCTAAAGGCGCTCACTTTCCTGCGGCTGCCAAGATCTCTTCCAACGAATACTTCTGCAACTCTCCAATCCGCTCGATCGTGATATCCGGCTTCGGATACTGCGCCACCAGCGCAGCATCCAGCGCGTAGTGTCCCTGGCGCGGAAACACCGTCGTCGCCCGCGTGCCCCAATGCTTCTTGATCGCCGCCAGAATCCGCACCTTGTCGTCCACCACCACGTAGTGCGTCGCCGGATACTTCGCCTCCACATCGTCCAGTTCCAGTTCCTTATGGATGTAGATCAAGACGTTCCCTTCGAAGATCTCATACAGGCCCGACCGGTCCACCTTGCGCGGCTGGAAAACCACATCGCCGTCGCTCAAGATCACCACCCGCCCCAATCGCTGTGCGTATTCCACCGCATCCAGCGACTCCGGGAACAGCCGGTTGGCAAAGGGATAATTCACCATGAAGTGCGACACAGCCAGCAGTTTCGGATCGCGCGGCCGCTCGACGCGATAACGCTGCAGCGCGCCCAGATAATCCGCGTATCCGAGCTCCGTGCGCAACTGCTCGAAGATTTCCCAATAGCGCTGCTCGCAGGCCTCGCCCACTTTATTCGTGAGGTACCGCTTCAGATCTTCCGCCACGCGATCGTTGTCGAGCAGCGTATTGTCCACGTCGAAAAAGAAGACGGTGCTCGGGTTGGCATCAGCGCGATTCACACGATCTCCAGAATAAAACGTGGCCCCTATCATGCCAGAAATCACCGCCCCACGTCGCAGCCGACACAGCACGTCACAGCCGCGATTTCCGCGCTTCCTGTACACTTGAGCTATTGCGAAGACAGGAAATTTGCGCCCCCCACGAAGGGCTTGTCAGGTCCCTTCCCTTGTAGTACAAAGGCGTCGTTCAAACAAATTGATGAATCATCCGAGGCGGAATATTGTGACTCTGCCTCACAAACCGGGCGAATCCGTTCTCGCCTCCCCCAGGAGCTGCTCTTCGTGGAACACATCGATCCAGCTGTCATCAATCGCTTCGACACACGCTCCAGCCGGCCTTGTGAATTCTGCCGGGAACTCGACCCGCAATTCCCCCAACGCCGCCCACTCGACCAGATGGTTGCCAGCAGCCGCAAAGCCATTGCTTCCGCCCATTTGAGTGAGGACGGGTACGTCCGCCACCGCATGCTCGAACTACGCCGGCTCACATCCCGCGCGCCGCTCACTGCGGCATGACGGGTGGATTTCCGCTCTGGTGTGGAAGCGGGGCTATGCCCCGCTTGAACGGGGCGTAGCCCCGTCCCCACACGACCACTTCCAGCGCGAGTTTTTCGCGCAACTTTCGCATTGGCCGCGAGTTCTAATAGGTAGGCCCCAAATTGGTGTACCCTAAGCGGGGGGAGGCTTCCCATGCTGGCCGGTATGCGATCCTGTTTCCTGCTTTCCTTCTTGTTGGCGTTTTCCGTTGCTGCCTGTTTGCCCGTTCAGGCTCAGATTAACGGTGTCCCCGCCTCGGTCACTTCGCTCGGTTTCGGCGGGAGTAACAACCCCACTCCCGGCGTCCGCGCCAGCGTGACGTCCCTCGGGCCAAACGGTTACGGCAACAGCCGGCCGATTTTTGGAGACTGCTGTGCCAACTTCTTCTTGCCGGCGAACCCAAATCCACCGCTGTTCTCGGGGCACCGCCATCGCCATGGGGATCACGCCTATTTCGCCGTGGGCGTCAGCGAGCCTGTCTACATTCCATACGCCGTTCCCTACGCCCAGGAAGCCGACGATGACTCACCCGACGTCGACTACGCCCACGCTCCTAGTACGCGGAACGCAGCTCCTCCCTCCAACCGCGCTGGAGGCCGCAATCCGGCTCCGAAGGTGGGCGCTTCCGCCAAACCGGCTCCCGGTGAGGCAAAAGAGCCCGTGGCCGCCCAGCCCTCGACCGTGCTGGTTTTCAAAGACGGTCACCATTCCGACGTGCTCAACTACGCCATCGTGGGCGATACGCTCTTTGACCTCGGCGCCGGCCGCACCCGCAAGATCCTCCTCGCCGATCTCGATCTCCCCGCCACCCTCAAAGCCAACGACGACCGCGGCGTAGACTTCCAGATTCCGGCAAGCACTACACGGCAATAAAAGAAGTCAGCGATACGGATCGACGAGAACTTCCGATGCGCCCGAAGTCCGCTGGGGCGGAGATTGCGGCTGCGCGCGGACAGGAGTGTCCGCGCCACACGATCTATTCGCCGTAGCGTTCTTTTAGCGAGCGCGTTATTTCGTCGCGGAGTTGGCGGTAATCGGAGTGGACGGTGGCGCGCAAAGCGGCTTCGGTGGAACTGCCTTGGGAGAGGCGTTCCAGGATGCGCGTGATTTCGCTCATGCCGTAGGCGTCGCGAATGTATTCGGTAGCGGCGAGAGATTCGGCGTAGGCGGCGGTGGCTTCGGGGGCGGAGAAGCTCATGAAACTGCCTTCGAGCACATTGAAGGGAATTTCATTTCCGGCGGCGAAGAGCTGTGCCAGTTGGCGTCCGTAGGAAGCAGCCGACTTGCCCTCTTCGATCTGGGCGATGCCTTCGTTCAGCCACGTGGGGCAGCGGTTGCTGGACATCTGGGAGACGAAAGAGTGAGTCAGTTCATGTTTGAGGACGCGGGCGAGCTCGGGCGTGACGCTCTGGACGCCGCTGACCGGGATGCGCAGCTTGCCATCATTGATAGCGCCGCTCCAGGAAGGCGCACGGGTCACGTCGAAGAACGCCTGCTGCGTGTAGAGCGTGACGGCGATGTTGTTGTGGGGCGAGTAGCCGAGATCGCGCACCAGGTCGTCATACTCGGAATCGAGGGTGGCGAGCAGGTCGCGGCGGAAGGTCTCGGAGGTGTCCTTGCCTTCGAAGTGGAGGTTAAAGTGGCTGCTTTCGCGTTGCGAAAAATCGGATTCGGCGCTCGATTCGCGCTCGGCGCGAGCCAGGTATTGGCTGACGGTGGTATCGGGACGCAGGGTCAGCGCCTTCTTCCAGGAGCGAATGGCATCGGGCGTATGATCGCTGGCGAATTGAACGAAACCCAGCATGGCGATGGCATCGGGTGAGTCGGGGGCAACGCTGGCGGCGTGTTGCGCGTAGGGCAGAGCTTCGGAGGCATGGCCGGTGCGCATCATGCAGGCGGCGTAGTAGATCAGCAGGGTGGAGTTGTCCGGCTGGAAGCGAAGCGCGGATTCGTAATAGCGCTTGGCCTGCGGGAAGTTGCCGTGATCGGATTCGTGCTTGCCGGCCAGGAAGTATGCGGTGGCGGCGAGTTCGGGATTGGCGGTTTGCGCGAGGCTGGCGAGGGCATCGGTATCAACCTTGCCGTCGCGGATGACTTTTTCGGCGACGTCGGCTTCGTGGTTGAACGAAGGCGCGGGCGGGGTGATGTCGGGAGCATTGGAGTTAGCGGATGCTCCGGAACCGGCGTGAACGGGCGCGGCGCCGCCGGCATCGATGCGCTCGACAGAGGATTTCGGGATGGCGTAGGTGTCTTCGCCGAGGTCGTACTCGACGCGGTCTTTGGTCTCGCGGACCTGGTCGGCCCAGATGGTGCGTCCATTCTTGAGATGAATGACGTCGGCGGGCGCGGGAAGCGCCGCCAGAAGCACTAGAATGAGGAACAGGGATCGCACTCGGCTGATTCTAGCAACGGCGCGGAGGGCTCGGTAAGGTGACCAAGGTGCTGGAACTGGGGCGGCAACTCCGCAGCCGGACAACGAAACAATTGTAAGAAGTTCTCAGTTCTCAATGGGAATCGGATGGTCCTTGGGTTTTTCTAAGAACTGAGAACTGGGAACTGTTTATGAAGCCAGGTCTGGTTCGGTCGCGGCGGATGATCGGGTTGGCATGGTGGCTGCTGGCGGCGATGGCTTGCGCGCAGGCAGCGGGACCGAGCCTCCAGTGTCCGCAAACGACGAGTGGGCTTTACGCCCGGATTCGTTCGGTCGGACTCGATCCGCAACGCGTCTACCACGTGCGGGACGCCTCGATTGACCGGCCTAATCTCCACCTTGATTTCGACGACGGCACGCTGGCGTTTACGGAAGACATTTGCGGGCGGATTACGGGCGCGTTCTTCGAGGGGGAGGGCGAGATACGGCTGCGACCACCGAACCGGGTGGAGCGCGGATCGCTGGCGCTGTTCACGGGGATGGCGATTCTCGAAGAGCAGTTCACCTCAGCATATCTGCGCTTCAACGACGACGCGGCGGCGGTCCTGCAGCGCTCTCTTTCGCCGGCGCAGGAGGGCGGCGAATTCATAAAAGAATGGGACGACACGAGCCGCATTCTGGCGGGGTTTGATGCTCTGCGCTTGCTGCTGGACTTCAGTCATTTTCTTCCGGCGCCGGGTGGAAACGAGCCGGATCGAAAATTCCCGTCTCTGCTGCACGCTCATTTGCTGGGCAAGAAACTGGGCGGTTTTGAAGTGTTCTGGGATGCGGCAGGCGCCGAGCCGTTGTGGGCAGGGCAGCCGAGGGTGAAAGACGGCATCCTGTTCTTCGATATCTGGACTTCGTTTGCGCCCAGTGGAGCGGGCAGCGCCGCTACGGCTCCACTGGCTGGTGACGCCTCGATTACGGGCTTCCGGATTCGGGCGTCGGTCGAGCCTCCGACGAGGTTGCAAGCATCGACGGAGGTGAATGTTCGAATTCGCAGCGGAGGAGAAAGGACGCTGCTGTTTGAGTTGTCGCGTTATCTGAAGATTGATGCCGTCGAGGCGGATGGGCGGCCCGTGGACTTCATCCAGAACCCGGCGATTGAAGGAACCGACCTGCAGCGCAAGGGAAACGACTTGGTGGCGTTGGTGTTTCCTGCTCCTCTCTTGCCCGGGCAGGAATTGAAACTGCGCTTTAACTATGCGGGCGAGGTTCTGTCGGAGGCGGGGAGCGGATTGCTGTATGTGGGCGAGCGCGGCACGTGGTATCCGAATTTCGGTTTGAGCCCGGCGCAGTTCGAGATGGAGTTTCACTATCCGGCGAACTGGACGCTGGTGGCGACGGGGAAACAGATGTCGCGTGCGGGCAGCGACGAAGACGAAGTGGAAACGAACCGGGAAGCAGGGGCGGAGAAAGTTTCGCGGTGGACCTCGGAGCGGCCGATTCCGGTGGCGGGGTTCAACCTGGGCAAGTACGTTCGGGCCGAGGCGAAGGCGGGCAACATTCTGGTGGAGGCGTACGGCACGAAGGTCGTTGAGAAATCGTTTCCGAAGGCGAAGGCGGAGGTGATTGAGCAGCCGGCTTTTCCTGGCGTTCCCCCATCGGGACCGAGATCGATGGTACCCATCATCGTGACTCCACCGCCTCCGTCGCCGGCGCGCAATGTGCAGGCGGTGGCGGACAAGGCGGCGAAGGCCATTGGGAGTTTTTCGCAGTGGTTTGGGCCGTATCCGTATGGTTCGCTGGCGCTGACGCAGATGCCGGGGAATCAAAGCCAGGGCTGGCCGGGGCTGGTGTTCCTGTCGAGCTTCGCTTTTCTCAGCCCGCAGGAGCAGACGGATCTGCGTCTTGACCCGGTGACGCGCGAGCTCGCCAGCCAGGTTCTGGTCCACGAGACGGCGCATCAATGGTGGGGCGATCTGGTGCAGTGGAGGAGTTATCGGGATCAGTGGATTTCGGAAGGTCTGGCGAACTATGCGTCGCTGCTGATGCTGGAGCAACAGAACCCGGCGCAATTCCGGCAGGTTCTGGAAAAGTACCGGCGAGATCTTCTGAGCAAGAACAAAGATGGAGAGAGGCTGCGCGAGGCTGGACCGGTGACGCTGGGGCAGCGGCTGGAGTCGTCGCATTTTCCCGGGGGATACGAGGCGATCAGCTACGAAAGAGGGACGTGGCTGTTTCACATGCTCCGTTCGATGCTGCGCGATTCCGAAGCGCTATCCCGTTCCCGAAAAGGGCGGACGAATCCGGAAGAACCGTTCTTCCGCGCGCTGCGGAAAATCAGCGAGCGGTATGCGGGAAAGAGCATAAGCACGCAGGAGCTGGTGCACGTTTTCGAAGAGGAACTGCCGCGCCCACTTTGGTACGAAAATCGTCACAAGCTGGACTGGTTTTTGGAAGGTTGGATCGAAGGGACGGCGATACCGCAGCTGGAAGCACGGGAGATTCGCATCACGGAGAAGACTGGGGTGACCACGGTTACAGGCGTGATCGTACAAAAGGACGTACCCGACGATCTGGTGACGGCGGTTCCGGTGTATGCGATGACGGCGGGAAACGCGCTGGTTTTTCTGGGCGAAGTGCTGGCGGATGGCGCGGAGACTGGGTTTCGGCTGATCGCGCCGAGCAACGTGCGCAAGATTGTGCTCGATCCGAAGCAGACGATTCTTACCGCGCCGAAATGAATTCCGAACATATTCTGAACAACAGAGACGTTAGTGCGAGCGCGCGGATTTTCAGAAGGCCGCGAGGTTATGCGATTGCTGAAGAGGAGTCAGGAGAGGGAATGGGAGGATGATATGACTCTTCAGCCCTATGGATACGCGAATGAACGGCCCCGGCGGCGCACCATTCTTCTGGTGGAGGACGAGCCTTTTGTGCGGGAGGCGACTTGCAGCATTCTGCAGAACGCGGGCTTTGAAGTTCTCCCGGCCGAGGATGCGCGAGCGGCGATGAAGATTTACGTAGAGTGCACGCGGAGAATTGATCTGGTGATGACGGACATGGTGCTTCCGGGAGGGACAGGGCAGCAACTGGGGCAGGATCTGCGGCAGCGTTCACCGGAGGTTGTGGTTCTGGTGACGTCGGGTTACGGCAACCCGGAGTACGAGGCGGAAGCGCCCGAGTCGCGCACGTATTTTCTGGCGAAACCGTATTCGAGGCGGACGCTGATCGAGAAAATTGAAAAGATTCTTGGGGCGGCGCCGCTGGGGCGGGCGGCGTCGCAAGCGGGTTAGCGCCGCGACCGCGTGATCGTTACCGCTGTCTAAGGTTTCAGAGTCCGCAGCCGCTCTTTGAAACCTTGAAACTCTGAAACCTTGAAACCTTGCAACCTTGAAACCTTGCAACCTTGCAACCTTGCAACCTTGAAACCTTTCGCTTTGCCCTTCTTTGGACGTTATAATCTCCGCTTCTTAAGGAGCACGCATGAAACTCGAGGGGCGAGTCGCGCTGGTTACGGGAGCGTCGCAGGGGATTGGTCATGCCTGCGCGCTGGCCCTGGCGCGGGAGGGCGCGAGCGTTGCGGTGGCGGCGCGCAATCGGCAGAAGCTGGAGGAACTGGTCGCGCAGATCGCGGCAGCGGGAGCGAAGGCAGCGGCTTTCGTCATGGACGTGGCGGAAGAAGATCAGGTGAAGTCCGGGATCAAGTCGGCGATTGGACAATTTGGCAAGATCGACATCCTGGTGAATAACGCCGGCATCACTCGCGACCAGCTGGTGATGCGCATGAAGCGCGCCGACTGGGACTCTGTGCTCAATACGAATCTGACTTCCGCGTATCTGTGCATCCAACAGGTGATTGGTTCGATGCTCAAGCAGCGCTGGGGACGGATCATCAACATCACCAGCGTCTTCGGGCAGATGGGGCAAGCAGGACAGGCGAACTACGCAGCTTCGAAAGCTGGGCTGATCGGGCTGACGATGGCGATGGCGCGCGAGGTGGCGTCGCGCAATATTACGTGCAACGCGGTCGCTCCGGGATTTATTGAGACCAGCATGACGGCGGTTTTGAGCGACGAATTCAAGCAGAGCGCGGTGAAAAATATTCCGCTGGGGCGCGTGGGCTCTCCGGAGGACGTTGCCAGCGCGGTATGCTTTCTGGCTTCCGACGATGCTTCCTACATCACGGGGCACGTGCTCAACGTCAACGGTGGGTTACTGATGGGATAACATTTGCGTTCGGAATCTTCGATTTTTGCTCGTCGGTTTTTACCGGCTTTTTGCAGGTACCCCTACCCCCCCTTTTTGTTCCATTGGAATCATAGAGTTAGGGGGAGTTCCCAGCCACTTAATAGATTCTAAAGGACTTATTTTCAGGATAATTCATAAATAAGGACTTAACTCCAAATTCTAGGTTTTTCTATGCCTTTTAGGCCTTTGACGGCGGGCTGACGCCCGGTCATCGTCTCAACTTTGTTTATCAAAGAGCCACTGGCAAACGGGCTTGGGCGGCTTCGAGGTCCGTCTCTGGAGACGGGCACACTTGCGCCTTGTTCTTGCCCTCATCAGGAAACATTGTCGCATCGGTCGGGCTGGATGTCTTGTGATGGCGCTCACAGTCTGGGTGTGATGAAAAAAGGTTGGGCGTCAGATTGCGGGAGTGGGGGTCCCGCAGCGTCCCACGTCTCGGAAATCGCAACGTGGGCACACGGCTGGAAGAATTGGTGAGCCTTCTAGGGATGCAGTGCCACCAAGGGAAACCGTCCAGGAAATTCACAGTTCCAGAAAATCCTGTGTAGCGCTATGATTGCCCCTCTCATCTAAATAGTCGAAGGGAAGTTTATGGCTGATCGTAAGCAGTTTCAGAATGTCACGGCACCGGACCCAGAATTGATGCGCCTCCTAGCGGCGTCTAGCAATACACCCGTGACCGAGGAGGAATTGCGCGAACAGAGGATCAGCTTTGCTTTTGGCAATGCTCCCGACTCGAAGCTTATCACCAAAGATAGTGTGCGGCTTGCTTCGAAAAACATCAGGCTGTTGCCCTAGGTCCTCCATATCTGTGTCCGTTCGAGAAAAAGACGATCCCGAGCTTTATGCAAAAATCCAAGAGCAAAATCTCTTGCGGCAGTACGACTTGTTGTCTAACTGCATTGAAATTGGCCTAAAAAAGGGCATCGAATTTTTCGATAAATACACTCTGTGGGCTCTAAACTATGCGGCTGTCTCGAATATTTCCCAGTTTGGGGGGCGTTACCGCGAGGAGCCGATCTATGTAGGGAACCACTTCCCTCCACACTTTCGCGATGTTCCTAATCAGATGGATCGTTTTTTTTCCGTCGTCCACGAAAACTGGGCAATTCTGGACCATCCAACCGTACTCCCGGCATATGCACTGTGGAGGCTCAATTGGATTCACCCGTTCGTCGAGGGCAACGGAAGAACTGCAAGAGGCGCCTGCTACTACTTGATTTGCTTGAAGCAGGGACGATTGCTGCCGGGAAAGAAAATTGTGCCCGAGCGGATCAGGGAAAATCGAAAGCCATACTATGCTGCATTGCAGGCCGCCGACAGGGCTTGGGATGAAGGCCACTTTGATGTTTCTGTGCTGGCGGATTATCTTGCCGGACTACTCAAGAGCCAATTGGCTGAACAAGCGACCACTTCCTAATTTCAAACTGACCCAAAACCGTCTCACAGCTTGGGTGTGATGGAAAAGGGTCGGGTGCCAGATTGCAGGAGTGAGGATCTCGCAGCGTCCCACGTCTCGAAAACCGAAGCTGTGAAAAAACCCAGAATCAAGATCCTAACTAGATGTGGCATCGAAAAACTCGGCGTTTAGATGGCTTACAAACGACGTTTGCAATGTCGGGATACATTTGTGGTCACCCGAAAAATTGGGAAGAATTCGTCGGATAGTTTTTTTCACAGCTTCAAGGCGCGAAAGGTGGGGCACCCGGCGCGGAAGATGGGCCACACGCCCATATCATGCTGGCCGCGATGGTGCGGGGGATGCTCCAGGAGAGGCCGGCGGACTCCATGCCTGTCTGAACAGGTCAGCAAAAGTGTGGATCAAATTCCCGTCCTTCGTGCGGAAGCAAATCTCGCGGAAGTGTTCACCGCAAATCTGAAACCCGAATACCGCTTCCACATCGTCGACCAGCCAGAGAAAGAAACGGAATCGCTCATTTGATTCCCGTATCTCAGCTCCATCCGATTGGAGCATACCTTTTCGTTGGTCCTCCCGCACCTGGAGAAAGTTGGTGAATGCGGGGTAGGTTTCTGGGGTGTTTTCTCGATGCTTTGCAAAGTACTGCTCGAACTTCCGGTCGCCACGGATGGCCGAGAAAGCGGCCTGCCCTCCGAATTGATCGTCACGGCCAGTCTGGTTGAGCTTCTCGTCATAGACAATCATTCGAAGATGCACGTCTGGCTCTCTCGCCAGCCTTTCGAGTTGCTGAAAGTATCGCAAGAAGGCTTCTGGGCTTGAGTAATGGCCATACGCAGCGATGTCCACCATGATCTCAACGTGCGCCCTTGCCCCCGCCAGAACCTCGGTGACAGTGCTTAAGTTATACGGAAATTCTCCGATGAATTGTGTCGACATCGAATTGGCAATCTGCGCGGTATCACGAGAGAGCAGGTTTGAGTTCTTTAGCAGTTCGATGGAATCGTCCACAAGCGTTTTAGAGTTCCCTGCGATCTGTTCACTCTTGCCAAGGAGCGCTCTAACATGTCTTAGCTCAACCGCGGCAATCATCAGGGCGGCTATGCCGACAATGAGACCAAAGAATTCTATTGCTCTGAATATCGCTTCTCGATTATTCACGAGCCATTCCCACATAGTTAGAGCAGTTTGCATTCTCAGCACCTCGAAGGAAGATTCCCCACCGAATTGTAGGGATGTATTGCTTAGCGCCCCAACGAAAAAGGGCCATGGGTTTCCCATGACCCCCTCGGTCGGGATCATTATCTACCAGTCTCGACTAAAGATACATAGGCCACTTTGGTGCTGGTTGGGTTGGCGGGTGGACAGATTGCCGCGTCCCGGAGACGGGGCAAGCCCCGTCTCTACCGGGAAGCGCGGCGCGGTTGGGCTCGGCGGCTGGAGACCTGTGCGGTTGAGCGCGCACATGCATAGGTCCTTCGCTTCGCTCAGGATGACAGCCTAAATAGTTATGACAACCTAATAGTTATGACAGCCTATAGTTGGGTCGGGAATTTAGCGTTCAGCGCACATCGCGGATGACGAGAATCATTCCCGGTCGCAGGGCTGCGAGATTCCGGTTGTCGTGCTTCAGGGCGGTAACTGTGGTGTTGTAGGAGTTGGCGATGGAATACAGGGTTTCGCCTTGCTTGACCTTGTGACGCTTCACGGCGGGATGGACGACTGCGCTGGAAGTTTCTTTGGACGCCCGGCTGGACGCCCGGTTCGATATTCCTATAGACGATCGGCTGGCTGAGGCGGTTTGGGTTCCGGCTTTGTGGTGGGTTCGGCTTGAATGTTTGCTGGCGACCTGCGTTTCGCCCGTGCTCCGAGTAACGGGAAGGTGGAGATACAAGACTCTTCTACCGGCGAGGCTGCTGCTTTTCAGGTGGTTCCAGACGCGAATCATTTTGGCGGAGACGCCGAAATTCTCTGCGACCGACTCCACCGTATCGCCTTTGCGCACTTTGTAGCGGGTGATGGCGTGCGCGTAGGTGCTGGTATCGCTTTGTTTGCCCGCGGCGATCGGAATGATGAGACGGGCTTCGGGCGCTAGCGCATCGTCGTCCAAGTCATTGGCTTCGGCGATGGCTCTCGGAGTCGTGTGATAGGTGCGCGCGATGGCGGCGAGCGTTTCGCCGCCTTGCACCTTGTGATAACGCCACCAGACGCGCTTGTCGGCGGGAATCGAGGCGACGGCCACCTGAAACTTGTCGGCCGTTCCGGCAGGTAGGTGGAGTTCAAATTCCCGATCTTTTCCTGTATCCCTCGGAGTGGTCATCCGGAGCAGGCTGGGGTTCAAGTCCAGCAAGTCGGTGGCGGAGGCATCCACGCACTCGGCGGCTAGGCGGAGATCGATGGGATAGTCGATCTTGACGGTGTCGTAGGGAACCGGCTTTTCCTTCGCCACCGAATCTAGTCCGTACTGCGCGGGATTCTTGGCCATGATGGTGACGGCCAAAATGATGGGGACGTAGTTGCGGGTTTCCTTGGGCAGCGCGTTGCGGCGGTAGAGTTCCCAGAAATCGGCGTAGCCGGTGCGCTTGACCGCGCTCTGAACCGTGCCTGGGCCCGAGTTGTAAGCGGCCATGGCCAGGTACCAGTCTCCAAATTCGTTGTAGAGATCTTTCAGATGGTGAGCGGCGGCGCGGGTCGCTTTTTCGGGATCTTGGCGATCATCGACCCACCAGCTGCGCTCGAGTCCGTAGCCTTTGGCGCGGCTGCCCATGAACTGCCACATGCCGCGAGCGCCAGCGCGGGAAACGGCCAGCGGATGAAAACCGGACTCAGCCTGGGCAAGATAGATCAGTTCCTGGGGAACGCCTTCTTCCCGCAGGGTGCGCCGGATCATGTCTTCGTAACGGCCGGAGCGGGCCAGAGCGCGTTCCAAGGTGCCGCGTCCGCGGTTGGAGAAGTAAGTGATGAAGCCGGCGACCTGGTCGGTCATGACCAGCGGCAGGTCGGAACGTGTGAACTTGATCTCGGCTTCGGCTTTCGCCTTGACGTTTTCGTCGACCGTCGGTGTGAGCTCGTTGGCCTCGTCGATGGGCGCCGGTTCCGACTTCGGCTCGGCAAAGCCGTCGCCCTGCTGCAAGGCGGCGAGTTCGAGGCCGTTGATGCCGTCGAGAATACGGTCGAGCTCGCGCTCGAGGCGGTCGTCGGAACTGGAGCGGAGATCGAATCCGCTGCCGAGCAGTTGGTTGAAAGCGGAGTCGAAATTCTGTTTCGCGGCTTCGAGGTGCCCGGCGCGATAGTTATCCTGCCCTGACTGGTATTCTTTTTCGACGCGTGCGATCAGGTCGCCTACGGGATCGACTTGAAGCTCCTGCGGTACCTGGGGCTTCGATTGGGGCTCGGCGGCGGCTGCGGCGGGCTTCTGCTTATGCGGATCAGGCGGGCTGCCGGCCGCGATCAGGGCTGGGGCTTGAGCCTGCGCGGGAGGCATGAAGGACGTTTTCTGGGCGCTCTGGCAAGCTAGCGTCGCCGCCAACGGGGCGGAGAGAATGATCGCCAGATACGGGTGAGAAGAAAATCTCATATTTTCAAAAACTTACCGCTGCCGCTCCCGGTTGCAACCCGTGCCTTCCTGGTTAGATGGTACTATCGCAAAATTCGTTGGGTCAACGCTACAGAAGGCCCATGGACCCCGTTACTTTGGGGACCGGTTGGGCATCTTACCCCAGGCTTGCCAGTGATAGCAAACGGGGCGGTGGACGTTTGCCGAGAATGGGTTGCCGCCAACGAGTCTTTCACCGCTGGAATTCATCAAAAGCGAATATGAAAGCCATACAGGTAAAGCAAACGGGCGGGCCAGAAGTCATGGAACTGGTGGACTTGCCGGTTCCGCAACCGAAATCGAACGAAGCCGTGGTGAAGATTCAAGCGGCCGGTGTCAACTTTATTGATGTCTACAACCGCGAAGGCCGTTACAAAGCGCCGCTGCCGTTTGTGCTGGGACAGGAAGCGGCGGGCGTGGTTTCGGCGCTCGGCTCCGACGTGCGCGAGGTTGCTGTCGGGGATCGTGTGGCTTACACATCGGTCCCCGGGAGCTATGCCGAGTATGCGGCGGTGCCGGTCGACCGTCTGGTGGAGATTCCGGCGGGAGTGGGAGAGCGCGAGGCTGCGGCCGCCATGCTGCAGGGGATGACGGCGCACTACCTTACTCATGACACTTATCCGCTGAGGAAAGGCGAGACGGCGCTGATTCATGCGGCGGCTGGCGGAGTTGGGTTGCTGCTGGTCCAGATGGCGCACAACATAGGGGTGCGGGTGATTGCGACGGTTTCGACCGAGGAAAAAGCGAAGCTGGCGCGAGCGGCGGGAGCGGACGAAGTCATTCTTTATACGCAGGCTGATTTTGAGGCGGAGACGAAACGGCTGACCGGCGGCAAAGGCGTGGATGTGGTGTATGACTCGGTGGGCAAGACGACGTTCGACAAGGGTCTGAACCTGCTGCGTCCGCGCGGCATGATGGTGCTATTCGGAGGTTCGAGCGGGGCGGTGGCGCCGATTGATCCGCTGGTGCTTACGCAGAAGGGATCGATCTTTCTGACGCGGCCTTCGTTGGGGAACTACATTGCTACCGCGCCGGAGTTGCAGCAGCGTGCTGCGGCGGTCTTCGGCATGATTCGCGGCGGCAAACTCAAGTTGCGGATCGAGCACGTGTATCCGCTGGCGCAGGTGCAGCAGGCGCACCGCGACCTGGAGGGGCGGAAGACCACGGGGAAGTTGCTGCTGTTGCCGGGGTAACCGGCGTTCCTTCACCATTTGTCATCCTGAGCGAAGCGAAGGACCTGCTTGGTTTCGACGGCCAGGACAGCAGGTCCTTCGCTTCGCTCAGGATGACAATTCTTAAATAGGGACAGCCCGTGAGATAAGCCGCGCTAAGCCGTGGGCTTGCGCGAGTAGTTCTTCAAGTACGCGGGCAACCCTTGCTCACAGCGCTCATCGCGGATTGGCGCTCCCGACTTCATCTCGAGCGGAATCACTCCCGCCCAGGTTGGGAACGAGTAATCCTCTTCGTCATCCACCGGCGGGCCGACTCGAACTTTCGCTGAAAATTCATCGATCGGAAGGCGCAGGACGGACGTTGCCTTCAGCTCTTTTTCGTTGGGCTGGCGCGCGTCGTCCCAGCGATGAGGCAGGATGTGCTCGCTCAGCGCGCGCAGGGCGGCGATTTTTTCTGCTGGATCGTCGACCAGTGTTGCCGTGCCGAGAATTACCACCGAGCGGTAGTTCATCGAGTGATTGAAGACGGAGCGGGCGAGCACCAATCCATCGAGCAGCGTGACCGTGATGCAGACCGGGATGCCTTGATCGAGATTGCGCAACATGCGGCTGGCGGCGGAGCCGTGGATGTAGAGCACATCTCCGTCGCGTCCGTAGGAAGTCGGGATCACGTATGGCTGTCCGTCGACCACGAAGCCGACGTGGCAGAGGAAAGCTTCATCGAGGATCTGGTTGACGGCGTCGCGGTCGTACACCGCGCGCTGCGGTTCGCGCACTACACGCGTGCGTGGAGTTGGATTGCTGGACATGAGACTGACTTCCTAGGCAGGCGCCAAGAGTGGTGACGAGGAAATTCTAGCAGGTCGCCGCCAGTCCGAAGCTATTCCTAGCGCAACGGAATTGCCTCGCCGTTTTCGACCTTGAGACTTATCGAGTCAGCGCGTTCGGTTGCCGCCGTTTCTCGTATGACAACCACATGGCCGTTTGCCTTTAGTGTCCGGTGCGCCGCATCGTAGACGACATTGTCTGCAAGGAGCGAGAAGAGGTTGTACGCCACGAAGACTTGAGGTGCCAGAAGCTTCTGACTCGTGTAGGTGTAACTGCCATTGACTGCTGTCCTGTTGCCATAGTGCACATAAAGCTCGAAAGGAACGCCGTCTGCGGAAGGAACAGGGAAAGACTCTTCTCGCGCACAGAATAGGCGTACCGCCCCATCCAATTCATCCTTGGTAGGTGGGGTACCTGAGCTATTGGAAACTGTGCCGTCGCAACTCCCTGCAACAAGCAAGGTCGCGTTGAACGTAATTCGCATCGGCGACGTAACTCGAAAGGCCGGTCGGTGGAAGAGATGGAAGTGCGGGCTCTGCACCGTCATGGAATAGACCCCTAGGTCGAGATCTGCTTCGTAGACGCCCTCGGCATTAGTAGTCACTGCCTTAGTCATCTGATCACTGTGGAACGAAACGTTGGCCCCAGCAATCACGCCTTCGTTACGATCCGTGATAGTTCCTTGCACATGGAAAGCTTGAGATTGGGCAACCGATCTCGCAGCTCCCAACGCCGCATAGCAGCAAAGCAAAATAACAAGCCGCGTTGTAATCGAGAATTTCATTGGACCACGACGACAGTTCCTACAAGTCGAGTCGACGCACTCGTTGTTACAGCAGTCCGCCGGTTTGGATCGCGAGACTGTTGAGCGCCATCTCCAGTTTCGTTATGGCCTCGCCGAGTTCAGGGTGGTTCCCGACTTTCTGTTGCAGTTCCTTCAGAATCTGGTGAGCACTGGCGACATGCTCGGCAGCTTGGGTTGGATTCGGCTCGGGCTTGGGTTCACTGGACTTTGGCATGGTCGTGCTCCCTGTACAGCTCCAATTCTACAGCGGAGATCGCACGGCGGCAGCGCTCACTTGCGCCGGTTCTTCCCTGACGGCTTTGGCTGCTCTTCGAGCACGGCGAACTGGATCTTTTTCTCTACCGGATCAATCCGGTCCACTAAAACCCGCACGCGATTGCCCAGGCTGTACGTCTTGCGCGAGCGCTGGCCGATGATCTGGCGCGTGTCTTCGTGATAAGTGTAGCGGTCGTCCGTGAGCGTGTTGAGGGGGACCAGGCCCTCGACGAAGAGGTCGGTCAGTTCCACGAAGAATCCGAACTTGGTCACGCTGATGATGAGGCCGTCGAAGTCTTCGCCGATCCGGTGCTCCATGAATTTCATTTTCTTCCATTCCATCAGGCCGCGCTCGGCTTCGTCGGCACGGCGTTCGGACTGGCTGGATTCGTCGGCGATGCTGTGGAGTTCTTCGAGTGTGATGGGACCGCCGAGAGGTTCGAGCGCGCGTTGATGCTCGTCGCGGTCGCGGCGCTTGGACCAGGGCGACGGCGGCGGGCCCTCGGGGGCATTTTTTGCGCGCTCATCGGCGCGACTCAAGTCGTGCCCTTCCCGGTCTTTTTTGCCGGGGCCAAAAGCAGGTCCTTCGCTTCGCTCAGGATGACAAATTTGTGGGGAAGGCGCGGATGGCGTTCCTACTGGAATCTCCCGATCTATTTTTTCGGCCGAGTCGCGCAGCACTTCTTTCAGGATCCGGTGCACGATCAGGTCGGGATAGCGACGGATGGGCGAAGTGAAATGCGTGTAGGTGGTGGCGGCTAAGGCGAAGTGTCCTCGATTTTCTTCGGAATAGCGGGCCTGTTTCAGCGACCGCAGCATCAGAAAGCTCAGGATTCTTTCTTCCGGCTTGCCGGCTATCTTCTCCGTGAGTTTCTGATACATGCGCGGGGTGATGTGGACTTCTTTGGGCACTTCGATTTCGCGGACGCGCTTGCCGGTGCCGCGAGCGTCGCGACGATCGGCTTTTAGTTGCATGCGCCGAATGGGCAGGGCGCCCACTCCTAGCGAGTATCCGAAAGTGGCGGCGATGACTTCGAAGTCGTAGACGCGCTTGGCGTCGGGCTTCTCGTGGATGCGGTAGAGCGAGGCGATGCGTTTATTTTCGAGATAGTGGGCGACACACTCGTTCGCCGACAGCATGAATTCTTCGATAAGCCGGTGGGCGATGTTGCGCTCCGATCGCGTAATGCTCTTCATCATTCCGAATTCGTCAAACTCGATCACCGCTTCGGGGAGATCGAAATCGATCGATCCGCGGCGTTCGCGCTTGCGGTTCAGGATCATCGCCAGATCGCGCATGCGTTCGAAGTGTTCGATCTGGGCTGTGTATTGCCGGCGCGCGGCAGCGTCGCCTTCGATGACGGCGTTCACCGCGGTATAAGTCATGCGGTCGGCGGAACGGATCACTCCCTGGTTGATTTCATAGCCGACGATCTCGCCGTGGTGATCAATCTCCATGGTGCAGGAGAGCACAAGCCGGTCCACCTGCGGGCGCAGGCTGCAAATGTCAGTCGAGAGTTCGAGCGGCAGCATGGGGACGGCGCGGTCGGGGAAATAGACGCTGGTGCCGCGCAGGCGGGCTTCCTGATCGAGCGGCGAGTTGGGGGTTACGTATTGGGCTACGTCGGCGATGTGGACCTGCAGTTCGTAGTTGCCATTTTCCAGTTGCCGGACGTGGACAGCGTCGTCAAAATCGCGCGCGGTTTCGCCGTCGATGGTGACGATCGGAAGCGAGCGGTAATCGCGGCGGTGACGCAATGCGTCGGCGGGAATCACGGATTCGATGGCTTGCGCTTCTTCCACCACTTCGGGCGGGAAGCGGTGGGGCAGGTGAAACTTGCGGATCATGATCTCGACGTCGACTCCGAAGTCGTTTTCCTCGCCGAGAATTTCGATGACGCGGCCGCGCGGATCTTGCGTGGCGCTTGGCCAGTCGGTGATTTCCACGTCGACTACTACGCCTTCTAGGTCCTGCCAGTCGGTGTGGACTTTGGCTTCGTTGCCTATGACGCGATCGACAGATGGCTTGTGGGGGCGAGACGCCCCCTCGACAGCCGCCGAGGACGGCGGCGCTACGTTCTTGGACGGGTTCTCCATCCCCGGCGGAATGACGATTTCCTGCGTTACTTTTTCGTCGATGGGCTTGACGTAGTTGTGGCGATGTCCGTAGTGGAAGATGCCGACCACGGTCGGATGCGCGCGTGACAGGGAGCGGACGATGCGGCCTTCGGCGCGGCCATCGGTGCGGACGGCGGAGACTTCGACCAGGACGCGGTCGCCGTGCATGGAGGATGCGGTGGCGTGTGGAGGAATGAAGACATCGCCGACGAGGCGGGCCTTCAGACTCGCATCGAGCGAAGTGGCTTCGGGAATCACGAAGCCGAAGCCGTCGCGATGCATGATCAGGCGGCCGACAAGCATGTTGCGTCCCTTGGTGGCCTGCGGAATAGTGTAGCGCTCGGAGTCGACTTGCAGCAGTTCGCCTTTGCTGACGAGTGCGTACAGGCGGTCGGTTAGGTCACGGCGCGCTTCGCCTTTCACGCCCAGTTCGCGCAAGAGTTGCTTATGGCTCGCCGTCTGCTTGGGCTGGCGAGCGATGTGGCGAAGGATGGCGAAGTCGGACAACATCAGTTCTCAGTTCCCAGTTCTCAGTTCTCAGTCTTCGATTCGGTCACTGAGAACTGGGAACCGAGAACTGGGAACTGGGAACCGGGAACTAGATTCACCTCAGCGTAGATATTTCTCTTCCAGAATCCTTCGATGATGCAGTTCGTGTCCGGCGATGATGTAAGCCAGGGCGCGTACCGTCACCTCGTTCTTGCTGGCGATGCCGCGGCGGGTCCATGCAGCCTCGTCTAGATTGCGGAACAGGGAGACGGTGGCTCGGCGCACGGCGATGTAGTCCTCGATCAAGTCGGCCAGCGGACGGCGCCCGAACGGACCATTGCGGACGTAGTCGTCCTGCTCGAAGCCTTCGATCGGAGTCGCATCGCCGCGCGCAATGCGCAGGGCGCGGTAGCTCAGGATGCGCTCGGTATCGTTGATGTGGCCAAGCACTTCCTTCAGGCTCCACTTCTCAGGCGCGTAGCGGAGATCACCGTCGGCCTCGGTGCGTCCGGAGAGCAAGAGAAGCGTCTGGCGGCGCTGGTCCTCTAAGGCGGCGAGAACGTCGTTGCCCGGGACCAGGGAGATGTAGCGGTCATAGTAGGGGGCGTATTCTCCGGGCTGGGGTCGGAGGGAGGCGGTCGCGGTTGAGGGCATTGCAGTTAAAGTCATGGATTCCTCGTCAGGGATGGCACGCGAACTGGTTGTGCCCCACGGCTCCATACTATCGGATAGCAGTATCGCGATAGAAGAATTACCGCAGGCCGGGCAGGGCTTACACGACGGAGGCACGACCGATCGTGCGGTGCTACGGGGGAACCACGAGGGGAACTATGAAAATCAATAAGAAAAGTCGGATTTCCACAGGGCACGGGGTTTACTGAGGTACAATTCGATTTGGCCCGCGAAATGCGGCGGCGATTCAGAATCGCTTAATAAACGAAAGGATTTCGACGACAATGTGGAAGCCCACGAATCAACCTGCGACCCCTGGCCGGCCGGCTGAGCCGGAGCGTCCGAGCACGTCCACGGCGACGACGGCACCGGTGATGAGCATGAACGAGCCCGCGGCTGTGCCGCGCGCGGTTACCACCACCACTTCGGACCAAGCCACGATTGGCAAGTCGCTGGTGATTAAAGGGGAAGTGACCGGCTCCGAGTCTTTATATATTGATGGCCGGGTGGAGGGATCGATCAACCTCTCTGGCAATCGCGTCACCATCGGCCGCAATGGAGTGGTGGCGGCGAACATCAGCGCGCGGGAAATCGTGGTGCTCGGCAAGGTGCGGGGCAACCTGACCGCGAGCGACCGGGTGGATATCCGCAGTGACGGATCGCTGACAGGCGACGTGGTGGCGGCGCGCATCTCGATTGAAGACGGCGCCTTCTTCAAGGGCGGCATCGACATCCGCAAAGCGGGGAAGACAGATGCGAAGCCGGAAGAAGTGACGAAGAGTGTTTCGAGTACGTCGCCGGAACCGGCGATTGCGGCAAGAGCGTAGAACCGCTGTTCGTCGTTCGCTATTCGCTGATGGATCGGCGGCAAGATAGTTAGGAAACGGGCCTCTGCGGGGGCCCGTTTGCTTTGTCCTCTGCAAAAGCGCAGCGAAATCGCATGGCGAACAGCGAACGACGAACAGCGAACAGCGAACAGCGTTCTCACGGTTCCTTGCCGGTAGCCATAGTCTCGGCGGCTTGGCCCTCGGCGAGGCTCGGGAGAGTAGCGGATCTTTTCCTGCGAAGATCTGCCGGTAATTCCGAACGCAACAACCAGAGTCCTGCGGCGACGGCTGCGGCCCAAGTTAAGGAGCCGAGAGCTAGGGCGAGAAGATCGGCGCGGCGGCTGCCATCGAGCGATATGGTACGCATGACTTCATAACTCAATCCGCCGGAAACGGCGCCCACTAGCGCAGCCTTCCCTAATTCTTTCCAGTTCATCCCGCCGAGCGGCACCATGCCGCGAATATGCAGGAGCAGGGCGATGGCGAGGGCGTTGGCCGTGATGCCCAGGTCGGAGGCGATGGCCAGTCCGGTGACCGACAGCGTCCGAAAAAACAGCGCGTAGATGGGCAGAGAAGCGAGAGTGATGAGGCTGGTGGCGATCATCGGAGTCAGCGTGTTGCTAGAGGCGTAAAACGCGCGGGCATAAAGCGCCTGACAGGACCACAAAGCCAGCGAGAGCGAAAACACGAAAAAGTAGAGGGCCGTGGATTCGGAATCCGCAAAGGTGAAGCGCCCGCGGCGGTAGACGAGATCGATGAGCGGAAGGGCTATGGCCATCATCCAACCGGTGATCAGCAGCGAAGCAGCCGTGATGCGATAGACGGAAGCATTCACAGTGGCGGCGAATTCCTCGAACTTTTTTTCTCCGAACAGGCGCGAGAAAAAGGGGAGCGACGCCTGGCCGACAGCCTGGCCGAGAATTGCGATGGGAACTGCGAAGAGTCGCTTGGCGTAGTTCAGCCGTGCGATGTCGCCGATTCCGCTCGAGGCGAAGTAGCGGAGAATCCAGTCGTCCGCGGCGACGAGCGAAACGCCGAGCATGAGCGGGATGGACAGGCGCACCCACTCGTGGAATGCGGGATTCTTCACGTCGAACGAGGGACGGTATCCGGTGCCGATTTTGGCGGCGCCGATGGCGTTGATGAGAAACGGTCCGGCAACGCTGCCGAATAGCGCCCCGTAAGCGAGCGAGGCGATTCCCAATTGGTGTCCGGCGAGAACTCCTCCGCCAATGATGGATACGCTGTAGATGAGTGGGCCGAGAGCTGGGAACAGGAACAGACGGTGGGAGAGCAGGACCGCCGAAACGACTCCGCCAACATAAAAAAAGATCTGCGCGGGAAGCAGAATTCGCGTGAGATGGACGCAGAGCCGCATCTGTTCCGGATTGAAACCGTGGAACATCCAACCGACGAACTGCGGCGTGAAGATCTCGGCCAGGATGGTGCCCGCGACCAGCACGGTGGTCATCACGGTAATGATGATGGAGAAAGTTCTCTGCGCGTCCTGCTCGCGTTTTTCGGCCAGAAACCGGGTATAGATGGAGATGAATGTAATCGAGGCGGTGCCGCCGGCGACGATGTAATTGAGCCAGTCGGGCAGGGTGAACGCGGCCACGTAAGCGTCGGTTTGCCGTCCCGCACCGAAAGCGTAGGCGATGTAGGCCTCGCGGACGTATCCGATCACGCGCGAAAGCGTGATGGTCGACATCAGCAGCAGCGTCGCTGAAAAAGCCGTGTGCTGGTGCGATGGGCGGAAGAAGCGCAGCAGACGCATTGCTGGCAGATTACCCTAGTGCCCCACACATCGCAAAATGCGCGATGTGTGGGGCACCCAGCTTTTTCTGAATCTGGACACGCTGAAGGATTCATCACTTTCCTGGTGTATGCCTAGTCACAGAAATGCCCGGGAATCGGGACTAGGCTGAGAAGGTCAGGTTGCCGGCTTTGGAGGGTGACCCATCCGTAGTTGCAGGTTGAGGGGCGGTTCTCGACCCGACTCTTGGTAGAGTCGGGTTGGAAAACTTTCTCAGCGAAAGG
>CZKY01000034.1_pt1 | contig 31846 bp, 37 predicted proteins | sample 2454881 | NCBI WGS metagenome assembly CZKY01 (sample SAMEA3539301, study PRJEB10725) | soil metagenome | biome: tundra; feature: field; material: soil | place: USA | collected 2010-05 | depth 0.15 m | reverse complement strand
TAGGTGTTCTGTTCATAGCGGCGGATGCTGTCCGCGTTGGTCTTCAACTCTCGGGCATACCATTCGTCGACCGAGATGGATGGGACCCCTTTTGTTTTCCAGTCCTCGAGCCCGATGGGGTCGACCAGTACCAGTTGCTTCGTTTCACCGGGATACATCAGCGCGTAGCGCACGGCAAGCATGCCGCCCGTTGAATGGCCGATGAGCGTCACATCGATTAGCCCCAGAGAGGCCAGCAGCGCGTGCGTATTGCGGGCTAGCTGCTGAAAGGTGTACTGATAATGCTCGGGCTTGGTCGATTTACAGAAGCCGATCTGATCTGGCGCTACAACGCGATAGCCGTTTTCGACGAGCACATCGATCGTTTGTTTCCAGGTGGCGGCGCAGAAGTTTTTCCCATGCAAAAGGACCGCGGTGCGACCGTTAGGTTTTGTGGGGCGCACGTCCATGTAAGCCATGTGCATGGTTTGTCGCTGCGATGAGAAATCGAACTCCGCCACCGGATACGGATATTGAAAGCCCTGGAGTTCGAGACCATACGATGTGCTCTCGCTGCCTGAGGCGATTAGCGAGTTCTGTGCCGCAGTTGCGGCTGGAGTGAGCACTGCGGCTATGGACAGGAGTGCCGCAAGCAAACGAGTGTTCAACCTCAGCATATGCCCTCTGAAACGATAGTAGAACATACTCGTGCTCACAGTACGCTCGGGGGACCTCACGAGTGACTTTCGATGCTCGTGCTTCGAAGCTAAGAACCTATCCTCGACCAATCCAACAACAGAGTGGGGTTTTGGGTGGAGATGATCTCCTTGAAGATCATCCCAACTGCGCGATTTTGGTTAAATATATCCTCTGAATATGATCGATCGGAGCGAAATATAGGATTTTGAGACGGAGCTTTGTCGAATCATGCGACGCAGATCTGATTTAACCTAAAAGACGCCGGGGGGACCAAAATTCACCTGCGCGGCAAGCTGGTTTTTAGTAAATAGAAGGGAAGCCAATATGTATATGACTCCAAGCTTGACTTGGAATGGGGGCTGCGACAGGCTGGGGCGCAAGCCTATCAGTTCCGTGGTGAAAGTGGTTTGCTCATTCTGCCGGGAGGGGAATGAAAAATTCGATGCGCACGGCATTGAGGGCATGAGCATCGGGCCCGAAGGGCTTTCGTGTTCTGCGCGGACCAGAACCGCGAACCAGAGTTGCGACAATATTAGCCAACCCTCTGCCGAGAGGCCTTGCAGAGCGCGCGGTGTCGCTTTTCCGAGCCGTTGCCGCATCACCAGCGACAGGTTGAGTGCGCCCACGTGAATCAGCACCCGCTTGAGAACATTGTCTCGTCCCCGCAGGTACACGCGTCGCATCCCTCCGGTCTCATAGGCGTGCGCGAAGCTGCGTTCCAACAACTCCCCGCGTCGCCGCAACAACCCCTTGCCATACGCGCCGCGAATCCGCCGTCGGTTGCCGTACACCGCCGGCTGCGCCTCCGGCTTGTCCTGCCAACAACGCCGTCCACGATCGGGTTCCGAGATATAGCTCCGAACTTCGGCTTCCGCCAACGGCTGCAGCGTGTCGTTGCTGTGATAGCCCTTGTCGGTGACTGCCTCCCGCGGACCTTCCGCATGCACTCGTTCGCCCACCTCTTCATGTGGAGCCAGGCCGGCCAGAGGGCCTTGCGAGAGTTGACTCTGGCAGGTTGGGCCGCGCAGCGGAGAAAGGATCTGCTCAGTTTGCTGGCCAGCCTAAACGAGCAGATCGGGCAACTGGACCAGGCGACGGAAAAAGCCGCCGAAGAAAATCAGGAAGCACGGTTGCTCATGACCCATCCTGGAGTGGGCCCCATCACCGCGCTCGCCTTCGAGCTCACGCTCGGCGAGGTGACGCGCTTCAAGCGTGGCAAACAGGTCGCCAGCTACTTGGGACTGGTCCCGCGTGAACATAGCTCGAGCGGTAAACAAAGGCTGGGATCCATCAGCAAGAGGGAAACAGCTTCTTGCGCATGTTGTTGGTGGAGAGCGCACAGGCGGTCACGCGTTTGGACGAAGGATTTCGCAAGCAATACCAGCGCCGTTGTCACCACATGGCAAAAGGAGTTGCCAAAGTAGCGGCAGCGCGCCGGTTGTCCGTACGACTCTTCTGGATGCTGCGCACGCACACAGCTTATCCGGAGATCGTTCGCATCGAGAGTAGCCCGGGCGAAGCCCTGGTCGGCGGAAGCTAGACCGCGAAACTGATTGGGCGCTCTCGCATCCCGAGGGACCCGTGCAAAAGACGGCGTAAACAACGCGCCTTGGAAAACGAAAAGATGTTTTCCACTTTCGCACCGGCCCGACGACGGCGGGATGTTCGCATAGAAGAATCATGGTCGCATAGTAAGGCCGTATCGATGGTTGGTGGAGCGACTGGCTCTCCCGAATAGTGATTCAGCGTGATGCCTGGAGATCTTGGTCCTCAACCAAACTCTGGCGAAACGCGGTGTCACCAACACCGGACAGGACGATTCTGTCCTTGACAAAGCCTTCGCCCTTATCGAGGGCTTCGGGGAGATCAAATGGGAACATCTCCTCGAACCCGACTTGCACTAAGACTTCTGGCGACCTGCAGCACCTATACGGGTTGCCCGTCAGATGACCCAGATGGTTCGACCACCTCCGCTTTGAATGAATGGCTTGCGGTCCCAATGGAACCTGCTTGCAGCGGTATGCGTATATGAGGGTGTGCAGAGTTCCGCTTCATCCATCCGTCCTGGAACATACGTGGGCGCCTACTTTGCACTTTGGGCGTTGGCCTTCATATCGCTGCGTTTCTTTGAGGGGTTCGAGGCCATCGAGGCGCTGGCCGCACTGGTGGTTCTCGGGGTGATCTTCCCTGCGCTCGCCATGTTGGCCACACGTCGAGTGTCAGCACTGCCCTGTGTTGTACGCCGGCCCGGAGTCGAAACCGCGGTTCTGGTGATGTATCTGCTGGTGGTGATCGCGTGGGTGCTGGTATCGGTATTAGGTCGCGTAGCGCACATTAGGACCGAGCCGTTGCACTTGATCGTGCTGCTGGGCGTGAAGCTCGCGACAGCTGTCGGCTTTCCCGCAGCGATCATGCTGGCGTTGGGCCACTACAGGATCGCTGAGCTCGTGCCGATTTCGCTGAAGGGGCGCGAACTCCGTCCAGCGCTGTGGATGTCGTGGGCTGCTCTCCTCATGCAATCAACCCTAGGGCGGGGCCTGCACGACATTCGGGGAGCGCATCTGCCGGTGTGGGTCCTTGCTGTCGCTACGCCCCTCAGCTTTGCCTGGTTGATAGTTGAAGTTGGAGTGGTCGAGGAATTTTTCTTCCGCGTGCTGCTGCAGGAGCGACTTGCGGCGGTGTTGCGGTCGCCCTGGGGTGGTCTGGTCGTGGCAGCGGTGCTCTTCGGCTTGGCACATGCGCCTGGTCTCTACTTGCGCACGGCGGCTACGGGGGAAGCTCTTGGCTCACATCCTTCGCTATTGATGGCCGTCGGGTACTCGATCGTGATGACCTCGCTGGCCGGGCTCTTCATGGGCGTTTTGTGGATGCGAACGAAGAATTTCGCTGTGCTTGTTATCGTGCACCCTGCCGGTGATCTCCTGCCCAACCTAGTGCCCTGGGTCAAAGCGTTCCATCTGACCCGATAGCGCTCAGGTGCTAGCGATTTTGACTTCATGGATGCCGGCTGGAGACCTTTCAAGCAGTGCGCTTGATGGCAGCGATGCCCCTCGCGGTCCAGAAACGGGCTTCAGGGAGATGTCGATCAGCGGGGTGAGGACTATCGAGGCATCGAGGCACATCTCCTCGAAGCCGACTTCTGGACAACGTTGTCGGAGTCGGCGTTAAAACGTAACTTCAGGTTAGCCCATCACTCGAACACAATCGCCGAGGTTGCCCGGTCCTTCCTTGCTTGCTTGCTTGTTTGTGTTAACTGTGGTTAACTAAACAGAATAATCGCCGGTTAATAGATCGAACTAGTGGAAGATTGCCGCTTTAGGGCAAATGGGTGGGGAAATCATGACGCGGGCAGCTTGCTTCGCTTTTCTTATGTTGGCCGTGGCCTGCCTTCTTCCGGCGAAAGCACTGGGACAAGGCGAAACCACCAGTGCTATCGTTGGCGAAGTAAGGGACGCAACTGACGCGGTTGTGGCGGGCGCCACCGTGACGATCGCGAATCAAGAGACCGGTCTAAAGCGCACTGCCCGGACCGATGACGCGGGCCGGTTCAACTTTCCCCAGTTGAAACCGGGTACCTACTCGGTCAGAGTGGAGGCGCGCGGTTTCGCTCCGCGGCAAAATGACAACGTCATTGCGGGCCTGGGCCAGAAGCAAACCGTAGATTTCACGCTTAAGGTAGTCCGATCCAATGAGGTGGTTGAGGTAAACAGCGAGGCTCCACTCATCAATCCGGAAAATGCAAACACCTCCACGACCCTGAATGCGCCGGCACTGGAGGATCTGCCGAATCCGGGCGGTGACCTAACCTACCCGCTGCAGTTTGCCCCTGGAGCCCTCATCAACACGGCGGGCAGCGGCAACGACTTCGTCGGTGGCAGCAACGGGTATGGCAACGTGGAGTTTAACGGACTGCCCGCCCTCTCCAACGGGTACATCATTGATGGGCTGGAAACGAACGACCCCCTCACCAATCTCAACAGCGGCCTCTCCACCAACCTCGTTCTTGGACTGAATTCGATCTCCGAAGTGACCGTCAACACCCTTTCCTATTCCGTGGATCAAGGGCGATACGGAGCATCCCAAGTTAACTACGGCACCAAATCCGGGACGAATCAGTTTCACGGGAATCTCTATGAACTGTGGAATGGTTCACTGCTGAATGCAGCAGACTACTTTACCAATGCGACGCCGGGGAATCACAAGCCCAGATCGACGGTGAATCATTTGGGGGGTAGTGTGGGCGGGTCGATTATGCACGACAAGCTCTTCTTTTTCTTCGACAGTGAATGGGTGCGGATCGCACTGCCCATCGTCACGCCGACGATCGTTCCCAGCCCGGCGTTCCAACAATACGTCTTGCAGCAACTTTCTGGGGGGCAAACAAACGGTTGCGGGTCCAGCGATCCGAATGAGAATTGTTTGTTCTATCAACAGATGTTCAACCTCTATGGAAATGCCAGCGGCACACCGACGGCGATACTTGGATGCCCGCTTGGAGCCGCCGGGGATGGTTGCGCCAACCGGCAGAGCGTCTCGCATTCCAGCGACGACCACGAGCAGGCACAGACCGTCCGCCTCGACTACAACGTCAACGAGAAAGATACGACGTGGTTTCGTTTTCAGTCAGACACCGGGCTGCAAGCCGCGTACACGGACCCCATCAACCTGGTGTTCAATGCGGTTTCACCGCAGCCTCTTTATTCGTTCGCCGCTGGACACACTCACGTCTTCTCGCAGAACCTGGTGAACTACTTCAATCCGGCGTTTTCCTGGTACGAGAGCCTGTTTGGGCCCAGCAACCTTCAGAAAACGCTCTCGGCTTTTCCGATTGTATTGCAGGGAAGCGGCGCGAACCCGTTCACGCCCATCGGAGGGCTGGACAACACCTGGGTTCAAGGCAGGCGCGCATCGCGGTTTTTCATCAACGACAATCTTGCCTGGAGCCGTGGGGCTCACGAGCTGCGGTTTGGAACGAATACCCGTATCTTCCGCCTGAACGACTATGACTTCGGAGAAGGTACAGTTCCCACCGTGACCTACGCGAACTTGCAGCAATTTATCGACGGAGTAGCGAACACCGCGTCGGAGACATTCCCCTCGAACTTAAACGAGCCCTTCAACTTTCTAAATCTCGATGTCTACGCGCAAGACACTTGGAAAGTGACTCGCGCATTGACCTGGACGTTCGGTCTGCGCGACACCTTCAACTCCAATCCACTGAATCCTCACGATCAAGTCGCTCGTCTTCGCGGCTCGTTCAGTTCCATTTCGCATGATGCCAATCAACCGCTGAACGACGTTATTCAAACTCATCTCGGCAATCTGTTCTCGTCCACGCCGCTGGCTATTTTGCAACCGAGAACTGCAATTGCGTGGCAGTTCGAGCCGAAATCAGTGCTTCGCACCGGCTTCGGAATTTTTAGCGATATCTTGCCGGGCACGGTGGCCGACCTGATCGGCACGAATCCTCCCTACGACAAGACGTTTCAGGGAGGACAGCTTGGCAGCGTGGGCGGCACAGCTATCGCGCCGGGAGCACCCAACAGCGCAGTCGGCGCAATCGTTGCCGCGAATCAGACTTTTGCTTTGGGATTTCCCCAGGGCCAGTCTTTTCTTCCACCACCTGCGATCACAGCCATCCCCGATGGCAAGCTGCGCGCGCCGTACTTCATGGAGTGGAGTCTGGGCATTGAACATCAATTCGGAACGACCGCCAGCCTGCACGCGCAGTACGTCGGCACGCGCGCGGTGAACCAGCCGTATTCAACCCAAGTCAACGGCTTCCAAACGGTGTGCCAGGGCTGTTTTGCGCCGTTCCGCTACACGCAGCCTACCGATCCACGATTCGGCGCGGTGACGCAGTTCTCCACCGGCGCGAACAGCCACTATAACGGCCTTCAACTGACCGCGATGCAGCGCCTCAGCCATGGTCTGCAAGGACAGGTCAACTACACCTGGAGCCGTTGCATGGATACAGTCTCGAACGGAGGATTCCTTCCGTTTTCCGCGGGAGGGATTCTTTCGCCTCTGCCGGGAGACCTGGCCCGCGATTATGGTCCCTGCGACTACGACATCCGGCACAATCTCAATGCGCAGTATGTGTATCAGTTGCCGGTCAAAGTGCGCAGTCATTCTCTGGGGTACGCGCTGAATGGGTGGCAGATTTCTGGAACGGCGTTTTGGCATAGCGGAGTTCCGTTCTCGGTGTTGAGCACGCCCTATTCAGCGATCAATCCAATCACCATGCGGGAAGAGGGAATTGTGCAGGGCAGTGGACCGCAGATCATCGAGGTGCAGATTCCGCAGAACGCCGCGGCCAAAAGGCCTTTGGCAACTTTTCGGCCTTTCTCTCTCGCGAGGCTCGATTAGCCGCTTGAAAGCCGCGGAGGCAAGCCAATATGAGCCAACCTACAGGGCGATCCTTGATCGCGTCGCCGCTGGCAAGCTGGTGCATGCGGACGAGACCAAGGTCGCAATCGACGGGAAGGATGGGTACGTGTGGGTGTTCACCAACTTGGAGGACGTGGCATTCGTATACAGCGAAACACGCGAGGCCAGCACGGTCCAAGATGTGCTGCGGAGTTTCCGTGGCGTACTCGTCTCCGACTTCTATGCCGGGTATGACTCAATCGAGTGTTCTCAGCAGAAGTGCTTGATCCATCTCATTAGAGATATGAACGACGATCTCTGTAAGCAGCCATACAACGAAGAGATCAGGACCCTGGCGCAGGCATTCAGCGACTTGGTTAAACCGATGATCGATTCCGTGGATCGCTTCGGTCTGAAGGCGCACCATCTGCGAAAACACCGGCGCTCGGTGGACCGGTTTTACGACGCACTCTCCAAGCGAAACTACCAGACGGAAGTAGCAGCTGGTTACAGGAAGCGGTTCGAGAAGAATAGGCACAGGCTGTTTACGTTTCTGGACTATGACGGCGTTCCATGGAACAACAATAACGCCGAGCACGCCATCAAGTCGTTTGTGAGGCTTCGCAATGTTATCGGCGGGAAAAGTTCAGCCAAAGGTATGCGCGAGTACCTCGTGCTGCTCAGCATCTGTGAATCATGCAAATACAAGGGAGTGAGTTTCATTGATTTTCTCCGATCACGAGAATCGGACGTCAATGCTTTTGCAGACGCCCAGCAAGGTGACGTCTCGCCGCACTAAACATGAATTAGAAAACTGGTCTGCGGGGCGAGCCGCCGCGTGTTTTTCACAACGAATCCAGCCAGTCCAGTACGTCGGCGTTCCTCTTCCAGCGCGGAGCGGCATGGGGCCGTAGTGCGCCATCGGCTTTCTCGATCGCCTTTCGTTTTGTCTCCAGGTCGGCCTGGGCGTAGATGTTGGTCGTGTCCAGGCTGACATGCCCCATCCAGTTCTGAACGATGGCGGCGTCGACACCCGAAGCAATGAGGTGAACTGCAGCCGTGTGCCTCAGCGTGTGGGGCGAGACGCGCTTGTCAGCCAGACGGGGAGCTTTTTCTGTGGCGGCTTGGACGTATCGCTTTAGGCGGAATCGCACATCGGAAGCCCCGAGCGGATTGCCGTAACGGTTACGGAACACCGCCTCATCGGGGCCGGTTGGGTGTCGCTTCAAGAATGTGTCCAGAAGTTCCGCTGTTTCTGGCCACAAAGGGCAGATGCGCTGCTTACGTCCTTTGCCATACACACGCCCCTGCGCCGGAGGATGCAAACGAATGTCGCGCGGGTGAAGCTGGAGAGCTTCCGAGATGCGCGCCCCGGTGTTATAGAGGAGAGCGCGTAAGACGTGGTCGCGCTCGCCCAGCTTGCTCTTCCGATCCGGCTGATCCATCACTGCCAACAGTTCATCGGACTCCAGGTAGACGGCGGTTCGTTTCGGAGCACGCTTGTTCGGAATGCGAAGAATAGCCGCGCACTGCTGGGCGGCAAGCGGGTCTCGATCCGCAACGAAAGCGAAGAAGCTGTGGAGAGCAGCCAGCCTACAGTTTCTGGTGGCGATGGTCTTCCCACGGACCTTTTCCAGATCATCGAGAAAGGCCAGCACTTCTTTGTCGTACAGATCAGCCAAGGCGAGCCGCGCGACGTCCCGGTGGCGACGCTCAGCCACGAAGCGCAGAAACAGCCGCCAAGTATCACGATAAGAAAGGATGGTGTGGCGTGAGGCGTTCCGCTGGCCGGCCATCCAGTTATGGAAGTAGGAGTGCAGCAGATCGGGGAGCGAGTCAGCTATTTTCATAAGGGATTTCCCGGGCCTTCACGAGGTGCGCACCGAAGGCCCGAAACCGCTCGCTTGCGCGCTGCAGCAGTTCCCGGCGCCAGTTGATGTCTTCGAGCTTCATGCGTACGACCTCGCCGGCGCGAAGTCCGTACTTGGCCACGAGTAACAGCATGGCGTGGTCGCGCAATCCAATTGGTGTCTGATCGTGACGAGTGACGTCTTGTAATCTCTTGACCTGTTCATCGGTGAATACCAACGGAATGTCTTCATGCCGATAGAGGATCGGGCCGCTCACGGCGACTGCGAGATCTCGTTCAATCAATCCCTCCGCATAGAGGAAGCGCAGGAAGCTGCGCAGACAGTTAGCCACTCCATGCTTGGTCAACTCGCCTCAACCCCTGGTTCCGCCAGACAAGGAAGGCATCGATGTCGGATACAGCCAGGCGACGCATCGTATTCGGGCTCGCACCGTCTCTCAGCCACTCGAGAAACACTTTCGCGGCGTGCCCATTCTTCCGCAGCGTCTCCACGGAGAATCCGTGCAGTTCCGTCAACCAGCGCCCGTAGCTCGTGCATACCTGACGACGGAATGCTTCGGTTTCATCTCGGGCAAGTATTTCGGGCGGCCACTGCCCACGTACCAGCCGCAGGTAGCGTCGGATCGGACTCGCGTGGTGGTAATGCCATAGAGCGACGTTTCGAGGATGCCGTTCGTGCTTGTGCCGGCACTCGGCAAGCCGCAATTCCACGTAGGACGTGACGTGCTCGGGCGTTACCCCTTCTACCGCAATTGATCGGCTTCGTAAGAAGCGCAGGAACACCCGGACGGTCGACATCATGCTGGGGATCACGGAAGCGCTGAACCGCTGTTCGGCGAGGTGTTGCCGAAAGCGCTCCAGCGAGGGATCGGGTCGGCTGTCTGCGGGCCAATAACCGTGGACCAACCGCAATAGGCGGTTGACCGGAGATACAACTGTGGCTTTCCAGCTCCGCATGTACCGCGGAAATCTGCCGTGCCGCTTCTGATAGGCCGCCAGCTTCGTTTGAGCGAAGCTGGTCACGTGGGCAGCTTGCACTTTCTCCAGAGGGGCGCCCTGCGTCTCCAAATGTCTTACGAACTCAATGCAGCGACGAAGATACACCCCACGCCTCTTTGGACACGAGAAAGCATGCTCCAGATGTTCCTTCAGCCGTTCCAGCCAGGGCCGCACCGGACGTGCCGGTGGCCATTCTCCTTGCACAAGTCGCAGCAAACAGTGAACGCCGGACGTCAGTCCACATCGCCAGTCCACGATGCTCCCCGGAAGCCGATCTTGCTCACGCCGGTAAAGAACCAGTTCGCGATCAATGAATGCCGATACGTCAGCTGGTGCCGCAACCTCCGGTGGTACGGACCTATCGCCAAGGAAGAAAAGAAAGCGGCGTGCGACCTGAAGGTAGCGCTGTCTCGTTCTAGGCGTTTGCCCCGCCTGTTCGAGGCGCGCCCGAAACCACTCCAGGCGCGTTTCGATCTCATTCGAGGGAGGCCACTGGCCTTGCGCCAGGCGTAGCAGCAGGGCGATTCGTAGGTCGTCGCTTTCAAGAAAATCAAATTCTTCACGAATGAGAACGTAGGCTCCGGAAAGCTCGAATTGCCAGAGAACGAGATGCACACCACTGCATTGTGGCTGACGCTCGAACACGAGCTTCTGGCGGGACTGCCTTTCACACTTTCCGAGCGGCAGAGTGGCATGGTTCTGCAGTGCTTTCGCAATTCGATGCTGGGAGGATCTCCACGCCGGTACATCTCCGTCTTCGGCTTCTGGGGACTACGCGGATGTCACCGTTAGCAGTCCTTACGGTGTCATTCCGTGGCCCAAAGTGTCGCGTCTGAACGACGAAATGAAGCGCCTCATGATCGATGTCGTCGATCGAACCTACCACTTCATACACACGCTGTTCGATGAGAATACCGGGGGCAAGTCCTGTTGCGCCTCGCAGAACGTGATCCTCTACCGCACTGGAACGAGCCTACACTTCGCAACGGCAGCACCGAGACTAAAGTGACTGCAGCGGAAATCAGGTTGGCACGGAAACTACCCGAAGGCGAGTAACCGATGGTGCGAAAGCTTCCAATTAATTTGGGTTGCAGTTGGAGAGATCGACTCGTGAAGTTTATGGATTGCGTTCTGTAGAGAGTACGAAATCGAGATGAAACTCCAGCCCGGGAATGCCGCGGCGAGAGAAGGCGGGGAAACTTAGTTTGAAGATGGGTGAGCGACGGTAGACTTGGTCAGCTTCGAAGCGGCGGTTTGCTCAGGGATTGTCTCAATGCCTCAAGGCTTCTGCGCCTGCTTAACTTCATCGCGGTTCATACTCGAAAGCAGCAGAACCTGGCGTCCGAAATTCTTCCTTTGCTCAATCTTGCACAGGCCATAGTGGCTCCTCTTTCCCTCCTGTCCTTCCGGTGACCGCGCGCCCTTTGTTGGAGCAGGTTGGAGTAGCGATAGAACGATTCTGCGATATACTCTGCTAGCAGAGCGGGAGTAGTTCAGCGGTAGAACGCCAGCTTCCCAAGCTGGATGTCACGGGTTCGATCCCCGTCTCCCGCTCCAGACCTTGGTCGGTTCCTGCTGGGAATTAAAATTTACTTGCCAGTGGTGGCTGAGGACGACGCGGCCCTCATCTGGATCAGGCCGATTCCCAAGCCTCCCACGGCGCCAGCGAGCAGCCCCAGTAGCACCAGCATCGGTACGCTCTCAAGAAGCGCCTTCTTCACTTTCGCCATTCTGTCTTCTCCATTTAGGAACTTGTTGCCCCAGTTAGTTTAGCATTTGCGCTTCCATTCCCGGCTCAGTGAGCGACCGCAACAGGTTGCGGCAGCGAGAGATGACACGGAAGCACCCGTTCGCAATGACCATTGTGAATAGTTTTTCACCTAAAGGAAAGATGTCGCAAGGAGTAGCACCGGGAGTTCTTAGCGGAGTTCCTGGAATTGACCGCTGTCCTATTTTTTTGCCAGCTGACGTGGCATCTTAGATTTTGTCCCGTTCGGAGGTGCAATGAAACTTTGTAGCTTCGCTCTTTGCGTGATGCTTTTGTCGAGCGTGTGGGCGCAGGACAATCCTGCGGGCGTCTCCCAACCAGAAGTGGAAGTAAAAGTAAAGCCCGCGGCCGCGGCGTCCGGCAACCCGCGCCCCCGGATCGGCCTGGTGCTTGAAGGCGGGCGTGCGCTCGGGTTGGCGCACGTCGGGGTGATCAAGTGGCTGGAGGAGAACCGCATACCGATGTATGAGGCTGGCAAGGCTTACGGCCAACCGTCCAGCACCACGAAGGTCGCGCAGGACGCAACCGTCGGAGTTCTATTCCAGACGCTGTTCGGGCCCATGTTCTTTGGGGGGAGCCTCGGAGATAACCAGCACCGCAAGTTTTTCTTCCAGGTGGGCCGATTCTTCTGAGGTACGGACAAGTGTGTTCTCGACGAATGCCGATAGGGGACCCATTCTGTGCCGAGTAAGGATGCTGCGAGCCGCGATCTGCGAGCCGCGAAAAAAAACGGCTTGCTCGAAGCTCGCAACTCACGCAAGGCAGCTCACTACCCGGGAGCTCCCCCGCCACCCGATGATTGCCATCTATGATAAAAAGAATGTCGAGGCACATACATGACCGAACCAAGTTACGAAGAATTGAAAGCTCGCCTTGCCGATCTGGAAAAGCAGGTGGAAACGAAGAAGAGAAGCGGCGCCATGGAGTTCCGCGTGAGTGAGAAGGGCGGCGTCAGCGTGTACGGACTGGGCCGCTTTCCGGTGACGCTCTACTACGAACAGTGGACAAAGCTACTCAACGCGGTCCCTGACCTTAAGGCTTTTATTGAAGAAAACAAAAGCAAGCTGAAGCTTAAAGAGGGCTAGTTTGTCTTGGGAGCGATCTGTGTCCGCCGAAGACATTCTCAGCCAGCCGCAGCCGCCACCCGATGAGCGCGTAGCGTATGGCGCCGACCCCAATCAGTTTCTCGAAGTGCGTCTGCCGCGCACGAAGGGGCCGCACTCCGTTCTGTTGAACATCCACGGTGGCTATTGGCGGGCGAAGTATGACCTCGCGCACGCCGGACACCTGTGCGAAGCGCTGCGAACGGCGGGCGTCGCGATCTTCAATACCGAATATCGCCGGGTCGGCAATGACGGTGGCGGATGGCCCGGAACGTTTGCGGACATCCGGTCGGCCTACCGCTTTGTTCAGCAAGAGCATTCCCGATTCCATCTGGACCTGGACCGGTTGGTGGTGATGGGACATTCGGCGGGCGGCCAGCTTGCCCTGTGTTTGGCGGCGCACGAACCCTCGCTCCGTCACGCAATTTCTCTGGCCGGAGTCGTCGATTTAAGGAAAGCCTTCGCGTTGCATCTGAGCCATGACGCCGTTGCTGAGTTTCTGGGCGGCAAGCCGGACGCGGTGCCGGAGCATTACCGGGAAGCCGATCCGATGGAGCTCAGCATCCCGCAAGCCCGGCAGTGGCTGCTCCACGGCAGCGAAGATGACACGGTGCCGCCGGAGTTCAGCCGCGAGTATGTCATGCAAAAAAAGAAGGCCGGCGAATCGGTCCGGTTGCTCGAGATTCAGCATGCCGGCCATTTTGATCTGATTGATCCCGCGTCGGAAGCCTTCAAGCAGGTCAAGAGTACGGTGCTGGCAGCGGTGGGGAACAACTGAGACTACAGCGACGTTCTTCAGAGGCGAGAGGACAGTGGGCGGTATTCTTGCCAGTCACGCCAACCTATTGAATTTAAGATCAAATAAGCCTTGGGTCTTGACAACACGTGCTATACGTGCTACACGTATTATACGTGATCTTATGAACATGACCAGGCAAAACGTGACAATAAGCCTAACCCGGCAAACGCTCCAGAAGGTGAGAGTTCTCGCCGCCCGCCGTGCTACCTCTATCAGTGGTCTCCTAGCCGAGCAAATTGAGATTCTTGTGGGGGAGGAAGAAGCGTACGAGCGTGCGCAACGACAGGCCATGGCGCTGCTCGATCAAAGCTTCCATATGGGCGGTGTGATTCGAGCCAGTCGGGACGAATTGCATGAGCGATAAGACCTTTGTCGACACGAACATCTTGATTTACGCTCACGACGCCGATGCGAAATCAAAGCATGGAGTGGCCAAGAGCATCCTCGCCGAACTTTGGAGCCAGCGAACGGGCGTTCTCAGCATGCAGGTACTGCAGGAATTCTATGTCAATGTGACCCGCAAGATTGCGGTTCCGCTTCCCAAGGATGTCGCACGCATGGTGGTGATCAGCTACGCGATCTGGTGCGTCGAAACCACTCCGGCTGAAAATTCATCGGCGTTTCGGATTGAGGACGAATCCCGGATCGGATTTTGGGATGCCCTCATTGTTGCGTCCGCGGTCAACTGTGGAGCGACTCGGATTCTCTCCGAGGATCTGAATGCGGGACAAACGATCGCGGGCGTACGGATCGAAAACCCGTTCGGTAGCTAGGATGGTGTGCCCCGAGAGAATCGAACTTGAGCCGTTTTGCGGGCGTGAGCGAATCCGGGGTCCCCGGCACGCGCGGTGTTCGCATGGCAGGGGTGGAGGAGCGGGAGCCCGCAGGCGAAATCCCGAGCGGAGCGAGGGATCTGAATCGCGAGGTGTGAAAGAAAAACTGGTGCGCCCGGAGAGAATCGAACTCCCAACCTCTTGGTTCGTAGCCAAGCACTCTATCCAATTGAGCTACGGGCGCATCATGGCAGAATTGTGTCTTTGAATTATAACGGAAACAGAATCGTTTCGCCCAATCCGACCGCCGGATACGCTCGCCGAAAAAACCCTGAGGTGAGTTGGATTCGCCTTCCGATTCGCGCCCAATCCCACGCTGGTTGTGGAAATCGGCGGCCTAGCCGAAATAGTAGATTTGTAAATTTGCGTAAAAGTTTCCGCCCCCAGCGCAAAACCTACCCGCCCCAGCGTTCTACAAATGCATGTTGGCAATGTGTTAGCGATGGCACCCGACATGCTCCTCCTGTTGGCAGACGAAGTGGCGCGCAACGGGGTATTTGGGAAAAAACTTCGGCCAGAGGTCTTTCCGAATGCCCCTTTGCAATCCTCCTGTTTGTCGCTAAGACGCGCTCCGCTCAGTTTCCCGGCAGCCCTCCCCCGAGCGTCCTCCTGGAAGTTGAGGATTTGCAGCGAACCGAGCGGAGTGCTGCTTGATCCCTTCTCACCTCCCGCCAGAAACTCTCAGGCCAGAACCAGCTGATCCTGCACGTCGATCCCGGCCTGGCGCAGCAACTTGGCTACCGCGTCGCCCTTCAATCGCGAGGCGTCAAACAGCACGCGCACCGTCCGTTCTTTCTCGTTGAACTGGATGCGCTGGATACCGTAGACCTCGCGGACACTGTCAATGGCCCGCAACTCAGCTTCTCCGGGCGGAGTCTGATAGCGGTAAGCGACTTCGAGGTACGTCATTTTCATTTCTCCCAAGGAATAAGGTTCGAGGTTTACTCTGGTGTATCTAATATGAGTATCTAATAAGGTCTGTATTCCGCCAAGCGCGATCTGGCAGGCAGCGTCGGGTCTGCTCGTGTAGGGACGGCCGCCCTCGGCCGTCCAAGCCGAGCGAAGCTCGGCAGCTGTCGGCGGTCATCGAGACTCTGGATTCGATATAGACTTTTGGCAGCGAAACCATGGACCACCTTGACCCTGTGGACACCCCGAACGCCGCATCATCCTCCACCAGGCAGAAAGACCCCGTCTGCGGGATGGATGTGAATCCCGCAACGGTCCGCTATAAAACGCTGCACAACGGGAAACAGTATTTTTTCTGCTGCGCCGGTTGCCTCGCGAAGTTCCAGGCAAATCCGGAGAAGATTCTGTCATCCCGGCCCAAGCCAATGACGATGACATCGGGACTCGTGTCTCTCGGTGCTCCAACTGGTGCTACGAAAACGATCATGCCGACCATGGGTAAGCCGACAACGAGCAAGTCGGCCACGGCTCCGAATGTTCAACTGAGGGGCGGGACCGGAAAAGACACGCGGGCCTATGTTTGTCCGATGTGCCCAGAGGTGCGGCAGGTCGGGCCCGGCCCCTGCCCCAAGTGTGGGATGGCACTCGATCCCGAGTCGCCAGCGCTCCCCGCGACTAAGCGCGAGTACACCTGCCCGATGCATCCAGAAATCGTGCGAGCAGAGCCGGGGAGCTGTCCGATTTGCGGCATGGCACTTGAGCCGCGCACGGTGACAGTCGAAGAAGACAACCCCGAGCTGCGCGACATGACTCGGCGGTTTTGGATCAGCCTGGCGCTGACCGCGCCGCTGCTGGCGATTGCCATGGGCAGCATGTTGTGGCCGCATGTGTTCATGGCGTCGCCGTGGAATTGGGGGCTGCCGTGGCTCGAACTGACCCTCGCCACGCCCGCCGTGCTCTGGTGTGGCTGGCCGTTCTTCCAGCGCGGATGGGCGTCGGTGGTAAATCGCAGCACCAACATGTTCACGCTGATTGCCATGGGCACGGGTGTCGCGTACCTCTTTAGCGTGGTGGCGACTTTGTTCCCGCAGATCTTTCCGGCGTCGTTCCGCAGCATGGGTGACCGCCCGGATGTTTACTTTGAAGCGGCAGCGGCGATTGTCACGCTCGTATTGCTGGGGCAGGTGCTGGAGTTGCGCGCTCGCAGCCGAACGTCGAGCGCGATCCGGGCGCTGCTCGATCTAAGCCCGAAGATGGCGCGCCTGGTTGGCGAAAACGGCAGCGAAGACGGCTCTCAAAGTGAGCGCGATATTCCGCTCGAAGCGGTGAAGCCGGGAGATCGGCTGCGAGTACGTCCGGGAGAAAAAATTCCTGTCGATGGCGTGGTGCTCGATGGGTCGAGCGTAGTGGACGAGTCCATGATCACGGGCGAATCCGTTCCCGTGGAGAAGACTGCGGCCTCGCGCTTGATCGGCGCGACCGTGAACGGCAACGGATCTCTCGTGATGCGCGCCGAGCGCGTCGGCAGCGAGACGATGCTGGCGCAGATCGTGCAGATTGTCAGCCAGGCGCAGCGCACACGCGCCCCGATCCAACGGCTGGCGGATAAAGTAGCCGGGTGGTTTGTTCCGGCGGTGATCGCGATTGCGGTCGTGACCTTCATCGTGTGGGTCAGCTTTGGGCCGGAACCGCGTTTCGCACACGCCATCGTGAACGCCGTGGCCGTGCTGATCATCGCGTGTCCCTGCGCGCTGGGCCTGGCAACGCCAATGGCAATCATGGTCGGGACCGGACGCGGCGCGCATGAGGGCGTGCTCATCAAGAATGCCGAGGCGCTGGAGACGCTCGAAAAGGTCGACACCATCGTCTTCGATAAGACCGGCACGCTGACCGAGGGAAAACCGAAGGTGGTGGCGATTTTGCCGCAAGGCACTCCGCCAGATAGTTCAAGAGACGAGCTTCTGCGGCTGGCAGCAAGTCTGGAACGCGCCAGCGAGCATCCGCTGGGAGCGGCGATTGTCTTGAAGGCAAATGAGGAGAAGCTAAGTTTGAGCGAGCCCGCCAATTTCCACTCCGTCCCGGGCCAGGGCGTGCGCGGGACCGTAGAAGGGAAGAGCGTTGCAGTTGGGAACATCGCTCTGATGCGCGCGGCCGGAGCTTTCGAGGGCAAGTGGGCAATCTCAGTTCTCAAAGTCGCCGGTTCCACTGAGATTTATGTCGCGGTCGATGGCCGCTATGCCGGGTACATCGCAGTCGCGGACCCGCTGAAGCCGTCCACTCCGAACGCACTGCGCGAGTTGAAAGCCCAGGGAATCCGGCTGGTCATGCTCACCGGCGACAATCAGGCTACGGCCCAGGAGATTGCGCGGAGCCTCCGAATCGAAGACTTCAAAGCCGAGGTTCTGCCGTCGCAAAAAGCCGAGATCGTCCGGAGTCTTCAGAATGAAGGTCGCGTGGTGGGGATGGCGGGCGACGGCATCAACGACGCGCCCGCACTGGCCCAAGCGCACGTAGGAATCGCCATGGGTACGGGAACCGACATCGCGATGGAAAGTGGCGGCATCACTCTGCTTAAAGGAGACCTTGAAGGAATCCTGCGGGCGCGCAAGCTGAGCCAGGCGACGATGCGCAACATCCGGCAGAATCTGTTCTTCGCGTTCCTCTACAACTCGATCGGAGTGCCGATTGCGGCGGGAGTGTTGTATCCGGTGTTTGGACTGCTGCTGAGCCCGATTCTGGCCGCGGCCGCGATGAGCTTTAGCTCGGTGTCGGTAATCACGAACTCGCTACGATTGCGAAAGGTGAAGCTGTAGGTCTTTCCATCTAGTGACCGCCTGATGAGTCATACGGTGGAGGGACGGGCGCCGCGCCCGTCCAGCCGGGCGGGAGACAGCCCGGCTCTCCACCCGCAAGCTTGGATCGACAGCAGTAACAATCACGCGGCCGCGGTACTAGTTTTCCGCTCCGGCCCCGTGTTTCTGCCGGCACACCTTGCACTCTGTGGCTGGTTCAGAGTTGTCCACGCGGTGCTTTACAGGCTTGAGAGTGCGCAAATAGGCAAACATGGCTTTCAAGTCGCTGTCGGTGAGGTTGGTGTAGACCATGACCGGCATGAGCGGGTGCAGCGGACGCGCTTTGACATATCCGCTATGCATGACCTGCAGAAAAAGCGCGTCATCGTAATAAGGGATTCCACTGGCATCCGGCGTGAGATTCGCGCTGGCAACGTTCCCCCACGGGCCAGAAAAGACAGCCCCACCTGCAAACTCCAGGCCGGGCAGGTTGTTGCCACGCACCTGCGGAGTGTGACAGTCACTGCAACCCGCCAGGTTGACCAGATGCGATCCGCGCTTGACCAAGTCGGATGCGCCCTTATCTTCGCCGACTGGCGATGTCACAGGTTCTGGCACGCTACGGATCAGATACTTTACCGGGAAGATGATCTCTGTCTTCGGCAGTTCGCGCCGCACCGCAGGTAGCGAGCGCAAATAAACGACGACTGACGCCAGATCCTCATCCGACATTTCCCGGTAGTGCGTGTAGGGCATCAGGGGAAAAAGCGCCCGGCCGTCATGTCCAATGCCCTCGCGAATGGAGCGTGCGAGTTGGTCGTCCGTCCAGTTGCCGGCCCCAGTTTCCCGATCGGGAGTCAAGTTGGGCGCGACGATGCGTCCGGGAAGATCGACGTAAGGCTGAACCTCCCCTGCGCCTTCCGTGCCCGGCACGATGAGCGTCCCCGGAGCAGCCCAATCATGATGGGAATGGCAGTACAAGCAGCCACTCAGAGCCGTCGCGATATATCGCCCGCGCTCCAGTCGCTGCGGTATGCGTTCAAAAGTCCGGCTACTGAGCGGGCGCGCTTTCGGCCCGATAAACGGACGCCACCCGATGGTCAGAGTGATGGCAATGACCAACACGCCAGCCAGTGCGACAACGCCGATTAGCAACCATTTCCCCAGTCGTCCCATAGCTGCTCCCCGTAGCAGTTTGCGCAAACACCAAGCATGCGATTACAGGGATCCGTCCCTCACATGCTGTGGCATGGGTTTCAAGTAAATCAACGCGAACTAGTTTACAGTTTGCTCAAGTAATCCGTTACTTCCGGGCTGGTCCAATCCACGGGTCCGATAAATTTGCGGCGAATGAGTCCGTTGCGATCGATGACGTAGCTTTCCGGCCAGCCAAACGTGCCGTAGAGCGAACTCGCCTTCTTCGCCTCATCCCGCACGGTGACCATATTGACGTTGTATTCCTTGAGAAACTTGTGATACTCCGCGTCGTCGGCGTCGATACTGACGGCGAGCACCACTACACCTTTATCTTTAAGACGCGCCTGCATCCGAACCAGCGACGGAGTCTCCTCGATACACGGCGGACACCACGTCGCCCAGAAATTCAGCACCACCACCTGCCCGCGAAACTGACTGAGCGTGACTTTGTGGTCGGAATCCTGCAAGGTGAAGTCCGGGGCATTCGAACCGATGCGCGCGGGATGGCTCCCGCTGTAGCATCCGATCAGAGCGGACAGTAATCCAATAGCTAGACAAGCTGCGAAAAGTCTAGGTTTTGTATCAGGGCATCGCTTTAGCGATGCCGTAAGTTCTTCGAGATCAGATGCCCCTTTAGGGGCTGGACGTCGACAGTCGGCTTTTTCCGCATCCGGTAGAAGCGTGGCAAGGAGGGTTCGTCTCACCCCGCTATAATAGCGAAAAACTGATGGATCGTTCACTTCCAGTCGCGCCGCCCCAGTTTCCGGTCTCCGAGATCGCGATCCCCGAGGTCTCGATCATCATTCCGGCCCGGAACGAAGCGGCAAGCCTCGGCGCCTGTCTGAAGTCGCTGACCGCCCAAACCGGCGTGGCTTTCGAGATCATCGTGGTCGATGACGACTCCGCCGACCGCACCCGAGAGATCGCGCAGAGTTTTGCTGGAGTCCGAGTGATCGTCCCCGAGCCTCTGCCTGAGGACTGGACAGGAAAGAACCATGCGCTGGTTGCCGGTGCCAAAGAAGCGCGTGCGAAGTGGCTGTTGTTCACCGACGCGGACACAGTGCATCTACCGGGATCGCTAGCGCGAGTCTTGGACGAAGCCAAGGAACAGCGGGCCGATTTGTTGTCCTACTCGCCCGAGCAGGTGGTTGTCACCGTCGCCGAGAGGGCCGTGATGCCCGTGATCTTTGCGGAATTGGCGGCGCAGTATCCGCTCCACAAAGTGCGTGAACAGAGTTCGGGAATAGCAGCCGCGAACGGGCAGTACATTCTTGTCCGTCGCGCCGCCTACGACGCCGTGGGCGGGCACGCCGCAGTGGCCACGGCAATACTTGAGGACGTGGCGTTGGCCCGGCTGTTCCGCAATGCTGGCCAGCGCGTGCACTTCCGCTACGGCGGAGACGCCGTGCGCACGCGCATGTACCGTAACTGGGCGCTGCTTCGCGAAGGCTGGACGAAGAATCTGGCGTTGTTGTTTCCGCAACCAGAATTTCTCGCCTTCCAGAGTTTGATCTTATGGTTCGCTGCATGGTCGACACTCGCCATCGCTGTGTCTGGCGTAACCAGCCGCCACTTCGTCTGGATTTTGTCCGCCGCTTTCTGGCTGTTGGTGTGCCGGCGAATTCGCACCGCACATTTCACGACAGCGAACAACCTGATCGCAATTGCTTTCGGTCTGCCGATATTCGCCTATCTGCTGCTGTGTTCCAAAAAGGCCCACGCGAATGGCCGAGTATCGTGGAAAGGCCGTGCCTACAGTGTCGGCGCGCCAAGTGAAAGCAACCATGCGGCAATGCAAGCCGCAAGAACGATTCCGAGCATTGAGAATCAAAAACTGAGAACTGAGAACTGAAAGCTGAGAACTGCTTCTATGGTCTATCTCACGCGCAAAGCGGAATTTTCCGCATCGCATTACTATCACAATCCGGAGTTCACTCCGGAGCAGAACCAGCGTGTCTTCGGCAAGTGCAATAATCCCAACGGCCACGGACACAACTACACTCTCGAGGTAACCGTGAAGGGTGCCGTCGATCCGAAGTCGGGATTCGTCGTCGACCTGAAGCAATTGAAGGACGTCATGAGCAGGGAAGTGCTCGACGCGCTCGACCATCGCTTCCTGAACAAGGAAGTGCCCGAGTTCTTCACCAAGATCCCGACGACCGAGAACCTCGCCATCGCCATCTGGCAGCGTCTCGCGCCGAAACTCAATGCGGCGCGGTTGTATCGCGTGCGCGTATACGAAACGCCCGACCTGTTCGTCGATTTTTACGGCGAGGATTTCTACGGCGAAGATTCCCACGGAGACGCATGAAGGCGCACCTGACCCGGCGATACATGTTTTCGGCGTCGCACCGCTTGCATAGCGACGAGATGTCGGCGGAAGAAAACCGCGTGACCTACGGCAAGTGCAATAATCCCTACGGACATGGGCACAATTACACGGTCGAAGTCACGGTCAGTGGACCGGTCGATGACCAGACCGGCATGGTCTGCAATCTGGTCGATCTGGATGGCTTCGTGCACGCCCAGATCCTCGAACGCTACGACCACCAGAACCTGAACCTGCTTTCAGAATTCGTGAAGGCTGTTCCGACCACGGAAAACCTATGCATCGCGATCTACGAAATTGTGAAGCGTGGCTTCCGCAAGGCTCATCTAGAAAAGATACGAATTGAAGAGACGATGATGAATTCGTTTGAATATTCCGGAGAAAGCAGTCGGTAGTCGTTAGTCGTTGGTCGTTTGCAAATACAGTTCGCTAACGACCAACGACTAACGACTAACGACCAAGACTCTATGAAAACATCCACCGACTCATCCGCCACCCTGACCAGCGCCACCTACGAAGAGCTGGTGCGCGAAATGATTGTCCGCCTCGGCGAAGATCCCAATCGCGAAGGCCTTTCGCGCACACCCGCGCGCGTGCATAAGGCCATGCAATTTCTCCTCAAGGGCTACAAGGACGACCCCGAAGCGCTTTTGCGCAAGGCGCTATTCACGGTCAGCTATGACGAGATGGTGATCGTCAAAGACATCGAAATGTTCAGCCTGTGCGAGCACCACCTTTTGCCTTTTTTTGGCAAGGTGCACGTGGCCTACATCCCAAACGGAAAAGTGATCGGCCTGAGCAAAATACCGCGCCTCATCGAAATCTTCTCGCGCCGCTTGCAGATCCAGGAGCGGCTGACCACGCAAATTGCGGAGGCGATCCAGAACACCATCGAACCGCAGGGCGTCGGCGTTGTCATCGAGGCCCGGCATCTGTGCATGATGATGCGTGGCGTCGAGAAACAGCATTCCTCGGCTGTAACTTCGTCAATGCTCGGCTCCTTCCGCAACGAAGAGGAAACGCGAACCGAATTCCTCTCGCTGATCCGCCAGCGCGCGAATTTCGTGTGATTTGCGGGCGCTCGTGTGGGGACGGGCGCCCTCGCGAGCCTGCCCTGAGCGAAGTCGAAGGGTCCAAGCCGAGCGCAGCTCGGCAGCTGCCTGTGGTCACAGCAACTCTGGATTCGCCATGGCGCTATTGCCGAATTGTGGACTCCCTGCTCGAAAGGTGGCGGCGGTTGGAATAAGCTGACAAATGCCCGCATGCCGAAACGCAAATCCAAACATCGCGAACTCACGCCGCGCGAACCCATGCTCCGCGGCCGCCTCGCCCTCATCACCGGCGCCAACCGCGGCATCGGTCTCGCCATCGCCCGCGCACTGGCGTGTGAAGGATGCAATCTGATCATCACCGGCCGCGACCAGCGTGCCTTGGCCAAGGCGCGCACTGAACTGGAGAAGCTCCAGCCGGCGAAGCTGAACGTTCATGTGCTGGCTCAGTCCTGCGACGTTCGCAGCCCCGATTCGGTTGACTATCTCTTCGCGCTCGTCCGCGGATTGCACAAGCCCCTCGATATCCTCATCAACAATGCTGGCATTGCACATCCCAATCGCACCGTCGGCGAGTTGCCCTACCCCACCTGGATGGAAGTGATCGACACCAACCTCAACGGCCTGTTCCTCATAACGCAAGCGGCGTTAGCCGTGATGAAGCGCGGCAGCACGATCGTAAACAATCTCTCGATCTCCGCCGAGCGCGTCTTCCCGGGGTCGGCAGCCTACAATGCGTCGAAGCATGGCGCCCTTGGATTTACCAACACATTGCGCGAGGAGTTGAGGCCGAAGGGCATTCGCGTGATCGCCCTCATGCCCGGCGCAACCGATACTGCGATCTGGGACGCGATGTGGCCAAAAGCGCCAAGGCGCAAAATGATGTCCGCCGAAACCGTCGCCCGTACGGTGGTCAACGCCCTGCTCTTGCCCGAAAACACGACCGTAGAAAAAATCGTGGTCATGCCCTCAAGCGGCACGCTGTAAGAAATTCCGGTAGAGACGCGGCGTGCCACGTCTCCAGCCGCAGAGGAAGCCGGGGGCCAAGCGTCTCTACCGCATGGTTTTCGTAGGCGGCGATAGCGACGTAGGTGCTCGAATGAGCATCTAAGAGTCAGTGGGCTTGACTTGTTGTTCGCTAACGACCAACGACTAACGACCAACGACTAACGACCGAGAAAAGATCATGTCATTCCTCGATTACTTCCAATCGCTCAAGCCGGAGCACCGCCTGGCCTGGGCCGTAGCCATTGCCGCCGACGTCCTCCAGATCGCCGCGTTTCCATTCTTCGTCGAGGGAGCCATGTCTCCCGCAGACTCGATCCTCGACCTGATTGTCGCCTTCGTGATGATTCGTCTGCTCGGATGGCACTGGGCTTTCTTGCCAACTGCGGCGGCAAAACTAATTCCCGCCGCCGATCTCTTTCCCACCTGGACCGCAGCCGTATGGTTCGTCACCCGCCACAAAGTACATACCGGGGAGCAAGAGGTCTGGCCTCCCGGCCCCGCGCCGGAACCGCGCCGCTGAGAAATCCGCGGACTGACCGCTACAGCCCGTGGTGGTGGGCTTCGTATCAGGGCATCGCTTCAGCGATGCCGTAAACTATTCGAAATCAGACGCCCCTTTAGGGGCTGGGCATCGAACATCGACTTTCACCACAGCCTGCCAAGCGCCATCTACCACGTCCCATACCGGTATCGGTGCGGTCGTTCCCGGAATACGTTAATCATGATCACCCCCGAGACGAACCCTCCAACATGCGCCCAGAAAGCAATCCCGCCCGAAGTCGTCTGGCTGGTTTCGGCGATTGCAGTGGCAGTACCGCTAAGGAAATTTCCCACGAACCAGTAGCCGAGCATCAGCCAGGCCGGAACGTGAAACAGAAAGACCGGCGGAAACCAGATCAGCACTCGCGCCCGCGGATACAGGATAAAATACGCCCCCATCACCCCCGCAATCGCGCCGCTCGCGCCAACACTGGGCACGCTCGAGCTCTGGTTGAGCAGAATGTGAGTGGCGCCGGCCGCCAGTCCGCTGATCAGGTAGAACACGAGGTACTGGAAGTGTCCGATGTAATCTTCGATGTTGTCGCCGAAGATCCACAGGAAGAGCATGTTCCCAGCCACGTGTAAGAATGAAGCGTGCAGAAACATCGAGGTAAACAACGGCAAGACGGCCGAGGCCAGCCCGTCGTAGGAGTGTCCGGTGAGCACCGCCAGCGTGTGGTGAGGAACCACGCCAAACTCGACCAGGAACGAATTCAGCGCCCGATGGCTCTGCATCCCCACCGAGAGCTCCCACAGAAAGACCACCACGTTCAAAACGATCAGAAAATAGTTGACGAACGGAGTCGAGAAGGTGGGCTGATCGTCACGAAGTGGAATCATTTAATTTGTAATCTGGTAATTTGTAATTGGTAATCGTTCAGCGATCTGCCTTCAAATTACCAATTACAAATTACCAGATTACAAATCCCCATGAACGGTGTCGTAGTCATCGATAAACCGCCAGGCCTGACGTCGCACGACGTGGTCAATCGCGTCCGTCGAATTCTCGGTCAGCGCTCGGTCGGTCATCTCGGAACCCTTGACCCCTCGGCCACCGGAGTCCTGCCGGTGGTCCTCGGCAACCTCACGCGCCTGGCGCAGTTCTATGCCCATTCCGAGAAGACTTACGAAGGTGTGATTCGCTTCGGCTTCGCCACGGATACCTACGACGCCGATGGCGAGCCCACCACGCCGCTGCAAGATGTGCACATAAATGGCGATGAAGTGCGCGCCCTAGCTGCGCAGTTTCGCGGCACCATCGAGCAAATGCCGCCGCCCTTTTCCGCCAAGAAAATTGCCGGAGTCCCAGCCTACAAACTGGCCCGCAAAAAGCAGGAGGTCGTGCTCAAGCCGGTGCAAGTAGAAATCAAAGAATTCGAGATTCTGGAGACGACCGCCGATCAAGCCACCTTCCGCGCGCGCGTGGCCTCGGGCACCTACATACGGTCGGTGGCCCACGACATGGGCCGGATGCTGGGATGCGGCGCTCATCTGGCCTCGCTGCGACGCACCGCCGTCGCCGAGTTCGCCATCGAAGATGCCCACTCGCTGCAAGCGCTGGAAGCCGCGATGCAGCAGGGAATCGCTGAGTCGTTGTTCATCCATCCCAGAAAGTTGGTGCCGCAGTTGCCAAGCGTCACCGCCAATGAAGAAAGCGCCGCCCTCATCCGCAGTGGCCGCGCCGTGAATCTGCCGGAAATGTCGCGGGCGCCTCAGGTGAAGGTCTTCTACGGTCAACGGGAGCTGATAGCAATCGCCACCCGGATCGCAGGCACGCTTTTCCATCCGAGGATCGTGTTTTCCGCGTGATGAGTCAATACGGTGGAGCGACGGGCGCCTCGCCCGTCCACCGCACGTCACAGACGCACAGTGCGATGGCAGTATAATCTGGCCGCGGAGGACCCAGTTGCGTCCTCGCCGGAAGGAAACCCTTGACATTCGCCAACTGCTATGAAGATGACGCCCGCGCCGAAGCCTACGCCACCTTGGAGTTCAAGAACACCTACCACTTAGCGTATCGGGACATCCCCGCCATCCTCAGCGAGCATGTTCGCGGCCGTAAAGCTGTGGACTTCGGTTGCGGCACAGGGCGGTCCACGCGGTTCCTTCGCCAACTCGGCTTCGAGGTTACGGGAGTTGATATCGCCGAGGATATGATCCGCAAGGCGCGGGAACTGGACCCCTCCGGCGACTACCGCCTGCTTTCCGGCGACGACCCCGGGGACGACCTAAGCTCGTTTCCATCCGGGACTTATGATCTGGTGCTGGCTGCCTTCACGTTCGACAACATCGCGGGCCGCGACAACAAGGTGCGCATCCTGCGGGACTTGGGCCGCCTCCTCAACCGGGAGGGAAAGCTTGTGCAGATCGTCTCCAGGCCGGAGATTTACACCCACGAGTGGGCGTCGTTTTCGACGAGAGACTTTCCCGAGAACCAGTTGGCGAAGTCGGGGGACAAAGTGCGCATCATTGTGACCGATCACGCTGATTCGCGCCCAGTGGAGGACATCCTGTGGACCGATGAGGCATACCGCGAAGTTTTCGAAGAAGCCCGGCTACGACCGCTAAAGAAATACGAGCCGTTGGCACGGCGAGACGAGCCGTACAGTTGGGTGAGTGAGCTACAGATTGCACCTTGGGCGGTGTATGTGCTTGAAGTTGCTTAGAGCGACAGTGATATCAACAATGTCCGATAACAAGTATTATGTGAAGTATGTGTACCATGGAGCCTTTGATCGGAAAACTACGGCTTGGGCAAGCGGAGCAACAACATCAAGTGGCCTTGAACCGCCTTCAACGGACCGAGTGGAATGATCTCGATGAAGCGGGCCCGCCTTGCTTTCCAGTCCACGCTCTTGATGGCATCGGAGAGAATCACACCCGTAGTCGCGAGGCCTGCCGCAACCGGGACCTCGAAGGGATAGCCCTTCACCTGGTTTGTAATGGGGACCACGATGGCGAGGCCGTGCCTGTTATAGGCCGCGGGAGACAAAACCAAGGCGGGACGCCAGCCTGCTTGCTCGTGTCCCGCCTGAGGATCGAAATTGATTTTGATGATGTGGCCCTTATCGGGAACGTATACAGGACTTACCATACCTCGTTCCCAACCGGCTTGCCCCAATCCTGCTCGCCATGCCGATTTTCGGGGGTGATCTTCTCGACCAGAGATTCTAGCGTGGGCCGGTGGTTCAACGGCTCCAGCCAAATATAGCCATTTTCCACCCGAATTTCGAGCTCTTCGCCTTCCCTCAGATTGCATTGATCGAGGATGCTCTTGGGGATGCGGACTGCCTGACTGTTGCCCCACTTCACGACTTGTACCTTGGCGCCTGCCATAAAACTCTACCTCTTGATTTCAAGTATATACATTCGTATATCCTGATTCAAGGCCTTTCTGCTCTCTCCCCCGGATTTAGAGAAGCACGAGCCGGGTCCTGGCGGCACTCTGTTCGGGAAGCAGCGACGAAAGGCTGGCGTCGAGAGTAGCTAGTCTTCCCTTCTTGTCGATCGCGAGTCCAAGCAAGTAGGCATCGCTGATTTGCTGATGACCAACCAGGCGCCTTCCAAAGGGAGCAAGGGCTTCAGCGACTCCAATATCTTCGCTCCAGAAGCGATGCCCCGGATGCTGAAGGCTGCCACTCAGCACCTCCAGCGCGTCCCGAGGAGAAACAGCGCGCCGCGAAAAGACTGGATTCGAGACAATCCGAACAAACCCGGCCTGTGTCATGGCGCAGGTCGCCCACCCATGACGGGCATTCTGCGCAAACCAGCGCTGCGCTCGTCGGTGAGCCTCGTGCGGAGGCCACAGGAGCGCAATCAGCACGTTGACATCCAGCAAGAAGCAGCTCACCGCTCTTCGGCCTCCAGGCGCTTCACTTGTTCGGAGGTAACCGCCTCACTGTCTTCGGGAACGTCAAAGACCACGAGGCCATTGACGACCCGAGTTTTCGGAGGTGCGCTAAGGCCGCGACGCACCAGTTCCGAGAGCGCCTTCCCCATCGCAAGCGACCGGTTTTCGGCGTAGTTCTTGACCACCTGAAAAACATCATCATCGAGACTGAGTGTTGTCCGCATACGGATAATGATGTCACAATAGAATTAGTGATGTCAATAGGATGGAAGACGCATCACTCTATGGCTATGATGCGATTCTACGAATTCGGCATCACACCCCGCTCATCAACTCTGCGAGGTCTTGGCGGAACTTCTGTAGTATCGCCAGCCGCTCCGGCGTGGCCTCCACAACCTCGCTCTTCGCCTGAAACACTTTGCGGCCTTCCCTTTCGGTGAGCACGCCCATCACTTCGCCCATGCGCCACCCGGGCGTGCCCAGGATTTGCAGGCCGTCCACGCCCGGTACGAGCAGGGCGACGCAGCTCTCGCGCATTACCCCAATGCACTTGGGATAGCGCTCGAAAGTCTGGAGTTCGAATCCCGCAAGGTAAAGACGCTGGAGCTGTTCGGCGCAATCGGGCATGGGGGGAATTGGTAAATTTGTAATTTGGTAATCTGAGAGGCCCAAGGGTGCGGCTTTCACACGAAGCGGAGAAACCCCGTCTTCGTGTCAGGGTATCGCTATAGCGATACCGCACGTCAATCGAAATCAGATGCCCCTTTAGGGGCTGCGCGTCGTCATTGCGCCTCGGCCCGTATGACTTCCAGCGCATTTCCCTCTCCCAGCTTCAGAAACGTGAAAACTCCTTCGTTGGCCTCATAACATGCAAACGATGTCCCCAACCCAGTGGAATCGGCGTAGCTGGCGATCTTGCGGCCAGTCTGCGCGTCCGCGACCGCCACCGTCTGGCTCTGGCTTTCCTCATTCCAGAACGAAATCGCTAGCCGATTTCCGGAAACGTGAAACGCGCTCGGCCTGGTGCCAGGCGGAGCGGCGACTTTGAGCGTCTGCAGAATCTTGCCGCTCGGTGCAATCACATAGACCAGCGCAGGCGACGAACCTCGCATGACGTAGAGGTTGCCGTCGCTTCCGACTTCAGCATCCGCCAGATCGAGCATGGGCGCCGATTTCTCAGCCTCCTTCTGGGCTCCCTGCTGGCCCCCGCCGGCAACTGATTTCGCTCCTGCTTTCGCCGGTCCCTGGGCCTCTTGAAATGAGACTTGCGCCAGTTCCCTTCCGTCGGCGGAAAAGACCGCGGTAAAGTTGCGGCCGCGATCGTTCTTATTCTGCACATCGCGCTGCACGCCCGAGACCAGGAAATTGCCGCTGGCAAACGCTGCGAACGTATACACCTCGAAGTCGGCGTCGAGACGCGTCGGTGACGAAGGCGATCCGTCGGAAGAAAAATGCAGCACGTAAATACGCGGCTTCAAGATGCCGCTCTGGGCGATCTGATACATGCCGCCATCGGATGCGGGAGAGAAAGCATCGGCGCGGTCGAGCGCCAGCTGAGAAAATGCGGCCGGATCAAAAAGCGCGGTGCGCTTGCCATCGGGATCGATCTTGACCACCGGACCAAGCAGCGGGCGGTCCATGGCGAACTTGCGGATGTAGAGATTGCCGTCGGCGTCACACTTCGAGGGACTCATGAACGCTCCGCCCATCTCCGAAGCCACGTTCATGGTAGATGCGACGCGCAGCGAGATAGTCGATCCAGACGGGCTCGATCCGGAAACCGGAATCGTGGCGGGCGCGGAGGGCGCCGCCGAATTGATTTGCGCAACCGACAGCCCAGCAGACAACCCAGCGAAGACGAAGAGCGCGAATAGCGCAGTTGAGAACGTTCTCATCTCGTGCCAACATCTCCCGCCAAACCCAGATCAAAACTGAGAACTGAAAACTGACAACTGAGAACTGCACTTACATTTTGTACTTGCCGAGGTCGTCATCGCCGAGATCCTCCAGCCACTTGCGGAGTTCCTCGCTGGTAACGGCGGGCACCGGATTGGCGGCCTGCTTCGAGGTCTTCAGAACCTCGTCATCGACAAAGATCGGGCAATCCACGCGCAGCGCCAGCGCCAGCGCGTCGGACGGACGCGAGTCGATGCTGACCACGTGGCCTTCCCTTTCCAGCCAGATCACCGCATAGAAGGTATCGTCCTTCAGTTCGGTGACCACCACTTTGTGAACCAGCGCGTCGAGGCCGGTGAGAACGTTCTTGATCAAGTCGTGGGTCATGGGCCGAGGCGTGTTGACTTTTTCGATTTCGAGCGCGATAGCATTGGCTTCGTACACGCCCACCCAGATGGGAAGCACCGTGTCGCTGCCGACGTCCTTGAGCAGCACAATCGGCATGTTCGAAACCGGATCCATCATCAGTCCGCGAATTTTCATTTCGACTTCCATGGGTTACCTCAAGAACGTCAACCTCAAAAAGCAGTCGCCCGTCGCGCAGGCTGCTGAAGAACTCAGGCTTCGTATCAGGGCATCGCTTCAGCGATGCCATAAGTCACTCGCAATTAGACGCCCCTTTAGGGGCTGTGCATAGCTATCCCCCGGCCATCTCTCCCACCAAGCTGTTCGGGAAGCTTCCCGTGACCCGCACCTGCACGTAGCTTCCAGTCCCAAGCTCAACCCCTTCGGGAACCGTAAAGTTCATCACCTTAATCTGCGAGGTCCGCCCGATCCACTGTCCGCGCGCCGGGTTCTTCCCTTCCACCATGACCTCGAGCACTTGCCCAACGTGCCGCCGATTGCGCTCAACCCCAATCTGCTTTTGCTTGTCATTCAGCACAGCCAGCCGTCGCGCTTTCTCCGCGTCGGGGATCGCGTCATCCAGTCGCAAGGCCGGCGTGTTCGGGCGCGGAGAATACTTGAACGTAAAGACGCTGTCATACCCAACCACGTCCAGCAAATTCAGCGTCTCTTCAAATTCCCGTTCCGTCTCGCCCGGAAATCCAACAATCAGATCGCTAGTGATCGATATATCGCGCTGCGCCGCCTGAATCCAGGCAATGCGCTCAAGGTACTGCTCCCGAGTGTAGAGCCGTTGCATGGCATCAAGCACGCGCGTAGATCCGCTCTGGACGGGCAAATGCACGTGGTCGCAAAGCGCAGGCACGGCGTCGATGACGTCGACAATATCGCGTCCAAAATCGCGCGGATGCGATGTAGTAAAGCGCACCCGACGAATTCCCGCAACCGAAGCGACCGAAGCCAGCAATTCGGCAAAGCTTTTATTTCCATCAGGATCGCGGTAAGAGTTAACGTTTTGCCCGAGCAGTTGAATCTCCGTATAGCCAAGGTCCACCAGCTGCCGCGCTTCGTCAAGCACAGAAGACGAAGTCCGGCTCCGCTCCTTGCCGCGCGTATAGGGCACCACGCAGTAGGCGCAGAACTTGTCGCATCCCTCAATAATAGTGATGTACCCGCGATGAGGATTAGTGCGAGCCGTGTACTCGGTCTCAAAGCACTTGTCCGTAGCGCGATCGTCGAGCCCGGTAACCCGCTGCCCCCCGGTCTCCAACTGCACCAGCATCTGCGGAAGATTGCGGTAAGAAGCGGACCCGCAGACAAGCGATACGTAAGGAGCGCGCTCAAAAATCTTTTCCCCCTCCTGCTGCGCCACGCACCCCAGGACGCCAAACTGCTTCCCCTGCGCCCGAAACTTCTTGTAATCCGCCAGCCGGTTAAAGACCTTCTGCTCCG
>CZKY01000003.1_pt1 | contig 32068 bp, 31 predicted proteins | sample 2454881 | NCBI WGS metagenome assembly CZKY01 (sample SAMEA3539301, study PRJEB10725) | soil metagenome | biome: tundra; feature: field; material: soil | place: USA | collected 2010-05 | depth 0.15 m | reverse complement strand
GAGACCTGCTCTCGTGACTTCCGTTACGTTCCTTCCCTGCCTCTGCCGAACTAAACTCCAACCATGTCCTCGAAACCGGGCCTAAGCCGCGTCGTCTGCGCCCAATGCGAGCGGCCCGAAGCGAGTTGCTGGTGCGAAAAATACTGCGTGTTCTGCCAGTCCCAACTGGACGTGCGCCTCTGCACCGACGGCCTCATGTACTGCGAAGCCTGCCGCAGCGCCTGCGACTACAAGCTGGCGAACTGAAACACATCGAGTAGCTGGTCAGCCACAGCGTCGAAGGCCGGTGTTTTCGTGACTCTTAGCGGAACCCCGTCGATCCTCAGCAGCCGCCAAGCTCGCCCCCTAGGTTCTGGCGGGCGCCGGACCGAGAGGCTTCGTGTCGTAGTGGACCAGCAACTTGGCCACCTCCGCGCCAAATTGCGGGTCCGCAGGCGATAGGCGCGACACCAGTTTGTCCAACTCAGGGAAAAAGCGCTCGAAACCAGAGGGGTTGCCCGACCCAAGGAATCGTACCGGCTTGTTGCTTGTATTGCCCTGTGCATGCTGCGCGCCGTGCGGCACCACGGCAAACGTTCCGCCCTCCAGGTCGTGCCACCTGCCGTCGAGATAAACTGAGAGGATCCCCTCCAGCACGAAGAACTGTTCGTCCTGCCGATAGTGGTAGTGGAGCGAGGTCATGAAGCCGGGATCTTCGCGGAACTGGCCCAACCTCCAGGCCCCGCCAGAGCGCAATCCATCAACCAAAATGTGCGCTTCGCCCCGCCCCTGACTGTAAACGTGTGCCTGATCGGGTGTGATGATCATAGCTTGCACTCCCTGAGCCTCCAGCGGCGCGGGCACCGATGCGCCCACTCCCGCCACGGCACAAAGTGAAAGAAAGTCCCGCCGTTCCATGCGCGCCCCCTTGCACGCTAATGTACATCAAGTTGCCGTGAGTAGAGCAGCGATCATTGAAATTGAATCGGAAGGTCCGGGAAGGCGCATTCTTAGTTTTAAGCTCAGATCACCACCGCTTCTCTATACTCCCCGTACACCCTGCGCATCGCGTCCGAAATTTCGCCCACCGTGGCATTCGCCTCCACGGCCGCCAGTATCCGAGGCATTAGATTGTCTCCTGAGCGCGCCGTGTCTTCGACCGCCTGGATCGCGGCTTGCCAGGTCTGGGCATTGCGCTTCGCGCGCACCGCCCGCAGGCGCTCGACTTGTTTCGGCTCCAGCGCTGGATCAATCCTTTGGATCGGCACCGCCTTTTCGTCTTCGGAGTGGACCTGGAACCGGTTCACGCCGACCACCACCGCTTCCAGTCGATCCACCGCCTGCTGATATTCGTACGCCGCGTTTTGGATCTCCTGCTGCACATACCCGCGTTCGATCGCCTTGAGCATGCCGCCCATCGCTTCGATTTTTTCCAGATAATCGACGGCTCGCTTCTCGATTTCGCTGGTCAGCGATTCGACGTAATACGCGCCCGCCAGCGGATCGACCGTCTGCGGCGCTCCGGATTCGAAGGCGATCACCTGCTGCGTGCGCAGCGCAATCCGCGCCGACGCCTCGGTCGGCAACGCCAGCGCCTCATCAAACGAATTCGTATGCAGAGACTGCGTCCCGCCGAGCACCGCCGCCAGCGCCTGGATCGCCGTCCGCACAATGTTGTTCTCCGGTTGCTGCGCTGTCAGCGTGGAACCGGCCGTCTGCGCATGGAAGCGCAGCATCCACGATTTTGGACTCTTCGCCTGGAACCGGTCGCGCATGATCTTCGCCCACATGCGGCGCGCGGCGCGAAACTTCGCGACCTCCTCGAGAAAATTACTGTGGGCATTGAAGAAGAAGGAGAGCCGCGGCGCGAACTGGTCCACATCGAGGCCCGCTCGAATCGCCGCTTCCACATAGGCAATGCCGTTGCCCAGCGTGAAGGCGACTTCCTGCACCGCCGTCGATCCCGCCTCGCGCATGTGATAGCCCGAGATCGAGATCGTGTTCCACTCCGGCACGTTCTCGTTCGACCAGGCAAAAACGTCGGTGATGATGCGCATCGCCTGCTGCGGCGGATAAATATACGTTCCGCGCGCGATGTACTCCTTGAGCACATCGTTCTGCACCGTGCCGGAGAGCCTACGAATGTCCCTGCCCTGCCGCCGCGCCACGGCCACGTATAACGCCAGCAGAATCGAAGCCGTGGCATTGATGGTCATCGATGTTGAAATCACGGTCAGGTCAATGCCATCGAACAACCGCTGCATGTCCTCGATCGAATCGATCGCCACGCCGACTTTGCCAACTTCTCCCACGGCCAGCGGATTGTCCGAATCGAGGCCAATCTGCGTCGGCAAATCAAATGCCACCGATAACCCAGTTGTTCCGTTGGCCAGCAGGTACTTGTAGCGTTTGTTCGACTCCTCGGCATCTCCCATGCCCGCGTACTGCCGCATCGTCCACAGGCGGCCGCGGTACATGGTGGCCTGCACGCCGCGCGTGTACGGAAACTCCCCCGGATACCCCGCGTCGCGTTCATAGTCCCACGCGGCAAGATCCACGGGCGTGTAGAGGGGGCGTACGGGGATGTGAGAAGACGTCTCTTCGTTCGGGAGGGGAGCTACCGGCTTGGTTGCGGATTCGGGCGTCTTGAGTTCCGTCATGTTCTGCCTGCCCTTCTTCGCTCTTCGCTCTTCGCTTTTCGTTGCTCGCTGTTCGCTCTTAGCTTTTGGCTCTTCGCTTGACTCGCCAGAACGAGCTCAGCCCGAACCATGTAAACGAAACCGTGAAGCATACCGCGAGCAGCAACCGCCCCGGTCCAGAGGCGTGGCCAGACTGGTACTTCCCGTACTCGCGCATGCCGGCCATGGCGCCGATCCCGGCAAGGGCCAAGAACGTGAAGCCGGTCACTTCCAGCCAGAGCTGGTGCAGCACCCGCCCGAAAGAACGGGCGGTCGCGCGGATCCCGGCCAGCAGCGCCCGGCCCGTCCGGCTGTGCTCCACCATGTTGGCGGCTACACGGTAAATCAGCTTGATTTTTCTCACCGCCTGGCCGTCGATCATTACTCGGTCACCATCTGTCGATTTTAGCAGCGGCCGGGCGTACAATGACGATGGGCGGGATCACTACTACTTGTGATGTCCCCCATCAGCGGCGTCCGATTCGAGGGGGACTCGTGGATCAGCAACTGAAACAGCTCATGAAAGAACTCGGAGAAGCGATCAACGAGTCTCTGTCCGATTCCGAATCGATCGCCGAAGTCGTTGCCCGTATCAAGGAAGGCGGTTACGACATTTTCCTCGTTCTCGAAGCCACCATCGGCGTCAGCAAGCAAGGCGAACAGACCACCGACAAGACTTCCCTGGTCTCCGCACGCTCGCTCAGCACCAATGCCGAACTCAAGATCAGCGATCAGGATCTGAAATTTCTCAAGTCCCTCCGCATCAAGATTGACGAAGACGACGACTAAACGTCCCTTAAATTCGCGACATAAATTACAGTTGTCATCCTTCGCGAAGCGAAGGATCTCGTGCGTCGCGAGTTCGAATACATAGGTCCTTCGCTTCGCTCAGGATGACAGTTTGGATTTATTCCGCCCGCGTTGTGCTACGATTCTGCCCGCCATGAACCGTCCCCCCAAGGGAAAATTGGTGGGCCTCGACATCATGGAAGTCAACCCGCTACGCGATTCCAGCGGACGCACCGCGCAAACCGCCATCCGCTTGATGGTCGACATGCTCGGCGCGGCGTTTCACTGAGGAAAAAAGCGTTCGGTTTCGTGTCCTGGGCGCATAGGGACAGCCGCCCTCGGCTGTCCAAGGCGAGCTTAGCTCGCCAGGGTTTCGTTTTGTCCATCCGTGCATTCAAAGAGCGTAGCGGGGCTTCGCCCCGCTGGACAGCCGGGAACGGCTGTCCCTACGCGAGTCCTCAGCTCAAAATCCTACGAACACCGGTTCCGGTTCGAGCAGAATCCCCCACGCTTCCTGCACACCGTGCTGGATTTCATCTTTCAGCCCGACAATATCGCTCGCCTTCGCGTCTCCCCGGTTGATCAGCGCCAGCGCATGTTTGTGCGAGATCCCGGCCGCTCCCACCGCATATCCCTTGGAGAACCCCGAATGTTCCACCAGCCATGCCGCCGAAACTTTGCGTTGCGCATCGAGAGCGGGATAGCTGGGAATCTCGAGTCCCTTCGATGCGGCGCGCTCGGCCAGGTCTTTGAACTGCGCCTCGCTGAGCACGGGATTCTTGAAGAACGATCCGGCGCTGCGGCAATCGTCGTCTCCGGGGACAATCAGCATGCCTTTGCTTCGCCGTATTTCGAGCACCGCCTCGCGGGTCTCGGCGAGCGATGGCGGCGTCTTTCGCTCGGGAAAGCGTTCGGCAAAGTGCTTTTTCAAATCGGCGTACTTCAAACTGGGAGCGCCACCGCGCTTCAACCGGTAGTTCACCCGCAAGATGATGTACCGCCCACGTTCCGCGCTGTTAAAGATGCTGGTGCGATAACGGAATCCGCACGCCGGGTTGGGCAAGACCACAATGCGGTCTTGTTTCAAATCCAGCGCGCGCACCGATTCGATGGTGTCGGCGACCTCCTGCCCGTACGCGCCGACGTTTTGCACGGGCGTGCCGCCGACGCTGCCCGGAATACCGCTCAGGCACTCGACTCCCGCGCAATTCTGCACGACCGCCTGCGCGACAAAGTCATCCCAGTTGACGCCAGCGCCCACGCTGAAGAGCACGGCGCTACCCGTGGCGTCATTTGTATTTGGACTGGTGATGCCGCCGATCACGATCCGGAGCACCACTCCCGGCCAACCCGAATCGGCGACCACCAGGTTGCTTCCCCCGCCCAGCACAAACAGCGGCAGGTCGCGGGATTTGGCGAACTGCGCGGCCTCCCGAACGTCGTCTTCTCTCCTCAGTTCCGCAAAGTAGCGCGCCGCCCCGCCCACCTGCAAGGTGGTCAGTGGCGCCAGCGGGACGTTTTCCTGAATCGTCATAATGCGGATTTAGCTCTATATTTAATTGAGCATCTCACGTTTTAAGAGATTCCGATCAAGTCAGTGCAATTTGTGATTGGTAATTTGTAATTTGTAATTTTGAAAACCTACGGTTCCGATTTTCAAATTACCAATTACAAATTACCAATTACAAATTCGGCTTGCTCTGGGTCGGGATGACAAAGTCTAATAACAGGAGAGTCCATGTATCCCGAAATTATGGTGATCCCGATGCGCGAGGAACTGACGCGTCTCGGAATCGAAGAGCTACGCAGTGCCGCCGACGTTGACCGCTTTGTGCAGAACGAACCCGGCACAACCATGGTGGTCGTGAATTCCATTTGCGGATGCGCTGCCGGCCGCATGCGTCCCGCCGTGCGCCTGGCGCTGCAGAATGCGGCCAAGCCCGGCAAGATTGCAACCGTATTTGCCGGACAGGACACGGAAGCGACCGAGCGCGCCCGTTCCTATTTCACCGGCTACCCGCCATCGTCGCCCTCCATCGCGATTCTGCGCGACGGCAAACCGATCTACATGATGCACCGCCGCCAGATCGAAACTCGCGAAGCTTCCGCCATCGCTGCCGACCTGAAAGCCGCCTTCGATCAGCACTGCGCAGCCACGGCGGTGCGCTAAATTCGTTAATGCACTCGGGACACTTCCACATTCCCGCCCGGCTGCGTTGCTCCCGCCGTTTGTGGTGATGAGCAAGCCCTAGCCATGGGTAGAGACGCGGCTTGCCGCGGCTGTGGCTTTCGGTGAGCAACCCGGAGAACGCCTTGACTGGTCTCATCCATCGGGGAACCAGCCCGTCCATTCCGTCACAATTATAGGTAAGCGGCGTCACAGCGCAGACCGGCTGGATTGGCGGATCATGTCTACAAGTCGGTGATCCTGGCCGGGTTCCGGTTCCGGGACCATGGGGCATGGAATCCAAGCCAGCCCTGTGCAAAGAGGTGGAGTACTCGAATGACGATTGAACTGGATCTGACCGCAGCCATGAGCCGTGATCTCGCCGAGCCGCTCACGTTGGAGCAGAAAGAAGCGCTGCAGCGCGCGGTCGCCAAGGTTGTTGCGTTGGGCGCACAGGTAGGAGTCAGTGCAGATCAGATGATTGAGTTGCTGAAGTCGGGCCTGACCGTCCGCGAACTGCTGGAGTTCCTGGCGGCTCGGACCGGAGAAGTTGCCTGACGTCGAGCCGCGTGCCGCCCAGGTTCAGGACCGGGGAAGAGATTGCAAGGAGAACTAGCCCGCCCGGAAGCGTCCCGAATTCTCACCTTTTCCGGGGTTCTGAGATTTTAGGCGATTGCCGCCGGGCTTGCGATTGGGTAATCTCTAGCGTACCTTCCTGCGCTGTGGTCTGGATATGGCGACCCGAGCGGTGGCAACATGCTCCGCGAGTACTGGCCGGTATTTTACGGGAAGATCCACCACGTGTTCCGGCCGACCGCCGGACACAACTGACCCCGTGGAGACGGGGCAAGCCGTGTCTCTACGGGAAATCAGACGCCCTCTAAGGGCTGGGCATAGAAAATCGAATTTTGCCGCAGCCTGCTAGGGAAAAAGGCTGGCTTTCCTTATTCTGTAAACGCATCTAAGTTGAAGAACAGCGATCCTGGCAAAACTATGGCACTACAAACCCGGCTCTACGAAACAGGAGATCGAGATTGAGCAATCGGATACTGTTGTTGCTTGTTTTTTGCGGACTCGTCGCATCGGCTTCGGCACAGTCAAATTTCAATCGTTTTAACTTTACCGCTGGCGGCGGGCTTGGCATCGGACGCGGCGATGTCGCCAGCTTTGTCGGCAACTCTTTTCAAGGCGTGGTCGGAGGCGGCATGAACTTCAGCCGCATGTTCGGCGTGGACGCCGAATACATGCACTACGACCTCGGTTTTAGGCCCAGTGTGATCAACGGTCCGGCCGCCCTGGCGGACCAAAGCGGACATATGCAGTCGATAAGCCTGGACGGAATCGTCAACGCGCCGTTCCATGTTGGGAAATGGAGCGCATACGGAATTTTCGGCGTGGGTTTCTATCGCCGCAGCGTTTCGGTGCCCAGCCGGTTCCTCGTACTCGGCACAATCTACCAGCCCGCATGGATATGGTGGGACCTTAAGCGCGACGTCAACGAAAAGCTTATTGCGCAAACGATGTCTTCGAATTCCAAGGATGCGGGCGGCCCCAACTACGGCGGAGGAGTCACCTACCGTCTGAACCATTTCCACAATGCCAAACTCTACATCGAAGGCCGCTACCATAAGGCTTATCACAGCGACGTCCAGACCATCGTTATGCCCATCACGGTTGGGTTGCGCTGGTGAAGAGTTCTTTCTTGACGAACGAGATTGCACTCGCGGGTTGCTGAGCTCTCAGCTTTCAGCTCTTAGCCACAACCCACTCGCTTCTCGCTCGTTGGTGCGTTCTCTTCGCTGCTCGCTTTTTTCGCTTCTCGTCTCTACGGTTGGCTTCGATCTGGCCGGGGCAATGAGATCAGCAGGTTAGCTGGTCGCGGGTTAGTTTCAGGCCGGTCAGGTTACCCAGAATAGTTACGGCGATGTGCTCGGTGCGGAAAAATTCTTCGGCGGTTTGCTGCAGGTCTTCTATGGTGACGGCTTCGATGCGTTCGATGAGTTCGTCGAGGCCGTAGAAGCGGTCGTAATACATTTCCTGGCGGGCCAGGTTCGACATGCGCGCAGTCGAGGATTCGAGCGAGAGCATGAGGCTGCCTTTGAGCTGGTCCTTGGAGCGGCGCAGTTCCTCTTCGGGAACGGGCGTGCCTTTCAGGTTGCGGAATTCCGCGATAACGCACTCGACCACTTTGATGGCCGACTCGCGCGAGGTGCCCGCGTAGACGCACATGGACCCGGTGTCGCGGTAGGGGTTCAGGTCGCTGTAGATGGAGTAGGCGAGCCCCTGGCGCTCGCGGATGTTCTGGAACAGGCGCGAGCTCATGCCTCCTCCGAGCAGCGTATTCAGAATGTAGGAAGCGTAGCGGCGTTCGTCTGCCATGGGATGCGAGGGGACGCCGATGCAGATCTGGACCTGCTCGAGCGATTTCTTGTTGCGCAGGTTGATGCGGGAAAACGTTTTGGGCGGGGGCGAGTGCAAGCCGTTCTTCGCTGGCATCACGTGTTCGAAATGTTTCGCGACCAGTTCGACAAAGTGCTTGTGGTCGAGATTACCAGCAGCGCTGACGATGAGATTGTCGGGAGCGAAGTGGTGTCCATAGAAACGGGAGACGATGGGACGCTCGAATTTCCTTACCGTGTCGCGCGTGCCCAGGATCGGCAAACCGAGGGCGTGGTCCTTCCAGAAACTTTGGGTGAAGATTTCGTGGACGAGGTAGTCGGGATTATCCTGATCCATTTTTATTTCTTCGAGGATGACGCCGCGCTCCTTCGCGATGTCGCCGGCATTGAAGACAGGATGAAGGACGAGATCGGTGAGAACATCCATGGCGAGCGGAAGATGCTCATCCAGGACTTTGATGTTGAAGCAGATGCACTCCTTTGCCGTGAAAGCATCCATATTGCCGCCGATCGAATCGACCTGGCGGGCGATGGCTTCGGCGGAGCGTGTTTCCGTGCCCTTGAACACCATGTGCTCGATGAAGTGGGAGATCCCATTCCATTCGGAATCTTCGTCGCGCGAGCCGGACTTAAGCCAGATGCCGATCGCGACCGAGCGGATGTGGGGCATCTGCTCGGTGATGACGGTCAGACCGTTCGGCAGGACCTGGCGACGAATGTTGCGGGCCTCTTTTACCATTAGGTTCCTAGTATGAAGTTCGAATCCAAGTGTTCCCGGGGTGAGTTGCTGGTGCTATTCTCCCACAATCCGAGGCGAAGCGACGGCGGTTGAAGTTTAGTCTTGCTTTTGTTTAACTTACGGCGATTCCCCGGCATCATAATTTCGGTTATACTCTGCCTGCGAAGAGGCGCGAACCAGAGCGCTTCTACGAGTGACCCCAAATGGCCGAAGAGAAACTCCGCGTCCACTTTGGCGACTATCTGGGCAAAGCCGAAGTGGTTATCTATTCCGTCCTTGCCGTGCTGCTTTTTATAACGGCGCTCGCGACGATTGCCAACGCCGGCAAAATGCTCTGGGAGGGCCTCGGTCACTGGACGATTGCCGCACAAACACTGCTGGTGTTGGACCAACTGCTCGTTGTGCTGATGCTGGTGGAGATTCTGCATACGGTGCGCATCTCCATCCGCTCGCATTTTCTGGTTACCGAACCATTTCTTGTCGTCGGCCTGATTGCCTCGATTCGGCGCGTCCTGGTGATTACCTTGGAAGCGGCCACCCTCACAAAAGGTGGAACGTGGTCGGCCGACGGTGCGAGCATATTTCGAGCTAGCATGACCGAGCTTGGCTTGTTGGGACTGCTCATCCTCATTTTGGTATTTTCCATTACGCTTTTGCGTCGGTTCGCTCCCGCCCCCTCCCCGAAAAACATGGAAAGCTAAGGACACGCTTGCGTCGGAGTCCCTGCAGTTCGATTCCTGTATTTTACGGATTACACTCAGGGACGGGCGAGGTCGCCCGTCGCTCCACGAGCCAAATGCAAAGCCAGACATCCAATTCGCTGTTAGGACTTAACTTGCAGGAACTCACGAATCTTGCGATCGGGTCGGGACAGCCTGCCTACCGGGGCCAGCAGCTATTTGAGGCGGTATATCGGCAAAAGATTGAGCGGCTGGATCAGGTTTCGACGCTTCCGCTCGAATATCGCGCTCGTCTGGCGGAGCAAGGCTGGGCGGTGGGGCTTCCGGCGATTGCGCGCAAGTTTGTTTCGAGCGACGGCACGGTGCGGTATCTGGTGGAACTGGCCGACGGGGAGACGGTGGAGACGGTCTGGATGCCGGAGGGCGATGGCGGCGAGCTCGGCGACGGCAGCGAAGCGGGTGACGAGATCGAGGCGGGCACCGATGCGGAACGTGTGGTAGCTGGGCTTCGCCCCGCTGCACGGGGCCCTTCGGCTCCGCTCAGGGCAGGCTCCGCCCCGTCACCACACGTGAGCTTGCGGCGGGCCACGATTTGCGTATCGAGCCAGGTGGGATGTGCGGTGAATTGCAAGTTCTGTTTCACGGCGCTGCTTGGAGTTAAGCGAAATCTGGAGCCTGGCGAAATCGTAGGGCAGATCGCGGCCGTGCTGCGGGATCAGGGAGTGGAGCCTCCGCTACAGCGCGTCAACATCGTGTTCATGGGAATGGGCGAACCTTTTTTGAATTATGACAACTTCATGAAGTCGGTGCGGCTGCTGGTGGACGGCGTGGGCATTCCGGAGTCGCGGATGACGGTGTCAACGGCGGGTATCGTGCCGCGGATTCATGATTTCGGCCAGGAGACGCTGCGGCCGAAGTTGGCGATTTCGCTGAATGGGTCGAATGACGCGTTGCGGAGCGAAGTGATGCCGCTGAACCGTAAGTGGAACCTGGGGGAACTGATGAAAGCGGCGCGGGAGTTTCCGCTGCGGGCGCGGGAGCGGCTGACGTTTGAGTATGTACTGCTGGCGGGCGTGAATGACGCTCCGGAGCAGGCGCGCGAGGTGGTGGAGCTGGTGCGGGGCATAAGAGCAAAAATTAATTTGATTGCGCTGAATCCGGGGACGGAGTTGCCGTACCGGACGCCGGAGCAAGAGCGGGTGCTTGCGTTCCAGCGGATATTGGTGGCGGCGGGAATTCCGGCGTTCGTGCGGCGGCCGCGAGGTCGAGACATTTTTGCGGCTTGCGGACAGTTGAAGAGGACGGTGGAAGGGTGACGAAGGAAGGCTTCGACGTTAACCCTCAACGACACCGGCCTTTTCCTTGAAACTCTGAAACCTTGAAACTTTCTTGCGGTGCACTCCGGAGCTAGGGTGCACCGTGAGCGTAGTCTTCATCTTCAGCCGATCGGAATAGGTTAGCAGCTTCTCCACGCTCACTTTGGCTATCTTTCCTCGCGTCAGGTTGCTGACCGAAGGCTGATATTCGTCGAGAATCTCAACGAGTTGGCTCTGCGTGTAACCCTGCTTCTCGATTTCGCGGAGAATCGCATCGAGCAGCGTTGCTTTGACCTTCAGCGCAGACGCTTCGGAACGCGAGAATCCGAGATCGTCGAACACATCTCCCTTCGTGATGTGGCTTGGCCTATTTTCGGACTTCACCTGTTTTTGTCCCCTTGAATACGGTTTAGAACCTGTTTCAGCCGCGCTCGCGCGGTCGCGACATCTCGCTTGTCCGTCCTTCGGCTTTCCTTTTCGAAGCAGTGCAGGACGTGAATCACGCCGCCAATCTTCGTTAAGTAAACTACGCGGTACCAAGCCCGCTCATCCGATTCCTTGAGTTCCCAGACGCCCTTTCCAAGGGACGCCATTGATCGCGTTTCGCACGCCGGAAACTCGCCGTTCTGTAGCCTGAGCAAAGAGTAGCCCAGGCCCAGTTTCACGTCTCTCGGGAATCCGCTCAGAACTTCCTTCGAATCTCCCTCCCAGTGAATCTCTGCCGGTGTGCGCCGAACGTCCTTCACGCTGATGCGATTATACAATTTATACTATAACATGCAAGTAGCAAAGTTTCACAGTTTCAGGTTTTAGAGTTTCCAAGAAAAGGCATGCGTCGTTGAGGGAAAGCTTTGAAACCCTGAAACTTTGAAACCTTGAACTTTACGAACTGCCGCGGGCCGCGGCCCGGTTGGGCACGACGAATGAAGAGCGGCCTGCAGCATTTGTCGCGACTTGCAGTTCCATCCGGAAAGCGGGGTCGCCGGGAGCCGCAGGCTGCAAGAGACGGCCGCCATGTTCTTCTACGATGCGACAGCAGGCGCTCAGCGAAAGGGTTGAAGGCTTGTTCCCGCCTTCGGAGTTGAACACCGACGGAAATGAAAGTGGCTGCGAAGAAGGATCGTAAGAGGAGAAGTCAACCAGGACGAAGTTGCCTTGGCGGTGCGTGCGAACGAACAGGGTGGAGTGGGTTTCGCGATCGAGATGGGTGCTGATCTGTCCCGCAAGATGCATGCAGACGTGGAGAATCTGGTTGGAGTCGGCGAGCACGGGCGGAAGCGAGGGAGCGAGTTCGAGGCGGATCGAAATGGCTTCCGCCTCGAGTTGCGGAGCCAGCAGGCGCACGGCGGTTTGCAGCACGGAGTTGATGTCCACGGCGGCCAGCCTGGCAGGAGCCTGACGGGCAAAGGTGAGCAGGCTCGCCACCAGCGTGGTGGTGCGGCGGACCTGCTCGCCGATTTGCGCGGCCTGGAGTTGTTCCTCGGGTGGCAATGTGGACGCGCTGAGCAGGTCGGAGTACCCCAGCATCGCCGTGAGCGGGTTGTTGATCTCGTGGGCGGCTCCGCCCACCAACTGGCCGAGCGAGGCCAGTTTCTCGGATTGAATAAGCTTTCCCTGCAAGGCCGTGAGGTCGTCGAAAGAGCGGCGGGACCTTTCGAGAAACTGTGAAAGCTCGGCTCGGAGCAGGCGTTGGCGCCAGAAAACCACGACGCCCATCACGACCATGGTAAAAAGACTCACGGTAATGCGGAAGGACTTGACCGAAGGTGGAAGCGCCGGGTCCAGTTCGGACTGCAGGGCGGCCCAGAGGAGGCTGAACAGAGCGAGCATGCTCAGGCGTGTGATCCAGACGCCGAGCACAGGCCGCGACGGCTTGGAATCGGACAGGTCGAGGCGGAGAGCGAGCAAGGGAGCCGTGGCCATCCAGGCGATGGAAACGGTCAGCGGGATGTCGTAGATACTGCCGCTGTAATAAAGCTTGTGACCGATGGCATAGTTGGCGACATAGGAACTGGAAGCGTAGAGTGCGCTGGCGCCGAGCAACTGTCCGTAAAGCTGCCGCCAGCCGCCATGAGCGGTGTAGGCGAGGACGGCAAGCGAGACCAGGAGCACGAGTTTTTCGGTCAGATACGCGAAGTTGAAATTGGCGCTGTAAGCCGCTTCATCGACCTGCACGGTTTGCCATGGGATGACGGCGTATACATAAATGAAGACCCACCAGGTGAGCAGGAGGGTAAAGTCGAGCATGCGGATGCGTTCATCCCGCTCGTCTTCGCGGAGATGAGGAAGCACGGCGAGAGCGGCGATCATGGGCACCAGATGCAGGAACAGAACGATGTCGCCCAGGAAGGGGTCGGGCACGTCCTGACGCTTTAGGACTTCAAAGTAATTCCACATTCCCTGGTAAGTGAGCCAGAAGAGCATGCCCACGCTCATGAGGATCCAAAAGAGCCGGATGTGCGGAGTGGGGCAGCGCGAGCGCGCCGTATTGGGCAGGAAGGCGGCGGTGGCAACGAGCAGGAGACTGCCCTGGATGAGGTCGCTGGCAATGGTGAGGGCGGCGCCTCTGGGCATGAGCAGGGACGCCGCCGTCTGGGCCAGAACCAGCGCGACCAGCAGAGCGACCCAGAGTTTGGTGAGTGCGGTCAAAGCAGACTACTCCGGGCTCCATTCTAGAGCGTGACTTGGAGTTGAGGGGGTTACTAGAGTAACCACGGGCAGGATGCTAGTGTGGCGTCCCGTTAATTCGTGCCATAAGTTTGGGGTTGTCATCTTGATCGAAGCGTGAGCTTCGCCCGAGCGGGAGTAAGAAGCTCATGGAGTTTGTCTGAGATTGCCTTTAGAATTAGGCGCCTAACTTTACAATCAAGCGCTTAACGAACGAGAGTCTCTTGTCCTGGATGATCCCTCAATACCGTGATCTATGGCGCTTCCGGGCGCCGCTCAGTGCGGGCGAAATCCGGCGCACCGAGCGCTGGCTGGCGACGGCGCGGGTGGCGCTGACGATTGCGGCAGTATTTACTCTCTTGTTGGAGCCGGGGAGCGGGGTTGCCTATTCGCGCTGGCTGTACTGGCTGTTGACGGGGTACCTGGTCAACGGGGTGGTGGTGATGTTGCTGGTGCGCTTCCGGCCGCAGTCCACAAACGCCTTTCGTCTGGTCGTGCACGCGGTGGACATCATCTGGCCGGTGCTGATTTCCTTGTTCGCGACGGCGCAGCGCGGGCCATTCTTTCTGTTCTTCGTCTTCGTGATGGCGGCTGCGGCTTATCGCTGGGGATTGTGGGAGACGGTGGGCACGGCGGCGACGGCGGTGGCGCTGCTGTGGGCCGAAGCGTTCGTGGTGAGAGCTGGACTGGAATCGGCGGCGGATCAGTGGCTGCGGGTGGTGTATCTGCCGCGGCTGGGCGTGCGGGAACTGGATCCGCAACAGTTGTTCATGAGTTCGGTGTACCTGGTTGTGCTCGGATTTTTGCTGGGCTACATGTCGGAGAACCAGAAGAAAGTGCGGGCCGAGCGCGCCGTGATCATGCGCGTTCTCAGTTCCACGCGGGTGGAGGCGGGACTGACCGGAACCATGCAGCAGATTCTTGGGGAGGTGATGAGCATCTACGGCGCGAGCCGGGTGCTGGGCGCCTCGCAGGAAACAAACAGTTACCGGGTATTTCTGGCCGAGGTGAAGCGTGGCGCCGAGGGCACCGAAGCGCTGCGCTGGAGCGAGGCTTTGCCGGAAAGCGAAAAGGTGTATCTGTTCGACTCGCCGGCGGACGCGATTTACGCCTCGCGCAGTGCCAAGGGTTTTGACACGGTGCTGCTGGATCGCGATGGAGGGCGGCTGCGCGATGCCAGCATGGAATTTCTGGATGCGCTGGCGCGCGTGGAAACGTTTGACGCGATGGTTTCGGTGGCGTTGCTGTTCGGGACCGAGTGGTCGGGCCGGGTGTTTCTGTTCGATCCAGAGATGATGGGAGAGCCGGAAGAGGAATTGCGGTTTCTGCAGGAATTCGCGCAGCAGGTGGGTCCGGCAATCTACAACGTGTACCTGGTGCGGCGGCTACGGGAGCGGGCGGGGGCGGTGGAGCGGGGGCGGTTCGCGCGCGAACTTCATGATGGGGCGATTCAATCGCTGATCGCGGTGGAAATGCAGTTGGACGTGCTGCGGCGCCAGTCGGGGACGCAGGCGCCGGTGGTGAACGCGGAGCTGGGGCGGATCCAGAAGCTGCTGCGCGAAGAAGTTCTGAAGTTGCGCGAACTGATGCAGGCGATGAAGTCGTTCGAGGTGAATGCGGACCGGCTTCTGGGTTTCATTTCCGACACGGTGGAGCGCTTCCGGCGGGAGACGGGCATCGCAGCGGAGTTTGTCAGCGAACTGGAGCGGGTGGATTTGGCGCAGAAGGGTTGCCGGGAACTGGCGCGCATTGTGCAGGAGAGCCTGGTGAACGTGCGCAAGCACAGTGGAGCGCACAACGTGCTGGTGCGGCTGGCGCAGCGGGCGGGTAATCTGCAATTGACGGTGGAGGACGATGGGAAGGGATTTTCTTTTTCCGGAACGTTGTCCCATGCGGAACTGGAGACGACCGGGAAGGGGCCGGCGGTGATTCGGGAAAGAGTACGCCTGCTGGCGGGCGAACTCACGATAGAATCGACTCCGGGTCACGGCGCACGATTGGAAGTACGGATTCCGCCGGCAAGGAAGGCCAACCATGGATAGGACAACTACGGATAAGCCAATCATCGATAAGCCAACTACGGATAAACGCATTCGTTCCATACGCATTGTGATTGCCGACGATCACCCCATTTTCCGCGACGGGCTGCGGCGCCTGCTGGAATCGGAAAGCGATATGAAAGTAGTGGGCGAAGCCTGCGACGGCCACGAGGCGGTCAAGCTGGCGACGGAGATAAAGCCCGACATTCTTCTTCTGGATCTAGCCATGCCGCACCACACCGGGCTGGATGCGCTGCGCGACCTGAATACGAGCGGCGGGGGCGCGGCGGGGGCGGTGCGCATCATCCTGCTGACGGCGGCGGTGGAAAAAAGGCAGGTGGTGGAGGCGTTGCAGTTGGGCGCTCGCGGCGTGGTGCTGAAGGATTCCGCCACGCAACTGTTGCTCAAGAGCATTCACGCGGTGATGGCCGGGGAGTACTGGGTCGGGCGGGACAGCGTCTCCAATCTGGTGCAGTACCTGCGCAACCTCATGCAGAGTACGAACGAGGAATCGAAACAGAAGAAATTCGGGCTGACGCCGCGGGAACTGGAGATCGTCTCCGCGGTGGTCGCGGGCTATGCCAACCGGGAAATCGCCGAGTATTTCAAAATCAGCGAGGATACGGTGAAGCACCACCTCAGCAATATCTTCGACAAACTGGGAGTTTCCACCCGCCTGGAACTGGCGCTGTTCGCGGTGAATCAGGGCCTTCCGCTGAAAACGATTGTGTAAACAAAGTCAGTCGTTGGTCGGTAGTCGTTCGCAGGGTTTCCAACGACTAACGACTAACGACCAGCGACTAATAGAGAAACTGCGAACCTCATCTTGCCAAAGCCGGAGCGCCGGGGCGGCTCGCGCGCCAGACCATGTAAACCAAAACGCTCATCAGCACGACTGAGAGTTGCAGATGCGTCCAGCGGGCGATTGGCCCCCCTGCGAGCGGCGCCAGGTATCCTAAGTAAAGAGCGACTTTCATAGAGGAAGCGGAACCTGGCCGCTGCGCGAGGACCCAGTCCGACAGCAACAGAAATACGGGAGCGAGAATCGCCAGGTCATACACAATCAGATGCGGCGCAACCAGCACGCTGGCGAGCAGAAGCGACGAATAGCGCAGAGCCAAAGGTAGAGCCGGACGGTGAGACCACACTGCGGCCGTCAATCCCAGTATCGCAAAGGCGCTGAGGACGTAGAGGGCGAACGGGAGCGTGAGGCCGGGAATGAGCATGGTCCAGAACATTCGCAGGTTGTGGGTCTGATACGGTCGAGGTTCAAGCAGCGGAACGTTATAGACCACGCCGCCTAGCGCGCGCATCCAGGCGCGCAGCGCTTCTGCACCGTAATAGATCGCTGGCACAGCGAGCTGAGCGGCTGCGGACAGTATGCCTCCCGCGATGACTCGCCACGCACGCGTGTAGGCGAATACGAAGGCCGCGGCGATTCCCAGTTGCGGTTTAAAGATCAGGCATCCGAGCGCCAGTCCTGCCAGAAACGGCCGTTCGTCTCGCAAAAGGAAAAACGCAGCCGTGAAGCACGCGAGCGCCATCGCCGACGTCTGTCCCCATACGATCAAGTGGAAGAAGCCGGGAAATGCGATCGCCAGCAGCAGCACGGTCCAGCGTTCGTTTCGCAGCCGTGGGCAGGCAAGCCACAGCGCGTAGCAACAGAGGCCGTATAACAGCGAACTTAAGACCAGCCAGATGACCAGGGCTGCGCCGTAGGGCAGAGCTGCCAGTGGCGCGAAGAAGATGGAGACCTGGGGCGGGTACATTGGGATATATCTGGTCCCGGCTGCGGCGGGAACGCGGCGCGCTGTGAGTTCCGCTTGCGCGTCCGCGTCGTACAGGTCGACCGTACGATGCGCGAGCGCCACCGATCCCAGCGTATACAGATGCGAAAAGTCGGTCCCCTTCAGATTTCCGTTACGGTCGCGCAGGCCCGGCGTGGCGACGTTCCAACCATAGACTGACCACAAGCAGAGAGCCAGGATTGTCCCGTGAGCGCGCAGCCGCCTGCCGTTGATCCAAGACGTGGAACCGATGGACATGGGGTCAGGCTCTAATGTAAATCACGATTGTGTAATCGAGATTGTGTAATCAACAGGTTGGGCTGGATCTAAGGGGAATCCCTGAGTTATGGCACGATAGTGCTATGTTATGGCACGATAGTGCTATACGGAGTCACTGGCGTGCTATTGGGTAGAGGGGTCGATTCACGATATCTTAATAATCACACGACGGCGAATTAGTGGACCGGAGGATGAGTAAAGCGCTCGGGCATGTCGTCGAATGGGGGGCAAACAGTGATCAAAGCAATCCGTCAACTTTGGGCTGAAGAGAGTGGTCAAGACGTCGCCGAATACGCGGTGATGCTCGCGGTAATCCTGGTGATCGTGATTGGCACGGTTCGGCTCATCGGCAGCAACGCCAACACCGTGTTTTCGCAAGTCGCAAGCAGCGTTACCAATTAATAACCTGTTAATAACCTGCGCGATCAGGCCCCGCTGCTCTCTGGCAGGGGGGCTTCCCTGATTTTTTCTGCCGGTTCTCTCCCAAAAGGCAAAGTTGCAAGATTTCCGAGTTTCAACGTAAGGCTCTTGGGTGTCGGTTGCCAGGAGTGTGTGCCCCCGTGCGGTTCAGACCTTGCAACCTTGAAACTTTGCAACCTTGCTTTTTCTTACTGCCCCGTCGGAGCTGCCGCCGTTTTCTCCGGGACCGGCGCCGTTTTTTCTGGAGCGGCGGTGCCGAACCTGGTGAGGAACGGGAAGAAGGGCGTAACTTCGAACGGCATTTTCTCGGCTGCGGTGGTGATGGCGACGGGCTTGGTCTTGATCAATTCCAGTTGATTGTTCCACGGATCGACCTTGACCCGGCCACCGAGAGGCAGCGCCGCGACCTGGTCGGCCTTCTTCGGGTCGAATTGCGGCGAGGCGGTCATCAAAGACGACATCCTGGTGGCATTGCCGTTGAGGAGGCTGTCGCCCAGGTGCGCCCGGATCAGGTTCTTCAACTGCGGAGCGCGGGCCTGGACCGCTTTGAGGAACAAGCCGGCGTTGCTGAGCTTGTCCTTGTAGGGCGAGTTGTTGAGCAGTTCGACGGCTTTCTTGTCAGCGGCTTCTTCTTCGCCCTTATCGCGAGCGAACTCCATGCGCTCGAAGGTGCGCTCATCGGGAAAGAACATCCGGTCATTAAAGGCGAGCTTGGTATTGAGGTGATGGCCGAGCACGATGTGCGCCAGTTCGTGGGTCAGAATCATGGCCAGCGCCGCTTCGTCGGGCAGCACGTCGATCATGCCGCGGCTCACGACGATGGTATGACCAATGGTGAAGGACTCGAGCGGCGTGGTCATCAGTACGCGGCAGTGTATCTCGGGTTGAATGTCGAGGTTATTGGTGACCATCACGTTGTTGACGACGGTCAGTAGCACCTTGTCGATTTCGCCTTCCGGCGCGATCAGGCCGATCTGCTGCAGGCGGTCAAGCACGTTGATTTCAGCCTGACGTTCCCAGGCGCGCTGCGCTTCGATCGGCGTTGCGTCCTGGGCTTTCTGACTCTGGTCCTGGACCGACTGCTGGGCGTCAACGGTGATCTCAGTGAACTCGGAGTTGCGGCGGAGATCCTTCAGGTTGTAGCCCCAGAGCCGCGTCTGCGCCTTGTAATTCAGCGTCTGACCCAGACGGTAGTTGAGATCGGACTCCTCGGAATAAATTAGCGAAGGCAGCCAGACGCCTGTGCGGAGGTTCTGGCGCCAACTGTCAAAGTGCAGGTAATAACTGGCTCGCGGATGAGGATAGTAAGTGCCGTTGAAGCGGACGATGTTGTAGTCCTGGTCTTCGATCCAGATGCGGCCGAGGAACCGGCCCTTGCCGGAGTCTTTCTTGGGCGCGACGTCCATGACGACGCAACGTACTTCGCCGAGGAACTCGCGGCGGACGAAAGTGAAGTCGTAATACTTGCGCTGAAAATCCTGATCGAGGACCACCATCTGGGCAAAGCCCAGGGGCAGGAACTTCATGGAATAAACGTTGCTCAGTTTGCTGAGCATGCGTTTGCCGAGGCCCGCCGTGGTGGGCGAGGAAAAAGTGCGGTCATCGGTACCCTCGCTCATATCCAAGCGGCCCAGGAAGTACACGTCGCTGGTGGGGACGGGAGCGCCGAGGTCTTTGTCTTCCTTCAGATTCTGGAGATAGGTTTCCACCAGGGGATGAAGCTGCTTCATCTGGGCCATGAAGAAATGTTCGCGCTCAACCGCCCGATCGACCACCTGGTCGAAGCTGTTGGCGGAGGCGGTCGCCTGTTGAGTGGCGGCGTCTCGGGTCGAGAGCTGGGGTTCCGGCGAAGTCTGGGCGGGCGGAGTCTGGGCGAACGCGGACGTCGCGCAGCAGACCAGGGAGAGCGTAAACAGTGCGAATAGGGAGCGCAGCATTTTTGTTTGTTTCATTTCATCTATATTGCAAGTGACCAGTGACCTATGACGCGAGTTGAAACACGATGTGCAGCACCGCCTCGAAATCAGCGGGATGGCCGTCTCGCAGGGCGGGCTTGAACTGAATTTTTTCCGCGGCGCGAACCGCAGATTCGTCCAGCCCATGACCGAGACCATGCACCACTCTCACGATGCGAATCTGCCCGGTCGCTGAAAAGACAACTTCGAGCAGGACCTCGCCCTCAATCTTAAGCTGTCGCCCCTCATCAGTGTAAACCGGACGGGGCTTGAATGTGATCTCCGCCGGCACGGTCTTTACGACAGGTTCGGCGGACTTGGTTTTGGGCTGAGAAGCGGCGACGACGTCGGCGTCTCCGAAGCCGCCCTGGCGAACCGTGCCGCGCGAGCCGGAAACCGGGCCGGAACTGTTGCCGGTAGCGACGCCGCTGCCAAAACCGGTGCTTGCGACCACCCCCCGCGCGCCATGCGATCCGCCAGTGCCGTTGCCATAGCCTGGGCCGTAGGGCAGGTCATACGAGCCCGCCTGCGCGATCGTGACCGGACGGCCGTGCGTATCGGACGCAGGCACGCCATTGGGATCGCCGAAGCCCCCGGTCTGTACCTTTGACGGCGCGGCCGCCATGGTTGGCGTCGCCGAGCTTCCGGTAGAGAACACATTCGTCTTGACCGGCGGCCTGGGGATCATCGGCTTCACGTCCGGCAGAAGTTCTTTCTTGGCCGCCAGCGCTACCTTGGGCGCCTGGTCCTCGGGAACGGGAAGCTTTTTCTGCACCAATTCAGCGGGGACGCGCATGGCTTCGGGCCGCGGCGTAACCGGTTCGGTGATCTTTGGAGCAGGAAAATTCTTGACCGGCGCCGGAGCCTGCGGAACCGGCGGCGGAGTGCTGACCAGGCTGACGAAGTGGTAGTCGTGCACCGGTAACTCAAGAACCTCGGGGTATGCGATGGCCATAATCACGAAGACCGCCACTACCACCGACTGCAAGCCATAACCGAGAACGAACCTCCCCCAACGCGTACGAGGCTCGGGAAGAAGGCCTAGGGTCAATTCTAAAGGCTGGGAATCCATGTCCTGCACCTCGTGTAGCTAACCTGCTTAGCGCTTGTCAAAAGAAGTGGTCAATCCCGCGAACCAGCACTTAAAAGACCGCGGGAGGCGGGCCGAACGACGACACTTCGACCGGGGAAGTGCACGCCGAAGGCCATTTTCGACGACGGCTCTCCACTCTTAAGATGCTGCTAAGCGGCCACTTACATCGAGAATTCTTTATTTTAACAGACTGAAAGACCTTACCTGCAAGGTTTTTCCTATTTGGGAAAGGGAAACTTTTGTGGGAATTCGGAAGATTTTGCACGGAACGCCGGCCTCACCACGCTACACGTGGGGACAGCCGTCCCGTCTGTCCAGCCGAGCGAAGCTCTGCAGCGGTTTCCTTTGTATATCGTGCACTCAAGAGCGTGACGGGGCATCGCCTCGCCGGACAGCCGGGCGGCTGGCTCTCCCACGCATAAAAAAGGGCGGCTCATCCCGGAGCGACGGGGCCCCCATGCCGGCCCAGAGGTGTCCGTTACTGCGGGATCCGCCCCGTTGTTTCATCGGCCAGTTCACGCGCTCGCTTGAAAATCTTTTGGAACATCCCTTTGGTGAGCTTGCCCGTCTGGGTGTTCTGATTGGAGGGGTGGTAGGACGCTAAGAGGACGCGTCCATCGGGCAAGGAGTATTCGGCCCCGTGCCCGAACTTGTACTCTCCCTTTCCCCCAATCAGCTTGCGCCGCTTCAGATAGTTCAAGTACGCGTCGAACCCAATCCGCCCCAGGGCAACGATGACGCGCAGATCTTTGAGTCCTTCGAGTTCGCGCTCCAGAAAGGGAGCGCAGTTGGCCAGTTCCTCGGGCAGAGGCTTGTTGTCTGGCGGCGCGCAACGGGCGGCGGCGGTGATGTAGAGGCCGGTCAGCACCTGGCCATCGTCGCGGGCGGTCGCGGTGGGCAGAAGGGCGAATCCGGTTTCGTGGAGCACCGGGTACATGAAGTTGCCGGAAGAGTCTCCGGTAAACATGCGGCCGGTGCGATTGGAGCCGTGGGCGCCGGGAGCGAGTCCGAGAACGAGGACGCGCGCACGGGGATCGCCGAAGCCGGGCACAGGCTTGCCCCAGTACTCGCAGTCGCGGTAAGCGCGGCGCTTCTCGCGGGCGATCTGCTCGCGATACACAACCAGACGCGGACAGCGCGTGCAGGCGATGACTTCGGCGTTCAGAACCTTGAGCCAATTGGGGAAGGACATTAGTAATTTGGTAATTTGTAATTGGTAATTGAACCTCAACCGGTTTCAAATTACCAATTACAAATTACCAAATTACAAATTCTCCAGCGTGTCCGCGCCACACGAAAGCCTGGCCCGTTACTTTGGTGGGTAGGACACCGCCCTCCCCCGTTTGACGTTGCTCTTCGAGAGTCTTTACACTCAAGGCTGCGGCACAAGGCGTCGCAGCCGAGAAACTTCCCTCCCGACTCTGCTGCCGCAGCCGCACTGGAAAGGTAATTGTGAGCCCTGCTGAGATCAAAGAAAGCGAAACCAAAGAAAGCGCCACCAAACGCGAGATTCAGGTTGAGATTCCGGTCGAGGATGTCAACCGGCTGACCGATTCGCTGATCCAGAAATATCAGAAGGTGGCGCGTATTCCCGGCTTCCGGCGCGGCCATGTTCCGGCGTCGATTATTCGCCAGCGTTTTTCGGAAGAGATCAAGACCGACATGGTCGAGGCGCTGATCCCACGGTTCTTCAAGCAGGAAGCTGAGAGGCTCAGCCTTCATCCGGTCTCGCAGCCACGGGTGACGGACCTGCACCTGCACGATGGCGAGCCGCTGCGCTTCAAAGCCGCCTTTGAGGTGTTGCCGGAAATCAAGCTGGAAGGCTACAAAGAGCTGCGCGCCGATAAGCCCGAGATTGCGGTTTCCGAGGCGGATGTGGAGCAGGCGCTCGCCGATCTGCGCGAGCGGCACGCCAGTTTCAATCCGGTGGAGGGCCGTGCCCTCGCCGATGGCGATTTCGCTCAGGTCTCGCTCGATGGCAATCCCAAGCCCGAACAAAAGTCCGACGAAGGAAAGTCTGGCGAAGGAAAGACTGGCGAAATGAAGTCCGGCGAAGGCCAGCCCGTTCACATGGATGAAGTGCTGGTCGAAATCGCGGGCCAGAACACGATGCCGGAATTCACCGAACACCTGCGCGGGACCAGCGCCGGAGATGAGCGGACCTTCGACGTGAACTATCCGGAAGACACGCAGGACAAGCGCCTGGCGGGGAAGACGTTCAGTTATGCGGTGAAGGTGCAGTCGATCAAACAGAAGAGTCTGCCGGAGCTGAACGACGAGTTCGCAAAGACATTGGGCGAGTTCCAGACGATGGACGACGTGCGCAAGGCGATTCGCGAGCAAATGGAATCCGAGCGCAAGCATGAGGCCGAACATGCCGCCAAGGACAAGCTGGTGGGAGAACTGATTCAGCGGAACGATTTTGAAGTTCCCGATTCGCTGATCGAACAACAGATTGACATCCGGCTGGAGCGGGGACTGCGCGCGCTGGCGGCGCAGGGTCTGACCGCCGAGCAGATGAAGAAAATGGATTTACCCCGTCTGCGCGTGGGACAGCGCGAGCAGGCGATTCACGATGTAAAGGCTGCTCTGCTGCTCGAAAGAGTGGCGGAGGAAGAAAATTTGCAGGTCAGCGATGAAGAACTGGATCGGGAACTGGAATCGCTGGCCAGACAATCAAAACAGACGTCCGAAGCAGTGCGCGCTCGTTTGACACGGGATGGGGGCCTCGATAGAATCCGGACAAGAATCCGCAACGAGAAGACCCTCGATTTTCTGTATCACCAGTCCGCGTAATCGTAATGATGATGCGGACCATTTCGATCCTCCCCTGAGCGCCGAGACCGACTTCAGGGCAGGCGTGTGGAAAGGGTGAACGTGAATACGAAAGACCCACAAATGATGCTCGTACCGATGGTGATCGAGTCGACGGGCCGGGGCGAACGGGCGTATGACATTTACTCCCGGTTGCTCCGCGACAACATCATCTTTATTGGCACGCCGATTGATGACAATATCGCCAACCTGGTCATCGCCCAGATGCTGTTCCTGGCGCAGGAAGACCCGGAGAAAGACATCCAGCTCTACATCAACTCGCCGGGCGGGTCGATCACGGCGGGCATGGCGATCTACGACACGATGCAGTACGTGAAGAACGACGTAACCACGATCTGCATTGGTCAGGCCGCTTCGATGGCGGCGCTGCTGCTTTCGGCAGGCGAAGCCAAGAAACGGTTGGCGCTGCCGAATTCGCGCATCCTCATCCACCAGCCCTCGATGGGCGGCCTCTCCGGGCAGGCGACCGACATTGACATTCATGCCCGCGAGATTCTGCGCATGCGGGAGATTACTAATCAGTTACTGGCCAAGCACACCGGCCAGAAGCTGGATAAAGTGGAGAAGGACGTGGAGCGCGACTTCATCATGAACTCGCAGCAGGCGAAGGAATACGGAATCATTGACGATATCATCTATAAGACGAGATAGCGGGCTAGCCTTAATATAGGACCGGCAGTTCGTGAAGCAGCGTAGAGACGCGGTTTGCCGCGTCTCAGCCCGGAGCAGGAAGCCAGCCACGGCTAGGCCGCCAGAAAAGGAGTAAGGCCGAGTGAAAACCAGATCGGGTTCGGATGAGATGTTGCGCTGCTCGTTCTGCCACAAGTCGCAGGACGCGGTCGCGAAACTGATCTCGTCGCCGAGCGACTATCCCCGGGCATACATCTGCGACGAGTGCGTGGCGGTCTGCAACTCGATCCTCGAAGACGACCGCACCGCGACTCCCGCGGCTGCGGTCCCCAACCAACTGCCGAAGCCGCAGGAAGTAAAGACCTTCCTCGATGAGTACGTCATCGGACAGGAGCAGACCAAGAAGAAGCTGGCCGTCGCCGTCTACAACCATTACAAGCGCATTTACATGAACCGCCAGCGCACCGGCGATGGCGTCGAACTGACCAAGTCGAATATTTTGCTGATCGGGCCGACCGGAACGGGCAAGACGCTGCTGGCGCAAACCCTCGCCCGCATGCTCGATGTGCCCTTCGCGATCGTGGACGCAACCACGCTGACCGAGGCCGGTTACGTGGGTGAGGACGTCGAGAACATCATTCTGAAGCTTCTGCAGTCGGCCGAAGGCGACGTGAGCCGCACCCAGACCGGCATCATCTATATCGACGAAATCGACAAGATCGGGCGCAAGGACGAGAACCCCTCGATTACGCGCGACGTGTCGGGCGAAGGCGTGCAACAGGCGTTGCTCAAGATTCTGGAAGGCACGATCGCGAACGTGCCGCCGCAGGGTGGGCGCAAGCATCCGCACCAGGAGTTCACGCCCGTCGATACCACGAACATCCTCTTCATTTGCGGCGGCGCTTTCGTAGGCCTGGAGAAAATTATCGGGCGGCGCGTGGGCAAGAAGGCTCTGGGCTTCCGCATCGGAGAAGAAGAGGACAGCGAGCAGACGGGCCTGGCCTCGCGGCGCAACTTTGAACTCGTCTCAGAAGCGCAGCCGGAAGACTTGATAAAGTTCGGGCTGATCCCCGAGTTTGTCGGCCGCCTCCCAGTTATGGGCGTCTTGCAACAACTGGACGAAAACGCGTTGGTGGAAATTCTGACGCGTCCGAAGAACGCAATCGTGAAACAATACCAGCGCCTGTTCGAGTTTGAAAACGTGCGGCTGAAGTTCAGCGACGACGCCAACCGGGCCATTGCGCGCCAGGCGATGGCGCGTAAAGTTGGGGCACGCGGCTTGCGCATGATTCTCGAGGAGCTCATGCTGGAATTGATGTATAGTCTGCCCAGCCAGAAGAAGGTTAAGGAATTTGAAGTGACCCGCGAGATGGTGGAGAAGCGGAACGTCTCGCTGGCAATGATCGAGAAAGCGGCAAGTTAAATTGTGGCCAGCTAAGCTGCGGCAAGCGAACAAGCCGTGGTGCAAGGCGGTGCAAGTACGATTCGTATCAGGGTATGCCATTAGGCATACCGCAAATGCCGTGTTAGGAATGCGCCTTTAGGCGCTGGAGTTTCGCCACAGACTGTTAAAGCTAAACCTGACCAGAGACGGGAGACTGAGTTGTCGAACCCCAAGGAAAAGTTCGAGAGCAAGAAATTGCCCATGATGCCCATTCGGGATGTGGTCATCTTTCCGTACATGATGACTCCGTTCGTGGTGGGCCGGGAGTCGAGCGTGCGTGCGCTCGAAGAAGCTCTGGCCAGCGATAAGAAGATTTTTCTCGCCACCCAGCACGATGCCAGCATCGACGAACCCAAGGCTGGGGACATCTTCCAGGTGGGGACGATCGTCAACATCGTGCAGAGCCTGAAACTGCCCGACGGCAACATCAAGGTGCTGGTCGAAGGCATCGAGCGCGGCAAGATCCTGCAGGTTGTCGAAACGGAAGGCTTCTTGCAAGCCACCGTGCGGGTCGCCCGTTATGCCACCGAGACGACGGTGCAGATTGAAGCGGGCATGCAGCGCGTCACCGGCATGTTCGAACAATATGTGAAGCTTTGCCAGTCGCTGAACTACGAAACCATGATCGCGGCCGTGCGCATGGAAGATCCGGCGAAGCTGACCGACACCATCGCCGCCAACCTGCAGCTCTCCATCGAAGAAAAGCAGGGACTGCTTGAGATCTTCGATCCCGCCGAGCGCTTGAACCGCATCGGCGACGTGCTCGACGTGGAAATCGAAAAGCTCAACATGGACCGCACCATCCAGTCGCGAGTGAAGCGGCAGATGGAGAAGGCGCAGAAAGAGTACTACCTCAACGAGAAAATCAAGGCTATCCAGAAGGAACTGGGGCGCGGCGAAAAGAGCGAATTCGACGAACTGAAGAAGAAGGTCGAATCCGCGGGTATGCCGAAGGAAGTTCGCGACAAGGCCATCCAGGAACTGAAAAAGCTGGAAGCGATGCCGCCCATGTCGGCGGAGTCGACGGTCTCGCGCAACTATCTCGATTGGCTGCTGGCGGTGCCGTGGAAAAAGCGGTCCAAGGAAATCCGCAACATCACGCGTGCTGAGAAAACTCTGAACGAAGATCACTATGGCCTGGAGAAAATCAAGGAGCGCATCCTTGAATTTCTCGCCGTCCGCCAGTTGGTGAAAAATCCCAAAGGCTCGATTCTGTGCTTCGTCGGACCTCCCGGCGTGGGCAAAACTTCGCTCGGGATGTCGATCGCCAAAGCGACCGGCCGCAAGTTCGTGCGCATGTCGCTTGGCGGCGTGCGTGATGAGGCGGAAATCCGCGGCCATCGCCGCACCTACATCGGCGCCCTGCCCGGCCAGATCATCCAGATGATGAAAAAGGCTGGGACCAAGAACCCGGTGTTCATGCTGGACGAAGTCGACAAGATGTCGATGGACTTCCGCGGCGATCCCTCGGCGGCGCTGCTCGAAGTGCTCGATCCGGAACAGAACTTTATGTTCGTCGATCATTACCTCGACGTCGAGTACGACCTCTCGCAGGTCTTCTTCATCGCTACCGCGAACGTGATGCACACCATTCCGCCCGCCCTGCAGGATCGCATGGAAGTGCTGCGCCTGCACGGCTACACGGAACCGGAAAAGGTTGAGATCGCGAAACAGTTCCTGGTGAAGAAGCAGATGCTGCAGGCGGGGTTGACGGAAAAAAACATTCAGTTCTCCGACGACGCGATCCGGCAGATCATTCGCGGCTATACGCGCGAAGCCGGGGTGCGAAACCTGGAGCGGGAAATTGGCAACATCTGCCGCAAAGTTGCGCGCAAGGTGGTGAAAGAAGGCGCGGACTTCTCAGCCGCGATCCAGGCGGAAAAGATTGGCGACTGGCTCGGCGTTCTGAAGTTCCGCGACACCCTGGCCCACGAGAAGAGCGAAGTCGGCCTGGTGACGGGCCTGGCCTGGACCGAGGTGGGAGGGTCAATCCTCAGCACTGAGGCCATGGCGGTGGACGGCAAAGGCAAGCTCACTTTGACCGGCCAACTGGGCGACGTGATGCAGGAATCGGCGCAGGCTGCCATGTCGTACATTCGCTCGCGGGCGGCGCGGCTCGGATTGCCCCGCGACTTCTACCGCACCCTGGATATTCATGTGCACGTGCCCGAAGGAGCGATTCCAAAAGATGGCCCCTCCGCCGGCATCACCATCGCCACCGCTCTCGCCAGCGCGCTGAGCCGGATTCCGGTGCGCCGCGATATCGCCATGACCGGTGAGATCACGCTGCGCGGCAAGGTGCTCCCCATCGGTGGATTGAAGGAAAAGCTGCTGGCCGCCCATCGCGCCGGATTGTTCGAAGTGATTCTGCCGCAGGAGAACGAAAAGGATGTAGCCGAGGTCCCGGAGAACCTGCGCACCGCGATGAAATTGCACTTCGTGGACAACATGGACCAGGTGCTGTCCGTCGCGCTGGAGGGCCCGCTGCCGCAGATGCCATCGGAAGCCGAGACCATGGCTCCCATCGCGACACCGCCAGCCCCGGAGATTCCGACGGCGAGGCAGTAGACTATGCCCGTTTCACGGATATCGTAGACTGACATCCGCACTGGGGAGAGGCTGGCGACTCAAAGCCAGCGTTTCGCATTTAGGGTTTCCCCTGCGCCCCTCTGTGGTTCAATCTTTTCGTTTTTGCCACAACCCCGTTGGACCGTTGACAAAACTACTGGTTTCCCGTAGTATCATGAAGCTGGAATTTGAATGGCACAACCCCAAGGCCGAGGCTAACTTGTGCGCACATGGCGTGAGCTTCGATTTGGCGAAGACGGTGTTTAAAGACCCGTTTGCCATCGAGCGCCGCGATGAGCGTAAGGACTACGGCGAAGAGCGTTTTGTCATTATCGGCATGGCCGCGGGAAACTTCTTGTTGTTCGTAGCCTATACCGAACGCGCGGAATGCATCCGCATTATTTCAGCCCGAAGGGCAACACAATATGAGCAAGACGACTACTTCCAGAAAAACGCTTAGGCCCATGACGCCCGAGGCCATCGAGGCTGCTGCTCGTGCCGACAGCGACGCGCAACCGCTGACCCCCGGCGATCTTAAGCGGATGAAACGGACGCCGCAGGCGAAAATCATTCGCCGCGCCTTAGCCTTGACGCAAGAGGAATTTGCTGCCCGCTACCACATCCCCCTGGGCACTCTCCGGGACTGGGAGCAAGGCCGCGCGAAACCGGATCAACCAACGCAGGCCTATCTAAAGATCATTGCGCGCGAACCCGAGCGCGTCGAGCGCCTCTTGAATCCAAGGCCGCACCAACCCCCAATTCATGCTTGAGCTTCGCCGCGTTTCATAATGGGTCCTTTGCGCAACGCCGCCGCCGCCGCAGGTTTGTGGAGAGCCGGGCGTCCCCGCCCGGCCGCCGAGCCGCAAAGGAACGGGCAAGGCCGCGCGTGACGCCATCGCCGCGCTGTGGTAAAAGTTACGGTTAGCGGTAATAGGCTACGATGAAAAGCGAGAATGGAGGATTGGCCATGCAAGTCAACCTACCCCCCGACCTTGAAACGTTAGTCAACAAACGCCTTTCCAGCGGCGGTTATACCAGCGTCGAAGATGTCTTCCGCCGCGCTCTTGAAGCTCAGGACGCCGAGGAAAGCTGGACCGACGAAGAACGACGGGCCTTGACCGCCCATATCGAAGAAGGATTTTTACAGGCCGAGCGCGGCGAACTGATCGACGGTGCTCAGGCCCGCCGTGAAATTCAGGCGATGAAAGACACGCACCGCCTTCGCGGCGTTGTTCGCTTGCAGCCCAGATAAGTAGGTTCCTATGCGTCTTTGGCGTTGCCCCGGAGCCGGCTTTCCCGTATCTTGGGGGCATGGACCTTCACCTCAATGATCCAGACATTCAGGCGAAGATAGACCGTTGGGTAGCGGAAACCGGACGCGGCCCCGACGAGTTGGTTGAGGACGCCATGGCTGGGTACTTCGAAGAGCTGACCCAGACGCGGGAGATGCTCAACAGCCGCTATGACGACTTGAAGAGCGGCAGGGTGAAGCCCATCCCCGGCGACGAGGTCATTGCCCGCTTGCGTGAAAAGAGCGTGGCCCGCCGTTCCCAGCCGGGTTCCACCCGTGATAAATGACCGGCTACGATTTCCACCCGGAAGCAGCCCTCGATCTTGACGAGATTTGGGAATTCATTGCAGGGGATAACCTCGACGCCGCCGACCGGGTGATTGCAGATATTCTGGCCGCCCTCGATAAGCTGGTGCCTTTCCCAAACCAGGGCCATAAACGCCCGGACCTCACCTCGCGGCCCCTGCGGTTCTCTTTGGTACGTGAGTACCTGATTGCCTATGCGCCGGACGAGAAGCCACTGTGGATCGTTGCGGTAATGCACGGACGCCGCAGCCCGCGCGTGATGGCCGCGATTTTACGGGGCAGAGAATGACCTCCGCTTGAGAGCTGTCAGGAAAAAACGGCAACCCTACGGCCCGGCAGTAGACTAGAATGACGACGCAGTGGAATCCCACTCATCGCAAAGTGCGCGATGAGTGGCACCCAGCAGAATGGAATGAAGAATACCGTCGAAAACACTGGAACCGACTTGCTCCCGGCTAACCTCGCACAAAAGCAGGCATATTTCCGCTTTTCGCCCCGGATTCTGGATCATCTTGGTGTTGCTGCATACAACAGCTTGCAGAAATGCCTTAGCGAACTCGCCGTGAATGCGTACGATGCTGACGCGACAGAACTCAAGGTTGTCCTGCCCGATGCAATCGATGAGAACGCGTCGATTGAACTCCTGGACAATGGGTCGGGCATGTCGGCCGCCGATATCGCCGAGAGGTATCTCTTTATCGGGCGCAACAAGCGGGACGAGGGACAGAAGACACCTGGCGGCAGGCTAATAATCGGCAGCAAAGGCATCGGCAAGCTGGCGGGTTTCGGGATAGCGGGAGTGGTAGAGGTGATTAGCTGGCGTGATGGACTGCTGTCAACGGTTAGAATTGACCGCGAGTCTCTGGAAGATTTGGAAGCGCTCTCAGAGCGTCCTCTTCAGATTTCAACCAGCCCTACGGAGCTACCGCACGGAACCAAAATCCGGTTGCTCAAGCTGAGCAAAGATCTCAACCTGCCCTCCGCCGATGCGATAAGGCGGCACTTATATAAGGCATTGCCCAAGAGCAATCTCAAGATTGTGGTCAACGACGTTGAGTGTACGGCCGAAGACATACCAGGGGAACGTCATTCGTTCTCAAAAACTATTGAGGGTGTTGGCGAGGTGACCGGCTTTTACATTGTGGCGAACGCCAGACAGTCGCCCCCCGGCCTTGCCGTCAGAGTTCGCGGACGTGTCGTCAAACCCTCACTCTTCGGCGTGGACACCCGCGCCCATGGGTTTTTCACCGCCGAAAAAATCGTTGGCGAGGTAAGTGCCGAGTTCCTGGATTCGGAGAATGACGGCTTGCGGGCAGGAGACCTCATTAACACGACCAGAGACGGCTTTCTGGAAGATTCCCCCATCGTAAAGAAATTTGATGAATGGGTTCAGGATTTCCTTAAGAAAGTTATTCAGGGCGTGGATGAGTCGGAGATGAGCAGGCGCACGAACGCCCTATTGAGCCGCCCCGCTGTGCGTGAACGGCTCGACCGGATGCCCGCACATATCCGGGCGACGGCGACGAAGGTTGTCAGGGGTATCCTGGCCAAGCTGAAGAACGTAGCAGAGGATGAGGCTGGAGACCTGATTGAGTGGGTGTTGAGGTACTACGAATCCAACGTATTGCGTGAGCTGATGCGCGCGATCGTTGCTGCGGACGTGGCGGATGCCGAGAAATTAAGTGGGCTCATTCAGGAATGGGGTTTGAAGCAGGTAAACAGCGTCACCGATATCATCAAGACCCAAATCGACATCATCGGGAAACTTGAACAGGTCGTGATATCAAACACGACGCTGGAGATTGACGTGCATTCGCTTATCGAAAGCAATCTATGGCTCATTCGCGAGGGCTTGGAGTTGTGGAGCTCGGATAAGCCGCTCAAGAAGGTGCTTGAGGACAAGATTGACGAACTCTATAAGGACCGCGAAAATATCCGGCCGGACCTTGTATGCCGCTCCAGAAACGATGGCAACGAAGCCGTGATCATGGAATTCAAGCGCCCAAA
>CZKY01000110.1_pt2 | contig 32202 bp, 24 predicted proteins | sample 2454881 | NCBI WGS metagenome assembly CZKY01 (sample SAMEA3539301, study PRJEB10725) | soil metagenome | biome: tundra; feature: field; material: soil | place: USA | collected 2010-05 | depth 0.15 m | reverse complement strand
GTTTCATCCCCGCCGCTCGCGAAAAGTCTTCTGCGAAACTTATGCTGAGAATACTGGACCCTTCCCTTGCCGGTCAAACGAGTGCTGCTACACTTTCTGGGTGCGAAAGCTAATCGTCAATGCCGATGATTTCGGTCTGACCGCTGGAGTGACTCGAGCGATTCTGGAAACCCACGCCGGTGGAGTCGTGTCGTCGGCGACACTGATGGCCAACGGCACTGCGTTCGAGGACGCGGTGACTGCGGCCCGCTCGGCGCCGAATCTCTCCGTGGGATGCCACGTCGTATTGGTGGACGGAACGCCGGTGTCACCACCGGATACAGTGGATACGTTGCTCGCGATTCGCTCGGCAGAACCGGATAAGTTCTTCTCCAGCCTTTCGGCCTTCGCCGCGCGCGCCATGTTGGGAGGCTTCGATCCCGATCAACTGGTCGCAGAAGTCACTGCGCAAATCAGGAAGATTCAATCCACTGGTCTCCAGGTGACTCACCTCGATACGCACAAACACGCCCACATCTTCCCCGAGATTCTTGTGGCTTTGCTGCGAGCCGCGCGGATTTGCGGCGTTCGCGCGATCCGCAATCCGTTCGTTCCCGCGAAAGCGATGCCCGCACGGCTATTCAAAGGCAAGCGAAATCTCTGGAAGCGATATGGCCAGATGCGCATGCTGCACACCTTCTCCAAGCAATTCCTGCAGCGGACCAAGCGCGCCGGACTGCTTACGCCCGACGGTGTGATTGGAGTGATCGAGACCGGCTCGCTCGAGAGTCATGGCGACAGTTCCGGCCGCAGTTCCCTGCTGCGCCAGACGCTCGCGAGCCTGCCGGAGGGAACCTGGGAGTTAGTCTGCCATCCCGGCTACAATGACGCCGACTTGCGCGCAGCCGGCACGCGATTGCTCGATTCTCGCGAGGAGGAGCGGCGTCTGCTGACTTCGGTGGAACTGCGACAGTTTCTGGAGGAGCAAAAGATCCAGGTCATCAGTTATCGAGAGTTCGCGGAAAAGTTCGCAGAAAACCGCTCCTGAACGATGATTGGCGGGTGCCGAAAGTCGTGCTTCGCTCGTTACTGCGCCGGCAAACTTTCGTAATATCGCGGCGCCTCAGAGGGCGGTATCATCGCATGACAGATACGAGGATTAGGCATGGCTGACCATCAAAGCGAACCTCGCCTGAGTGTGGACCTGCCCGTGCGGATATGGGGAATGAGTGCGAACGGACGCCCCTTTTCGCAACGTGCTCGCGCTCAGAACATCAGTTCGGAGGGTGCACTGATCTCGGGCGTCGAGAGCGAACTGAAAGTGGGCGACATGATCGGAGTGCAGTGCGAGGAGAAAAAAACGCGCTGCACGGTGATCTGGGTGATGAACACCGACCCGGTCAAGAAAAATCAAGTGGGAGTGAAGTTGGTCGCCGATCAGGAGTCCCCGTGGAAAAACTATCTGCCACTCGACGGCGCGACGGTGACGATTGCCGACTCCAACCGGCGGCGCTGGCACCGGCATAAGATTTCGCTTCCAATTGAACTTCGCGACGAGCGCGTCAACGCGCCGCTCCGCATCAATGCCACCGACGTGAGCGGCAATGGATGCTACGTCGAGAGCATGATGCCTTTGCCGCTCGGAACTGTGCTGCGGGTGGATTTCTGGCTGGACTCGGAGCACCTCAATATCACGGCGGTGGTCCGGACGTGCGATCCGGGCGTGGGCAATGGAATCGAGTTCACCGGTATGCCCGCCGACACCAAGGCACGCATGCAGGCCTACCTGGACGCGATTGACCCGCAGATGGGAATCTCAGCTCCGAACTCGGAGTAGAATTCTTCGAACTATCTTTCGAACTATGCGGAAGCTTCTGCGTAGCGGGCGAGCACAATCGCGCGAATCAGTCCACCCATCGTGAATTCGCGGGCCTCGATTGCGACCGGCATCTGCAATTCGCGCAGCGTCGCCGAAGTCACTGGACCAATCGAAGCAAACTGGACACGCTTGAGCAAACCTACGTTGAGTGAACCTGTCTTGAACTTGCCGAGCAGTTCGGCAAAGTTCTTCACGGTGGAGGAGCTGGTGAAGGTCACGATGTGCGGGCGGCGACCCGCACTTTTCATCAGCGCGCGCAGGCGCGCACGCGATTTCTCCGGCACTACGGTTTCGTAAGCTTCGACCACATCGACTTGCGCTCCCGCCGCGCGCAGCTCCTCTGGAATCACGTCGCGGGCGATTTTGGCTCGTATGAGCACGACGCGCTTGCCGATGACCTTATCGCGTAGCCCCTTCACTACAGACTCGGCGACGTACTCCTCGGGGACCATCTTGACCTTCAGGCCACGCTTCATAATCGCCTTCTTGGTTGCAGGCCCGATGGCAGCGATCTGGAGATGCTTGAGATTCCGGCGCGTGATGCGAAGTTTCCGGACGCGCTCCCACATCGCTTCGACGCCATTGGCGCTGGTGAGAATGAGCCAGTCGTAGGTCTTGATATTCTTCAGAGCATCGTCGAGTGGCCGGTACGACTGCGGCTTGCGGATCTCGATGAAAGGGATTTCGATTACCGCCGCACCCAGACTGCGCAGGCTGGCGGAAAGGCTGCCAGCCTGGTGGCGGGCGCGTCCAACAAGAATCCGGGTTCCGGCGAGGGGATGGTTTTCGTTGGGCTTGCGCATGCGTGCAGCTCTTATCCTTTAGCTCTTAGCTTTCAGTTTTCGGACTCCAAGCTGTCTCACTGATCGGTTTTGGGAAGGGCACGGCTTCAGCCGTGCCACACAGGTCCAACAAAGACTTGGGCTTTAGCCCCTGAGGGACAAGGCTACGGTTGTTGCGGTAGAGCAAAGCCTTCGCCGTAGACTTCTTCGAGAATAACATCGCCGCCTCGACGGAGAAGGGTTTCGCCGACTTCTTCACCCAAGCGCACGGGATCATCGCCCTCGCGAGTTTCGCGCAGGACTTTTGTTCCATCGGGATGGGCTACGAGCGCGTTCAGGCGAATGCGGCTTCCCATTGCTTCTGCGAAGGCTCCGATGGGGACTTGGCAGCCGCCGCCGAGTTTGTTGAGCAGGGCGCGCTCGCAGGTGGTGGTGGCGCGGGCGGCACCATCATCGAGAAATGCCAGGAGCGCCCGCGTTGCCGTGTCGCCGTTGCGAATTTCGATTCCCAGGGCGCCTTGTCCGGCGGCGGGCGTCATCACTTCGGCGGGGATCACCTGGCGAACCAGTTGCGTCTTGCCCAGACGGTTCAGGCCGGCGGCGGCCAGAATGATGGCATCGTAGTCGCCGGATTCGAGCTTGCGCAGGCGCGTATCCACATTGCCGCGGAGCGGGTAAATCTGAAGATCCGGACGAAGAGCCCTCAACTGGGCCTGACGGCGCAGGCTGCTGGTGCCAACGTTCGCCTGTTGCGGCAGCGCTTCGATCCTGGCGAACTTCACGGAACAAAAAACGTCGCGTGGATTTTCGCGGGTAGTGATGGCGGCAATTTCGAAATCGGCGGCCAGCTCCGTTGGCAAATCTTTCAAACTGTGCACGGCGAGGTCAACCCGGTTTTCGACGAGGGCTTCTTCGATTTCCTTGGTGAACATGCCCTTGGTGCCGACTTTCGCGAGCGCAACGTCGGTGATTTTATCGCCGGTGGTCTTGATGATCTCGAGTTCCACGGTATGGCCCTGAGCGCGAAGCAGATCGGAAATGTGATGGGCCTGCCAGAGAGCGAGTTGCGAGCCGCGGGAGCCGATGCGCAGGCGAGCCATCAGTTTTCCGCTCCCGGGCCACGGGCGGACTTCGAAGCGGCAGCTTCCTTTTCCTCATCGTGCAGGTTGAAGAGGCGACGCACAAGTTCGATGACGGTGGTGGATTCGGGATCACGCGCCGCCGTCTTCAGGGTGCTGATGGGAGTATGCATGATTTTGTTGACAATGCCACGAGTCAGCGCTTCGACGGCCAGTTCCTGGTCGGTGGTCATGGAACCGAGGCGGCCGCGAACGCGATCAATCTCGGCCTGTCGAATGGTTTCGAGGTGCTCCTGCAAACTGACGATCGTGGGAACCACGTCGAGAGTCTGCAGGCGAGCGTGGAATTTGTCGACCTCGCCATTGACGATCGCCTCCGCCTTTTCCGCTTCCTTCTTGCGATCGGCGACGTGCGACGTGACCGCTTGCTGCAGATCGTCGATGTCATAGACGAAGATGCCATCGATCTTGTTCATCTCGGGATCGACGTCGCGGGGAACGGCGATATCGATAAAGAACATGGGCTTGTTTTTGCGCAGCGCCATGAGCTTTTCGCCGTGTTCGGGCCGGAAGATGAAGTGGGGCGAGCCGGTCGAGGTAATCACGATATCGGCGCGCTCGCAGGTGTCATAAAGCCGGCTGAACTCGATCGCCTGTCCGTCAAATTTTTGCGCCAGCCGGATGGCACGGTCGTAGGTGCGGTTGGCTACAAAAAGAGAGGCGGCGCCGTGCGCGAGCAGATGCCGGGCCGCTAACTCGCTCATCTTCCCTGCACCCACCAGGTAGACGCTCTTGCCGTTCAGGTTCCCGAAGATTTTCTCTGCCAGTTCGACGGCCACCGAAGCAATCGACACCGACGAAGATCCGACGGCGGTTTCGGTGCGGACGCGCTTGGCCACGGCAAACGCCCGGGTGAGCAACTGATCCAGTTGCGCGCGCACCGCTCCAACGGCGCGGGCGGTGGCATAGGCTTCCTTTACTTGTCCTAGAATCTGGGGCTCACCGACGACCATGGAGTCGAGGCTGGCGGCGACGCGAAAGACGTGGCGGATGGCCTCATCTTCGCGAAATTCGTAGAGATGACTTTCAAACTGGCTCAGATCGGTAGCGAAATACTCGCGCAGGAATTCGCGCAGGTCGCCGGAGCCGTTCTTCATGTTGGCGATAAATTCGACGCGGTTGCAGGTGGAGACGATCATGCCCTCGGAAACGGCGGGATGCTCGGCCAGTTTCTTGCAGGCCTCCGGCAAGCGCGATTCGGGAATGGCCAGGCGCTCGCGCACCTCGACCGGCGCGGTCTTGTGATTGACGCCGATGAGCTGGAATCTCATGAGGTGATAAACCTGTGCATTCCGCTGAAGTAGTTGGCGATCCAGGCCACGATCGCCGCGACGAAGGCCACACTGGCGAGCAGGGCAGCGCGGCGTCCTCGCCATCCGGCATTCAGGCGCGTAAACACCATCAGCAGATACACGGCCCACATCAGGACGGAAAGCAGAATCTTGGGATCGAAGAAATCAATGCGGCCGTAAGTGGCTTCGGCGACCACGGTGCCCGCGATCAGGCCCAGCGTCATGAAGGGAAATCCGAGCATAAGGGAGCGGTATCCGATATCGTCAATCACCTGGAGAGCGGGCAGTCGCGAGAACATTCCGCTCGAACTCTTGGATTTCAGAGCACGTTCTTGCATGAGGTACAGAATGCTGGCGCCAAAGCTGAGGAACAGCGCCGCGTATCCCGTGAAGATCATCAGGATATGCACGGCCAGCCAACCGTGCTTCACGGCGACCGAGGCGAAGACGAGGGGTTGCTGACCGGTGGCGGCCACGAAGGTCAGCAGAAAAACCAGGGGAAAAATCACGATGCCCGGGGTAGTCGTCTTGTACACCAGATAGGCAAGCATGAAGCCGACCATGATCAGGAAGGCCAGCAGCGATTCCGAGTTGTGAACTGAGGCTGAAGCGAGCTGGCCGGTTTCGACGACGGCTTCGGTCAGCGAGACGAGATGAAACACCATGCCGAGGTAGGAGGCATGGAGCGCGACCTTGCCGAGGATTTCGGAGGTGCGGGTGAGCGCGACCAGCGCATAGAGCAATCCCGCGGCGTAACAAACGAGTGCGACGCGCAGCCAAATCAGGGTCATCATTCTTGGTTTTGCAGGCCGGTGAATACCTCTCCACCCCACCTGGGTGATTATAGTTTGCCGGGCCAAGGGGCGGGGGGAAACGTGCGCTGTCACAAGTACATGTGACGTGGGTCACAGGAGGTAACTGGGGCTGCGTGCGATCAGCACATCAATGTTCGCTATACGATCCTGGATGCGCTGCGTTACCATGCAAATCCAGCGGGCGCCGAATGTTATCACTGGCCCATGTCCCGGAAGGAGCGCGTTTGGCATGAAAAGCTCTGTTTTTGTTTCCCTGGCGATCGTCTTCTTGCCTGGGTCGCGTCGATGAACTTTCCCAAGCTACGAGCGTTCGGCATCGCCCTCGGACTGTTCGTCGCGGTCTATGGTCCCGCGTTCGCGGCGGTATCGCTGATTCGTCCGCCGGCGCAGGGTGCCGTTCCTCTTATCATCACGATCAGTCTAGCAATAGCGTTGGTTTTGATATTCACGCTGGCGCGACGGACTGCAGGCGTTTCAGAATTCGGACTTGGCATTCCGAAATTCCGATACATAGGATTGGCAGTCTTGCTTGGCCTGCCCCTCGCATTTGCCGCGGGATGGCTTGGCCACCTCTTTCCAGCAAAAGGTCCGATTGACACGTCGGGGTTTCCTCTTTGGATGCTATGGCTTTATTTCGGTGTGGCGCTTCTATCCAGGAAGAGGTCATTTTTAGAGGGCTGCTCCAATCTTTTTTGGAGCAACGATGGATGACGACTTTCGTGGTGTTCAGGGCTCCCCTGTCGCCTGCTGTTCTATTCACGGCCACCCTATTCGGCATTATCCACCTGGGGAGTGGACCCATTGTCATCACCGGCGCAATCGTGCTCGGCCTTGTTGCCGGTGAACTACGGCGGCGCAGCGGCAGTCTCCTATCGGCTGTGATTGTCCATGCTCTCTTCAATGTACCGGGCCTATTGTGGCCGTCGATGATGCAATCAGGCGGTTGCACAAATCAACGCAGCACAGAACCAGAGTAAGACGGTTGAACGTTCACCTGTGGAGTTTATTCCACGCCTAACGCCGCCAGCGATTCTTCCAGCAATCGCAAGTCGATCTGCAGTTGCCGGCCTTGCGCCTGCATGTCTTCCACTTCGTCGAAGGCGCGGAACAGACGCATCTTGACGGCGGCGTACTGCTCGGAGTCGGCGAGGGGGCGTCCGTGGGATTCGGCCCAAGCGGCGACGACTTGGTGCGGGAGGAAAATACTGACCGCGTAGGTCAGCTTGCGGTCGGAGGTGACATCGAAGATGTACTCATTGGCGTCGGACATCGGGGCGAGACGTTTCCCGACGAAGTAGTACTGGTAAACGTAGCCTTGAGAGCCGGTGTACGTTTTGAGGCGACGGATGGTCATGAGGGCGGTCGTTAGTCGTTGGTCGTTAGCCGTTCGCTGGCTTCGAGCTACGAGCTTCGAGCTACGAGCGAACACGAATCGCTGGCTCGAAGCTCGCGGCTCGTAGCTCGTAGCGGCTAGATCTTTGCCGCGCGCAGACGCTTGACCGCTGTCTCGGAGGTGACGGGAGAATAATAAATCTCCTTGAACGTGTATGACCTGGCCTTAGCCTCAATGATCGGCAGAATCTCGATGTGCCAGTGGTAATCGTCATCGAGTGTTTTCCAAAATCCGAGTGTTTCCGAAGGATGCTGGCTGTTGGGCGAGGTGTGGAGCACGAGGTGGAAGGCTGCGGTGACGGTGCGGATACGTAACAGGGTGCGCCGCAGGAGCGCGGCGAGATCGGTCAGGCTGCCCACGCGCGTTGAACCGGTGCGCTCAAAAGAAGATTCATGGCTGCGGGGCATAATCCAGGTTTCGTACGGGACGCGCGGAGCATAGGGGCAGAAGGCCACATAGTCTCCGCGAGTTTCTACGATGCGCAGGTTCTGACGTTCCTCCTGCGCCAGAATGTCGCAGAAGACGCAGCGCTCTTTGCTTTCGAAATAGTCGCGTCCGGCGCGGAGTTCGTAGAGGACGCGGCGCGGCACGAAGGTGGTCGCGGTCAGCTGGGATGTGGGGTGCTCGAATTCCTGTCCGGCTTCCTCGCCATGATCCTTGAAAATGCTGACGTACTTGAACCGGCTGTCGCGCTTCAAATCCTGAATCCGCTGCGCGGCCAGGCGCAGGAACTGTTCGACTTCGAAATCGCTCGCATCCCAGAGATGGCCGTCGTGGCGGGGATTTTCGATCAGAACTTCGTGAGCGCCGACCGATCCCATGCGATCGTAGAGGCCGTCGGCGCGGCGGGCCGCCTCGCCTTCGATGTGGTAGAGCGCATGCGGATGGACGACAGAGCGCGCCGACCATGCGCTGCCATCCACGCCGGGCAGGTTGGCGATGACATGAGCTGGCTCGGCGGACGGGCCGCAAAACCGGCAGGCTTGGGTGCGTGGAGTCGGCTCGATGACATCGTCACCGGTGATCACCCAGGAACGGGTGATGGGATCTTTGCGGAGTTCCATGGGGTTAGAAGAGCAAAATCGACGTACGGAGTCAAATGGAGAATTTTGTAATTTTTAAATTTTGTAATCTGAAAACCTTCCGGCAGGCTAGAGTAGTGAGGACTAACAGAATTGCAAATTACAAAATTAGCGATTACAAAATTACCAATTGCCCTATGTCCGAGCCCTCGACGCCGCTGATGCGGCAGTATGCCGCCATCAAGAAAGAGCATCCCAACGCTCTGCTGTTCTTCCGGCTGGGGGATTTCTACGAGCTTTTCTTCGACGACGCGGTACTGGCCGCGCGCGAGTTACAGATCACGTTGACCTCGCGCAATAAAGAAAAGGGCGTGGCTATCCCGATGTGCGGCGTGCCTTACCATGCCGCCGAGGGCTACATCTCAAAACTGATCCGGCGCGGGTTCAAGGTCGCGGTCTGCGAGCAGGTGGAAGACCCACGCCTGGCGAAAAAGCTCGTGCGGCGCGAGGTGACACGCGTCGTCACGCCGGGCACAGCCGCGGATTCGTTGCTGAGCGCGGAGGAGAACAACTTTCTGGCGGCGGTGGCGACGGTCGGAGATCGGGTTGGTTTTGCGGCGCTGGATCTTTCGACCGGCGAGTTTCGCACGACTGAGTTCGGGGGCGAGTTGGCCGGGCGCCGCATTCAAGAAGAACTTGAACAATTGCGGCCAAGAGAGATGCTGTATGGGTCTTCGGCTCCGCTCTTTGAAAAGAAGAGCGGTGGAGAGACGGGCGCCCTCGCCCGTCCCCACGCGGATGCTCGTCCCTCCACGGGCACGGCGCCCGTAGCGCGGGTCTCCGGCTCTGGCTGGGCAGAGACTCCTTTGGACGATTGGATTTTTGCTCCCGACCACGCCATTCCTCTCCTGGAGAATCACTTCGGCGTGCTCTCGCTGGAGGGCTTCGGGCTGGCCGGTAAGCAGGCGGCCGCTTCGGCGGCGGGGGCGATTTTGTATTACATCCGGTCAACGCAGCGCGGCACGCTCGATCATGTGGACCGCATCGGCTTCTACGAGCGGCAGAATTGCCTGGTACTCGATGCGGTGACGGTGCGCAATCTGGAGCTGATCGAACCACTCTTTGCGGGAACCGATGCCGGAGTAACGCTGTTCCGCTGCCTCGATGCGACTGTGACGCCCATGGGCAAGCGCTTGCTGCGCACATGGATGCTGCGCCCGTCTTTGGACCGGGCCGAGATCGAAGGCAGACTGGATTCCGTTGAGGTGCAGGTCAAGGATACGGTGCGGCGCGAAGAATTGCGGCGGTCGCTGGAAGGAATTCTGGACCTGGAACGTCTGCTGAGCCGGGTCACGCTGGAGACGGCGAATCCACGCGACGTGCTGGCGCTGGCGGCATCGCTAGGACGAATTCCCAAGGCGCGAACGGTATTGGCCGGGCTGTCGGCGTCGCGGCTGGGCACGCTGCACGGAGTGATCGACGAACTGGGCGATCTGCGCGAGAAGATCGACGGCACGCTGGTTCCAGAACCGCCGCTCACGCTGAGCGATGGCGGGGTGATCGCCGCTGGCGTCGACAAAGATCTGGACGAACTGCGCGACCTAAGCCGCAACTCGAAGCAGTACCTGACGCAAGTGGAGCAGCGCGAACGGGAACGGACGGGGATTGGGTCGCTCAAGGTGAAGTTTAATTCTATTTTTGGCTACTACATTGAGATTTCGAAGGCGAACCTGCACCTCTCGCCCGCCGACTACGAGCGCAAGCAGACGCTGGTGAATGCCGAACGCTTCACGACTCCGGAGCTGAAAGAGTATGAGTCGAAGATTCTGGACGCGCAGGAGAAGATCGTCGAGATCGAGCGGAGGTTGTTTGCCGACTTGCGTTCTGCTATTGCCGCCGAGGCCAAGCGCATCCGGCAAACTGCGCTGGCACTGGCGGAAGTCGATGTACTGGGCTGCCTGGCACACATTGCGGCGCTGCGGAATTATTGCCGGCCGCGGTTTGAGCCAAATCTCGATGAAGCTGAAAAGACCGAGGACGTCCTCGATCTGGAAATTGTCGAAGGACGACATCCCGTGATCGAACTGCAGGAACTGGCGGCGGGGAGCGAGCGCTTCGTTCCCAACGATTTGTTTTTGAATTCCTCGACCCACAATATCGTCGTGCTGACCGGTCCGAACATGGGAGGCAAGAGCACCTATCTGCGCCAGGCGGCGCTGATCGTGATCATGGCGCAGATGGGTTCGTTTGTTCCCGCGCGTGCCGTGCGGCTCGGCATTGTGAACCGCGTGTTCACGCGCATTGGCGCGAGCGACAACCTGGCCCGCGGGCGGTCGACGTTCATGGTCGAGATGACGGAGACGGCGGCGATTCTGCACACGGCGACGGCGCGGTCGTTGATCCTGTTGGATGAAGTCGGGCGCGGCACTTCCACCTATGACGGGCTGGCGATCGCGTGGGCGGCCATCGAGTATCTGCATACGCGAGTGCGGGCCAAGACCTTGTTTGCCACGCACTATTTCGAATTGACCGAACTGGCAGAGCAATTGAGTGGCGTGAAAAACTATCACGTATCCGTCAAAGAGACCGGCGGAAGTGTGGTTTTTCTACGCCGGGTCGAACCGGGCGCGGCCGACCGCAGCTACGGAATCGAAGTCGCGAAGCTGGCCGGATTGCCGAACGAAGTCGTGGTGCGTGCGCGCGAGGTGCTGGCAGAGCATGAATCGTCCGAGCACCGGCTTTCGGGGCATCTGACGCCGGGAGCGGAGCCGGAGCGTCCCACGCAGTTGACCATCTTCACGCCGCTCTCGCAGCCAGTGCTGGAAAAGCTGCGCGAAGTGGATTTGAACCGCCTGACGCCCCTCGAAGCGTTAAACTTGCTGGCAGAGCTGAAAAGGCAGATTGAGTGAGCCAGAAGTCACAAACCCAGCGACAAGGAGACGTCACGATCGACAGCAACTGGGTCATTACGATCGGTATGGCTCTGCTTTTTGCATTTATTGCCTTCCTCTTGGGCTGGAGTATCAAAGACCTTTTGTTCGACAAGCTCGACCACGAAGTCTTGCAACGCGCTCGCAGTGGATGGCTTGATGCGCTTACGTATGTGCTCGGGGCTGTCTATTCCTTCCTGTTTGCTTATTCGTTCCCAGCAAAGCACCTAAAGATTGCTTTCTTGTTGCTGGGAGCCAAGTACTTGGTTCTAGTCGCAGTGTCCTATCTCCATGCTGGAGCCGTTGTGCAGCACTCCGCCGCCATCGCCGGGGCGATTGCCAGCCAGATTGCCTACACGATAATTCTTTTTGCGATTGCTCAATGGTTTAAGACCGTGGTCCGACAGATTCCTCCAGGCGATCATGGGGTCAGCGACTCCTGACTACGCGCATGAACACCGGCCAACTCCTAATCATCGGCTTCGACGGGACCGCGATGTCTCCGCGCCTCGCTTCCCTGCTCACGAAGATTCAGCCGGTGGGCGTGATCCTGTTTGCCCGCAATATCATCGGGGCTGAGCAGACGCATACTCTTCTGCGCGAATGCCAGAAGTGCGTTGCGACTCCGCTTTTCACTTGCGTGGACCTTGAAGGCGGCACCGTGGACCGTTTCCGCAATGTGATCGGTTCGGCGCCTTCTCCGGCAGAGGTTTTTGCCACGGGCAACCGAGCTCTCTTTCGCAAGCATGGGCGCGTGATCGGCGAAAACTGCCGCGCGCTTGGCTTCAACGTGGATTTTGCCCCCGTGCTCGACTTGGCCTACGAGGTTTCGCGTTCGGTGATGAGTTCGCGGGCGGTTTCGGACGATCCGAGGCAGGTGGTTGCCTACGCGCGCGAATTTCTGCGCGGGTTGGGCGATGCCGGCGTGCTCGGCTGCGGTAAACACTTCCCCGGACTGGGCGAAGCCACGCTCGATACGCATCATGAACTTCCCAGCGTGGAAAAGCCGCTGCGCAGATTGTGGGACGAGGATCTGGTTCCCTATCGGTCGTTATCGTTGCGGCGCGAATTGCCGTTCGTCATGGTTTCGCACGCGGCTTATCCGGAGGTGACAAAAGAGCGCACCCCGGCATCGCTTTCGAAAAGGTGGATCACCGGCATTCTGCGCAAGAAGATTGGCTACCGGGGCCTGATCTGTTCCGACGATCTGGAGATGGGCGGCGTACTCGCGGCCGCTCCGATTGAACAGGCAATGATCGGGCACATCCGCGCCGGGGGCGATCTTGGTTTGATCTGCCATCAGGAAGATTTCATTCTGCGCGCGCATGAAGCAGTGGTTCGCGAGGCGGAGCGCGACGGCAGATTTGCCCGCCGCGTGCTGGAATCGGCGCGGCGCGTGCTGGCGTTTAAAAACAAGTCGTTTAACAAGAGATCGGGGGCGACGCGTCGCACTCCCGCTCCCACTTCCGCACGAGTTAAGAAGCTGACGCGCCAGCTCTGGGAATTCGGGGAAGAAATCCGGCTGGCGACGCTCGCTCGCGAGGAACGCGCATGATCGTGGCCGGCGTCATGAGCGGTACCTCGGCGGACGGAATCAATGTGGCGCTGGTGCGGTTCGGCTCCGAACGGACTGGACGGGCCAGAGGCCCGTCCCCACACAAAGACCCCCACTCAGACTTCACACTTCTTGGTCACGAGGAATATCCGTTCCCTGCCCCGATTCGACGTGCAATTTTGGAAATGATGAACGCGGAATTGGCCCACGTTGCGGATCTGGCCCGGCTGAACTTTCTTCTGGGCGAACTGTACGCAGAGGCGGTGGCTAAAACGGCGCGCAAGCATCGCGTGAAACTTGACCTGGTTGGCTGTCATGGACAGACGCTGTATCACCAGGGAGTGGCGGAGCGATTTCTCGGGCGAAAATTGGCGGTGACGTGGCAAACGGGCGAAGGCGCGGTGATCGCCGCGCGGCTGCGTGTGCCGGTGGTCTCTGATTTTCGTCCCGCGGATATAGCGGCCGGCGGGAAAGGCGCGCCGCTGGTGCCGTTCCTCGACTATCTTCTTTATCGCAATCGAGGGGTGGGGCGCATTGCGCAGAACATTGGTGGAATTGCGAATCTGACGGCGATTCCGGCGGGTGCGTCGCTGCATCAGGTCGTGGCTTTTGACACCGGCCCCGGCAACATGGTGATTGATGCGGTGATGGAAGAACTTTTCGGAAAACGCTTCGATCGTGATGGTAGGGCCGCGGCGTCGGGACGCGTACTGGATGAGGTGATTGCACGGCTGGTGCGCGCGGCCTTTTTTCGGCAGAAGCCTCCTCGGACGGCGGGGCGCGAGGAATTTGGCCGGGAATACGTGGGCCGATTTCTTCGGATGTGTCGCGGCGCCAGTAAGCCCGACGTGGTAGCGACGGCAACGGCGCTGACGGCGCGATCGATTGCGGACGCCGTCCAGCGCTTCGTGTTGCCGCGATTCGGGGCTCGACGCCGCGATCACCAAATGATTGTTTCCGGCGGGGGCGCGAAGAATCCGACGCTGATGGCCATGTTGCGGGATGAAATCGCAGCCCTGGGGATCGAACTGCATTTCTCGGATGAGTTCGGCCTTCCGGTGGAAGCGAAGGAGGCAGTGGCTTTTGCCCTGCTTGCGCATGAGACGTGGTATCGGCGGCCAGGCAATGTGCCGTCGGCTACGGGAGCGAAGCGGGCGGCGATCCTGGGGAAGATCTCGTATGCGTAAGGCGGCAGTGCGGGCGCGCGCTAAAAGCAGGTCCTTCACTTCGCTCAGGATGACAATTCTTTTTCACAATGACAGTTTTTTTCAGATGACAATTTTTTTCAGGATGACAATTCTTTTGGGATTGGTCGGCGGATGGGAGCTGCCTCTCCTCTCCTGCTCACAGGCTCCCGACCGCAACACGCTGGTGATGATTATTGAAAGCAGCCCAACCAATCTCGACCCGCGAGTGGGAATTGATGCGCAATCGGAGCGCATTGGCGAGCTTATCTTTGACGCGCTTCTGACGCGCGACGAGCACTTGAATGTTCAGCCCGGGCTGGCAGAGCATTGGGAGACTCCGGATCCGCTGACCTACGTCTTCCACCTGCATCGCGGTGTAACTTTTCACGATGGGCGGCCGCTTACTTCCCGCGACGTTAAGTGGACGTTCGACTCCCTGCTCGAGGGGAAGATTCGCAGTACGAAGTCGGCGGCGTACCGCTTCGTGGATCACATCGAGGCGCCCAACGAGCTCACCGTGGTATTTCATCTGAAGGAGCCCAACGCGACCTTGCTGTGGAATCTCTCGGAAGGCGCGATTGGGATTGTGCCCTATGGGTCGCGTGACGAGATCACGCGCAAGCCGATCGGCACGGGGCCCTTCAAGTTTGTGAGCGCAGAACAGGACAAGGAAGTCGTCGTCGAGCGCAACGACAACTACTGGGGGGCAAAGGCGCGCCTGGCTAGAGTAAGGTTCACGGTCGTGCCGGACGCAACGACGCGGGCGCTCGAATTGCGCAAGGGCAGCGCCGATGCCGCGATCAATGCCCTGACTTCCGACACCATCGTGGCTCTGGAGCGCGAGCCGAATTTGCAGGTTGAGCGAGCGCCGGGCACGGTGCTTTCCTATCTCGCGTTTAACCTGCGCGATCCGACCTTGCAGGATGTACGGGTTCGACAGGCGATCGCGTTTGCCATCGACCGCGGTCCTCTTCTGCAATACATCTGGCGCGGCTTCGCGCAACCGGCGCTGAGTGTGCTCCCACCGCAAAGCTGGGCGTATGACCCGGACGTGGCAGCCTATCCGCACAATTCAGAGAAAGCTCGCCAAATGCTCGATGCCTCCGGCTACCGGGCTCGCGACGGCGTTCGCTTTCACCTGACGATGAAGACTTCAACAGAGGAGTCCACGCGGTTGCTGGCGGCGGTGTTACAGCAGCAATTGCGCGATGTGGGCATTGCGCTCGACATTCGCACCTTCGAGTTCGCTACATTTTTTGCCGACGTCACCAGCGGCGCTTTCCAGCTTTATTCGTTGCGCTGGATCGGCGGGAACGAAGACCCGGATATTTTTGAGTACTCCTTTCACTCCAACAGATTCCCACCCAAAGGAGCAAACCGCGGTTTCTATTCCAATCCGCGTGTCGATAGCTTGATCGACCAGGCGCGCCGTGAAACCGATCAGAATGCGCGCAAGCGGCTTTACGCTGAAGTTCAGGAAGTGCTGGCGCGAGATGTCCCGTATATCAACCTGTGGTACTTCGATAACGTGCTAGTGCACACGCGGCGTGTGCGGAACGTGACTCTGAATCCGTCGGGGAATTACGACTTCCTGAAGACGGCTGAGATCAGTAGCCAGTTGCCAGTACCCAGTGCTTGAAGCTCGTGGCGGATCGGGCTGGCCGTAATCCGTCCGTAAGAGGTGGGCGCGACGTCGACGGCGGAGGGAGGACCCTGACACACGGCCAAGAAGGCATGAGAGCGGGCCAGGGTGGCTGGAAGTGGCCTGGCGGTGATGGGCGGCCAAACGCGGGCCGTTTTCGCGGCAGCACGGACGCGAGTGGTCTCCGTCGTTGTGGGGGAACGAGGCGAAGATGGTTTCGACTTCGCGGATCGGCAAGTTCGCGGATCAGCCCGGCGCGGGCAAGGGCAGCCAGCGAAGCGCGTACTGCCAGTTGGAGAACCGGTTCCAGCTCCGAGCCAGGCGCAGCAGCGTGCGGCGCGCGTGGTGGACCAGTTTTCCCGGGGTGTGGAAGATCAGAAAGCGCAGCCGCTTGGGCCGCGCCGTCAGTAGCTCCGGCGGCAGCGCCAGCCGCTTCAGCGCCGTCAGCACGTTGTAGGTCAGCACCGCCAGCCGCAGCCAGGCGGCGTTGGCCCCGAAGCGTCCGCAGGGCATGACCCCGCCCGCCAGTTCGTTCTTGATGACGTCATGCACGGCTTCAATCGAACCCGCCTTTTCCCGATGCCATTGCAGCAGCCTCTTTGGCGTCCACTCCCAGAGATTGCTGACCACCGCGAAATACTTCACCGCGCTGCCGTCGGCAAACAGCGCCTGCTGCTTCTGGCGAATGCGGATCGCCACATAGCGCAGCGGCTCGCGATACCGCGCCCCCGCACTTTCTGGGGAAACATAATCCACCTCGACGCATTCTTTGATCCCCCGGCTGTTTTCGCTGTAGGGCTGCCAGCGCGACTCCGCCGTGGCCACGATCGCGGCGTGCAGCGCCGGATTCATGCGCGCGCTCACCGCAAAGCCAATGAACCCTGGCGGTCCCTGCGTTCGCCGCTCCTCGCGCAACCACTCCATCAAGCTCTGCTCGTGGCAGGCCGAATCGCCGCGAAAGTAGAACTCCCGCACCGTCTCCGGCAGCGCCTGAAACGCGCGCTGCGCGATCGGCAACAGCTCCTGGTTCGCCGGCACATTACCGTCGCGGAACTCGTCGGCCACCACCACGTTCATCTCCGCCCACAGCGCCAGCACCGGCTGGTAGCCCGCACAACCTTCGTAGGTGAACTTGGCTTCCCGCTTCCAGCTTTCGATCACCGTCGCGTCCAGATCGACGGTGGCGATCTTCTGCTCCGCGCAGCGCCGGCCCAATTCCTGCACCACCTCTTCGTTCACCTGCGCCAAACCCTGCAACGGCGCGCTCTCTTCCGGAATGTAACTCACCCGCCCCGGCGCCAACTCCTGCTGCGCTTGCTCGATCTTTCCTTCGTCGTGAAACTGATACAGAAACTTGCGCGCCGCTTCCGCACTGGGCACCGCGTGGCCCAGCATCTCCGCCAGCCCCGCATCTTCGCGCAACGGATCGAAGTCCTCCAGACAGTCGCCGCCCACCGCGTTCAACACCAGGAAACTTTCCACGTAGCTGGCCTCGTCGAAGCCGCGCTGCCGCTGCTTCAACTGCAGGTGACGTTGTACCCTGCCCGGCACGTCCAGCGAACGCGCCGCCCGTACCAATAGCGGTACCCCGCCCAGCGCCGTGACGCATTCCTCTAACGGCTCCGCATCGATCTCGAACAGAAACTCGCCGGCCGCCGGAGAGGGTTTGTTTTTCTGCTTCATGGTGAGTGCAATGTAGCACCTCTGCGGTGAAATCTTGCCGCATCGTTTTCCACAGTCTCTGCCTTGTCAATCCCCACTCCCGCCCTATCGACTACATCGCTACGGACGGATCACGGACAACTCTTCGGTGGAAATCGCCGGTGCTACACTGGCCGCAATGATTTCCCGGATGCCCGTTCCGTGGACCCGGCGCCGTCTGTTGCAAACGGTTCCGGCGACGCTCGCTTCGGCTTTTGTCCGCGCGGGCTGGTGCGCCATCCCCGGCACCGCCAAAACTCCGCCTCCCTTTTCCCGGTTTGTCGATATAGCCGCAAGCGCTGGACTCACCCAGACGATGTTCTACGGCGAAGGCACCAGTGCAACCTACGTTACGGAAATCATGGGCGGCGGCTGCGCCTTCTTCGACTACGACAATGACGGCTGGATGGACATTTTCATTCTCGGCGGACGTCGCCTGGAGAGCGTTCCACCCGGCGCCAGCAATCGCCTTTACAAGAACAATCGCGATGGTACGTTCACCGACGTCACCGAGAAGGCCGGCTTGCTCGATGCCGGTTGGGCAGTGGGAGTCTGCGTCGGTGACTACAACAACGACGGGTTCGAGGATCTCTTCGTCACCTACTTCGGCCAAAATCGCCTCTATCGCAATAACGGCGACGGAACCTTCACCGACGTAGCGGCCAAGGCCGGTCTGCTTTACCCCAGCACTCGTTTCGGCTCGGGCTGCACTTTCGTGGATTACAACCGTGACGGGTTGCTCGACCTGTTTGTCTCCAATTACTGCGACATCGACCTGGCGCACGCTCCCCGGCCGAATTTGCAGATGCCCAACTGCCAATATGAAGGGGTGCCCGTCAACTGTGGGCCGAGTGGATTGCCGCTGCCCGCATTTTTTCTTTATCGCAACAGCGGTGATGGGACTTTCACGGACGTTTCCAAGCCTTCAGGTATCGCGGGCCTAAGAGGTTCCTATGGGTTAACCGCCGCGGCATTTGACGTGGATGAAGATGGCTGGCCCGATATTCTTGTAGCCTGCGACGCTACGCCGAGCCTGCTGTTGATGAACAACCGTGACGGCACGTTTCGAGAAGAGGGACTGATGCGCGGCGTTGCGCTCAGCAGCGATGGCGGACAAATGGCTGGCATGGGAGTGGGCGTTGGAGACTACGACCTCGACGGCCACCTAGATGTAGTGAGGACCCACTTTCAAAACCAAGCCACCGGGCTTTACCACAACCTGGGCAAGGGACAGTTTGAGGAGGTGACCGCGCAGGCGGGTCTTGCTACGGAACGCCGGTTTATCAACTGGGGCACGGGCCTGGTGGATTTGGACAATGACGGATACCCCGACATCTTGTCAGTGACCGGAACCGTTTATCCGGAATTGGAACCCGTCTACCCGAAGTACCCAAGGCGGGGGCCGCGGTTGGTCTTTCGCAACCAGGGAAACGGAAGATTTACAGAGCTGGGCGAAGAAGCTGGCCCCGGCATCTCGGCCCGCCATTGCAGTCGGGGCTGCGCCTTTGGCGACTTTGACAATGACGGAGACATGGATGTCGTCATCATGAACCAGAATGAGCCGCCGTCATTGTTGCGCAACGATGCTCCAGCGGCCAACCGCTGGCTGAAGGTCCGGCTGGAGGGCACGAAGAGTAACCGCAGCGCCATTGGCGGGCGCGTCACGGTCCGATATGGCGGCAAGGTGCAGGCGCAAGAAGTGATGAGTCAATCCAGCTACCTTTCATCCAACGACCCGCGCTTGCATTTTGGCCTCGGTGCGGAGAAGACAGCAGACATTGAAGTGCGCTGGCCGCTGGGCGGAATCGATACCCTGAAGGCCGTCGCCGCCGACCAACTTATTACCATCCGGGAGGGTCCAGGGACGGCACAAGCATCGGTTCGCCTCCAAAGTCGGTCTCGCCGATGAAGCACGTGAGCATCGCTCTGATCCCGACGTAATGTGGATGACGGTAGTGTGGATAGCGGTTGACATGCCGCTGGTTGCAGCTTATGGTTTTATTTCGAATGTAATCGCTTGCATTCCGGTTCTTTTCATCGCCGCAGTTCCAGCTGATTAGCAAGAGTTTCATCGGGACTAAAATGGAGTCGAAAGCGCTAGCCCAGCAATCTGCAGGCTTGTTCGGGGCGCAACCTACCATCTTCAGCGCTCCTGGCCGTGTGAATTTAATTGGGGAGCACACCGACTACAATGACGGTTTTGTGATGCCGAGTGCAATCGGTCTGCGTACTCGCGTATCCATATCTCCTCGTCGCGAACGCAAGCTGCTGATTCAGTCCGAGGAGTTTCCTCAGTTCTTCGAGTTTGATTTGGATGACCTGCCTCAGCATGCTACCGGAGCTTGGTATGACTATGTGCTGGGGATCGCGGTCGCCTTACAGCAGGCAGGACATGCTCCACAGGGCGCGAATCTGTTCGTCAAGAGCGAGATCCCTATCGGTGCGGGACTCAGTTCTTCGGCGGCTATTGAAGTCGCCAGCGCGCTCGCACTCATCAGCCTCAATGGGGCGGTCTTCCCGTTGGTAGAGGTGGCGAAGCTCTGCCAGCATACCGAAAACGCCTTCATCGGCGCCCGTGTCGGCATCATGGACCAGTTCGTCTCATGCCTGGGGAGGGCGGGACACGCACTCTTGCTCGACTGCCGTTCGCTCGAGTTCGAACTCATTCCCGTTCCCGATCGAGTTCGGATGGTAGTTTGTAACACCATGGTCAAACACCAGCACGCCAGCGGTGAGTACAACCGGCGCCGCGAGGAGTGTGAGGAAGGTGTGAGAATCCTGGCAAAGTGGTATCCCAATATTCGCGCTCTCCGCGATCTTTCTTTCGATCAACTGGTCAAGCACTCGAAAGATGTTCCCGAGAAAATCTATAAGCGATGCCGTCATGTGGTGGAGGAAAACGAACGGGTACGCGATGGCGCTAGTCGACTCCGTGCCGGCGATTTGAATGGTTTTGGAGAGCGGATGCGAGAATCGCACCGCAGTCTTCGCGACCTGTACGAAGTCAGTTGCCGCGAACTGGACATCATGGTCGAGGTCGCCGACGGCCTCCCGGGCTACTACGGCGGACGCATGACCGGAGGCGGATTTGGCGGATCCACGATAAATTTAGTCGAGGCAACGGATGCGGAAGCCTTTGCTGATCAGATTTCGGGTCGCTACCAAAAGGCGACCGGGATTAAACCGGCTGTCTACATTTGTTCGGCGGCCGATGGCGCGAGGGTTGAACCCGACGGAGCGGAATAGCTTGAGCGCTAGTTTTTCGAAACGCAGGTAAGAATTTCAGATATCGGCTCGGGTCCTGCCCTCGGGTTACGGTTCCAGTGGGCTGCAACTGTGTCGTTGGTGCGGATCTGCCCCGCGAGGCTTTACTGCGGCAGACGGTAGTTTCAGGGTGCCTGGACCTCGATGACGAAGCCCAACGTGTTGGTTTCACTCATCACGCATGACAATGATTACCAAATGGAACAAGCGGCGGCCGCCGAAGATGCTGCCCGGCGCCTGGATGCAAACATTCAGATCGTGTATGCCGGCAACGACGCCGTCAATCAAAGCCAACAACTGCTGAAGGTCATCCAAGGCTCGCCTCCGCGCCCGGATGCAATTCTGGTGGAACCGGTTGCCACCGGAATGCCGCGAGTGGCTGGTGCCGCCACCGCCGCGGGCATCGGTTGGGGAGTTTTGAATCGTGAAGTCGATTATGTTGCCAAACTTCGGGGAACCAGTCGGGTCCCAGTTTTTGCCGTCACCACCGATCAGGAAGAGGTCGGAAGAATCCAGGGACGACAGTTTGCGGTGTTCCTGAAGGAAGGCGGAGGTGTCCTGTATATCGAGGGACCCTCGACCGGCGAGGTTGCCCGGTTACGTGCGTCGGGAATGTATTCCACGAAGCCTCAGAATGTAGACCCGAAAGTGCTTAAGGGAGATTGGACCGAGGCCAGCGGGTACAGAGCCGTCAAGTCGTGGTTGTCGTTAAGTACATCCCAACAACTGCATATTCGCGTGATTGGGTGCCAGAATGATGCCTTGGCCATCAGTGCCAGAAGAGCGTTCGAGGAAGTGCCGGAAAGCCGGACTCGGAAAGACTGGCTAAGCCTGCCGTTTACGGGCTGCGACGGCGTACCGAAAACTGCCAGGAATGGGTACGTCGCGGTCTCCTCGCGGCGACGGTTGTCGTTCCGCCCACGATGGGACTGGCCTTCGAGATCATGACCAAGGCCATTCGCTCGGGCGTACAGCCGCCACCACGCACTCTCAGCCAGCCCAGTTCCTATCCCGCGCTCGAGGAACTAATCGGATGACTGGGCTAGGGTTCACCGCGAGCTCAAGTTTGTTTGATGTGCAAAGTTCAGATGACCGACTCTGAACCTCTCATTTACAACCGCTGTCAAGTCGCCTGCCCAGAAGATATTACCTTGACCGGTGCCGTGGATTCCCGTAGTACCAGACCGGTGCTGACTTTGATCTCATGTCCCGAGCGCTGCTGGCCCTCAACCGTCTCGTACAATGCATCGAAAGCTTTTCGCCCCAGTTCGTCACGAGAAAGGCGAATGGTGGTGAGCGGCGGTTGAGTGAACTGGCTAAGCTCAATGTCATCGAAGCCAACAACGGAGATATCATCGGGGACACGCAAACCAGCGCGTGTGACGGCACGGAGCGCCCCGATAGCGGTCAGGTCGTTGGAGGTGAGTACCGCGGTTGGCGGCTTGGGCAGTGAGAGTAGCTGCGTCATCGCCACGTCTCCCCCGTCGATCTTGTGGTTTCCTTCGACCACGCTCCGTTGGCGCTCAGCAATGCCGCAAGCATCGATACATTTCAAAAACGCCGAGCGGCGTGTTCGCGCCGACTTCAACGTAAGCGGGCCGCTGATGAATCCGATGCGCTGGTGCCCCAGCGAAACAATGTGCTGAACCGCTTCTCCTATTCCCTTGGAATAATCAACCTTGATGTTACTGATCAGCGGTTTCACCTTCCCCACATCCAGAAACACAATGGGTAGCCGGCGATGCGAAAGCTCATCAAGAAGATGGCGGTCGATTTCCGACGTCATGATGGCAACGCCATCGACCTTGCGCTCAATCATTCGGCGCACACACCCACCCATACGCTCGGAGTTGTAATCCGTATTGGCAATGATCACTTCGTACCCGCGATGGATAGCGGCAAACTCAAAACTCTTCACCAACTCCGGGAAAAAGGGGTTGACGATGTCTGAGATGATCAAACCGAACATCTGGCTACGCCCTGAAACCAGCGCCCGCGCCTGCGTATTCGGATAATAACCAAGCTCGCGGATGGCGCGCCGCACTTTCTCGGCAGTTCGCGGCCGGACCAGTTCGCTTTGATTGATGGTGCGCGAAACGGTGGCGGTTGATAGCCGGGCGCGGGCAGCGACTTCCTTGATGTTCATGCTGGCCCAGATTACCACCACTATCCCCCAAACAATATATGGGTTTGTCAGTCCATTTGTAATCGATTACACTTCTGGCTTGTTTGAGAGGACCTGAAGCAGTGGCTCTGCGGGATATGGGCGGCGGTCAACAAACCGCGGTGGAACTGCAAGACCAGCGGCGAACGATGATCACAACACAAGTGTGCTACGGAATGACCGGGGTGATCCTCGACAACGGCCGGATTCGCGCCACGGTGTTGCCGGAACTTGGCGGCAAAATGTCGTCGCTGATCCGGGCCGCCACAGGCCGCGAGTTCTTGCGGCAACCAGCGAGTCGCCCGCTGAAACCCGCCGTCTATGGCGCAGCATTCGAGAATTACGACCCCAGCGGATTCGACGAATGCTTTCCCACCGTGGCCGCATGCGAATACGCGGGCGAATATTTTAACGGTCTCGCGCTGCCCGATCATGGCGAGCTTTGGTCGTCTCGTTGGCAGTTCGAGATACGCGGGGAAGAGTTGTGGTTGGCAGCTGCAGGGCGGCGTTTACCCTACATATTCCGTAAGCGCATTAGTCTGGAGGATGAAGCGGTCATATTGCGATACAAATTGGAAAGCGTGACCGACGCACCATTTCATTATCTTTGGTCCGCTCATCCGCTGCTTAAAGTCGATCCCGGTTGCCGGATCATGCTGCCGGAGGATGTAACCGATGTGCTTGTCGAATCCTCGCGGAATCGACGTCTGGGGGAGTCGGGGGACAGCGGCCACTGGCCTCGAACACGCCTGGCGGACGGCGTTGAAACAGACTTGAGCATGCTCGGGGATTCCTCGAGAAAAACCGCGGACAAGCTTTTTACACCGCGGCTTTCTCACGGAGCTTGCGCATTGTACTATCCGGACTCGACCGAATCCATTTCATTTCATTTCAATTGCGCGATCGTGCCCTACTTGGGAATCTGGATTTGTGAAGGCGGATGGCCGAACCCAGAGGACGGGCACTACACAGTTGCTTTGGAACCCTGCACCAGCCGGGTCGACTCGTTGGCCGAAGCTGTTGGGCGCGGCGAGTGTGCTCAGATCCGCCCCGGGGCATGGAAGCGTTGGGAACTCCGTGTTCAGTTACAAACCGGATTGCCCGAAAATCTTGTGGACAGGACCCAAACGTGAATCTCACCGCCATCGACTGGGTGCTAATGGCGGTTTACTTCGCCTTTGTGCTGGGCATTGGCGTTGTCCTGAAGCGCTATGTGAAGAACAGTTCGGATTTCTTTCTGGCCGGACGTTCTCTTCCGGCGTGGATTTGTGGCCTGGCATTCCTTTCCGCGAACCTGGGGGCGCAGGAAGTAATCGGCATGGCCGCTTCCGGGGCCAAGTACGGGATCGCAACCAGCCACTTCTATTGGATCGGCGCCATTCCCGCCATGGTGTTCGTGGGCGTGTTCATGATGCCGTTCTATTACGGCTCACGCGCGCGATCCGTTCCCGAGTATCTGCGTCTGCGCTTCGACGAGAAGACCCGTGCGGTGAACGCCGTCTCTTTTGCCGTCATGACGGTTTTCTCGTCCGGCATCTCGATGTATGCCATGGCGAAGCTGATTCAAACCATGCACATTCTGGATGGCCCGTTCGCGAAGCTCGGGATTTCGACCGCCTGGACCTTCCATCTGAGCATCCTCGTTTCGGCATTGATCGTGCTGGGGTACATTTTCCTTGGTGGGCTCACCAGCGCAATCTACAACGAAGTGCTGCAGTTCTTTCTGATCGTCGCCGGTTTTCTTCCCCTGGTCTTTCTCGGGCTCAAGAACGTTGGCGGCTGGAGTGGTTTGAAACACCAATTGCCCACCGCCTTCACTCATTCCTGGCAGGGCATGGCCAGCGCTCATACCAATCCCTTGGGGGTTGATGCATTTGGCCTGGTTATGGGACTGGGGTTTGTGCTCTCATTCGGTTATTGGTGTACGGATTTTCTAGTGATCCAGCGCGCCATGGCCGCCGACTCCATGGGCGCGGCCCGCCGGACGCCGCTGATCGCGGCGATGCCGAAAATGGTGTTCCCCTTTCTGGTGATTCTGCCCGGTATGATCGCGATCGCCCTGCCCAATCCGGCCGCAACAACCGTGAACGCCAGTACGGGCCAAATGCAGGTCGTCAACCAGGCCGGTAAGGGACTGATCCCCGCGAAAGTGGACGAGACCATGGGCGCTCCGAAATTGGATTCCAACGGCAAGCCCATCCTCGACTACGATCTGGCAATTCCGAATATGCTGCTTCATTACTTTCCGACAGGAATTCTTGGCCTGGGGCTGACCGCCCTTCTGGCCAGCTTTATGTCGGGCATGGCTGGCAATGTAACCGCGTTCAACACGGTCTGGACCTACGACATTTACCAGTCCTATATCCACCCCAACGCGAAAGATGCGCACTACCTCTGGATGGGGCGCGTGGCTACAGTGTTTGGCATCACGCTGTCGGTGGCGGCGGCCTATACGGCACCGCGCTTCAACAACATCATGGATTTCCTCCAGTTGGTTTTTGCATTCGTGAACGCGCCGCTGTTTGCCACTTTCCTGCTCGGCATGTTCTGGAAGCGAACGACTGGACACGGGGCTTTCTTCGGTTTGCTTTCCGGAACTGCGGCGGCAGCCGTTCATCAGGGATTGACCTTGCCGCTGGGCGCCAGCGTCGGCATTAAAGGTGGTTGGCTGGGCGCGGTTCATACCTATCCCAGTGAGATGGCACAGAACTTCTGGACCGCAATTTGGGCCTGGTCCGCGTGCTTCGCCGTCACCATTCTCATCAGCCTCTGCACTCGCGCGCGCGAGGACAAAGACTTGGTCGGGTTGGTGTACTCCTTAACCGAAAGGCCGCGTGAGGAACATCTGGCCTGGTATATGCCCCCCGCGGTGCTAGGTGGGATTGTCATCGGGATTGCTTTGGTGCTGAACCTGATTTTCTGGTAAACGGAGTGCATATGGGCTTGGATATCCGGACGCCGATCGGCCTTATGTTTTCTGTGTTCGGCGTTATTCTGACGGTTTATGGTTTCCTGAGTGACCGGGCCATTTATGGTCGATCGCTGGGAATCAATATCAACCTGGTTTGGGGGCTCGCGCTGCTTGCGTTTGGCGCCATTATGCTCTTGCTCGGCATGCGCCGAGGCCGCGTCCCGAAGAAATAGGTGGCTGGCGCCAATCTTCAGCGCAGTCAGCCGAATGACCAATCCGTAGTCAGCGCTTGACCGTCACTTCGTACCAGGTTGTAGCCACCTTCCCTAACGGGATCTCCCACCTTTCCGCTTTCTTCTCAGCACGGATCGATTCCGCCATCGGCTGGCCCGAGCCGTCAAGCGATTGCGCAGAAACAGCTTTCGCCCGGTCCCACTCGATATCACGTCCCAGGTATTTGCTGTGGGCGGGCGCCAGTGTTCACACGGTTTCCGGGGGCGCGGCGGTGATCTCGAAGTCAACCTGCCGCTTGCCCAGAACGGGATGCGACGCCGTCAACCGCACTCTTCCCGCTTGCTCTTTTGATCGCAGCCACACGGCGCCAGTCCCACCCACCAGGGCGAAAGGATTGTCGCCGATAATTTCGCCGGGGCCCTCGAGGTGCAACTGGATGGCATCGTTGGCCAAAGAGCGTATCGCGCCGAATTCGTCGGTGACGCTCAGCACCACACGGGTTGTATCGGCCCCATCGGCAACCAGATTGGTGTCGTCCGGCAAAATGGAGAACTGCTGGTCAACCCCTTTGCCCGAATAGTGTTTCGCGATCACCTGCTTGCCCTGAACATAACCCTCGATTCGCAGGTCTCCCCAGGCATTGCGGAATGGCTCCAAATGGAGGACGAATGGTGGATGGCCAAGGTTGCCAAACTCGCTGCGGTCGGGATCAAGCTCTGCGATCAGCTTGTCATCGATATAAAACTTAAGATGGTCGCAGTTGGAACAAACCACGCCCTTGGTGAACGCGATCGATTCGTCCCCGCGTGCCCAGCGGAAGGCGGTTTCCAGCACAATTTCCTCCTCCGGGTCGCACTGCGATTTGTAGATGCCTGCCGCGGGCTTGGGCTCGCGAAAGATGTCGGCCACGCCGTGGTAACAAATCCGGTCGCCGGAGCCGAAGTCAAAATGCGTGTTGTAGTCGAAGGCGCACCAGCCGATGCCTCCCGCGTACTGCGAATTCGACGCCAACTGGTTGTGGATGCGGGCATGACGCAAAGTGTGCTCGGTGAGCCGTTCGGTGTTATCTATGGTTTTGGTGGGATAGGTGTGCCCCATGAATTCTGTGTTCAAGTACAGCGGATGGTTCGGGGGCGTCAGCGGGAAGCCAAAATCGTTCATCGTAAACACATCTTCAAGAAGTTCCGAGTCGAAGTGGTTGCGAATGCCCCCAGTCGGCCGCGTCGAGTCGAGTTGATGGGCCAGCGCGTTGGTCCGAGTGTAGAAATCGTGATCGTCCGGGGATTCGTTGATGCGGACTCCCCAGAGAATAATCGAAGGGTGGTTCCAGTCCCGGCGAATCATGCGACGTACGTTGTCCACGGAAATGTCTTTCCAGGCTTGGTCTCCGATGTGTTGCCAGCCCGGAATTTCTTCCAAGACCAGCAGGCCGAGTTCATCGCAAGCATCCAGGAAATGACGAGATTGAGGATAATGCGACGTGCGCACGATATTGCACTTGAAGCTAGTACGAAGGACTTGCGCGTCACGCCGCTGCACCCGTCCCGGCATGGCTTGCCCCACAAAGGGGAACGTCTGATGACGGTCGAGCCCGCGCAACTTGACCACTTTGCCGTTTAACTCGAAACCGTGTTCGGTAAACCGCGCCTCGCGGAAACCGATGGAGCGGGAATCTTCATCGACCAGGCGAGATCCATTCAGCAACCGAACCTGGACAGAATAGAGCTTGGGCCGCGTCAGATCCCAGAGCGCCACGGGCCCCAGTTTTTCCAGCCTCACGGTGTGCGGGACTGGGTCTTTTACGGCCGCGGTTGGTGCAACTCGTTGCGTACCCGTGGCAAGCACACGGTCCCCATCGCGCAACGTGACTTCAAGCGACAGCTCTTCGCGTGACGGTTCCAGATGCTGTAAGAAGCAATCCACTTCAAGGCTTGGATTCGGAGTGAGCACATCCTTCGGCTTGGCGAAGATGTTTTCGATAAAAGTGGAGGAAACGATGCGGAGCGCAACTTCGCGGTAGATGCCACCGAAGGTGAGATAGTCAATCTGATACCCGAAAGGTGGGATGTCCGCCCGTTCCGTGGAGTCAACCTCGACAGCAAGCACGTTGTCGGAGTCAAAGTCCAGATTCTGAGTCAGCTCAAAAGAAAAAGGTGTGTATCCTCCCTTGTATTCGCCGAGGCGAATTCCATTGAGCCAGACCGTTGACGCAGTCATCACGCCTTCGAAATCGATGAAGACGCGCCGGCCACGCGTTCCTGAGGGAAGCTTGAAGTGACGGCGATAGACCGACACAAATTCGTAGTCCTTTTCGTCAAAGCTGTGCCAGGGCAGGCGTATGTTGGTATGAGGAACCACCACGCGCTCGAAGTTTGAGTCGTCGAAGTCTTTCATGCGGGCCTCAGGAACCGCGGAGCGGCTGTAGCGCCAGTTCCGGTTCATCGGAAGGACCAGTCGTTTACCCGCCGCAGGCTGCGGGGACGAACTGGAAGTCTCCGCAAAGGCACTCTCTGCTAGCATTCCCGCGACCATAGTCCCGGTTTTCTTGATGAAGTCTCGTCTTTCCATAGTGGTTTGCCATTCCCAGACCCTGGCCCGCGGTTGTGTTCGTGCAGGTCTCCGCACAACCCGCCAGAATCCATTTCGTCTGGTTAACGTCTGCCCCCTTCCATTTTGATCTTGCAGCCAATTCTTCCGCGCTTACCGAACTTGCAAGCTGACTTCGTATTCCGGTGCAATGTCGATCTGATGAATCTCGCCCATCGCCTCGCCCGGCCAGATACTGGGCCAGGCACTGCTCGGAAGGTAGATCGGCGCCCCTTTGAGCAGTGGAAGAATCTTGACTTCCAGAGGAGTGTCGGTGATGCCAGGTGGAAAACGCTTTAGTCCAATTTCCCACACTGTCCCTTTGTAAAAATCATCGTTGAGCAGCCGCGTGCCCACGTACAAGCGGGCAGTGTCTCCAACGTACGCAATCCGCAAGAATGCGTCGCTTAGACCGTCCAGCGTGCCTTTGGGCACCACCACTCGCCACAAATTAGCGTGATCGAAATCTTCAGGAGGTATGGCTACAGCGGCGTTGTCGCGCCACGCGACTGGCTTTCCCATCTTTACGGGGTTTGGCACCTGGTCTGTGCGCACCGCTTCCAGTTGAACCGTCAGCTTCTTTGGTTTGATTGACGCGGCGTATTCGAAAAACAACCCGTCGTTGTCCACCCTTGTTACCGGTATGTCAGGACCGTGCTGAAACTTCAGATCGGGAAATACGCCGAAACGCAATTCGCCCACCTCCCGTGCCCGCAAATGGAGGGAGGTCTCATCGGAAAACATGTCCGCAGGTGAAAACAGGACATATTCCGTGCCACCGTAAGAAGGCTTCCAGATGTTGCGCGCCTGTTCTTGCGACAAAAGAACGATGTGTACAGTCTCCCGTTTGCGAATGCGCACGCTGATTGCGATGTTCTTGCCGGCTTCGATACCACTGACGTAGATCCTGCCACCCTCCCGTGACATCACCGCTTTCCGCGCGTCGATGGATTCGATGGTGTTGCTGTCGAAGGCGAACTCGGGAGCCATGCCAGGCACCCCAAGGAAGAAATAGTAGGTTGCGCCTGCGTGATTCACCTTACACAACGGTTGGGACGTGGCGTACTTAAGGTTGGCCCCCTGCAGATCCATATTTACGGGCCAAATAAAATATGCGCCGGAGGGTACGTCCACGGGTTTGTTGGGAATGAGGACCGTCTCGGAGGCGAGCTTCACTGAAACCTGCATCCCATTTCTGGCAGGCAATGGATAGTTCCGCAAATAATTGTTAAAGAACACGAATGCATGCTGCCCATCAGAACGAACCGCAACGCGCGCTGGCTCGGCGTCTCCCGGGGTGCTGGGGATGGTGGCAGGGAGAGTTGCCACCATCGGCGCCAGAGACTCCCCGAAATCACGCAAGAAAAGATGGAAGAGTTTCAACTGCCGGAATGAGGGCCGCATCTGGCCGAACTCTCCCAGAGGAGCTTGAAAGTCGTAAGAGATCACGGGGAGATCGTTGGGATAGTCGGTGGCGCTTGACTCCTGCAAAGTCGAGCGCTTCCCTTCGGGGTTTGCTCCGCCGTGAAACATGTAGTATCCGTATAGATTGGTCCCCGAGCCGAGATGTGTCAGCATGTTGGCAGCAACATCGTCAGCGGTAATCAGGGGCCGGCGGTGATAAGCGGGTTCCATACCTCCACCGCCCTCGGCAACGAAGTATGGATAGTGCGAGAGCCTTTCGTTAGGCACATTGAATTTTTCATATCGCGGCGAATGGCCGAAACTATCGCGACTGAGATTGAATAAGTAAATATCATTGGCGGGCAACTCTTTCAGGCTGCCAAACCAGAAACCATCGGGATAACCGCCAAAGGCCGGTATGACCTCTCCCGGTGGGAAGTCGAGAGAGGGCCAGCCGGTAACCGTAAATATTGGCACGTCCAGTCCGGAGTCAAGGGCAATCTTTTTCAAAGTTGCGATATGTTCCGCTCCCGTGCCGGCACCCTGCTCGCCGTATTCGTTCTCGAGCTGTATGCCGATGACCGGACCGCCGTCTTTCCATAGCAAGCCTTTAAGCTGCTTGCCAATTTCTCCATAAAAGCGCTGGACGTAAGACAGGTACGTAGGGTCGTTTCTCCGCGTCGGTCCCTTTTGCAAAAGCCAATCCGGGAAGCCTCCATTCCGTGCCTCCCCGTGCACCCAGGGTCCAACCCGGGCAAACACATACATTCCATGCTTCCCGCAAAGTTCCGCGAACCGGTGCAGATCGCGCTGCCCCGTCCAATCAAACTGGCCTTCCACTTCCTCGTGATGAATCCAAACTATGTAGGTCGAGATGATCTGGATCCCGCCGGCTTTCATCTTCAGAATCTCTTCTTCCCAATACTTCTCTGGATAACGGGAAAAATGAAACTCGCCCATCACCGGCAGCCAAGGCTTCCCATCAAGCGTCAGAAACCGACTATTGACCTGGATAATTTCATGGCCGCTGGACGACTTTCCCCCCATCCGCAAGTATCCACTTTCGGGCGCAAGAACCGGCCCGCTCGCGTCAATCGTAATCACGTTAGCCGAATCTGATTTTGATTCGGCCCAAGCCGGCTGAAGAATAAGGATAGAGATGAAGGCCAAAGAAAGCGTAGCCAGGGGGAAAAGCCGGGGGGTCGGATTAGGCATCAGCTTCCTTTCAACGCGCAAGAACATCGAGACGCTTCAACTAAACCTCCAGACTATAGCTCAACACAGCACATCTTCGCCTCCGCCATTAGTAGGAGTGGTTTTCCATTGTTCTGTCCTCGATTACTGCCTGCACGGGCTTTCGTGGAACACCGGAGGGATGTACTCAGTGGAGATCTATGGGCGTGTACGGCGAAGCACGCCTACACGGGCGGATACACGATCGTGAAGGACTACGTACGGGCCGCCACGCTGCGCCAGCAGGAGATGTTCGTTCCGCTGACGCATGCGCCGGGCGCGGCACAGGCCGATTTTGGCGAGGCGCTGGTGATCATGGGCGGAGTCGAACAGAAGGCGCATTACCTGGCGATGGACCTGCCGCACTCCGACGACTGCTTTGTGATGGCGTTTCCGGCGGTGAGGACGTGGTCTTCGAACCGCGGCACTATCTCGCTTTGCTGGAGCGGAAGCCACGGGCATTGGACCCGGCGGCACCGCTGGCGGGTTGGGAGTTGCCGGAGTGTTTCTCCCGTTTGCGGCGGTTGTTGGAAGCGCGGCTGCACCAGGGCGGCAAGCGCGAGTATGTGCAGGTGCTGCGGTTACTGGAGACGTTTTCCCTGCCGGAGGTAGAAGCAGCCATTTTCGATGCGCTGCATCTGGGTACGATCGGCTTCGACGCCATCAAGCATCTGCTACTGTGCCGCATCGAGCGGCGGCCACCGCGGCTGGACTTGGATAACTATCCTCATCTGCCATTGGCCGACGTACAAACCACGCAAGCCGCCGATTACATGACTTTGCTCTCGACCCAGGCCAGTGCACCCGCGGAGATTTCCGCTCCCGGGGTGACGCGATGAGCGACCTCGCCATGCCCTCTGGGAACGACACGCCCCAGGTGTTGCTGGAACATCACCTGAAGCAATTGCGACTGCCGACGTTTCTGCGCGAGTACGACAAAGTGGCGCGCCAATGTGCGGCGGAGGGCGTGGATTTTCCGCGCTATCTGCTGCGCCTGACGGAACTGGAGTTATTCGACCGCGAGCGGCGGGCCACCGAACGCCGCATCCATCAAGCGCATTTCCCGGTGGTCAAGAGCCTGGACACCTTT
>CZKY01000102.1_pt1 | contig 32210 bp, 25 predicted proteins | sample 2454881 | NCBI WGS metagenome assembly CZKY01 (sample SAMEA3539301, study PRJEB10725) | soil metagenome | biome: tundra; feature: field; material: soil | place: USA | collected 2010-05 | depth 0.15 m | reverse complement strand
CAGGGTGAGCATGGCTACTGACAATCCGAGCTTTTTCATGTTTCTCCTTTGATAAGTTCGAGATGGAATCTCAAACGGTGATGAAGCGCTGGCTAGTGCGTCTTGCCTTTGCATCCGGTGTGTCCGCACAGACATTCAATGTCCGGCGTCTTTTCCATTGCCGCGCACGCGCTGCTGCAGTACTTGCCCGACGTGGTCACGCACGAACAAGCCGGGTGTGCACACTTCTCGCCTTGAGCAGGGGCCATTTTTGTCTCCCACCTTCGGATCAATAGCGCATGATCCTAGCCCAAATGTTAGTCACCAAGAGAAACTGTTTCTGTGCAGAAAGGAACACATTGCGATATTGACGCCGTTCCCTGCCGCCAACCGGTAGGTGAGGGATCAGGTTTGCGTTATGTCCCCGGCAGCCGATCCTCCAATGTCTGACTAAGCGACTCAATAGAGGTGGTCTGGCTAAGCTCACGGATCTCTTTATCCGCCATGATGTTCTGCAGTCCCATATGCCCGCAAATTGCGTGTACCATCTGTAACAGCTTCGTGATCTCCTTCTCTGCCAACAAGTCAACTTGCAAATTCAGGTGGTCCCGACGCTCCCCACGGCGCATCATGCGGTTCTGACGCATGAGTATGAAACTGGAGAGAATGACCGCTTCCAGGGCAACAATCACTCCGAGTAACGAGAACGGATAAGGGTCGAACGGTCGTACCCCGTGAATCTTGCCCGTATTCACCAGCAGCCACGCGATCACGACCACCAGGTGAAGCACAACGAAAAGAAGGCTGCCCGCGAAACCTCCCACCGCATCGGCAAGACGTTCCGGGCTGGACCTTCGCTCTAGCGCTTCTTCCTCCTGCCTCACAATCGAGTCGATGTGCGACTGGCTCTGTCTGGAATCTTCGCTCATGAACGGAAACCTCTTGCGATAGGATACGCCGCTTCTAAACATGCACTAAGACGGTGCCTGCGCAAAAGATTTCCGTGGCCTCACCGGCTGCTATCGTTTGCGGGGCTTCGTTTCCATGGCTTCGGCTGCAGAAAGCTTCCGATCTCGGTGTGGCTCGGTGCGTGGAGCACCCGTATGCAGTTCACAAGCTTTCCCGATCGCTGCACCACAGGTAGTACAAGGCACGGATAATATCTGTTTCGGCGTGAGTTCCTTGGTTTTCACTGGCAACATAATGCAATGTTCCACAGCTGGGAAAATGCTCAATATTGCTCATTTTCAATACATCAGCCAAGCGGAAGCTTTCATTGGGGTTCGGCAGCGGTTTTTTGACAATTATGAGCAAAATGAACATCTTTGGTGAGCCACCATTCTGATAAAATGTATGAAGCTGTAGCTCCACCCCAGGAGAAGCCATTAATGGCCCCCACCGTGTTGGCCAAAAAGGAGCGCGACTTCGACCCGAAGAAATTCCTTGCCACTATAGGCGAGGGTAGGAAAGTCGTGGCCTTTCCCAAAAAACAAACAATCTTCACGCAGGGGGATGCGGCTGACGCAGTCTTCTACATCCAGGAAGGCAAGGTTCGACTCTCTGTCGTATCCAAGATTGGCAAGGAAGCCACCCTGGCCATATTGAATGAGGGAGAGTTCTTCGGAGAAGGTGGATTGGCTGGACAGCCTTTACGCATGGGGTCTGCAACCGCCCTGACGGACTGCGAGCTTCTGCGAATTGACAAACAGGCAATGATGCTTGCGCTTCGCCGGGAACACACGTTCTCCGACCTGTTCGTAGCGTATCTGCTGGCACGGAACATCCGCTACGAAGAGGATTTAGTCGACCAACTCTTCAATTCCAGCGAAAAGAGACTAGCTCGGATTCTGCTCTTGCTTGCTCATTTCGGCAAGGAAGGCGTGCCCGAGACTGTAATCCCCCAGATCAGTCAGGAGACCCTCGGAGAGATGATAGGCACAACCCGTTCGCGGGTCAGTTTTTTCATGAACCGGTTCAGAAAGTTAGGCTTTGTTGACTATGGCGAGAGCGGGCTTCAAGTACATAGTTCACTCCTGAATGTCGTTCTCCACGACTAGCTTCCGCGACGCAATCCCAAGGCACAGCTCAAGAAGGCGGCGATGAGCAAATCAGGCACTTGCTGGATCTCCTCCGGAAATCGGCGCGATTTTCGTCGCAACCAGCACCTCCAACAATCGAGGGACAAGCCTTACTTCATCATCAGCAAGAAATCCCAAGCGGGAGACACCGTGGAATCCCACCCTTCAAAGAACGAAGGGTGAGGCACACGGCTGAGCAAGCCCGATCTTCAAAAGTGTCCAATTCTGCACACTGTCACTCCCCTAACTGAGAGTAGAGTCGTGAATGATATTCGTTCCATGCCTTTGCGTCCTCTCCTGTCTTGCGGGAGTGGGCGCGGTGGGTAATTCATTGAAAACTTTCAAGGAGGACGCAACACCTATGCGACATCGTTTGAACAATTCGCTCTTCGGGAAAACGGTACTTGCTGCAGCGGCGTTGGCTGGATTTCTAATGTTCGCCGGAGTGCCAAGTCCGTGCGCCGATCGCGACGATTGCCAGCGTCGCGTTGTGCGCGCGGACCACAGGCTGCACGAAGCCATCGAGCATCACGGCTACCGGAGCGAGCAGGCCGAACGTCGGCGTCATGAACTACACGAAGCGCGGGAGCACTGCTGGAGCGCCAGTCATAGATGGTGGGATGAACATGAGCATCGCTGGCATACGGAACGCGATTGGGATGACCACGATCACGACCAGCACTGAGTCTTTTTCCTTAAGGAAGATGGGGCGGGGGCCCAGCTTTCGCATCCATCTTACTCTCGAGGGTGCCCCATCCTAACGTCGTGCTCTTCGACGTTAGGTGGGGTGTTGACTTGGCAGCCGCGAACATCACACCTGCACCAACCGTGCACGCGCTTTCTTGCACGCCCGGACCAAGTCCTCGTCCAAAGTGGCAAGTGGCAAGCCGCTATCCAGAGCCAGATCGAGGTAAGCCGCATCGTACGTAGTCAATCCGAGGTCGCGGCTGAGCTGCTGAATCCTGTCAAAAACAACTCCGGCGGGGAACTGTTCCAGCACGATGGGGAGCGTTGCCAGGTCATCGAGAAAGCTTCTCACTAGCTCTTTAGAAATGCGCTTGCGTTTTTCTCCAACCAGCAAAGCGTTCAGAACCTCGTGCGGCCAGAATGAGGGCGCCACTGCAGTGTCGCCTTGCTTGAACATTGCGGCAACATGCTGCGCCATGGCAAATTCTCATCGGGAAAACACCAGGTCAGGACGATGGAAACGTCGAGGACAAACCGGCTCACCGGCGTCCTTCCCCTCTTCCTTCATTGATCAGATCTTTGATTTTGAGCCCACGCACAGACAGCCTGTGGCACTTGCCGAAACTCGCCAGTCGCTCGGCCGCCTCCGCTGCAGAACCGCCCTGCGCCGACATGCGCTTTTTCAGCAGTGCTCCCAGCAGCCGCGAAACGCTTGTATCCTGGCGCGCGGCCTCGATTCGAGCCCACTGGGCCACGTCCTCTTCCAAGGTTACGGTTACGTTGCGTAGGCTACGGGCTTTCGAAATGTTAAGGCAGGCCTTTCTTGGCGTGGACGGGCAGGGACGGTCCCTCCGTGGGCAATGCAGTTGCAGGCATTCGCGGACAGGAGTGTCCGCGCCACACGTGCGTCCTACGCGAAAAGAAATTCCTTAGTCCTCAGTTCCTTGATCGTATCCCGCAGCTTAGCCGCTTTCTCGAATTCAAACCGCTTCGCCGCTTCGCGCATATCGCTTTCTAACTTTCCAATGTAGGCGTCCAACTCTTCCTGCGATTTTAGGTCTGGGAGACCGTCGGCTTCGGGTCCGGTCAGGTCGGTGTAGTCGGCGCTTACGATCGCGACTAGCGTCATGTCGAGCGGGCGGATGATGGATTCGGGAGTGATTCCGTTTTCTTCGTTGTAGGCCTGCTGGATGGCGCGGCGGCGGTTGGTTTCGTCGAGCGCCTTTTTCATGGAGTCGGTCATGCGGTCGGCATAGAGAATTGCTCGGCCGTTCAGGTTGCGGGCGCAACGTCCAATGGTCTGGATCAGCGAACCGGCGGAGCGCAGGAAGCCTTCTTTGTCGGCGTCGAGAATCGCCACCAGCGATACTTCGGGCAGGTCGAGCCCTTCGCGCAGAAGATTGATGCCGATCAATACATCGAACTCGCCTTTGCGCAAGTCGCGCAGAATCTTCACCCGCTCCAGCGTTTCGATTTCGGAGTGCATGTAACGGCACTTCACCCCAACCTCACTGTAATACTCGGCCAGATCTTCGGACATGCGCTTGGTCAACGTGGTCACCAGCACGCGCTCGTTGCGCGCCACGCGGTCGCGGATCATGTGCAGCAGGTCGTCGATCTGTCCTTTGACCGGACGTATCTCGACCGGCGGATCAATCAGTCCGGTGGGGCGGATGACCTGTTCAACGACCACGCCGGCAGTCTTAGTAAGTTCGTAAGGACCGGGCGTGGCGGAGACATAGACGATCTGGTTAGTGCGATGCTCGAACTCCTCGAAAGTGAGTGGACGGTTGTCGAGCGCCGAGGGCATGCGGAATCCGTATTCGACCAGCGTCTGCTTGCGCGAGCGATCGCCGTGATACATGCCATGAAGTTGCGGCACGGTCTGGTGCGACTCGTCGATGAAGAGCAGAAAGTCGCGCGGAAAATAGTCGAGCAGCGTGGGCGGCGGCTCCCCGGGAAGGCGTCCGGTGAAATGGCGCGAGTAGTTTTCAATGCCGTGGCAGTAGCCCATGGCCTTGATCATTTCCAGGTCATACATCACGCGCTGATGGATGCGCTGTGATTCGACCAGCCGTCCTTGCTTTTCAAGTTCCGCTTCCCACCAGGCCAGCTCGGTTTTGATAGAAGCGACGGCCGACGCCCGAGTTTCTTCTTTCATCACGTAGTGCGTTTTCGGATAAATCGGCAGCCGCATGTAACGCTGCTTGACCGTGCCAAACAAAGGATCGATCTGCGAGAGCGATTCAATCTCGTCGCCAAACATTTCGACGCGATAAGCGTTGTCGTCGTACGTCGGATAAATTTCGATGACATCCCCGCGCACGCGAAACGTCCCGCGCCGGAAATCCCCTTCCGTCCGCTCGTAAAGAATGTCGACCAGCTTGCGGGTAATGTCCGCGCGCTTGATCTTCTGTCCCTTTTCCAGGAACAGCATCATCCCGTAGTAAGCCTCCGGCGATCCCAACCCGTAAATGCAACTGACCGAAGCGACGATCAGACAATCCCGCCGCTCAAACAACGACCGCGTAGCCGAGAGCCGCAGCTTGTCAAGCTCGTCATTGATGGTCGATTCCTTCTCAATATAAAGATCCGCCGCAGGCACATAAGCCTCCGGTTGGTAATAATCGTAGTAGGAAACGAAGTACTCGACAGCGTTGTGGGGGAAGAAACTTTTGAACTCGTGGTAGAGCTGGGCGGCTAGGGTTTTGTTGTGGGCCATGACGAGAGCGGGGCGGTTGGCGGCCTCGATCACTTTGGCCGCGGTGAAGGTCTTGCCCGATCCGGTGACGCCGAGCAGGACCTGATGCTGCTCGCGATCGAAGACGCCGCGGGTGAGGCTGTCGATGGCTTGCCCCTGGTCGCCTTGGGGCTTGTAGTTGCTTAACAGCTTGAAGTCCACAGCTCATTATAGGGGAGGGGAGCGGACTGGCTGAGGAGGTACTGAGGATGTACTTCCGTGTAAATCATGCTCGTTGGCAGGCAGGCACCCCGGAACTTTGTGCTAAGCGATTCACCCTAGGTCTGAGCAAAACTGGTGTGCGTTCCTGCCCGCAACCTGCCTGTAATGACCGTGGTAATCGCAGTTTTCCAAGGGAAAAACGCGCAAACTACAGTTTTTCACATTTACTTAACATCGGGACCGCGATTTGGCCGCGTGAATGCAAAATGAGACGCAGGGACCCGAATCCAGATGTGCCGAAGGGGCCTGGGTTCCGCGCCAGTTGCGGCGTTTGGGGCGTGTCGTTCAGGTGCAGTGTCTATGGAAGAGAAGTTCAGCCAAGTGGGACCCCGGGAACGGCAGATCATTCATCTGTTGCTCCAGGGATGCGACAACGCGGAAATCGCTCGCGATCTGCACATTGCCGAGCGCACGGTCAAAGCGCATTTCAACCGGCTGTTTCTGCGGTTCGAAATCAAGGGCGGCATCAAGCGGGTTAAGCTCGCGACTTTACTTTATAGGAGGCAATTATGGTTGGAGAGACAGCAAACCGCCGCGGGCCCAGCGAACGCGAACAAATCATCATTCAGCGCGTAGCCGAGGGTTGCAAGAACCGGGAGATCGCCGATTCGCTCGGGACCACCGAGCACGTGGTAAAGAATTATCTGCGCTTGATCTACGACAAGCTGGGATTGTGGAACCGCGTCGAGCTGGCGCTGTGGTACGAAGCGCGACAGAACGAGCAGGTTTATCACGCCTGAGTTCGTCGGAGCTATTTTCATCAGCCCTGCTTGACGGCGGGGCGCCCCATCCTTGCGCGTCCCCGGCGCAAGGGTGGGATTCGTTTTTTGTGCACCGCACGAGACGACTCTTCCTAGGTTGAAACATACCAGCGGCGATGCCGCCGCGAAACACCCGCCGCGTGGCCCAACGTCCCGCGACGGGTTTTCGAGACGTGGGATGCCGCTCGCGTTCCCACTTCCGCAATCTCACCCCTGACCTTTTTCATCACAAACCATCTGTGTCATGCATCACAGACTTTCAACCCGCCGTGCGCAACAATGGAGATTGATTGGGGCAGTGTTAGGGGCGTGCCCGTCCCCCAAGACGGACCTCGAAGCTGCCCCAAACCCATTTTCAGCGCTCTTTGACAAGCTAAGTCCTTATTCCGGAATATTTTACGTATAAGTCCTTTAAACTCAAAGATTTTGCGGGATTTTCCCTCTAACTCTATGATTCCAAGAGACCGGGGGGAGGGGGGTAGGGGGGGGTACCCCGTACTAAGTTGGTTAGTACCCTCGGAGGAAATAGGCTCGGGGCGAGCGGAAACTGATAGCTGACAGCCACTCTAAAAATTCGCCGGGAGCCCATCTCCGTCCGCGCGCGTCAAATGCATCCGCGGACGCACTTCTTCGAATGGAGCCAGCAATTCCGCCAGCTTCTTCGACGCGGCGAAAATAAAGTTTGACGGTCCGGGCAGATAGCCCGCGGCCTTGAACGCCTCGCCCCAGGCTTGGTGACTCTGATTGCTGAGGATCAGGTCGAAGCCCTGCCGCTCGAGTATCTCGGTGGCGCCTCGCACCACCGAAAATAATTCTCCCGGAAGCGCGAAGCAGTCGATGACCGAGCCGACGCGCATGTTGCCGTACTTTGATTTTGCATCCTTGCGGCGCTCGCCCACTACTGCCCATCCAATCGTGGCGCCGTTGCGCTTCATGACCATGCGCGTGAGATGCGTTTGCGCCGGTGGATACAAAATGCGCAAAGCCTCGGCATCCCGCACCGCCGTGAACGAGCAAGTCTGCCGGGCCTGTTCCCAGAGAGACTGCAAGCTCTCGGACTTAGTTACTTCGGAGCTGGCTGCCTCGAAGCTCGCGACTTGGCAGCACTCGGCGGCGGGCGACCGGGGCGCTCGCAGGGAGCGATAGCCCTGGAACAGCTTCGAGCCGGCCCATCCGGCTCCGCTGTAGGCCACGAGGTCCATCAGAAATTTTTGCGACGGCGACGAGCGCAAGGTCTGCATGTTTCTCAGAAAGCGCGAGGGGTTCACGATGCGAAAGAAGAATGGCACCAGGCAATGCGCCCATCCCAGGCGAACCAGCATCTGCGGCAATGGATGATCGTACCCGCCCATGCCGAGACAGTAGAGGAGCGGCGCGCGCTGCATCGCGTCGCGCAACAGCAGCGTGCCCACGATGGCATGGGCCTTGTTGACGATGCCTTCGGACAGCGGATGGTGATAGTAGCCGATGGAGCGAACCTGTCCGTCGGGAAAAAAGAACTCCTGGGTTTTGAGCGCGTAGCCGCCGCGCACGATTCCGCCATCGACGGCGACGAAAAATTCGTTGTAGATGCGGGACTCCGCCGAACGCGGCCGCCAGCGCGGCTCGGCCCAGCGATAGAAGACCATGTTCTCGTCCTCGCCCGCTTGGCGAAGGCGCCGATTGAAGTCCGCTACGGCGGGCTCGTGCTCGGGACGATAGGGCTGGATGACGATGGCCATGAATGGAAGGGTGCGAGCGTTGCCATACTTTGTCATCCTGAGCGAAGCGAAGGACCTATGTATTTGAATGCTGCAAGGTGCAATGCATAGGTCCTTGGCTTCGCTCAGGATCACAACTGAGATATCTTAGCGCGGAGCCGACTGCAGCTTTTCGACCAGCGTTGCGACCGCGCCGACGTTCTTCATCTGCTCGATATCTTCGGGATCGAGCTGCACGCCGAACTTTTCTTCGATGGCGAGAACCAGATTCAGATGCTGCATGGAATCCCAATTCTCGATCGTCTCCGGCGAAGATTCCGCCGTGATCTTGTCCGCCGGAATTCCGAAGATGTCGCTGGCGACGTTCCGCACCTGCTCAAACGTGCTGGCTGTCAATTCTTTCCTCCCGGTCTAGTTTCCGTTGTCACCTTCAGCTTAATCCAATCCGGGCAGCGCAGAGTGGAACTCTTCAGATCGAGCGTCCACAGCGAGCCCTCGCAGTTGGTTAGCTGCCACTCGAAGCCATGCTGCTCATAGAAATCGCGTGCCGGAGCGTTTTTCTTCGTCGGCAGAAACCAGCCCTCTAGCCGCTTGCGACCGCGCTGGGCGGCGCTCTCGGCGAGATGGGCAAGAAGCGCGGTTTCGACCGTTCTTCCGATGACGCGGCAGCTCAGCAGGAAGGTATCCACTTCGCACTGTTCGCCCACGTCGTGCGTGATCGCGACCCCGACCAGCCCGTGGTCACCGAAACGGTCGCGCACCCGGATCGAAAATATGTGCCACTCCGGCTGTTTCGCCATTTCCTCAATCTGGGGCTCGGTGTAGCGCCTTGTGGTCAGGTTGAACTGGTTGGTTTTTTGCGTCAGTTGCGCGACCCGCGCCAGCGTCAGGTCCGACACAGGCTCCAGTTCGGCTTCCTGCTCGAGGAAGCGAAAGAAATCTTCCTTCGATTGAAAGCTCTGCTCGGCGCCGGCGCGCTGCTTCTGTGCCGCATACATTTCGGTGCGCTGCTGGTCTTCGGACGAAAGCGTCAGCCGCTCGAACGCGGCACAATTCCTTACGGCGGCGGCATACTCCAGAGGATTCTTCGGCAGGTCAATAACAGTGATTTCCGGAAGCGCGGCGCGAACCTGCTCGCGCTCGAAAGGATTGTCGTCGAGGAAGGCGAGCGCATCGATGCCGACGTTCAGTTCCTGCGCGATCTCGCGGAGATTTTGAGACTTGTCGGTCCAGTTAATACGCAGCGCCGCGAAATGTCTCGCGCGCACCAGCATTCCGGGATGCTTCTCCAGCGCTTCCATAGCGTCGTCGAGATTGTTCTTGCTGCATACGGCGAGCAGAATTCCCTTGCGCGACAAATCGAGCAGGGCGCGCTGCAAGGCCTGAAACGCCGCGCCCGGATATTCGGCGCCAACTTTAATGCCGGTCATTCCGTCTTCGCCGATCACGCCGCCCCACAGCGTGTTGTCGAGATCGACGGCCAGAACTTTGGCGGTGCGGCCGCTGAGCGGCACGATAAAACGCATCCACTCGCGCGCCATCTGAAGAAGATAACCGGCGGCGATGGGAAGCCGCGCTGTCAGCCACTTGCGCTCGTCGTGCCAATGCTCGCTGCCATGGCGCGCCACCAGCGCGTCATAGTCGAGGCTGTACACTCCGTGGAATCCTTCGGCGATGCGCCGTAGTTCACGATTGATCTGCCGGAGGAGTCCGGATTGGCCCGCCTCGGATTGGCTGTCGAGAACTCCGAGACTTGGAGATGACGGGCGCTCGAGCGAATGAACAATCAGCGCCGCCTGGCTGTGTTTTCGAAACGCGCCGATCCACTGCTCATAGCCGCGAACCACGCGCTCGGCGGCCTGCTGCGCCACTTCCGGCGCCAGATCGGCGAAATCGCGCCACAGTTCGGGCGCGACCTGGTCGGTGCGCACCGCCAGCACGGCCGCGTTCGGCGCGAAGCGATAGAGCGAACTCTGGCTGTCGAGCATGTCCTGCACGTAGGTGTTGAAATCGCCGACATGGACTTCCAGATCGATACCGTACCCGAATGCTTCTGAGCGCAGCAGCGGCACGATGGGCTCGACGGTGAACGAGCGCAGAATCGCCAGCTTAAATTTTGTAAGAGCCAGTTTGTCGCGCAGCTTGTCGAGTCGCGAAGTCTCGAAGCTTGCCGTACCCGACGCGGGATCGCGCCGCCAAAGTTCGGCCAGGCGCCGCGCGGCAAGATGGAAAGCGCCTTGAGCGATCAGGCTGTCGACTTCTGCCCGCAAGTTTGACGGATTGTGCTCCGCGGGCATTGAATCGGACTTCGAATTGGACATCGAATCGGACATCATCAGAACTCGAATCAGCGTTCCAGATACTCGATCAGCAGACGGTTCCTGGTGTAGATCCAGGCGATGCGCCGGCCGCCGAACGCGATTGCCGGCATGGGCTGCCGCGTGATGAGCGCTCCCAGCGAGCGCGCGGCGGCGAGTGCCTGCTCCAGATTGTCCACGACATAACAAACGTGATGCAGGCCGCCTCCCTTGGCGGCGAAGGAGTGCACCGGCGATTGTTCGTCGGCCGGTTCCACCAGTTCCCAGAGCGGATCGCCCGCGCGGCGGCTCTTCAGGAACGTGACGCGAACGCCCTGATTGAGATCATGAAAAACCTGCTCGTCCCAATCCGCCTGCAGCATGCTGGCGAAGCCCTGCACGGAATTCGGAATCGAAGCCACGACGAAGCCCACGTGGTGAAACGCGCCTTCGGGCTGCCAGGTTAAGGAAATCGCATTCATCATTAGAGCTCATCGCCGGTGGGGCACAACCTACTTGGCATCGGACTTAGCATCGAATTCCGCGATGCCCATGCGCCCCTTGTCGGCGATGCGGGCGAGCGGAGTATCCGATTTCAGCCAAAGTTTGAAGTCGAAATACAACGGATACAGAAAATTCATGAAACGCACAGGTAGCGACGAACGCAGTTCTGCGGGCGGCGTTTCGAGCGCGTACCCGGTATCGACGAGCAGGTTGCCGATGCTCCACTCCACGTCGCGAACCTGCGGTGGAGTGAACATGCGTTTCCAGCGACCGATGGTATTGGCTTCGGTCTCTTTGCCGTCGCCGCGAAACGAAGAATTCGGATTGTGCACCGATCCGAGCGCGACCTGCTGGATGCGGTCGTAGTCCAGATCGTGTTCAATGAACTGGCCAATGCGCGCCAGGGTTTCGCGCGGATCCTGCACCAGATCCTCGTAATGAACTTCCATGTAATCGCCGCCCAGCGCCTGACCGTAGCGCCGGCCCTTGCTAACGATCCAGCGCCAGAAGATGGCGGGCACCAGGAAGGCGCGGGCGCGGTCCCAGGGCAGCGGACGAATCCAGCCGATGCGGTGCAGGGAGGAGGTGACGTCGCGGCCGTCGCGAATAATGTGGACGACGAGCGCATCGGGAATCGCTTTCTTGATTACCGGAAGATAGAGCAAGTGAAGCGGCGTAGATTCGGCCCAGCGATGGGCACCTTGCTTGCGGGCGATGGCTTCCATCACGATGCGCAGGAAGTCGCCGGTATTGCGGCAATCTTCCAGCACGCGATCTTCGATATCTTTAGGATCGAGTCCGGTGCGCTGAAACAGCTTGCTGGTGAAGTAGGCGTCGAGCAGTTGGCGGCGGTTGCGGCGACGCGCGAGGTTACCGAAGCGCAGGCCGAGCAGGTTGAAGGCGTTGCTCTCCGAATAATAGACGGCGAACCCTCCGGCGGAAAGCAGCGTGTGGTACAGGAACTTCGTTCCCGAGCGTCCGCAGCCCAGCACAAACACAGGAGCCTTAGAACGAGCGCCCCGCGCGCCCGGCGCTGCCGCCGGACCTGCTGGCTGATTTTCGACGAGGGCGTTTTCCATAGCGTTTTCGACTCTGCTGGCCGGATTCATGACGATCTTCGGCCCGAACCTCAGGACCGGACCGACGCGGCCACCTGCACCGGTTCTTCTTCAAGTTCGAGCGCAGACATGTTGGCGAGCCGGCCGACGGGCGTATGCAACTTCAGCCACAGCTTGCTGCCGAGAAAGGCGGGATACATTCCGCGCATCCACCAGTGGCGCAAGCTCCGGCGGCGCTCGGCGGCGGGCAGCGACAGTTCGTAGCCATTTTCCTGCAGGCACTCGCCCACGGTCGCTTCGATGGCGGCGACATCGGCGTGCGCCAGGCGTTCTTTCCAGCGGCCGAGCGGGTTGATTTTTTCTTTTGCGCCTTCTTCGCGAAACGAAGAGTTCGTTTCCGACAGGCGGCCCAAGCCGGTGCGCTGAATCCGATCATAGTCCAGATCGTGATCGAGGAATCCGCTGAGTTTGCCGAGCGTTTCGCGCGGGCTGGTGATCAGGTCTTCGTAGCGGATCTCGATATAGTCGGCCGGGAACTTGCGGCCATGAGCGCGGCCTTGGTGAACCATCCATTCCCAATACAGCGCCGTCGCCACCAGGCTTTCGGTTTGGTTGCGGTCCCAGGGCAGAGGGGTGAAGCCAACCATTTTCTGGAGCGAGAGCGCAATGTCGCGCCCGTCGCGGATGATGTGCACAAACAGCGCGTTGGGTATGTCGCGCTTCACGCGCTCGACGTGCAGCACATTGTCAGGATCGTACACCGCCCAACGCTGCACTTGCTGGTGCCGGGCCACCGAATCCATGACGACGCGGACGAAGTCTCCCGCGGTGCGGCATTCGTTGAGGATGCGCGCCGACAACTGCTCGGCATCGAGGCCGGTGCGCCGGAAACCCTTGCTACGGAGCCAGGTCTCGAGGATCTTTTCGCGATTCGCGCGGCTCTTCATGGAGCCGAAGCGGGGAATCAGAATTTTGTAAATCGGCAGAAAACCGCGGTAGATGGCAAACCCGCTGGAGGACAACAACATATCGTAGAGCAGATTCGTCCCAGAGCGATGGCAGCCCATCACGAAGACAGGAGAATGCTTGCGATCGCTTGGGCTGGGCGTGGGCACCCTAAAAATCTTATCACGCGAGGCGGCCTGGGCCGTTTGAAACCCTTGTTAAAACAGTGTTACCGAAGTTACCCGAGGCTCTGATAATTCAGAGGGGCAGACTAGGGCTGCTGAAGAGTGTCATTTGCCTGAGGGGGTAGTGTATGGCGACGGCAAAAGTGCTACAGCTCCCTTGTGCGAGCTAGCTCTCCGCACTTAGGAGTTAACGTGCGGGCGTGGGCGTGATAGGGCTGTTCTTCAGGAACTCCGTGGGTTTCTGACGGAGTATATCTTCCTCCCCCAACAAAGGCTGGAAGTTCTCCTTCCAAAACTCAGCTTGGGCTCCTCGGGAAGAGCGGCCATCTGCTTAGTCACAAAAACCTGAAAATAAGAGCGCTTTTCTCAGCGACTCCGTGGTGGGTGTTGCTCGGAGATCGGGGCTCGCAAAGTGACCACGGTAATTGAGGAGTGCCCACGGGTTCGCCGATGGAACTAATCAACAGCGATGTTGGCGCATTGGCACACTCGGTCGGCACTCCTGGTTCTCCTCGTCTTGATGTACGCTTCGGCTGCCGAAGTGCTTGCGGACGACACGAGAGACCACCTTGTTGGCGTTCAGCGTTCAACCGTTCACTTTTCGTTTCCGCCAAGAGTTCAAGAGGTACAAGGTAGTGGCATTTGTATCAACCAGAGCTGTTCCGTCGTTGCCACGGCTTACCACGTCCAAGTGTTGGCAGGCGGGGCGAACTTGAGAGTTGCCAGCGATCACACCGAAAAGGTATTATCGCTGGCCAACGAAAGCGACACGAACAAGTCTGACGTACCTGCGGGAAAAAGAACCTTATCTTACAACATAGCGAATGACGTTTCATTCGTCTATACGAAGAAGCCAGTCCCTCACAAGTCGGGCGTCCCGTATTCGTACAAGTTCTACGTGGGACAGAAAGTAAAAGTTGCTGGCTACTATAACCACGAGCTCGAGACGAGAGAGGCACGCATAATCGGCTCGAACGTGGCTTTAGTAATTGGACAAGCCCAACTGAAAGAGAACTTGGTTCTGGACATTTATCTGAATCCCGGAACGAGCGGCAGTGCTGTGCTTGACGAACGGGGAAACCTGCTGGGAATGATTGTACTTTCCGGCGTACTAAAATTCAGCAGCGGCGACTTAAGAGCGTCCGTCGCCCTTCCCGTTAGGACTATTGCGAAAGCGTTGGTGAAGTTAGACCCAGTTCTTGGTTCCGCTATCTTCAATGACATCCCAGAAGAAGAAGCGAAGCCAGTGCAAACGCCTTCGGTGCTGTACCAAGAAAGCGACTTGCCCGAAGACACTTCGCCGGTAATACCAGAACTATCAGCGGTTCCCAGCGAGGTGCCCAACTCAGTTGGTAAGTTGCGCGCCAAATCGGAGGCTGCTTCCAAACTAATGGTCAACTTTGTTACCAAGCAGTGCCTGGTGCAAGGGACCCAGAAGTCCCTATGCCATGAGTTGTCTATCGTTGACGGTCAGCAGACCTTTCGAGAGATACACAAGAATGGCAAGCTTGGTAAGCCAACGGGCACCTTTCCTATACAGAAGCACGGTGTCTGGACGCAATCCGACTGGACGGACACGCTGGGCGAAATAGCAGATAATCCTTGGGTATTCCAAGGCTCCGTGGACGACCATTATCTCTTCACTTTTAAGTCCGTTGCCGAAGACGACCGCTGCTATTGGGAAGAGTATTCACAAGGAACTCCGCTTTTCGGCGGAGGGCACCCAGGCTGGAAAGGTTCGGTCGTCTGCTTTGAGCAGATTCTAACAGACAAGGAATTCAATGTATTGTCCGTATTCACTGAAATGCGCCCGCCTGACGGCTGCCTAACCCAGTTAGTCCAGACTGCTATCTACTATGACTGGATCAAGTTGGAGGAGTTAAAATCGCCTATCCTGTTGCCGGTTATGGAAAGAATTACTGCCAAGGTGCTGGGACAGAAGGACTTGTGGTACGCTAACGCGTCGTGGACTGACTACAAAAAGTTCAGAGCTGAGCACAGAATAAAGTTTTGAAGAAAGACTTCTTCTTGTAAGCTTAGCTCAACCCCGCATGACGGACTGTCGCGAAGGAACATGTTCACTTATACGCCATCGCCTGATCCTTCAGGTCCTTCATTATTCAGTTCTTGATGTGTCCCTTGGAGCGTGAGACCTCTTCCACTTTGTCGTGAAGAATAGGAAGACCACCGAAGCCTAGTAGGGCTGCCGCGAGTGTCATCTTCTTATGGGGTAGGCTATACGAAGGGGAGTGAGCTGCATTCTTAGCCGCCTCGGAGCTGGTGAGCGCAGACTGCAGTAGCACGAGAAAAAGGGCGGGCGAAGTTTCCAATTGCGACCCGCCCGCAAAAAAGACGGTAAGCCGGTTTCTGGTTCAGTCCTTAAGGATTGTGGACAATCACAATCGGGTCGGCCGCCACGACCGCACTCCCGACAACGGCGAAGAGGTCATAGTAGAACATCTTCTTGCCTACGATTGTGTTTACGACATCGGGGTTCAGACCAGGTGAGTCCGCCTCACCAGACGCCGCACCCCTTGACTTTGCAGGCACCTTGAAGTCGTTCCCCATGAAAGGATTCTCCTGCTCCTCAAAGTGGACGGTGAAGTCAGCGTCGGTGCGGTTGATCCACTTGATTGTATCTTTCTCCGTGATTTTCAAATGGCAGTCGCGCGCCGCGACGCAATGATTACTGTCCTCCACAAGTTCAACGCGATGTTGCATATAGTTCCTCCTTAAGTTTGGGGAAGAGGTTTTAGTGTCCGGCTGCCAGAGACAGCAGTTTCTGAAAGCGCGGTTCACTGTGAAGAGTTGCGAAGACAGGATCGTCGCGGACACTGGCGAGCGAGAATCCTGCCACGAGTGACTTGCCCAGCCATGCGAACGCCTGCTCGCTATTGCCGGTCTGGTGGTAGACCAGTGCGATATCGAACAACAATTCGGGATCCCGGGGCTGCATTTTCAGACCGCGGCCAAGTGCATCGAGGGCACGATCCTTTTCCCCCAGCATGGCGTGGTACCTGGCTACCCGAATGGGCAACGACGCGTCCCTGGGGTTGACCCGCGATTCTTCGGTGGCGAGATCGATGGCTTTGCGATAGACATCGTTGGCGGCGGAGCGCCGGCTAGGCATCCAGTAGTAGCAGTCCCCGAGGTTTCCCTGGATCACGTAGTTGCGCGGATCCAACTGGGTGGCCTTGACATAGGCGTCGGCGGCTTCGGCATAGCGCCAGCTATAGAAATACGCGGTGCCAAGATTGGAATAGGCGTCGGCGCTGGGGCTAATGGCGACGGCGCGCTGGAAGGTAGCGATGGCAACGGCGTAGCGACCCTCGAGGAGTTGCATGGCGCCGAGGTTGCTGAGGCCGCGCACGTTGTCGGGTTCCAACCGGGTGACTTGCTCGAACTGCTGCTCGGCTTCGCGGTAGCGGCCCTCCTTCCAATAAAACTGGCCAAGGTAGTTGTAAACCGCCCAGTAGTTGGGGCGGAGGGCAATGGCTTTGCGGTAAACCTGCTCGGCTTCGCCAGTCTGGGCGCGACGCTCAAGGGAATCAGCGAGGCCGCGGTAAGCAGCGTCATCGTTGGGCTTCAGTTGTATCGCGTTCTGAAAATGTTCTTCCGCCAGTTCGTACTTGCCGGTGCCGTTGTAGGCGGCGCCAAGGCAGTCGTGGCCTTCAGCAATCGTGGGCGCCAATGCCACGGCTTTCTGACATGAGGCCAGCGACTTTTCGATCCAATTGGGCTCGTGCGTCAGCAGGAATTGCTGCCAATAGGCTTCGCCCAGGCCCGCATAGGCGAGGGCGAAATTGGAATCCCGCTCCAGCGCATGCTGGAAGACGGTGATGGCGTTTTGAAGGTTCTCGGGTTTGTGGAAGTCCTGGAGATAGCCGCGACCCTGGAGGTAGAAGTCGTAGGCTGCGGGCTGCAGTGTTCCGCGCGCGCCGAACTGGGTGAGTTCCTGCGCGTCCAGTTCGAGTTCGAGAGATTTCAGGGCACTCTGGGCAACCCGGTCTTCGAGGCCGAAGGGATCGCTGGCGCCGGCGGTGATGGTATCGGCGCGAAGCTGGCGCTGGGTGATGGGATTGGTGATCGAGTAGGTAATGCGCACGGCATCGCCAGACCACGACATATCACCTTCGACGACAAGGTTGGCGCCGAAGGCGCGGCGAGCTTCCTGCGCGGTGGTGACTTGTTGCTCACGGATTTCACCCGGCGCCACGATCTCAAGCGAATGGCGGCCGGAAAGCGAAGCGAATCGCGCGCTGAGCGTGGCCGCGAGGCCATCGGAGAAAGCGCGCCGCGAAGGATCGGTGCCGTTCACTTTGAAGGGGAGCACGGCGAGGTGCTTGTTCTGCGGCATCGCATCGCCCAACGCCACGTGGCTCAGCCAAGCGCGAACTTGTGGGACGGCGAACGAGAGAAGGATCCCCAGCACCACCGCCAGCGCAACCGCGGCCCAGCGCAAGCTGCGCTTCGACGAGACGGCCTTGCCGACATAGCGGGCCAGAAGCAGCACGCGCGACCTGGCAGCGCGCAGCCGGCGCAGATCGGCCAACACTTCCGACGCGGTGGTGTAGCGCTGCCGCGGATCCTTGCGCAGCATGCGCAAAACGATGCGTTCCAGCTCAAGCGGAATCTTCGAGTTGAGACGGCGCAGGGGAACTGGCTCATCCTGCAAGATGCGAGCGGCCATGCCCACCGCGGTTTTGGCATGGAAGGGGCGGGTTCCGGTCAGCATTTCGTAGAACACAACGCCGAGAGAAAAAATATCGGCGCGCTCGTCGACGGGGCGCTCGCACAGGACTTCCGGGGCCGTGTAACCGGAGGTACCGCCCACGCGCGCCAGTCCGGAGACACTGGCGGTGGGGTCGGTGGGGCGCACGAAGTGCCGGGCTATGCCGAAGTCCAGCAACTTTGCTTGGCCGCAGGGTGTCAGCATGATGTTCTCTGGCTTGAGGTCGCAGTGGAGGACACGATGCTCATGCGCGACCGCCAGGCCGCTGGCGCACTGCACCGCGATGTTCAGGAACTCTTCCAGGGCCATGCGGCGTTCGAGCCGCTGCCTGAGGGTCTGCCCCTCGACGTACTCCATGACCAACAGGAGTTCTCCGTCCTCCTCGACCACATCATGGCAGGCGGCGATATTGCGGTCGATCAGTTGCGAAGCACGTTCGGCTTCCTGCAAGAAGCGTTCCCGGCACTCAGGGTCATTCCGCAGCGCGGCCGACATCCGTTTGATGGCGACGAGTTTCTTGAGGCGTGTGTCGCGGGCGCAGTACACCTCACCCATGCCGCCACGGCCCAGGCAGCTGACAATGACAAAACGGTTCCCTATTTCTCCTGTGAGTTCGCCACGAGATGGGCGGGCAGCCGTGACAACAACGGGTTGGGAGTCGGCCATGGGCTCACTTCCGCATGACGGTCAATGAACCGCGTGCCCTCGGCAGATGGCGAGATCTCTCACCACCTCAACCCATGCTACTCCCGGCGGTAGGGGCGGGCAAGGACCCCGGACAGAACAGGACCCCGGACGCAAAAGGAAGTATCAGTGCAGAAACGGTAATTGTGGACAAGTCCGCCACGCTCAGTGCCTGCAATTTGCGTAGAACCGCAATGGAGGCCCGCGAGAACGCAACTCGCGTTCGATCTCGCTTTGGGAAGTTGGTCGTCAGAAGTCCAGCAGACACCACCTGAAAACAGGCGCGGGACGGGCGGTCTCGGCGGAGAGGCCGATCTGGTGTTGCGGCGTGGCTTGGAAAAATAGGGCGGAGAGCAGGGAAAACCAAAATAACCAAAGTTACGGTTACTGGCGGGGTTCCCCCAGCAAAACCGCGCGCAGGCGATCATAGGCGCGGTTTCCGAGCACGCGCTGCGCGCTGCGGCGAGCCTGATGCTGAAGGCGTTTCTTCCACAACCCGCGGTCGTGGCAGGTGGCGCTGAACCCCTCGATGGTGAGGTCCCGCAGCATGGCTACGCGGCCGAGTTCGTAGGGGCTGGTGCTGGACGAGTTTGCATGAAACTGGCTGTTAGCAACGGTTGCGAATCCGGTGTGGCGCGCCATCTGGAGCGTGCGCTGGTCGTAGCGTCCTCCGGGACAGGAGAAGTGTTCGATTGGGTGTCCGACGATCTTTTCGATCTGAAACTTCGCATCCACGATTTCGCGCTTTAGTTCCGGGTCCGTGAGATCGGAGAGATAAGGGTGGGTCATCGAATGGCAGCCGATCTGAAAACATTGCGCGTCGAGATCGCGCACCTGGCTGGCATTGAGGTAACCGGGCGTGCCCAGGAATCCGGCGGTGAGGTAGAAGGTTGCGTTGAAGCCGAACTCGCGGAGTACGGGCGCGGCGGCGATCAGGTCGGTCTCGCAGCCGTCGTCAAAGGTGATACAAACGCTGGGCTCGGCCGGATAGCGAATCGCTTCGCCGACGTTCAGGCCGCGCCAGCCGGATGTTTTGATCCACGCCATCTGGCTGCGGAAGGTTTCGAGCGGCAGAATGTAGCGCACATAGCCGGGCTCGGACTGGCAGAGCTTACGGCCAGCGATCTCCAGTTCGTGATACATCAGGAACACAATGCGCGAGGCAGCCATGATGTTTCCGAGGTTAGGATTGCTTGTCGGCGCCGATCGTCTGCGAATGCCGGTCGAGCATGGCGAGCAGCGGATCGCGCAGGAAAGGGCCCCCCGCGAGCAGGCCGGAGATCAGCGGATTTTTCTGGTTGCAGCGCAGCGGAGAATTGTCGAGCTTTAGCACCCAGCCTCCGGCGCTTTCGACCAACGCCGCCCCGGCGGCAACGTCCCACTCATTTTTCGGAACCAGCGTGAAGGTAAGGTCGGCGCGACCGGCGGCGACCAGTCCGAGTTTGTAGGCGACCGATCCCATGGGACGAATGTTGAACTCAGCCGACTCGAACTGCTTCCACTCGCCGCGCTTCACTTCACTGCGGCTGGCGAGCACGAGCGCGCCGTGCAGATCCTTGCGCTGGCTTGGCTGTGCGGGCTGGCCATTGTAGGTCACGCCGGTCTCGCGCGATCCGAGAATGAGTTCGTCGGTTGCCGGATTGCAGATTCCGCCAGTGACGGGAATTCCATTCTCAACCATGGCGATCGAAACACAGAACTCGGGGATGCCTTGCACGAACTCGCGGGTTCCGTCGAGCGGATCGACGACCCAGACGCGCTGTTTGTCGAGGCGAGTGAAGTCGTCCACGGTTTCTTCCGAGAGCCAGCCTTCGCCGTCGCGAAGAAGCGTCTTACGCAGAATATCGTCGACGGCGCGGTCGGCCTCGGTGACGGGATCATGTCCAACTTTGTATTCGGTTTCAATGGCGCCGGGAGTGAAGCGGTTGAGCACGGCGCGCGCCGCTTCGAGGGCGGCGTGAATGCGTTCGAGAGTTTCTTTGGATGAGTATGAGGTCATTATTACTCCGTAATTAAGGTCCCAGGTCTCAGTCGTTAGGTCTCAGGTTTCGGTTCGCAGTCTCGTGCTCGGTCTCTCAGACCTAAGACCTGAGACCTGCTCTTTCACGCCCACAGCATTCTTGCTCCCGTCATCAGCAAAACCGTGCACAGGATTCGGCGCAGCCAGAGTACAGGAACGCGCGTGCTCAGGTGCGCGCCGAGCATTCCGCCGGGGATCGAGCCGATCAGCAGGGAACCTACCAGATGGAGGTCGACGTTGCCCGCCCGATAGTGCAACAGGCTGGCGACGCCGGTCAGAATTACGGCATGGGCAATGTCGGTGCCGACCATGACTTTGGGCACGAACGAATAAAACAAAAGAAGCATCATCATGATGATGCTGCCCGACCCGACCGAAGTGATGCCGACCAGGAATCCTCCGACCAAGCCGATGAGACTCATGCCGGCAAACGATTTCATGGTGGGCTGGCGCTTGGCAAGACGTTCCTCAATCCGTCCCTGGAACAGAAGCAGCGTGGGAATCAATACCAGCAGCAGTCCCACGGCGGACTTGATGAAGTCGTTGACGCCGTTGCCATAGACGTGGCGTAGGTGCTGCAGAAAAGTCACGCCCAGGTAAGATCCCGGAACGCTGCCTACGGCCATCGCCAGGACGATTTTTTTCCGCACCGTGCCTTTGCGCAAGTGCATGATGCCGGCGGGAATTTTGGTGAAAAAGTTGAACAGCGCGTCGGTACCGACGGCAATGATGGCGGGTACGCGCAGGCCGAAGATGAGCATGGGCAGCAGCAATACGCCGCCGCCCAGACCCGTCAACCCGATCAGCGTTCCAACTATGAAGCCGATCAGCACTTTGAGGAGCAAGAATTCCATGCCGTCTTTCGAGATCAGTTCTCAGTTCCCAGTAAACCAAAACTAGGTTAAGGAACTGAGAACTGAGAACCGAAAACTGAGAACTGCCTTAACTGTTGCCGTTGGCGCCGACGAAGCCCTCGCGCTCGAGGTGCAGCAGGATGGTCTGCGCCGCTTCCTCGGGGCTCAGCTTGGCGGTGTCAATCACGACCTCGGCATCGGTTGGCGCCTCGTACGGATCCGAGATGCCGGTGAATTCCTTGACGATGCCGGCGCGAGCCTTGGCGTACAGGCCCTTGCGGTCGCGCTGTTCGCACACTTCGATCGAGGTGGATGCGTGGACCAGGATAAACCCGCCAAACGGTTCAATCATCTGCCGCACCGCTTTGCGCGTCGCTTCATAGGGCGCAATCGGAGCGCAAATGGCGATGCCGCCGTTCTTGGTGATCTCGGAGGCGACATAGCCGATGCGGCGGATGTTGATGTCGCGATGCTCCTTGGAAAATCCAAGTTCGCTCGACAGGTTCTTGCGCACCAGATCGCCATCGAGCAGAGTGACCGGACGTCCGCCCGTCTCGAGGAACTTGGTGATCAGCGCATTGGCGATGGTGGATTTGCCCGATCCCGAAAGACCGGTGAAGAAAATGGTGACGCCCTGCTTGTGCCGTGGCGGATAGCTGCGGCGCAATTCCTTTACGACTTCGGGATAAGTGAACCACGACGGGATGTCGCGGCCTTCGTTGAGGCGTTGGCGCAGTTCCGTACCCGAGATGTCGAGTACCTTAGCGCCCGGCGGCACTTCATCGGACGGGATGTAACGGTCTTCGTTCTGCAGATAAACCATCATCTGGAACGGAACCATGGTTACGCCCATTTCCTCCTGGTGCTTCTTGAACAGTTCCTGAGCGTCGTAAGGGCCGTAGAAAGGCTTGCCGTCGGTATCTTTTCCGGGGCCGGCATGATCGCGGCCGACGATGAAGTGGGTGCAGCCATGATTCTTGCGGATCAGGCCGTGCCAGATGGCTTCCCGGGGTCCGCCCAATCGCATGGCCAGTGGCAGCATCGACAGCTTGACCGTGCCATGCGGGTACTTGGAGAGCAGCAACTGGTAGCAGCGGGTGCGGACGAAATAATCCACGTCGCCCGGCTTGGTCATGCCGACCGAGGGATGGATCAGCAGATTCGCCTCGACTTGCTTGGCGGCGCGCATGGTCAGTTCGACGTGAGCGCGATGCATGGGATTGCGCGTCTGGAAGGCCACGACGGTGGTCCAGCCCAGGCGGCCGAATTCGGCGCGCAGTTCGGCAGGCGTCAGGCGCAGCGAGCGGAAATCATAGTGCGCATGAGGCTGTAATTCTTCAATCTTTCCGCCCACGTACCAGGGGTTGGATTTGTTGATGGCATAGTCGGCGCCCGGATGCGCGGCGCTGGTGGAATTGAAAACGGACTTGGCTTCGGCCTTGCGGTCAGGCTGCCAGACGTCTTCAACGCTGAGCACGGCGAGCATCACGCCTTCGGGATCGCGCAAAGCGATCTTGCTACTGCCCGGCGTCAGTTTCTTGGCGAAGTCCTCGCTGACGTCGAGCGTGATCGGCATGGGCCACAGGGTGCCGTTGGCCAGCCGCATGTTGTGGCAGACGCCCTCGTAATCGGCGCGGTTCATGAACCCACGCAGCGGCGAGAAGCCGCCGCTCATCAGCAGTTCAAGATCACAAAGCTGACGAGCGGTCAGGTCCCATGAAGGCCAATCCTTCGAATGCGCTTTTAACTCTGCGGCGCGCGCGGCCGGCACTTGCAGCTGAACAAGTTCTCCCCCGTGGGGGGCGATAAGGTGACTGGTAGTTGCGTTCAAAGCGGTAATCCTCCGGTATGTTCTAACCAAAATTTATGCTGAAATCAAAATCACTTGGGGGGTTCTCTATCTAAGCTCGCCCTATTTGCCATGGCTCGTCAAGCTACTTGCTGGGGATGCAGGTAACCGCCGGAACATGAGCGGAGCCACGAATGAGGACCGGTACGCCGGTTGTGAAATCCGGCTTATTATCTCAATGGAACAAGGGGAAGGAGCAATTCGCGTTCCGAAAGTCAGCCGACGGACACTTCTAAACCATTAAAAACAATAGCCAAACGCAATTTTACCTCAAAACGCCCCAGTTCGCTGGAAGGGTGTGAAGCAGATTGCAACCTTGCGCCCAAGCGTAGGAATGAAAGTGGATCGCGTTTCCTCCAGCCCAAAATGCGGGACTTGGAAAACCGCTCCATCAACCGACTACATCGAGTGCCAGTTCAGGCCCGGCGTTTTGTGGTGGCGCGGACACTCCTGTCCAGCGAGAGCGCGCGGCGAATGCAACTCCGGCGGACGAGAAGGTCCGCGCCACATTCCTCCGCTTCTATTTCAGGCCGTTTTGGGTAAATTTATACGCGGTATCTAACGTGTCGGCCATCAGATAGATACTGGCAGCCTGCTCGGCGGTGCTGTAGTTATCGACGACAATTCCACTGGGCCCGCCGTCCACAGGCGCCGCTGTAGTCGTTGTACTACTACCATTGACGCCGATCGCCACCACACAACCATTGGTTATGCCGCTGCCCAACTCGGTACAGTCGTCAGTCAGCCCGAAGAAGAAGAAATCGGTTCCCGGGGCGGCACCGAGATTGGGATTGAAGAACTCCGTCCATCCCGTGCAGCGGTCCGTGGTGGAAGTGGAAAGTTGTTTTGGAAACCCGGCCACATTCGACTCATGCATGCCGGTCCCGGTGAACCCGAAGGCGTACTGGTAGGGGGTGGTATCGGAGGCGCCGGTTCCGCAAAGAGTGATCAATCCAGTCGAGGGATCGTTGAAGTAATCGTTGCTGAAAGCGGGCTCGTAGAGCTGGACCGGGGGCGTGGTGGCGCCTCCGGAGGCGCCTTGACCAATCTCGGCTAGCGAATGCTGAACCATTTTGGAGGTCTTGACTTCGACAAGAACCGCGGAAGAGCCGCCATTGGCGCTGACCACGAAGGTTGTGTCGTTGGTGACATCGACAATCGGCGCGGCCATGATACCGGCGCCGGTGCCTCCTTGTTTTCCAACCCGGAGCGTCGCGAGCGCGCCCGTCGAGGTGTTGATCTGGTAGAGGTTTCCGTCCGCGCTTCCGACCATTAGCAATCCCCGACCCGAGTCGAGAACGGGAGGAGTTAGGTGTTCGGTGCCAACCGCAACTGGCCAGGGACTTCCAGCAGTAAGCGTGGGCGTTCCCTTGAATACACCCGTAATTTGGTTAACAACGCCGTTGTCCGCGCCCAGGTAGACAATATCGTTGGAGTAATCTATCCACGGCGATGACGTGGTGCTATCGGCGTTGGTGGAGAAGGTCAGGGAAGTCATCGCCGTGGGCGCGGCGGCGGCGGCGAGCGTGCCCTGGCCAGCGGTCCAAGTCAAGACATGGAAAACGGCGGAGGTGCCCAGACTTTCCACGAAGGCGATCTTGCTTCCATCCTCGGAAAGAATCGGGGAAGTTACGATCTTGCCCCCAGTGGCGGTGGTGATGTTATAGGCAAACAGCACGGTCAGACCCGGACCAAGCGGCGGGTCACAAAACCCGCCGCCGCTGACGGGATCGGAATAGAGATTGTTGAAGGCGACAAGATTGGGATGGCCGCCGGTGACACCGGCGATTGCCAGTCCGAATACGACGTAGTCATTGGTGCAACTGGGCGGAGCGCCAGCATCGAAGGAGAACTTGGCCGGAAACATGTTTGCGATAAGGCGGCCTTCCAACTTCACGCTCCAATCGCGGTGGTGGCCGGAGTTGTTTGCGGAAACCGGCCGGGCGGCGGCACCGTGGAAGACATCCGAATTCGGCGCCTGCCAACGCTGCATCGCCTGATGCAGAATGCGCGGTTCCCAGTAAATCAGGTCCGGGTGCCGGGCGAGCGCATCGCGGCTGAACACGATATGGTGCTGCGACCAGTCTTGCGGAACTCCGGTGTGCCTGGGAGCAGGCGCTTCCTGAGCGCACATCCTTCGGCACGAGAGCGAAAAACACCACACACCACACTGCAACCGCACCATCACGATGCCTTGGCTTCATAGCTACCTCCGATTACGATTGGATTGCCGCCATTGTAGCCGCTTTTCGGTCGCCACGCTCGCCGAAAAGGTCGCAGACTGCTCAGAATTCGACGGATTCTGTGAGGAAGGTCCCAATACTTTTGAGCCTTTCATAAACGCGAATGACCTCCATCTGCGGATGGCAAAACAGCACGGGGTCAAGATCGTGATCAACACCGATTCCCACACACCTCGCACATGGTAGAAAAATGCGTTACGGAATTCTGCAGGCGCGGCGGGCCTGGCTCAAGAAGGAAGATGTGCTGAACACCGTGCCTGTTGCGGAGTTTGCCCGGGCCATGAAGAATGTTTGGTAAGCGGCCGGGGCAAAAGAAGGAAACAAATTACCCACAGTTACTTTGGTCCCTTGCCAAGAGATTTCAGTGCCGCTTCCGACCGGCTGTAAATATCCGTTAAAATCAAACAGTTAGACTGAGGAGTGGGGCGGTTTTGGACCCCGTCTTCCTGGATCAGGGTCCCGGGAGGTGTGCATCTTGGACGAGCGGCAACAACCTCTGGTAAGCGTCATCATTCCTGCGTATCAGGCGGCGGAGCGTATCCGGGAAACGCTGGATTCCGTGTTCGCGCAGACGTATCCGAACTTTGAGGTCGTGCTGGTGAATGACGGCTCGCCGGATACGGAGGCGCTGGAACAGGCGATCCGGAGCTACGGCGAGAGGTTGATCTACATCCGGCAGGAAAACCGGGGGCCATCGGGGGCGCGCAACACGGCGATCCGCGCGGCGCGAGGCAAGTACATTGCCTGCCTCGATAGCGACGACGTCTATTTGCCCGAGCATCTGGCTAGTCTGGTTCCGCTGCTTGAGGAACATGCGCTGGATCTGGTTTACTCCGATTCCTACTTTATAAGGGATGGAGTGCATGTCGGCCGGGCTTTCGAGCGGCAACCGCAGAGTCCACCGGTGACATTCGAGAAGTTGCTGGCGGAAGAATGCGGAGTGACGACTTCGGCCATGGTGGCCTCGCGGCAGGCGATGATCGACGCCGGACTGTTCGACGAACACTATCGCCGCTGCGAAGACTTCGACCTCTGGGTGCGCATGTCCTTTCGCGGGGCGAAGATGGATCTTCTGCGGCAGGCAGGGATTGAACACCGACTGCTCCCCGACGGGCTCGCATCCGACGGCTACCTTCTCAAGCAGGCGCAGATCGATATCTACAAGAAGGTGCTGGCGACCCTGCCGGTTTCGGCAAAGCAGAAAAGTCTGATCCAGGAACTCATGGCGCGGACTGAGGGATTCTGCCAGAAGGATCTGGTGAAGCGCTACTTGCGGGAGGGGCGTTACCCTGAAGCGCGCGTGGCGGCGGGCAAAGCGGCAGTACTGTTGCAGGACCGGAGGAGCCGAAGAGTAGCGCTGGCGGTGCAGATTGCGCCTTGGGCAGTCCGCGGTTTTCTAGGCTTTCAGGAGGCGCGGATGGCGCGGAAAGGCAAGCGGAGAACGGGACCGGGAACGGGCCAACCAAGGGGGATCATTCAGCTATAATCCAAAGAGCTGGGAACAAAACAAGCTTGAAGTACTAGGGCGCCCCCAACCGGCGCGGCTACCCCGGATACAAGCCGCGTCTCCCCCGAAGATCCCGTGGGGGTAGTCGATCAGGACAGCGAGAGGTTCGACCTATGATTGAGAGGCTAATCCGCGGAACGCGGCGGGCGCTGGGTTTGCACCACCCAGGACGCAATCTGGACGTTTTTCCAGACGATGTTTTTATCGTTTCTTACATAAAGTCGGGCAATACCTGGACCCGGTTTCTGATTGCCAACCTGGTGTATCCGGAAACCCCGGCGGATTTTTCCAACATCAATCGGCTGACGCCGGACCCGGAGGCGCTCTCGAAACGCGAATTAGCAAGAATGCCGCGGCCACGGATCATCAAGAGCCACCAGTATTTCGATCCACGCTTCCCACGAATCATCTACATCGTGCGGGACCCGAGGGATGTGCTCCTGTCGGGATACTACTTTCAACGCAAACGCCGCCTGATCGACGACCAATACCCGTTCGAAAAATACGCAGCCCGGTTCATGGCAGGAGATTTCAACCCATACGCCTCGTGGGGAGACAATGTAGCATCCTGGCTGGTAACCCGGCACAACCACCCTGAGTTCCTTTTGCTGCGCTACGAGGACATGCTGGCCAATACTGCGCAGGAATTGGCTAAAGTGGCAGTTTTCCTGGGAATCGATCCAGATCCGGAGCGGATCGCAACCGCAGTCCGCCGGAGCGACGCCAGCTCCATGCGGAAGCTGGAGAAATCGCAGGCCTTGTTGTGGAGTTCGACCCGGGAGACGCGTCAGGACATTCCATTTGTGCGCACCGCCAAATCCGGAGGCTGGCGCACCGAGGTGCCGGAAGCGGCCATTTCGCAATTGGAAGCTCAATGGGGACACCTGATGACTTATTTGGGATACGAGCTGCATTCTCCCGCTCAAGAGACGCATTCCGGTTCGCACCCTCTAACCGCTATACTCGGCGAGGCCTTTCGGTAGCTAAGAGCCATTTCCGGGATGCTGATGGCGGATGATTCGCAATCTATGCGATGCGCAATCACAATTCATTTCTATACTGCGTCGCCGGGGGCATGGAGGAGCAAGCTCCGCCCGGAATCGGGGGCAGAGATCGAATCGGCTTGGGGGAACATCATGGCGCAGTTGGGGTATGAGCTGGTCACGCGCAAAGTGGAGAGTGCGGAGACTCAATTGGCAGCCACGGCAGTCCCTGGGGGGCAGCGGGGATGACGGAGCCGATCCGGCTGGCCATTCTGGGCTGCGGAGCCATCACTCGCGGCGAGCACATTCCGGCTGTCAGCGCACATCCCGGCGTGCAATTGGTGGCGCTCGTGGATACCGACCTGGCGCGGGCCAACGCGTTGATCCAGAATCGCGGGCTGAGCTGCAAAGCAGTCTCGGATTATCGCCAAGTGCTGGGACAGGTGGATGCGGTCGTTAACGCGCTGCCCAACCATCTGCACGTGTCCAGCAATATAGATTGTCTGCGGGCGGGCATACACGTACTGTGCGAGAAGCCACTGGCGATCACCGCTGCGGATGCACGCTCCTGCACCGAATTTGCGGAAGAAAAGAAGCTCGTGCTCGCCGTGGGCATGAACCGCCGCTTTGCCGCGAGCCATCCCCTGCTTAAGCTGGTCATCGAAGAGGGCCTGCTAGGTTCCATTCAAAACTACGACTTCCAATATGGCGGCGCGTTCGATTGGCGCAGCGCGTCGGGCTTCTATTTTGACCGCGCCAAAGCGGGCGGCGGGGCGCTGGTGGATTTCGGCGTCCACATGCTGGACAGCGTGATCGACTGGTTCGGGCCGGTGAGTGCGTTCGACTATCAGGACGACGACTGGGGCAGCGGCATCGAGGCGAATCTGCTTCTCGACGTGAAGCATGCGGGCCAATTCGGCGACATCCGCGGACACCTGCGGATAAGCCGCACCTTCGGGCTGAAAAACCGGATACTGGTGCGCGGCACCGCTGCCAGCGCAGAGATTTCCGTGCACGATCCGGAGGTGGTGGTGATCCGTCGCGCGATCGGCGGCGCTGCGGTGAGCCAGACGTTGCAGCTGGAAAAATCTCCGAGTGGCAGTTCGTACTGGCGGCAGCTCGACAATTTCGTACAAAGCATCGCGAACCACAGCCAGCCGGAGGTGGATGGCTGGCAGGCGGTCCGGGTGCTGGAACTGATCGAGAGCTGCTACGCCCACAAGCGGCGGATCGCGGAACCATGGGCCGGGTTCGGGGTAACGACCGGGGCAGCGGACAGCGAGGCGCCCGCATGAACTGGCGCAACGAGGCCGTGTTCGTGACCGGCGCTACCGGATTCATCGGCGGGCGCGTCTGCGAACGGATGATGCAGGCCGGAGTGCCGAAAGTTCGTGCCCTGGTCCACGGAATGCATCGCGCGGCGCGAATCGCGCGCATGCCGGTCGAACTCTGCCCGGGGGACCTGCTGGAGCGCGCATCGCTGCGGCAAGCGCTGGGCGGGGCCAAGGTTGTGATCCACTGCGGGCTGGGTCCATCGAGCAGCATCGTGCGGGGGACCGAAAACATGCTGGCGGTGGCCCATGCAGCCGGGGTGAATCGATTCATCCATGTCAGCACGGCAGCCATCTACGGGATCACACCCCCTCCGGGATCGGAGAGCGAGGACGCTCCGCTGCGCCGGACGGGCGATGCCTACTGCGACAACAAAGCGGCGGCGGAAAAAGTTGTGCTCAACTACGGCAAGCGCGGACTGCCGGTGGTGATCCTGCGGCCTTCGATCGTGTGGGGGCCCTACTCGGCGTGGTCCACGCGGCTGATGGACGATCTGCGCGAAGGGCGCGTGGCCTTCATCGAAGGCGGGCACGGTGCCTGTAATACGACCTACGTGGATAATCTGATTGATGCCATGGTACTCGGACTGGAAAACGACCGCGCGCTGAACCAGGCTTTCTTCATCACCGATGGCGAGCGTGTGAGCTGGGGAGATTTCATCCGGGCGCACATGGCGCTGATGGAACCAACACCAGAAGTGGGGGAAATTTCGCGGGCGGAGATCGAGGCAAGCCGGGGCAGGAGTTCCGGACTGCTGCTGGGCTCGATGAAGGCAGCGGCACGAGTGGCGCGCAGCAAGGAATTCCGCCAGATGCTGATGCAGATTCCATTAACGGAAGCGGCGGTGAAGAAGGCATGGAACTGGGTCGGTTCTCTGCCCCCGGAGAAGCGTGAACGGCTGCGGGCGCGCTTGGGTGTGCGACGCGCGGCGGCGAAGTCCGCCAATGCAAAGTTCATTCCGGACGCAGTGACGGAAGCGACGCAGAGCACGACGGTGTTCTTCAGCATCGAGAAAGCGCGAAAGCTGCTGGGCTACGAGCCGCGGGTGCGGTTTGCCGACGGAATGAAACGGGTCGAACAGTGGCTGCGGTATGCGGCGTATCTTTAAGAACTGGGCGCGAGAAACGGCAACGGACCGGAGCCGATGCGGAAGTACGAAAAAGCGCAGATCCTGAAAAACGTCGGCTCCAGCTGGTCGGCGCTGGCCACGAACGTGTTGGTCGGGATTTTTCTGTCGCCCTTCATTCTGCACCGGCTGGGCGATGCCGCCTTCGGCATCTGGATCTTGATTTTTTCGGTCACGGGTTACTACGGACTGTTTGATTTAGGAATCCGCTCTTCGATTATTCGCTACGTCTCCAAATACACTGCGACCGGCGAAAACGACAAGCTGGCGTGCTTCGTCAATACCAGCCTCTTTACCTACACCGTCATCGGCGCTGTGAGCATGGTCCTGACCACGGTGCTCAGTTTCCACGTGGGAGGACTGTTTCGTATTCCGCCCGGGATGCGCGCCCAGGCGCATATTCTTCTGCTAATGGTCGGGGCATCCGTCAGCCTGGGATTTCCGTTGGGCGTTTTCGGCGGCATGCTGGAAGGCTTGCAACGGTTTTACATTCTGAATTGGACGAGCATCGGGTCGACCCTGTTGCGGGCGGCGCTGATTGTGCATTTCTTGAATCGCGGCTATGGACTGATCACAGTCGCACTGATTACGGTGGCGCTGCCCCTCCTGTCTTCAATTCTGCGCGGAATCATCGTCTTCCGGTCGTGCCCCGTGCCCCTCGGCCTGCGTTACATAGACAAAGAATCCTTCCGTAACATGGCTACCTATGGGGGAACGACGTTTCTTGTGGTCGTGGCGGGACGGCTGCGTTTCCGCACCGACGAACTGGTGCTGGGCGGAATGATGTCCACGGTGGCCATTACGTATTTTTCGATCGGCGCGCGGATCGTGGACTACGCCCAGGAATTCGTCTCGAGCGTGGCGCAGATTTTTGTCCCCATGTCGAGTCAGTCGGAGGCGAAGGGCGATCTGGACCGCTTGCGGAAAGTTTATGTCGCGGGAAACCGTGTGTGTGCGCTGCTGATTCTGCCCATCACGGTAATCCTGATTCTGCTGGGGAAACACGTCATCCGGATCTGGGTCGGCGCCCGCTACGTTCCGCACAGTTACCCGGTGTTGGTGGTGCTGATTATTCCCTTCGCGCTGATGCTCATGCAGTCGGCTTCGGGACGCGTGCTGTTCGGCATGGGCAAACATCAATCCATGGCACAAGTGACCCTGCTCGAGGGGATCGCCAACTTGATCCTGAGTATTGCGCTGGTTCCGCCGTTGGGGGTGGTGGGTGACGCGCTGGGCACGGCGGTTCCCCTGTGTTGCACGTTCCTCCTATTCATGCCGCGCCATTTAGGGAAACAGATCGGCGTGCCCGTGAGCAGTTTCGTGCGGCAGGCGTATTCCTTGCCTCTTCTGCTGAGCTTGCCACTGGTTGGAGTGGTCTGGCTGGCGAACAGGTTCTTTACTCCCAAGAACCTGGTCCAGTTGGTAATGGAAATTGGAGTGGCGTTCCTGATTTATGGCATCGGAGTGCTCTGGGCTTACAAGACAGGCCGCGTGTTTAAGGTCACGGAGTTGGGGACCCACGTCCTAGCGCAGGCCCCACAGGTTGCCACAGAACCCGTGATCTCGGTGGAATACCAGGAGGAATCTTAGCCCGCATTTCTCACCAACGGTTGCGAATCCGGTGTGGCGCGCGATCTAGGAGTCTGTCGGGAATAGATTCTCCAGGAGCACCAAACATCACAGTTTTTCCAGAGGGTACTTCGGCTTAAGATGCGGCTATGGGA
>CZKY01000127.1_pt1 | contig 32750 bp, 28 predicted proteins | sample 2454881 | NCBI WGS metagenome assembly CZKY01 (sample SAMEA3539301, study PRJEB10725) | soil metagenome | biome: tundra; feature: field; material: soil | place: USA | collected 2010-05 | depth 0.15 m | reverse complement strand
TGCGCCCTTCAGGCCATCGACCGGGACGCCAATTTCGCCGAAAATGCCAACCAACTGATTCTCTTCGACTTTTAACCGGACAGCAGTGACAATTCATAAAGGGTATCGTTGGTGCGCGCCACGAGCGGACCGCCACGCTGCTAAGATTCTGGCAAAGGGCGTGAAGCGAACGACGGACAGCGAGATTCGCATGCGGCACTGGCTACAAATCATCGGATGGCTGGCTTGCGTTGCGTATTCGACCATCCCCGCCTTCTGGCTGATGATTCATCCGTTTGCGGAGCGGTGGCGTGCGCGGCGTCGCTCTCCGTACATGGTGCTGTTGCCGGTGTGGGTCGCAATGTGGATTGGGGTCGCGCTGGTCACGCGGCCCGGGCGGGGCGTCTTGCTGTATCGCGCAGACTGGACGTGGGGCGCTGCGGCTTTGCTGTTCACCTGCGGGCTGTATGTCTATTCGCGATCCGGGAAGAATTTCAGCGCGAAGCAACTCGGCGGGCTGCCGGAAATTCACGGCGCAAATCGCGAGCAACAGCTGGTCACGGATGGAATCCGCTCGCGAGTGCGGCATCCAGTGTATCTGGCGCACCTGTGCGAGATGCTGGCATGGAGCGTAGGGACCGGCCTCGCGGTGTGCTGGGGGCTGACGGTGTTCGCGGTAGTCACCGGAGCGGTGATGATCTGGATGGAGGATGCGGAACTGGAGAAGAGGTTTGGCGACTCGTACCGCGTGTATCGCAGATCTGTCCCGGCAGTTCTCCCACGAGTGTTCGCGGATCGCCAGCTATAATCCGCAGTAACTGAAAGCTGACGACTGATAGCTGACAGCCGCTCTCATGCGCTTCGAATTCTTCGTAGCAACCCGCTATCTTCGCGCCAAACGCCGCCAGGCGTTCATTGGCGTTATCACGGGGATCTCCATCCTGGGAGTGGCGGCGGGAGTAGCTTCGCTGATCGTCGCATTGGCCATCAATAACGGCTTTCGGCAGGATTTGCAGGCGCGGCTGCTGGGATCGACGGCGCACATCAGTCTGCTGCGAGTGGAAAGCGACGGCATGCGCGATTGGCGTCCGCTGCTCGAGAAGTTGTCGAAGCAACCGCACGTGGTGGCGGCGGCGCCGGCGATTTACGAGCAGGTGCTGATTTCGCGCGGGCCGCGGGCGCGCGGGGCGGTGCTGAAAGGGATGCTGCCGCGGTATGAGCGGAAGGTCAGCGATCTGCTGAAAACGGTGTCGCTGGGATCGGCGGCGGCGCTGGAGCAAGAGCACGCGGCTGCGACGGGTGGGTCTCAACAAAGTGGACCACAACAAGCAAATTCAAATGCAACGGCGGCGGACAAGCCTGCCCTGAGCGCAGTCGAAGGGAGTGTCCGCCCCACACCAGCAGAATCGCCCGACGACTTGCGTGGGGTGCAGCAGCGCGTCGCGGCGATGCCTCCGATCATTCTCGGCAAGGATATGGCCGACGAGATTGGCGCGACCGTCGGGTCGGTGGTGCTGGTGACTTCTCCGCAGGGCGAGCTGACTCCGTTCGGAATGGTGCCGAAGTATATTCGCTTTCATGTCGCGGGAATCTTCAACTCCGGTTTTTTCGACTACGACTCTTCCTGGGCGTTCATCCGGCTTTCAGACGCGCAGCAGTTGTTTGGGTTGGGCGACGTGATCTCGGTCATCCAATTCAAGCTCGACGATATCTACCTGGCAGGCGACGTTGCGCGCGCACTCGAACAGGCCGCCGATCTTATTTCAGGAAGCCACGGCTTCATGGCCACCAGTTGGATGGAACAGAACAAGCCTCTGTTTCGCGCGCTGCGGCTGGAGCGCGTGGTGACGTTCATCACCATCGGGCTGATCGTGTTCGTGGCGGCGCTGAACATTCTGATTTCGCTGATCATGATGGTCATGGAGAAGACGAAAGACATTGCCGTGCTGATGTCGCTAGGAACAAAGAAAAAACAGATCCGGCGCGTCTTCATCGCGCAGGGCGTGCTGATTGGCGTAATCGGGACGGCGATCGGGCTGGTGATCGGCTACGCCATCTCGTGGGCGGGCGGACACTACCACTTCATTTCGCTCTCGCCCGAGGTTTATTCGATCGACTACGTACCGTTCGCGCCGCGGCTGTTGGATGGAGTGATCGTGGCGCTGGTTTCCATCGGGATTTCGTTTGTGGCCACGATCTATCCGTCGTGGTCAGCGGCGCGGATCTTGCCGGCGGAGGCGTTAAGGTATGAGTAGGGCTCTGCATGACCCTCTTCCCGAAGAATGCCCTCTCGTCGCTCCCTCCTGTGACCCCGGTCACATTGCAATTGTTTTTCGGAGGTATACAGTCTTTCGCATAGCTTGTTCTCGCAAGTGGAATCGCGGGAACGGGTTGTTCCTCCTCGTGGTCTGGTGGATCATGGTCTGGTGGATCATGGTCTGGTGGATCATGGTCTGATGGATCATGGTCTAATGGACCAGGGGCCGCTTCCGCTGCATTGCAGTGGGAGGCGACCGGCTACCTTAGGTACTTAGGAGGGGGAGTTTGCATCCAATAGCTCAAGATCCTCTGCTGAGGGTCGAAGGGTTAAGCAAGGTGTTTCGCTCAGGCGAAGCGGAGCTCGTGCTCTTTGAGAATCTGTCTTTCCAGGTCAGTAAAGGAACGATGCTGGCCATCGTCGGGCAATCGGGTGCGGGAAAGAGTACTTTGTTGCACATCCTGGCGGCGCTTGATCGTCCTTCTGCGGGTGCGGTATATTGCGCGAACCTCCGCGTGAATTCGCTCTCTGAGGATGATGCCGCCGAGTTTCGTAACCGCGAAATCGGCTACGTGTGGCAGTTCCACTACCTGCTGCCGGAATTCACCGCGTTGGAGAATGTCGCCATGCCCCTGCTGACGCGCGGGCAAGCGCTATCTACAGCAGAACAGGAAGCTTCGCGGTGGTTGCGCGAGGTGGGACTGGAGCAGCGTGGGCATCACCGTTCGGGCGAACTTTCCGGCGGTGAGCAGCAACGGCTGGCGCTGGCGCGGGCGCTTATTACCCAGCCGCAAGTCTTGCTGGCCGATGAGCCTACCGGCGATCTCGACGGGCGCACCGGGGAGTTGGTTTTTGAACTGGTCGCTCGATTGCATCGGGAGCACGAATTGACGTCCGTAATCGCCACCCACAACCTGGCGTTTGCACGTCGGTGCCATAGGGTTTTACGATTGGATCAGGGCAAAATGGAAGAAGTGGCGCCCGAGTCGCTTCCGGGGTGAGGAAAGGCAGAACAGCAAATCAGGGTTGAAGGACCAAAGTTGAAGAATCGGAGTACCCGAAGGTAAGACTGTACGGGTTACTGCAAGGCGAATATCGCTGGGAGATTTGGCGATATGAATGCATAATTAAGGGTTGGGTCATGGGTTTGGCGGAGGGCGGGGCTTTCCGCAGGAACTCGGGGGGAATTGGTATATGTTCGAACGCTACACGGAGAAAGCCAGGCGCGTAATTTTCTTTGCGCGGTACGAGGCCAGCCAGTTCGGATCTCCTTATATTGAGACCGAACACCTGCTGCTCGGACTGCTGCGCGAAGACAAGGCCCTGACGAATCGCTTCCTGCGCTCTCATGCGTCGGTGGAATCGATCCGGAAACAGATCGAGGGTCACACCACGATCCGGGAAAAGGTTTCCACCTCGGTCGATCTTCCCCTAAGTAACGAATGCAAGCGTGTCTTGGCGTATGCCGCGGAAGAGGCAGAGCGGCTCTCGCATAAACATATTGGAACCGAGCACCTGCTGCTGGGATTGTTGCGCGAAGAAAAGTGTTTTGCGGCTGAGATTTTGCACGAGCGGGGATTGCGGCTTTCGACGATCCGCGAAGAACTGGCGCGCACCAGCCAGGAGAAAGCGGCGCCGCAACGCGGACAGCGCGAGTCTTCTTTATTGAGCGAGTTTTCCCGCGACCTGACGCAGTCCGCCATGGATAGTCAACTCGATCCTCTGGTGGGCCGCGACAGCGAAGTGGAGCGCGTGGTGCAGATTCTGTGCCGCCGCACCAAGAACAATCCGGTGCTGATCGGCGAGCCCGGCGTAGGCAAGACCGCCATCGTAGAAGGCCTGGCGCAGCGCATCGCAGACGGCGAAGTTCCTTCGTTCCTCGCGGACAAACGCATTCTGGCGCTCGATCTTTCTCTGATCGTCGCCGGCACCAAGTATCGCGGACAGTTTGAAGAGCGGCTCAAGACCATCATGAAAGAGCTGATGGAGTCGCAGAATTCGATCATCTTTATTGACGAACTGCACACCCTGGTGGGCGCGGGATCGGCGGAAGGCTCGCTCGATGCCGCCAACATCCTGAAGCCGGCCCTGTCGCGCGGCGAGATTCAGTGTATCGGCGCGACCACGCCCGCGGAATACCGCAAGTCGATCGAAAAAGACCGGTCGCTGGAGCGCCGCTTCCAGGCGGTGAAAGTCCCGCCGCCGAACGAAGCCGACGCGGTCAAGATTCTTTTCGGGATCAAAGAACGCTACGAAAAATTCCACGCCGTCACCTATACCGACGAGGCCATCAATTTTTCGGTGTCGCATTCGAGTCGCTATATTCCCGACCGTTTCCTGCCGGATAAGGCGATTGACCTGATCGACGAGGCGGGGGCGCGCGTAAAACTGCGCCAGACCACGTTGCCGGAAGAATTGACGGAAGTCCAGAAGCGGATCAAGTTCATCGTCCATCGCATGGAGAACGCCATCGCGAACCACGAGTTCGAGAAGGCGCGCTTCTACTCGGATGAAGAGCGCAAAGAGCGCGAGAACCTGCGCGCTCTTCGCGAGAAATACCACCTCGATGAATCCTCCACCGGCGTAGTCGGTCGGGAGGACATCGAGGATGTGGTATCGCGCTGGACCGGCGTTCCCATCACCTCAATTAAAGAAGAAGAAACTCAGAAGCTGCTGCGCATTGAAGAAGAGCTGCACAAGCGGATCATCTCGCAGGACAAAGCCATCAGCGCCCTGGCGCGCGCTATCCGCCGCTCGCGTGCGGGGTTGAAGAGTCCGAACCGCCCGATCGGGTCGTTTCTGTTCCTGGGGCCGACCGGCGTCGGCAAGACCGAAGTGGCTCGCACCCTGGCGCATTTCATGTTTGGCAGCGACAAGGCTCTCGTCCGTTTCGATATGTCGGAGTTCATGGAGAAGCACTCCGTTTCGAAACTGATCGGGTCGCCTCCGGGATACGTGGGCTATGAAGAGGGTGGACAGCTGACAGAACGAGTCAAGCGAGCACCGTATTCTGTCGTTCTGCTCGACGAAATCGAGAAGGCGCACCCGGATGTGTTCAACATTCTGCTGCAGGTTTTTGAAGACGGCCAGTTGACCGACGGTTTGGGCAACACGGTTGATTTCAAGAACACCATCATTATCATGACGTCGAACATCGGCGCACGGCACCTGATGAAGCGCGAGGGCCTGGGCTTCCAGTCGTCGAAAGACGAGATGGTTTCCGAGAAGGTCGAAGACCTGGTGAGGAGCGAGGTCAAGCGCACCTTCAATCCGGAATTCCTGAACCGCGTGGATGAAATCATCCTATTCATGGCGCTCAGCGAGGCGGACCTGATCCAGATTCTCGAACTCATGGTCAGCCAACTGAACCAGAACCTGGCGCAGCGTTCGATCACGGTGACCGTGGCGGACGAGGCGAAGAAGTGGATTCTGAACCAAACCCTGACCGACCGCAGCTACGGAGCGCGTCCGCTGCGGCGCGCCTTGCAGAAGTACATCGAAGATCCGCTATCGGAAGCCCTGATCCAGGGCACGATCACCACCCGCCCGGCGTTCATCGAGGTCTTCCTCGAAGCCAACAAGTTGTATTACCGTCCGGTGGATGCGGAGAAGGCCGAGGGTGTACTGCTGTACGAAAGCTAAACATCAGCTTTCAGCCATCAGCTATCAGCCGTCAGTGAAAACTGGCGGCTTTTGTTTTTGCTCGTGTGGGGACGGGCGCCTCGCCCGTCCAAGCCGAGCAAAGCTCGGCAGGATTTCTCGTCACTTCAGAAGCGTCATCGAGGGACCGTCGTCGCCACAAGAAATGTTGCAGAACTTGAATTCCATCTCGCCCAAGTAAGCAACAGTGTACCCGCCTTGACTTGCTGGTTTGAAGGTCCACTTCTTTAAGGTCTTCTCGACCTCAACGCGAATCATCGGGTGCCCCGAGAGGTTAACACAAGCTACTTCGCCCGAAGAGTTGACGAGAACGTCGACGATCGCTGTACCTTTTATGTCCGCCTGCTTGAGCAACGAGCTGACGTCCGCCCTATAGACCGCCTTTTTTTTCATTTGGTCGGAGGTGAACCATATAGGCTGGCCTTTGTCGTTGTGCAGTAACTCGCCCAAAAAACTGCACGGCAGCGGACGCGCCTTGGATCGAGCAGCGGCCAAAACCGACAGAGACATTACTACAATGACCGCACGACTGAATGAAATCCGATTCATACAAACATTAGACACCACGGCAGTAAAAAATCACGACCGTGGCAGGATCAAATCCCGGTCGCTAATCGCCCATGGCGGCAAGTTCTTTTTGCCTGGGCCGGCCGCCTTTCAAACCATTCACTCGAGCCGCCCTTTTCTTGGCGGCGCTTTTCACGGAACCTCCGCTGCGCCCGATCTCGGCCATCCATCTTTTGGTGCCATAGACGCGCCGAAGCAAGCTGGGAACGTAGTGGTCGAGGTTGAGCGCCGGCCAATGGAGGCCGGTTCCATTGCCGAGAATTTCCACCTGAGCAATCTGCTCTTTCGTGGCTGATTGCAGGCCTTGCAGGTCTTCGCGTGGAATCACATGCCGGTGGCCATCGCTGAACTTGAGGATGAGCAGGTCCAGTCGCGGTCCTGGCCTATATTCCACTTCGGTCACACGCGGCTCGCCTTGCAGGCTCCTGGCGCGTCCGATTGCGCGATCGATCTCGGCGTCGGTAGTCACGATCTTATGTCGCGCGATCTTGTGTCGGACGATCTTATGCCTTGCCATGTATTTCCTCCCACAGCCCTGCGAGTTCCTCAAAGTGCAGAGCCGCAGCGTTCAAAATTTTCTTCACGTCCGACCGCTTGGCATCTGAGGGCCGGATGGCATCGTCCCGTTTCGCTAGTGCGACGGTCCGTCCAACCGAAGATCAACAATCGCCTCTGTCTCACTGGCGAAGCCGTGAACATGACGCGGCCAATGATCGTTCGAATAGGCGACAAATAGAACGCCGCCAAACCTAAGGGAACCCACACAACCATAATAACCCAAGCAACGCTTGGGTTAAAAGGTGGTTTTTGTGAATTTTGGATGCCGCGGAAGGCTACGCTTTGCTCCAGTCCTCGACCTTCAGTCCCTTGACACGCCGAAAAGCCTGATCGTGCGTAACCAGCACCGTCTCCGCTGCGACCGCCTGCGCCGCGATCATCAAGTCCAAGTTGCCCATCGGCTCCCCTTCCTTCTCCAGAACCGCCCGGATGCGAGCATAGTGCCGCGCGGCCTCTGAGTTCCACGGCAGCACCTCCACCCGCAGCAGAAATTCCTCAACCACCGTTTTCAGCGTCGTTGCCTCCGGACGTCTCGCCACACCGAAGCGCAATTCCGCCTCAGTGACGACCGAGATTCCGACCTCGGCCATGGGAACTTTCAGCAGCCGCGCTCGCACGCGGGGATAGTTTCCTTTGATGACGTAGCTGGCCGTGTTGGTGTCGAGAAGATAGCGGACAGCCACTAGAACAACTCGCGCTTTTGCGGAGGCGCGTCCTTGCGATCCGAGAGAAAGTCTTCGGGCACGTCGACGGTCTTCAGGAATGCGAAGAAGTCCTTCCAGGATTCCGGACGCCGTGACAGGATCACGTCGCCAGTCGCAGGGTCTCGCCGGACAAAGACTTCCGAGCCCTCAAATCGATATTCGGAGGGCAAGCGAACGGCTTGGCTGCGGCCGTTAAGGAATAGTTTGGCGGTTCGCGGCATGGTCTATATTATGGTATATATCAGTGCACTTGTCAAGTAAACGTTGTTCCCTTGGTAGTGTGGCAGAATGGTTTCCGCCTCTATGCCTGATCCTCGAACACTGATCGATCTCAGCCACACCGTCGAGCACGGCCTCGTCACTTACAAAGGCCTGCCCGCGCCGATCATCTGCGACTACCTGAGCCGGGAAGCGTCGCGGAAGCACTACGCGCCGGGAACCGAGTTTCAGATCGGCAAGATCGAGATGGTGGCGAATACCGGGACCTATCTGGACTCCCCATTTCACCGCTATGCGGATGGAAAGGACTTGTCGCAACTGGAACTGAAACGACTGGCGAACCTGCACGCGATCAAGGTACCGGCCCAGCACAAGCAGGCGATCGATATCTCGTGTTTTCCGCGCGGAGAGGATCTGGCGGGTAAGGCTGTGCTGGTGGAGACGGGATGGTCCAGGCACTGGAACACAGCTCAGTATTTCGAGGGGCATCCGTTTCTCACGGAGGATGCGGCGCGGTTTCTGGCCGACTGCGGAGCGGCGCTTGTCGGCATCGATTCGCACAACATCGACGATGTCCAGGATTTGCGGCGGCCGGTGCACAGCATTCTTCTGAAAAAAAATATTCCGATTGTGGAGCACTTGACGAACCTGGCAGCCGTGCCGCCAAGGAACTTCAGGTTTTTCGCCGTGCCGATAAAGGTGAAGGGGTTTGGGACGTTTCCGGTGCGCGCATTCGCAATTGTCTAGCTCCATCTTTTTCATCACCAACATCCGGGCCACGCGTCACAGACTTCCAACTCGCCGAGTGAAACACTATTCCTCTGATTGGGGCAGTGCAGAGGTTGTCCGTCAACCAAGACGGCCCTCGAAGCTGCCCCAAAACCATTTTCAGCGCTCTTTGACAAGCTAAGTCGTTGATTTTGGAGGACTTTACCTTTAAGTCCTTTAAACTCAAAGATCTGGCGGGAATTTCCTCCTAACCCTATGATTTCAAAAGACCGGGGGGGAGGGGGAATACCCGTAAAACACTGGTTATTACCTTACGAGTAAATAGGCTACAAATTGCCGAATGGCGGCAAGCAAGCGACGCTGGCCAGGCAGTAAAGTCGTCATTTGCAAAAAAGACACAGTTTGATCCCCAAAGGTCGATTGACCGCATGTGTCAATTTGTGTATAACTTCACAAATCGGGGCTGGCTCAACGCGGTAGCTTGGGAATACGTACTAAAAATTCCGGGGCGTGAGACCGAGGTGAAGTGATGAAGTCCAGCTCGTATGCAGTCCTAGCAGTGTCCCTTCTGAGTCTGACCCTGAGTGCCAGTGCGCGGGAGATGGTCCTGCCCGCCGGTACCCTTCTGCAGTGCACCATGAATGAACCGAACTTTTCTTCTTCAACCGTCGCAGTCGGCGATCCCGTGCTCTGTCATCTGCACTCGGTGACGTCATTCGGCCAGCAGGCGTTTCCGCGCGGAAGCTACCTGGTGGGACATCTGGAATCGGCCCAGGACCCAGGACATTTCTGGGGCAAGGGCAACATGAAGCTGCGGTTCGATCGCATCGGGTTGCCCAACGGCGATATGCCTTTGGACGCCAAGGTGATCGCGACGCGCGGCTACAAGGTCAACAAGGACGGCGACATCCGGGGCAAAGGGCACGCCAAGCGCGACATCGTCGAATGGATGCTGCCGCCGCTCTGGCCGTGGAAGGTGATCATGCTACCCGCGCGCGGTCCGCGTCCCACGCTCAAGGGCGAGAGCATGCTCTCGCTGCGCCTGATGGATGATGTGCTAATACCGCAGGTCTCGGCGACCAACGGACCGGACTGGCATTTCTTTGGCGGTCCGCACCCGCAGAACGAGTCTTATTATCGCGGCTCGGCCTACGGGTCCGGGGACACCAATGCCACGCCCCAGTTGGCAGTGCGCCAAGTGAGACCTGCACCCAGCGAACCGATGGCTGAGGAGATTCCGCAGGTCACCTACGCCAGCTACATTTCGAAAGACGCAGTGGGCGGTGGCGGCGCGGCTCCGGGCGTGCCGGTATTTATCCTGAAGACGGGTATGGTTCTGGCGGTGGGCAATTACACCTATCAGGACGGCCGAATCAGCTATGAACTGGCCGGTGGCGGGAACGGCGTGATCAGCACGGACGAAGTGGATTGGAGCACGACCACTCGCGTGAATAGCCAACGCGGCGTTCGGGTAACGCTGCGCGGTGGACACCCGAGCGCGGGGGTGACGGGATTCTAAAGAGCCGTCAGCGATCAGCATTCAGCCGTCAGCGCAAGCTGGCGGCTGTTTTGTTTGTGTGGGGACGGCTCTCTGACCCGTCCAAGCCGACCAAAGCTCGGCAGCTTTTTCGCCGTCAGCCAATTTCCTGCGATCCGTCAGCAGCGGTGGGAATGTTACTCAGTTACCTTTGGTCGCGTTCCACCGGACTTCTGTACCCTACACGCTTGGGCCGGAATGCGTCAGGATAGTGGCTGCTACCCGGGAATCTCCCTCCTTGCCGGGCCTGACGCCTCATGTTCAACTCCGATCGTGAAGAAAGCGAAGTGGTTGAGACCTGGCAGCGGTTTGTGCAGGGGCTGCTGGGCGTGCTGGCGCTGCTGGGCGCCGGAGTGATGGCGCACTACTACACTCCGCCGGAGACTTCCGGGTTGGAGCAGCAGGTGCACCAACTCTCGCGCGAAGTGGCGGATCTGGAACGGCAGCAATCGTTTTCGGCGGCGGCAGTGGACGATGCGCGGGAGTCGGTGGCTTACATCTACGGGATTTATCACGTGTCCGGCCGTGCGCAACGCTTTCGCGCTCGCGTGGCGGGGACGGGCTTTGTAGTGGCGCCGGGGCTGCTGGCCACCAATCGCCATGTCGCCGAACCCTGGTACGGCGACCGGGAAGTCGCAGTGGCATTGCGGCAGGGCGGGTCGCCAGTGCTGGAAAAGCTGTTGGCATATTTCCCGGGCTCGCCGCTTCCGGTAAAACTGGAGACGGCGGTAGTGGCCAAACATGGAGATCTAGCCGTGCTGCGCCTCGAAGCCACCGCCTTCACGAAGAAGCTGCGCCCTTTGACTCTGTCCCAGATGCTGCCGCATGTGGGCGAGTCGGTGAGCGTACTGGCTTATCCGATGGGAGTGACGGGCATGGTGGCAAAGTCGCCGGCGGTGGTGTATGAGCGGCTCTCGTCGCATTCGGATGATGCCGACACGGCGGCCGAACTGGCGGCGCTATCGCTGATCCGGCCTTCGGCGACGTTCGGGCACATCGGCGACGTAACCGGCGACAAGCTGATCTATGACGCGCCCACAGCGCGCGGAGGCAGCGGCGGACCGGTGCTGAACGTGCGCGGCGAAGTGGTGGGCATTAACTCCGCCTACATTGACGGCTTCTCTGGAGGCACGCTGGGGATCACCGCCGCCGAGTTGCGTCCGCTGATGGAGACCGCAAAGCGCGCGGCTTTGGAGACGACCGCTGCCGTCCGGTGAAGAATCCGTTCTCAGTTCCCGGTTCTCAGTTAGAACGAATTAGCTCTCCATTGAGAACCGGGAACTGGGAACTTCTTGTCGCACAGACAGAGTGCCTTGGATTCAGGTACATTTAGTGTAAGTTTGAAATCGAAACCGTGCGTCCGGGCAACGGTTTTCCTACTGGCTGGTTCAAAGAGATCTGATTATGATTAAAAATTGTCTGTTTGCGGTGGCTTTGCTGAGTCTGGCGCTGGCTGGCGGTTGCGCGCAGGGTGGCAACGGCTCGGGTAGCGGAATTACCGTTACGGTCAACGACAATCACATTCCCGCGATTTACCCGAACCAGTCTGTGACGTTCACGGCCACGGTGACGGGCACGACGAACACGGCCGTTACCTGGAGCTTGAGCGGCACAGGCTCAGAATGCACGGGCACGGGGAATCCGTGCGGGACGATCGACAAGAATAGCGGCGTCTACGTGGCACCGGCAGCCCCCCCGAGCCCGGCGACCGTGACGATCACAGCGACCTCGGTGGCCGACAACACGGCGACGGGCAGCACTTCGCCGCACATAGTCCTGATCACGGTGGTCGTGACGCCAACAGCGGTCACCGTTGGGCAGAATCTGGTGCAGCAGTTCACCGCCGTTGCGATCCCGGACGATGCGCCGCAAACGTTCACTTGGACGTGTACGCCAACCGGCAGCTGCGGAAGCTTCGCGCCAAACCCAAACAATGTGGCGGTCTATACCGCGCCGCCATCGCCCTTCACCGGGAGCGTGGTTGTGGCGGCGAGTTCGACGGTGCCGCAGTCTCCCGCGGGCGTTGGTCAAGCTAAGGTTACAGTTGCAACCTCGCGCCTGCCTTCGGGCACGTACGCATTCCGGTTTTCGGGATATGACAACAGCAATAAGCCCGTCGCCGTGGCGGGAAGCCTCACTGTGGCCGCGAACGGCTCGATCTCCGGAGTCGAGGACGTGCTGACCGCCGGCGCGATGACGCAGTACACCTTTGCGTTGGGCTCGTACACTCCGATTTCCAGCAACAACAACCTGGGTACCCTTACGCTACCCTTAAGCAGCGGCACCACCAACGTATACACTGCGGTTCTCACTTCGTCGGGCATCATGCGGATGATCGAGTCGCCATCAGACGGCACGGGTATAACCGGCTCCGGCGTCATGCAAAAGTCGGCGGCAGGCACAGTCTTCAACGCAGGTGCGCAGACCTTCGTATTCGGATTCACGGGGGTGGACTCAACCGGCAACCGGGTTGGGTATGTTGGTTTACTGCCGCTGACCCCAAGCGGAACAGGCGGGACTATCACAGGCGGCCTGCTCGATGTCAACGACAATGGCAGCAACGCGTGTGGCTCAACCCCTTGCCCTGTTACGGGCACGTACCAAACCGACGGGACCATCCCCGGGTTGTGGCATATGACGCTGAACTCGGTCACGACGCTTGATTTCGACTTCTTTGTTTCTGGCGGGCAAACCAACGCCCAACCCAATCCGCTGACGCTCTACGCCATTTCCACCGACGACCCGACCAGTCATCCCGCGCTTTCTGGATCGATGGTTTACCAGTGGCCTGGCACTGCGCAAGCTCCGATGACCTACAACAACGCCGCCTTCGCCGGCACATCGGTTTCAAATCTGACGGGAGCGAGCGCGAATGTCTCGCTGACCCTCGGCACCACCGACGGCACTTCGGGCGGAACGGGAGGGGCGGGCGGCTTCACGGGCACCTTCGACCAGAACGATAACGGAGTGATCACTTCGGTCGGGCCGACGGCGCCCTTTTCCTACACATACGTGGCGACCAGCGGCACGAACGGACGGTACACCTTCCAGATGCTGGAGAAGCCGAATACGACTCCGGTGCAGCCGCTTCCGTTCGTTCTGTATGCCAGCGGCGCGAATCGCGGTTTTCTGCTCGATCAGTCCACGGCGGTAATGACTGGGAGGATGGACCCGCAGCCGGCCAAAGCGGTCAGTTACTCCAATACGGAGATGCCGGGTACCTATGCGGCGGCGACCACCAGCAACAGCGATTCCAGCGTTGTGCCGGTAGTCGAGAACCTGCTGCTCACGTCGCCCGGAGGGGGGGTGTACGACGTCGCAGGAACACTGAACCCCGGCAGCCAAACGCTGACCGGGACGTACACCATGACCTTGCCAGGCACAGGCACGATCACGTTAACCGCTCCAACCCTACCGGCCGTTCCGACATCTGTGATTTACGCCATCGACTTCGATTCTACGAATTCCGTGATTACGGATTTCATGATGATGGGCACGACCAGCGGAACTCCGAGTTCCATCATTTTCGCGCAGCAGTAGGAGAAGGTGGAGAGTTCGTGTGAGGACGGGCGCCCTCGCAAGCCTGCCCTGAGCGAAGTCGAAGGGTCCAAGCCGAGCGCAGCTCGGCCCCGCCGCAGCCCCTAAAGGGGCTTCTGATTTCGGAGAACCTCCGGCATCGCTAAAGCGATGCCCTGATACGAAGCCCTAGATTCCCAAACAAACGAAGTCCTATTCCCAAACAATCCCAAGTCGACGCCGAGGAAGAATTTCACTTCCCGCGTATCACAGTTTTTGCAGTAGCAAGATTATCGAAGCGGTCGTAGGCGCGAACCACGACGACGTGGTCATTCGCGGTGTTCCCGGCCATCAGAGCCGGCGCAGCTTCGGGTTGCGGCACGGCCGCGCGAAAGTCGTAGTCTTCCGTTTTGGAATCGGACAACTGGCCGACCGGCTCGACGAACTGCCAGTCGCCGCCATCCAGCGAGTACTCCGCCCGCTTGATCGGCGAAAACGAATCGCTGGCGCGGAAGCGCACATGGATCTGAATGCCGATCTGCTTTCCGTCGAGAGTGGCAGTTAGTTTATCGATGACCGGAGCAGTAGTATCGACCTCGAAACGGGAACTGACTCGCTCGGCATAGAGGGCTTCTCCGGGCGAATGCGAGGGCGCATCGGAGGCGATGACCTTCACGGTGTAGCCGCCGTCCGGTAAAAGACTGGCGTCGAAGGAATAGGAGTGATCGTAGAGGTTGTTCTTCAGCAGCAGCCAGCGCGATTCGCCGTCGCCGCGGTAGTAGACGGTGTAGACGAGCTGGTCGTCGTTGTCGTCATGCGCCGACCAGTGGACGCCGACCGAGTCGCGGTCGCGCACGGCGGGGGGCGGAGGATCGAAGCGCGGCTGCCCCTGTCCTTGCCCGGGCGGCTCGCTGCCCGTGACGTGGGGAATCGGCTGGTAGTGGTATCCGGGCTGCACGACGATCTCGTCAATTTCAGGGGCAACGTTCTTGGGCAGGTAGTTCAGTAAAACGTCGTCAACGCGAGGCGCGGGATTGCCGGCATGAAGCACGGACTTCCACTGCATGAAACGCGCCGGCGGAATCTTCAGTTCGGAGCCGGCGGCGAGCACGAGATTAATGCGCGTCCAGTGACTCCAGTTGCGGTCGGGATTGTCGACATTGCCGCTGCGCGCATAAAGCTCGACATTGCCGGCGGCGCGGACGCCGATGCGTCCCCAGAGGGAAAAGACGCGCGCGTCGAAGACATCGCTTTCGTACGTGCCTTCCGACTCGGGGCCAGGGCCGAGGACGAAAATTTTCCCCAGGTTGCTGCCGGAGGCGTAGAGTCCTCCGCCGGGCGCGGCGGCAAAGGCGGTGATTTGTGTGGCGCTGGCTTTGATCAGATCGGTGAAATCGTCCACGCCGTTGATGGCGAAGATGTGACCGCGATTGCCGGTGCCGGCGAGGAGGCGTCCGTGCTGATCGAAGCCGAGAGCGTAGACGAGATCTTCGCGGGAACTCCACAGGCGTGACGGGGCGCCATCGGGCGCGATGCGATAAATCTCGGAGCCGCCGGTAGCGCCGGCGCCGGGCGCGGGAAAGGGCGGCGTCATCATGGGCGCGGTGGGAGCAGCGGTGATGGTGATATTGCCGCCGGGTGCGGGCGGGTTCTGCGCTGGAGTCGCGAGGGTGATGCCCATTCCCGGCATCGCGGCGCCGGGGCGCTTCTCTCCCGCAGCGGCGGCGTAAATATTGCCGGCGCCGTCGATGGCGAGCGCGGTAATTTCTTTCTTCGGCGCGCTGTAGAGGACGAACGCTTCGCCATTGGGCGCGATGCGATAGACAAGTCCGCTGCCATCGGAGCCGGCGATGAGGTTTCCCTTGGGATCGAGCGCGAGAACGCGAATGTGGACCTCGTCGCTCTTGAAGAAAAGCGAGTGCTGGCCGTTGGCGCTGACTTTGTAGATTTCGCCGTGATCGCCGGTGGCGACATACAGGCCGCCGGCATTGTCGAGAACAATGTCCCAGATGTACTTGGAGCCAGGATCGAAATAAGTGGTCGCGTTCCAGGATGTCTTCGCATCGGCCTTGGCGCCTTTCGCGGCTTCGAGCCGATACACCTTGCCGTCGGGGGCGGTGGCAGCGTAGATGATGCCGCTCTTGTCATTGTTATCAACGACCAGAGCCTGCACCTGCAATTCCTGCGGCTCAAAGATGGTCGTGCTTTCGCCATTCGGCGTGATGCGATAGACGCGAGCCGGAGATCCCGCGGCGGCGTAGATGTTGCCCGCGGAATCGGATGCGATCGACCAGATGTAGGTCGAGGGCGTGGTCGCGAGCGCTTTAAAGGCCGGGGCGAGTTCGAGGCCGCCCTCACTGCGCAAGGCGATGCCTTTGGCAGTACCCTTGGTCAGTTCTTCGAACTTGGATTGTTCCCAGGTGCGGGTCCCCTCGGCGAGGGCGAATGCGGAAAGCGCGAAGGTGGAAAAAATAACTGCTGACAGTAGAGCGAGCGTCTTACGAGCCAAAGTCATACCTCGGTTTAAGTTACTTGGGTTCGCAACATAAGTTTGGGTTGTCATCCTGAGCGAAGCGAAGGACCTAATGTATTTCGCCCGCGCCAGCAGAATGCATAGGTCCTTCGCTTCGCTCAGGATGACAACATGGATTTTGTGCTACCAACTTGCCGGATTCAACTCCAGCTACTTGATGCTAATCGTCAGCATCTGCGCGCCGGAGACGACATAGTCGAGCGAATCAGTGGAAGCTTCGCTGACCGACGATTCCCCGAGCACGACCATGTCCTGCGTGCCGCGCATGTTGTCCATGACGTTCATGATGGAAAGCGGCAGTGTCGGCATCACTTTGTCGGCAACCATGGCTTCGGGATCGGACCCGAGAAGCGAAACATACACCCGATCGTTGGCGCGCTCTTTGTTCAGCAATGCGATCGTCGGCGCCAGACCGAGGCCACGGTTCATCATCGGCGTACCGCGGTGCATGCGGTCGAGCGTGTCGCCGTCGCTGACCAGGATGCGCAGCGTTCCCTTCGAAGTGGAGGTCGGAATCCGTATGGGAACCTGACGCACGAGCCGCTCGCCGCGATACGGACGAATCACCGTCTCAACCATGATCTGGTCGCCGGGACGAGCCTCCGTCATGTCAGTGCGCGAAGCTTCCAAGCGAGCGGAGCGGCGTTCGCGGACAAGATCAAAATCGAGCTTCACGCCCTGAACGTCGGGAACGTCGAAGGGATTGCTATAGATGCGTCCAAAGCGATCGCCGATGGTGGCAGCGGCCAAAGCCGCAGCGGGCTGCCCGTTGTCTTGCGGGGCAAACATGTTCCGCAGCGTGACGTCGGGATACCCCTTCACGCTGAGCACGCCATTCATGCGGTAAGTAATGTCCTCGCCGTATTCGTTGGTGCCGTGCAGCGCGTTGAAGACGGTGGCCATCATGGCCAGCGGGCTCAGCCGCGCGTTGTTGAGAACTTCGTAATGGAATTCCTTTGTCGCCGGCCCACTGTGCAGGGCCACCGTCACCGGAATCATCTTCGACTCCCGCCCCGGCACGCCCATAATGCCGTTCTGGCGGTCCTGCACAAACGCGCCGACCGTCTCGGTCGTGTTGACAATCTTGAAAGCATTCAGCGGCGAAGGCAGCGTGGCCAGCACGGTCGCCTTCGTCATCGGCAGGTCCACTTCACCAAACTGCAAGAGCGGATGTCCGCAGGCGAGCAAGCGCTGCGGATCGACGTAAGTCACGGTGCAGGTGGCGGCAATATCCATATCGCCACGAACCAGCACGGCGCTGACGGCGGATCCGGCCTCGATCGGTTCCGGCTGTTTGCGGTCGCTCCGAGAGCCAATGCCCATCACCGGAACGATGCCCGCCGCAGCAAATTGCGACGCGTAGCGCTGCAAAGTCTCGTCGGAAAAACCATTAAACACGAGAGGAGTTTCGATGGGTTTCAGGTAGTTGCTGTAGTTCTGGGCCGGGAGCGCCGGGTTTTCGCCGGGGCTCGCGGTTTGCGTGGTTCCGCTCTGTTCCGCAAGACTGGCACGCATCGGCGCCGGGGCCGGGGCCGGACGACGATCCAGCGCATTGATCTCCAGCATCTCTTCGATCGGCGTCACACCCGCGATCGGTTCCTTCGAGAACTCGCCGATGCGGAAGGCAAGCGCGCCCGCCAGCTTGCCGTCGAAATAGACCGGGCTCCCGCTCATACCAGCAACCACGCCGGTATATTCGGGCTTGGTACCATGCAGACGGACCAGGATAATGTCGCCCCTGGGACCGTTCACGTTGTGCATCACGCCCAGAACTTCCACGTCCATCGATTCCGGTTTCACACCCTGGAACACGGTGAGCGCGGTGCCTCTCATGCCTTCGTGGATCTGGTCGAGCGGCATGATGGCAGGAGGAATGACGGCAGGCGCTGGCCTGTCCTGTGCATTAACCCAGACGGAGGACGATAGACACAAAAGGGCGGCGAGTGAGTGTGCGGCTTTTCTCATGAATAGCCCCGGAGGTCACAAAATGACCTTAGCTACTTGCTTAGACTCCGCGTGCTATCAGAAGGTTTTGCCAGGAGAGGCGGCGTTTTTAAGGCCCGCAAAATATCCCACCCGCAGAGTTCTTGCATCTATACTAGCACAGGAGTTTTCGAGGACTTCCTATGTTTTCTGGCATATTTGGCGGTCTAGACCGCGCCCCGTCGCCTTCCCGTAAGCCTGTGATCCTACTGGCGTTTGTTCTTTTTTGGATGGTTGCTGCGACTTTCCCGGCGCAGGCTCAAGACGCATCGCAGCAACCCCCGGCGAATCCGAACAAGCAGGAGACTCCCCCCGCAGCCGGTGGGCCGCAAAACGACGTCGGACCGTATGTGGTCCCCAAGAAAAAGGAAGAACCGCCGCCTCCGGCCCCCGAAAAGCCAAAAAAAATCGAGAACATGCCCGACTACTCGATCAGCGTACAGGTGCCGCTTGTGAACCTGGATGTGCTGGTGACCACCAAGGACGGCCAGACCATCCCCGGGCTGAAGCAAGAGAATTTCAAGATCCTGGAAGATGGCGCGCCCCAAAAGATTTCGACCTTCAATCAGACCGAGGCTCCGATCACGGCGGTGCTGCTGGTCGAGTATGCCGCGACCAACCTGCGTTACATGTATGACGCGCTGAATGCTTCCTACGCTTTTGCCAGCGGGTTAAAGAAGGACGATTGGGTGGCCGTGGTTTCCTACGACATGAAGCCGCAGATCCTGGTGGACTTCACCCAGGACAAGCGTGCCGTCATGGGCGCGCTGAATATGCTGCGCATCCCGGGATTTTCCGAACGCTGTCTTTTTGACGCGCTTTTCGACACGCTCGACCGGGCCGATCGCATCGAGGGCAAGAAGTACATCATTCTGGTTTCTTCGGGACACGACACTTTCAGCAAGCTGAATCTGGATCAGATCATAAAGAAGGTCAAGTCCACCAAAGACGTGACCATCTATGCGATCAGTATCGGATGGAATCGGCGGGAAATGCTGGATGCGCGCGGACTGGCGAGCGGGGCTATGACCGTAGGTTGGCTGCAAGACGAGAATCAGCTCAAAACCTTCGCCCAACTGACCGGCGGCCGGGAGTACACCCCGCGTTTCGAAGGTGAACTGCCGGAGATTTTTCACGACGTCGCGGCCGATATCCGCAACCAGTACAACATCAGTTATCACCCGACCAACAGCAAGCTCGACGGCACCTATCGCAAGTTAAAAGTCGAACTCCAGGCGCCGGACGGTGGTCCGCTGAAGATTCGCGATCAGAAGGGCAAGGACGTGAAGGTCATCGTTTACACCCGCGAAGGGTACACGGCGAAGCACACGGTGGAGTAGGCGGAGGATTGGTCCGCTGCATCGTCGGCGCTCGTGCTTCGCAAGTTCGCGGCATAAATCCACAGTGTCATCCTGAGCGAAGCCAAGGACCTGTGTACTTGATTTCGCGGCGCACGTTTGCGCTGCTCGTTTGCGCCGCACTACACGCACTCGCCCACCTGATTTACAATCCCCAGTTCCCCTTCAGGAGACAGCGCCGTGATCCCACGCTATACCCGGCCCGAGATGGCTCGCATCTGGAGCGACGAGAACCGCTTCCGCACCTGGCTCGCGGTCGAAGTCGCCGCGACTGAAACGCTGGCCGCCGCCGGCATCGTGCCGAAAGATGCCGCCAAGGCGATCCACGCGCGCGCCGACTTCAACGTTGACCGCATCTTCCAGATTGAAGCCGAGGTCAAACACGACGTCATCGCCTTCACCACGGCGGTGGCCGAGATTGTTGGCCCGCACGCCCGCTGGTTCCACTATGGCCTGACCTCGAACGATGTGGTCGATACGGCGCAGGCGCTGCTCATCCAGCAGGCCTCGTCGCTGATCGCCGGCGACCTGGAGCGTCTCGCCGAGGTGCTCGAACGCCGCGCTTGGGAGTTCAAAGACACGCCGATGATCGGGCGGACCCACGGCGTCCACGCCGAACCCATCACCTTTGGATTCAAGATCGCCAACTGGTATTCGGAAACGCAGCGCAACATCGAGCGCTTCAGGACCGCCGCCGAAGATCTGCGAGTGGGCAAGTTCTCGGGCGCGGTGGGAACGTTTGCCCACCTCACGCCCGAACTCGAAGAGAAAATGTGTGCCCGCCTGGGATTGAAGGCCGCCGCGGTGTCGTCGCAGGTGATTCAGCGCGACCGCCACGCCCACTACCTGGCAACGCTGGCCACCATCGCGTCGACGCTCGACAAGATCGCAACCGAAATGCGCCACCTGCAGCGCACCGAAGTCCGCGAGGCCGAGGAGTACTTCAGCGAAAAGCAGAAGGGCTCGTCGGCCATGCCGCACAAGCGCAATCCCGTTACCTGCGAACAGATCAGCGGATTGGCGCGCGTGGTGCGATCGAACGCGCAGGCCGGATTCGAGAACGTCGCGCTGTGGCACGAGCGCGACATTTCGCACTCCTCGGCCGAGCGCATCATCATCCCGGACTCGACCACGCTCGCCGACTACCTGCTGAACAAGACTGCGAACCTGATCGAGACCATGTTCGTCTATCCCGAGCGCATGATGGCGAACCTCGAGAGCACGCGCGGCCTCGTCTTCAGCGGACAGTTGTTGCTGGACCTGGTCGAGAGCGGCGTTTCCCGCGAGGACGCCTATCGCCTGGTGCAGAGTCACGCCATGCGCGCGTGGAAGGAGAATCTCGACTTCCACGAGTTGGTCCTGAACGATCCCGAGATTCGCGGACGCGTGCCGCGCGAAAAGGTCGAGCACGCCTTCGACCTGACGCGCCAGCTCAAGAACATCGACAAGATCTTTGCAAGGGTGTTTCCGAACAAGACTACCGTCAAGAAAGATGCTGCATCGCCAAAGAAGAAAGTTGCAAAGCGGAGGAGATAGCGCCGTCCACTTTTGATCAACTTCAAAACGGCCTTGTCTTTCAAAGCCAACAAATGCGTTTACTCGGCGCTCTCGGCGTCTCGGCGGTGAAAAGCTTTTCCGCCACGCACCAGTTCCAGCAACTCAATTAACTGCTTCAATTTTTCTTGTCCAACGGGGCGCAGCATTTCACGGCCGTGCTTTTCGATCGGCCCATCCATTTCGCGCAGAAGCTTCAGCCCGGCAGCGGTGATCTTTCCGTAGATGACGCGGCGATCGTGCCTGGCTCGCGTGCGCTCGACGAAGCCGCGATCTTCCAGGCGATTGAGCAGACGCGTAATGTCGGGATCGCGCGTGATCATACGCTCGCCGATCTCGCGGCACGGTAAGCCCTCCGGCCCAGCGCCGCGCAGGATGCGTAGCGCGTTGTACTGCGTGCCGGTGAGTCCGAACTCTTTGAGCCGGGCCTCGACCTGCGCCTGGAGCGCATCCGCCGTACGTAACAAGGAAAGATAGGCTTCCTGTTCTCGACTGGTGAATGGGACTCTTTGCTTGAGTTCCGCTTGCAAACCACGGGGCATGGGCCGAGATTAGTCGTTATGACAAGCATTTGTCAAACGGCCGCTGAGCTTGCCATGGTTGGGAGTTTTGAGTTGGATCGAAAGTGAAAGGATTCGGACTCCGAAGTGGACGGAGTCGGAAAAAAAGGAACCAGAACAAAATGACGACCGTGTTCTCTGCTTCGCTCTGTTCCGATTACCCTTGCCGGCCTTCCAGTCGCTCGATGCGCTGTTCGTGTGCGGAGGCGATCCTCGCAAGGTCGCCAATGAGTTCAGCGTGTCCCCGGAGGATTCGGTCGTGTTCTTTCACTGACTGGGCCAGGCTCTGCACGTCCGCCGTCAGCAGTTGCAGACTTTCAGCCAAAGCCCCGTGTTTTTCGGTCAGTCGATCCAATCGTTCGTCGGTGGTCATTCTTGTATTTTACCTCTTTGCCTTTCGAGAAAAATCGGCTTTCCGAAGCACCTCATCGGGTGATCGCGTTGTTTCCCCTTGTAATAGTTTGTAAAAGCCGCCACCAGGCACATCCCTCCATGCCCGCCGCGCATCTATTTAACTAACCGGTTAATACTGTGGGGAACCGGAATTCCACTAAGGGTGGCAACCATGAAGAAACAAGGATTTGCGGTGACTGTGGCGTTGCTCGTCCTGCTCAGTATGTCTGCAATGGCCGCCACCGGCCGATATGATCAGCAGATTCAGCAGACGGTCAGCCAGAAGATTCACGACGCGAAGCAACTGAAGAGCGTGAACTCGAGCGTCGAAGATGGCATCGTGACCCTGACCGGCACGGTCGGCCTTTATCAGGACAAGCTCGACGCCGCGAAGAAAGTTAAGAAGCTCGCAAACGTCACCGGTGTTCGCAACGACATCGCGGTCGCGGGAGAAACCGTGCCCGATGGCCAGCTCCAGCAGAAACTGGCAAAGAAGCTAGCCTATGACCGCGTCGGATACTACGACAACGCTTTCAACTATCTTGCGCTCGGCGTGAAAGACGGCGTCGTCACTCTCAACGGCGACACCGTAAACGATGTAGCGAAGGACTCGGCACTCGCCATCGTGGCGCGTACGCCCGGCGTTAAGGACGTCGTGAGTCAGGTGAACGTGCTGCCGGTTTCGATTTTTGACGATTCACTGCGGGCACGCACAGCTCGCGCGATTTATCGCGACTCGGTGCTTGGCCGCTACGCGACTGACCCGGTGGATCCGATCCGCATCGTGGTGGACAACGGACACGTGACGCTTTACGGAACCGTCCAGAGCGCGATGGACAAGACCATCGCCGGGATGCGAGCGAATGCCGTACCTGGCGCCTTCAGCGTCGAGAACAAGCTGGTGGTGAACTAACTGGTGAACGACGAAGCAGTTGCTTTTTCCCTCCTGGGGCGCGGCGCAAGCTGCGCCCTTTTTTCGCTAGTCGCCACAGCGGTCGTCCGTACGCGAGCATTTTACGGATCGCTATTTCAGGCTGACGGATTGCTTCAGCGGCAGACTCTGTGAGGAACCGCCTACCAGGAACGTGTAGTCCCCCGGAACCAACTGCCAGGCGTTCTGATCGACGTTGAAGATCGACAGATACTGCGGATCGATCTCTACAACCACTTCCTTGCTCTCCGCCGGATTCAGTTTGACCTTGCTCCAACCCACCAGCCGCTTCGGCGGTTCAGCAGCCGCGGCGGGCAGAGCCGCGTACACTTCCGCAATCTCGACCCCAGCCCGGTTGCCGGTGTTGGTCACGGTGAAGTTCAGGCGCACTTTCCCACCCGGCATCCCGGGCGTAACTCGGAGATTGGAATAGCTGTAAGTCGAGTAAGAAAGGCCGTAGCCAAAAGGAAACAGGACTTCTTTCTTCTCCGCGTCATACCACTTGTATCCAACTTTCAATCCTTCGTCATAAGTAATCTGAAACGCGGGCAAGCCGGCAGCAATCTTCTTCCAGGCGTCGGGCTCCGAACCTGTAGTGGACTCGCGAGGGGGTTGCACGACGCTGCGATGCGGCAGGTCGGCCTCACTTCTGGGAAATGTGATCGGCAGCTTCGCGCTCGGGTTCACATCGCCGAAGATCACGTTGGCAAGCGCTTCGGCGCCCTGTGTGCCGGCGTACCAGGCTTCCATGATGCCGCTGACTTTGCCCGCCCATGGCATGATCACCGGGCTGCCGGTTTCGAGCACGACAATCGTGTGCGGATTCGCCGAGGCAACCGCGTCAATCAATTCATCCTGATGTTCCGGAAGCGAGAGGCTGTCGAGGTCCATGCCCTCACTCTCCCACTGATAGGCGAACACGATGGCAACATCAGCCGTCTTCGCCAAGGCAACTGCTGAGGAATAATCTGTGCCCGGATCGAACTGGACGTTAGCGCCCGGAGCCTTGGCGCGAATGGCCTTAAGCGGCGAACTGGGAAACCAGACCGGCTCCTGCCATCTCGTTTCGCCCTTACCGGGCGGCATGATCGCATTTCCACCCGGGGGATCAACCTGTGCCGACCCTCCTCCTGAGATCATTCCCACGTCGGAATGCGCGCCGATCACAGCAATGCTGTGGACCTTGGACGCATCCAGAGGGAGTTGCGCCAGGCCGTTCCTGAGCATTTCGTTCCTGAGCAGAACGATGCTGTGTTCAGCAATGTTCCGGGCCACCTCGAAGCCGCCCACCACATCGACGACACTCTTCTGCGGCGGATCGTCGATCACACCGCAAGCAAACATGGATCGCAGAATTCTGTGAACATGATCCTCCACTTCCGCCATCGACACCCGGGCCGACTGCACCGCTTCCTTCATCGCGTCGCTAAAGAAAATCTCGCCCGGCTCCTCGTGATCCAAGCCCGCCGCAGAGGCTTTGACGGTGCTATGCGTTGCTTCCCAGTCCGACACAACAAACCCTTTGAAGTTCCAGTCTTTCTTCAGGACGACGGTCAGCAAATACCTGTTTTCGCACGCGTAGTCTCCATTCACCCGGTTGTAGGAGCACATTACGGCGCCCGGATTCGACTCGCGCACGCCAATTTCGAACGCCAGCAGGTCGCTTTCCCTCATCGACCGCTTATCGATGTTGACGTTAACAGCGTTCCGCCCACTTTCTTGATCGTTCAGCGCGTAATGCTTGATGTCACCAATCACGTGCTGAGCCTGCAGCCCCCGAATCACCGATCCGACCATCTTCCCGGCGAGGATCGGATCTTCGCCCATGTACTCAAACGTCCGGCCATTGCGCGGCTCGCGGGCCAGGTTCACGCCTCCGCCGAGCGACATGTTGTAGCCTTGCGCACGCAACTCGCGACCGATCAGAGCTCCGTACTCGAAGGCTGCGTCCAGGTCCCAACTCGCCGCTGCGGCCAGATCGGCCGGGAGCGCCGTGGAGTAGCGCCCATTCTCCCCGCTGCTCCTTACCCCGTAGGCTGCATCCGACATCTGGATCGCGGGGATCCCCAGACGCGGAATGCCCACCACATAGCCCGCCCCGCCGTTCGAATGTACCGCCAGCGAACTGACCGGGCCAAGGCCTGCCGAGCCGGTCCCATGCAGCAGCGAGATCTTCTCGTCAATCGTCATCTCCTTTACCACCATGGCGGCGCGCTCATCCGGCGAAAGGCTTGCATTCATCCATGGAGCTTTCTCGGGCGAGCCCTGCTGCGCAGAGGCCGGCGCCAAGGCAAGGCGGAGCACCACAACGCTGACTGCCAGCAGTCCCCTACGGTGGGAGTGGCGGGGCGAATCCATTTAGTTCTCCTTATAGTAGCGTCGCTATTCGAAGTGAATCACTACGAAGTGAATCATCACGACTAAGACGGGGCATGCTGCGATCGAGCAAGGCGCTCTAGAAAACCGCCAATCGAATTTAGCAGGCTGCGAAAAAACTTGGGTTTCGTATCAGGGCATCGCTTTAGCGATGCCGTATTTCCTCGAAATCAGATGCCCCTTTAGGGGCTGGGCATCGACAACCGACTCTCCGCAACCTGCTAGTTCGCCTTGCGGGAGTGCACCAGCTTCAGGCTGTCGCCCTGCAGAATGCGCTGGATCTGATGTTTGGCGTGGACGGTCCAGGGGCCGGTGGTGTCGAGCTTCACGTAGGCGCGCCAGTGTTGCAGCGCCTTGCGCGGCTCGCGCATCTTCTCGTAGGCCAGCGCGATGTTGTAGTGCGCGTCCGCGTAGGTGGGCGCGAGCTGAATCGCGGTCTTATAGGTGCTGATGGCTTCCTCGACGCGTCCGGTTTCGTCGAGCACATTGCCCAGGTCGAAATAGGCGAGAGCGTATCGCGGATCGATCTCAATCGCCGAACGGTAGTGCCTTTCGGCGAGCGCGTATTCCTGACGGTTGTAGTAAAGCGTGCCCAGATTGATGTGCGCGGCGGCGTGCATGGGATCCATGTCGAGAACCTTCAAATAAACAGTAATCGCCTCGCTCTGCGTCGAGGGATCTTCTTCCAGCACGATCCCACGCGCAAACAAGTCGGCAACGTCGGTAACCACCAGTTCCGGTCCATTCCGCGGCGGGCTGGTCACGACTCTTCTTTCTTCGGACGAGAAATCGAACATAAACTGTCCGGCGATGGGCTCAAGTAACCGCCCCTGGTGCCGGAAAGCGACGCGGTGTCCGCTCTGATAGGTCCCAGCTTCGAGCAGTGGATTCTCCATGCCGGCGACCTGTTTCTGCATGGCTTCGAGCGATTGCCGGATGACGGCCGGACGAACCCGCTGGGCGCAGAGGTCGCGCACTTTCTTGATTTGCACCAGATCGAAAAAGCAATAGTCTTTGCTCGCCGTCACCAGTCCCGCCTTCTCCCAGGTCTGAAGCTGGCGAGGAACGAGCCGGAGAATGCGCAGCAAGTCGGCGCGGCTGTAGCGATACACGGCTGTCAAGTCTCGTCCATGATTATCCGGAACTTGTGTGCGGGAATGCAAGTAGCAACACGGTGGAAGGCTGTGGAGAATGAGGGTGAAATGGCACAAAAGTGGTGGAGTTTCGTGCAGCCCCCTCTTGAAGTAAGGCCGAAACTTACGTCGCGCTTGGGAATCACATCAAACGGCAGCTCGCATGTAGAGACGGGGCTTGCCCCGTCTCCCGCCGCAAGTCAGCGAACTGGAGGCGCGAGCGGAGATGCGGCAAGCCCCCCAGCGTTGCCCCGGCCGGGCGAGGACGCCCGGCTCTCCACAACCAAAATTCGTAACTTTTCTTGCGGCGGCGACTCTATTTAGTAAGGCTCGAATCGACTGCCGAGCCTATCGAAGGAGTTCGCTATGTCCAGCTTCGCCTCGCGCGTATCGGCTGTGCTCTTGATGGTAGCCCTCGCGGGCGTAGTCGCCTGCAATGCCGGCGACCGGCCAAGCGCCACAGTCCCGAACCCCGCTGTAGACGCCACGCTCGCGACGGCCCAGGCTGAGCAAACCGCCGTTGCCGCCGGTGGCTGCTTCTGCGGCATTCAGGCCGTCTTCCAGCACGTGAAGGGCGTGATCGGCGCCACGTCAGGCTACTCCGGCGGCGCAGCCGCCACTGCGGAATACGAATTGGTAAGCAACGGTGACACCGGCCCACGCGGAATCGGTGAAGATCACTTACGATCCTTCGCAGATCACCTACGGGCAGCTTCTTCGAGTGTTCTTCTCCGTCGCGCACGATCCCACGCAGTTGAACCGTCAGGGGCCAGACACCGGCAGCCAGTATCGTTCTCCGAGGCCGGCGGCAAATTTGACCCTTGGGTGCAACCCCTTGCATAGCAGTAGAATCTGATCAGCTAGGAGCGGGCCCTCTTTACATAGGCTCCTCACTCGAAACTGCGCTCCCACGTTCGAAGGGAGGTACAGATTATGAGCAGATTCGGTCTTCTTAGATCCCTCATCGCATTTGCTGCTTTCATCGGTCTTGCTCTCACGCCAAATCCAGCATTCGCTCAGCACGGCGGCGGCGGTCACGGCGGTGGTGGTTCCAATGGCGGCGGGGGCTTCCATGGTGGCGGCGGCTTCTCTGGCGGCGCGCGGTCTTTTGGCGGAGGAAGTTACTCCCAAGGCGGCGGCTTCCGCGGTGGATCAGCAGCGGGGCATTACGGGACGGGCGGCCGTTCGTACGGCGGGTCTGAAGCTGGCCGCAATTTCGGCTCGTCCGGAAATCATTCGTCGAACGTTCGTCCCGCAATCAATGATGGCCAGTGGCATTCGTTTGGCAACTCCGGTAGTCCCGCGCGTGTCAGTGAAGGACGCAATTCCGGAGGCTTGGCGAACTCAAGCTTCTCCGCTCGTAACGCCGGAAGTTCCGAGGGCGGTTGGCACTCTTTTGGCCCGTCAAGAGGCGCGTCCGGTTTCGTCGGCGGAGCCTCCAGAGCGGCGCCGGGCTTCGGTTGGCATGGTGCTGGTTGGAGAGGCGGTTGGCCTGGCTACGGCTGGGGCCGTGGCTTCGGTTGGGGTTGGGGAGGCTGGGGCTTCGGCTTCGGATGGCCGTACTGGGGACCTGGCTGGGCGCTCGGCTGGGATCCTTGGTGGTACGACCCTTATTGGTATGCCCCGTGGTCGGCATACACCTACCCGGATTACAACTACGACTGGTCCGACAATCCGCCTCCGTACAATCCGGATTCGTCGTATAACTACGACTCGCCGGGAAGCTACCTGAGCACGCCAAGCTCGAACTACGATGACTACCACGCTCGCTGAGTGATCCGCCCGATGACGTAGCCGAGGACAGTCCGATACGGGATTTACCCCACATTTCCTTTTTGAACTCTGAGTTAGTGGTTGTATGATCGCGCCAACGCCAGTATTCATGCGGCTTTGAGAGCAAAACAAACTCTACGGAGGCTCGACCCAGTGGGTGAGAAACAAAATCAGCCCTTTCAGCTCTCGTTTAACCCGTCTTTGAAAGTTGATTTCCAAGGTTCTCGCGTCACCTCCGACAGTGGTCTGCTCCTAGTGCGCGAGTTGGATGAACGTCTGGGATTGAGTGCCCTCATTGCCGAGAACATCATGGACGCCGGGCGCGGCAAGAATACTCAGTTGCCTCTCCCCGATCTGCTGCGACAGTCCATCTACAGTCGCTTGGCGGGATACGAAGATGTGAACGATGCGGAGCGACTGTCGCAAGATCCGACCTTCCGCTTGATCGGTTCAGAGAAGATCTGGGATCGCGGAGCAGCGTTGCCTTCGCGGCTGCATTGGTTCGAGACCGAGGTGCTGAGCCAAAACGAGAACCTAGAAGGTCTGAGCCGAATCAATCGGGAACTGCTAGCGAAGGCGGATGCCATGGATGCACCCCAGCGGGTGGTGCTGGATATGGACAGCACAGAAATCCCGGTCTAAGAAGAACAGGAGCAGAGTGCCTACAACGGACACTTTGAATCGACCTGCTATCACCCGCTGCTACTGTTCAACGGGGAGGGAGACTGTCTGGGTGCGAAGTTGCGACCTGGCAACGTGCATAGCGCCGAGGACTGGGAGGAAGTGCTTCTGCCGGAAATCGAGCGCCAGCAGGAACTAGGCAAGGAAGTGGTGTTTCGAGCCGATGCCGCGTTTTGCCAAACCGGAGATCTACGAAGCGTTGGAGGAGCGGGGAGTGAAATATGCGATTCGGCTTCCGGCGAACGACAACCTGCTGCGGGACATCGAGGAACTGCTGACGCGCCCGGTGGGGCGGCCCAGCCACAAACCCATCGTGTGGTACAAGGGCTTTCTCTATCAGGCTGCCAGTTGGAAGACAGCACGAAGAGTCGTAGCTAAGGTGGAGTTTCATGCTGGGGAGTTGTTTCCTCGGTTGGGTTTCATTGTGACCAACTTGGAGATGCCCAGTCGAGCCGTGGTGCGGTTCTACAACAAGCGGGGGACGGCGGAGCAGTGGATCAAGGAGGGCAAGCAGGCGGTCAAGATGACCCGCCTGTCCTGTCATCGGTTCCGCTCAAACCAAGTGCGGCTGGCGCTGAGCCTGTTGGCCTACAACCTGGGGAATTTGTAGCGGCGGCTGGGTTTGCCGAGAGGGATTGAGAACTGGTCGCTGACCAGCTTGCAGCAACGGCTGGTGAAGACCGGAGGACGGCTGGTAAAACATGCGCGTTACTACTGGCTGTTGCTGGCGGAAGGACACCTGAACCGGCGGCGGTTCGGGGCGATGCTGGGTCGGATCGCGCTGTTGCCGATACCGGCGGGATAGATAGATGATGGTTCAGGTTGGCGGCGGAATAGTCTACAGCGGGTTGGAGTCAGGAAGATGTGTCGCAAAAGTGGGCCGCAAATGGCGCAATTTCGGCGGTGCTGGTGCGGAATCTCGCACCGCAGGGGGAGCGATCCGGTGTGAAAAGCCTTGCACATTGACGCGAGCAGGGATTGGGGGGATAATAGCGGCCGCTCTTGGGGTCAAAAAGGAAATTCCGGATTAGAAGAATCGTGGGGCGATTTTAATGAGATTGATTCGGTTGTTCACAGCTCTTGTGGGACTTGGTGTTGTCGTCGTGGCTCAGCCCTGTGTCGCCTGCTCCAATGCAACGTTGAACGGCAACTATGGATTTGTATTGAGCGGGGTCAACAACACTTCCGTGCTTACGGCCACTGTCGGTCAGATCACGGCGAACGGGAGTGGGGGGCTGACCGGCAGTGAAACCGTCAGCAACAACGGCGTGATCACTTCGAACGTGTCGATCACTGGGAGCTACGCGCTTAACAAGAACTGCACGGGCACGGCCACCATAACCCCGGCAGGGGGTTCGGCGTCGAACTACTTCCTAGTAGTGATCGGGACGCAAATCCAAATGGCCGAAACCGACGCGGGGTTCACCGAGTCTGGCTACGCACTGGCACAGGGAAAGGCCACCTGCTCGGACGCCGGGATCAAGGGAACGGTGGGCTTCCACGGCATAGGTTGGAAGGTCTCTAGTTCACTTACGCCGACCGCTTTTGCCGGACAGGTCAAAGCCGATGGCTTAGGAAACCTGAGCGGGACTCAGGAAGGGAGTCTCGGCGGCGTGGTTTACTCCACGTCTTTGTCCGGCACGTACTCGGTAGACGCAAACTGCACCGGGACGATTACATTGACAGGCTCTGGCATTACAACTCACAGCAATTTTGTATTAGTGAACGCCGGGATGTCTACGTTAGCAATTCAGACGGATGCAGGGACCATCACGACCAGCTTCGGCCGAAAATAGGGTCCATGGGGGATTGAAGAACTCTTTCGCACCAGTTCTTGCGTGATTTAGCAGGAGCACCCTAAGGTAAACGCTGAAACGGTTTTAACTCCGGAACCTAAAAAGCTGTGATCTACCTTCGTCCAAAATGAAGCAGTGTGCTTGCGTACTTTGCCAGCCTGCGTCCAGGCCAGCGGCGTCACCTGCGCAGTTGGTTTGAGGGCGTTCGCTATCCTGGATGAATGCTATGAGAATAGCCGATTCTGGTTTACACGTCCATTACATCGAGTGACTGTCACTCAACGGCAAAATTGCAGTGCCACAGGCTATTTCACCAATTGAAGAATTGCTGGTGAGATGGGGATTTTCGCCAAATGACTCGGGTCATGAAAGCGGCACGCGGTGTTCCGAGTATCATTTGTAGGAAAGGCCGCCGTGGATACACTGTGGATACACTGAAGTGGTCACAGAGAGTGAAGTGGATGTCGCTGGGAGGGATAGTCTTCTGGTTGCTCCCCACGCTCAGCCACGTGTTCCGAGGCTACGAGTTTAGTGCTAGGGACGCGGAAATCATAACCGTGATGATGCCTCTGACTTTGTTGGCTACATTGTTCGCCGCAAAGCGCATAGATAGGGGCTCTTTGCCAAAACGGATTGGGTTGCCGATCCTCGCTGGAGTCTGGCTTCTCGGCGGTTTTTCAATCTTTGGTCAAGCGAAAGGAGGGGCTATGTCTTTCCAGATTTCGAACACCGTCTTTTCCAACGGCGAAACGATTCCGAAGAAGTTCACATGCGACGGACCTGACGTTTCCCCGCAGCTGAGCTGGAAGGAGGCACCCGCGGCGACACAGAGCTTTGCGCTCATCATGGACGATCCGGATGCGCCAGCAGGTACCTGGGTGCACTGGGTGTTATACAACCTCCCTGCCAACACGAGAGAACTGCCAGAGGGAATGGAAAAACAGGAACAGCTTGCCATCGGAGCGCTGCAAGGACGCAACGACTTTCGCAAGATCGGCTACGGAGGTCCATGTCCTCCGCCGGGCAAGCCACACCGCTATTATTTCAAGCTGTATGCGCTCGACACCAAGCTTAACCTGAAGGCCGGAGCCACCAAACCGGACCTCGAACGTGTCATGAAGGGCCATATCCTGGGCGAAACGGAACTCATGGGTCGCTATGGCCGTTGAGCTGCGAGGTCGTTTCAACCTCTTTCCAATTGCTAGGCTACGGTGTATCGGCAGGCAGCAGTGTACACGCGCTGTCCGCTCCGAGTGACGAAGGTACCGTGTCACAAAGTACGTCCTACCGGCAGTATTAATGTTGTGGCCGGGAGCGAACCTCGGTACAGTGAATCAATGTTCACGCCTCATCCCAACCTCAGCAACGAAGTGAATCGGAATATCGTCCAGTCCGAAATCGAGGGAGGCGTATTCCTTGAAGGTCTGCCGCCTGACACCGTGCTGCAGATTCGGACTCAGCACCACTTCTACACGGCACTACTTCTGGGCGAGGGTTCGGCGCTGATCTCAGGACATCCGCAATACTGTCCGCAACCAGTTCAGGTGACCATCGCAGGCTCGACCTGGGGCGGTTCCATGCTCAAGGTGCGCTTCATCGGTCGGGGTATGCGCTTGGAGTTTCATCACCCCGCATACAGCACACCGATTATCACGTCTCCGATTCAGGAAATCCGCGAGCCCATTGAGTCAGTCAGGGATCAACGCACTGGGGTAGGTCAAGGCCGTTGACTTGCCATCCCATCCAATGTCGTCAGCTACTTTCGATAAATGGCTCGGAGGTAACATCTGTTCCTCCTAATTGGTAATCCTCGACGGAGTTACCACGCTCCCCCGACGACGTGGATCTTTCTGCCGTCCCAGGGAAAAAGTTTTCCATGCTAGGAAAGTGCTTTCTTCACCAGTAGTTTTCGCAAAATGCCATTAGTCGCCCACACCGAAAACATGTACATAT
>CZKY01000064.1_pt1 | contig 33244 bp, 24 predicted proteins | sample 2454881 | NCBI WGS metagenome assembly CZKY01 (sample SAMEA3539301, study PRJEB10725) | soil metagenome | biome: tundra; feature: field; material: soil | place: USA | collected 2010-05 | depth 0.15 m | reverse complement strand
CCCCCCCCCGAATTTGCACCGCGAAGACCCCCTACCGCGCCAGTTCCTGCCCCAGCACCGTAGCATTGCTGGCAAAGCAAAGGCCGGTTTCCAGATCCACCAGGCCGGAGCGGACAAGTTTCGCGATCTCGCCATCGAAGTGCTGCATGCCTTCGTTTTCGCTGGCCTTGATCGCGTCCAGCAGCGTGCGGCCCGGCCGCTCGCCTTGTTCGACGCAATCGCGAGTGCGCGAGTTGGATTTCAGAATTTCGACTACGGGGATGCGGTCACCGCCATCGTTGCGCGGTATCAGCCTCTGGACAATGATGTAGCGGAAAGTCTTGGCGAGACGTTCTCGCACCGATTGCTGTCCGGCTGTAGGGAACGTACCGACGATGCGCTCCACCGTCTTCGAGGCATCGACGGTGTGCATGCTGGAAAGAACCAGGTGGCCGTTTTCGGCGGCTTCGAGAAGAATTTCGAGTGTCTCCCGGTCGCGGATTTCGCTGACCATAATCACGCGCGGCGCTTGGCGCAACGCCGCCCGCAGCGCCATCGTGAAACTCGGCGCATCGCTGTGCAACTCGCGCTGGTGCACCGTCGATTTCTTGTGCTTGTGCAGAAACTCAATCGGATCTTCGACCGTCAGAACGTGATAGCAATATTGGCTGTTGATGCGGTCAATCAAAGCGGCCAGCGTCGAAGACTTGCCCGATCCGGTTCCGCCCGTCACCAGGATGATCCCGTTGCGAACCTTCGCAGCCTCTTCCAATTGCGCCGGCAGATGCAGCGAACTGAAAGTCGGAATGACGGTGGGAATGACGCGCATCACAATCGCGCAACTTCCGCGCTGGATAAACACGTTGACGCGAAAACGCGCCATTCCCGGCAATCCGTAGGAAACGTCGCAGGAACCTTGCTCGCGAAGCGTGTTGATAGCCTGCTTGTTGTTGCCGATCAGATCGGCCGCGATGCGGCGCGTGTCATCCGCCGAAAGTGTGCTGCCCCCGGAGATTTCGATCGCCGTGAGCTGTCCGTGAATCTCGACCTGAGGCGGACGCCCCGGCGAAAAAATCAGATCGCTAACCTTCTCGGACGCGCGCAACATGCCGGCGAGCAGAACCGACGTCGGGATCGAGCCCGTCCCGTTGATGCCCTCGAAGGCAATCGCAATCGGGGAATTCCCCGGAGCAGCCATTCCATACGCTCCCAGTTATCAGCATTGACACCACAGGGGAGAAACGTCGTCGTGAAGCGGGAGAAACCTATGTAACGAATGTAGCGCGGATGTGCGCAAGAGCGAAGGACAAGTAGGTCATAGACCTCGGTAACTGAAGACGAAATGAAGACGGTACCCAGTACTCAGTACCCGCTTCCCAGTGCCGAGACTTTACTTGTCCGGCATCGCCGAGAGCCGGGGACTGGGTACTGAGTACTGGATACTGAGTACTGAATTGCCGCTACTTTTTCACCGGTTTCTTCTTGGTTCCGAAGCCGGTTTCGATGGTCGCGCCGATGCTCGCCAGCATGTCTTTGGCTGGCTGAGCGAGCTTACCGTCAGGTGCGAGCTCAAGGTATTTCTGGAAGGCCTCGGCTGTACCTTCGGGCGCGACCATCTTGTCGCCCTTGAGCGTCGCTTTGCCGATCAAGTTCACGCCCTTCCAGTAGTAAGCCTCGGCTTTGGTCGGATCGGCGGCAATCACTTTGTCGAATGCCACAATTGCATCATCCACCTTGCCGGCATTGGTCAGAACAGCACCCTCATTGAACAGGTACGTGACGGCATGCGCCGGATCCAGTTGGGCCGCCTTGTTATAGTTGGTCATGGCATCATCGACCTTGTTGGACTTCGCATAGGCTTCGGCCAGGTTGTTGTAGTAGGCGGCCATTTTCACATTGTGGTCGGGATCTTTCTGGGCCACCTCAGAGGCGCTGCGCAGGTCAATTGCCTTCTGGTAGTTGGTTGCGGCCATCTCGTAGCGCTTCTGTTTTTCGGCGGGATCGGTCTGCTTGGGCGCCGACATGCGGTAGGCGTCGCCCAGTTTGAACCAGATCAGATCGCGGGTGCTGTCGATCTGGTTGGCTTCAGTCAGGGTGGCGATTGCGGTCTCGAAGTCGCCGGCATCGGAGGCCGCACTGGCGGCTTTGAGTTTGTCGTTGAGCGTGCCGACGGTCTTCTTTTCGTTCTCGATTTTGGCGACCTGCTCCGCCCTCGCCTTGGCTTGCTCAGCGGTCATCCCCTGGCCCTGGCCCGCCAGCTCTTTCTTCAGGTCGAAATCCAGCGTCGTTTCGTCCAGACTCACCGTGACGCCGCTGAAGTGAAAGAGTTCCTTGCCGTCCTTGTTGAGCGTGACGTTGTACTTGCCAGGGACGACGCCCAGCGAGAAGTACTCGCCCTTGTTGTTGGTCTTAAGTTTGTAGGTGTGGCCGGAGTCGGTCCCAGTCCACAGCACTTCTGCCTGGGCGATCGGTTTGCCTTCGAAGTCTTTGCAAATTCCCTTCACGGTGCCCGTGGTTTGCGCGAACGCGAGCGGAGCGGACAGCCCCACAGCGACCACGAGCAGCAGGGAAAGGATGAAATATTTCCTCATGATTTAGCCTCCCGGCATTGCATCTGAATTTACTGAACTCTATTCACTGAATTTGATTATTGCCCGTTAGCTCAATCGGGCGGCGGCCTCCGCGTACGGAATGAGATCTTCCGCGCCCGCTTCGCGAAACGCGCGCCGGCGGAGCACACAGCTGTCGCAGACACCGCAGGCGCGATCTTCGCGCTGATAGCATGACCACGTTAAATCGAAGGGGGCACTCAGTTCAAGGCCAAGCCTGACAATCTCGGCCTTATGCATCGCAATCAGCGGTGTAACGACCCGGATTGTTCCTTCTTTGGTGCCCGCTTTCACGACTTCATTGAACGCTCGATAATACTCCGGCCGGCAATCGGGATAGCCGGAACTGTCCGGCTCAACCGCCCCGATGTAAACCTTTTCGGCTCCCAGGACCTCCGCCCAACTGACGGCAACGGCGAGAAAATGCGCGTTGCGGAAAGGGACATATGTGACGGGTACGCCGACCGGCACGCTGGCGCCGATGGCGTGCGCTTCGGGAACGGCAATGCTGGAATCGGTGAGAGCGGATCCGCCGATGGCACGCAGAGCTTCATTGCGCACGAGCAGCCGGTCACGAATTTCGAGCCGGTCGCAGATGCTTTCGAAGGAGCGCCGTTCGCGCTGTTCGGTGCGCTGCCCGTAGCTGACGTGGACGGCAGCGGCCTGGTGGTCGCGTGCTGCGAGCGCCGCACACACGCAGGAATCCATGCCGCCGCTGAGCAGGACCACGGCGCGGCTCCGGATGCTGGTTGCGTTCGATCCCATGACCTGCTCGCGAAGCATTGCCCTCGCTTCCTTCTGATTTTATGACAGTTGACGACGTTTCACCCGGACCTACCTCAAACGACAGCACACGAGGACAATCGCGAAAGCGCATTTTTACTCTCACTCCTGCTTAAACCGGTCGCTCTTTCCCACTTGTTACTGTTTTGATTCTTGACCACGCTGGGACAGCCGCCCTCCGGTTGGTGTGGAGACGGGCGTCCTCGCCTGCCCGGACGAGGGTGTCCGGGCCTACGTGATTCTGAAACAGAGCCGGCTATTCGTAGCGCAGGCTCTCTACGGGATCGAGTTGGGAGGCGCGGATGGCGGGAAGGGTGCCGAACAGGATGCCGACCAGCGAGGAGACAACGATGGCGATGATGGCGGAGAGTCCGGAAATGGGGATGCGATAGGCGGTGAGGAAGCGGACGGAGAAGGGGATGGCGAGTCCGATGATGATGCCGAGGACGCCGCCGATGAGAGAGATGAGGATGGCCTCGGAGAGGAACTGGAAGCGGATCTCGCGGTTGGTGGCGCCGATCGCTTTGCGGATGCCGATCTCGCGAATGCGGGCGCTGACGGTGGCGAGCATGATGTTCATGATGCCGATGCCACTGACCAAAAGAACGACGAGCGCGACCGCCAGCAAAACCATGGTCAGGCCGGTGGCGATGCGGTCCATCATGGCGAGCACTGCGGTGAGATTCTGCACGCTGTAAACGGATTCGGCGCGGTGGCGGGACTGAATTACGCGCTTGATCTGTGGAGTGGCTGCGACCACCATGGAGGAATCTGCCATGGAGAAGTAGGCAAGACTGACGGAGGGTGTCTCCATGAAATAGCGGGTGACGGAGTATGGGATCAACATCGTGTTGTCCTCGATTTCCGTCTGGCCGAAAGTTTCGACGCGCTCCTTGAAGGTTCCAATCACGGTGAATGGCAGTCCGGTCAGTTTGATGACATGGCCAACCGCTCCTGCCGCAGAACCGTAGATTTGGATCGCCATCCTTTCCGTGATCAGGGCAACTTTGTTGTGAGCCAGGGAATCATCGTTGTCGAAGAAGCGGCCGGAGGGGATGACCAAGTTGCGCACGCGCAGATACTCAGGAGCGACCCCGAGAATGGTGACATCTTTTTCCTTGCCGTTGCCGGCGGGGATTCGGTCCGACAGTCGGACGATCGGCGAGGATGCGACGATGCCGGGCACCTCCTGTTGTACGGCCGCAAGGTCTTCAATGGTCAGCGGGTCCGGGGTGGAACCGCTGATGTGCTGCGCGCCGCCCTGATACTCGGCCCAGATCTCGTTCGTGCCGATGGCCTGAATCTGGTTGAGCGCGTACTGGCGTCCGGTCATGCCGATGGTGACCACCAGGATGAGCGAAGCAGTGCCAATGACCATCCCGAGCGCGGTCAGGGCGAAACGGACCTTGTTGCTGATGAAGGTGTCATAAGCGAAGCTGAAAATCTCGCCCACTGCCAGGTTGGGCCGTTTTCTCTTGAGAGGGATCGTAATTCATCTCCGCTGTTAAATGCAGACTGTTCCCGCGACTGGCGGGGTCTGGAACAATGACAGCACGGCCGGTTCGATGCGCTGGTTCGAATTTTCGTTCATTACATCCGCGAGGGCACGCGCTACGGCCCCTTAACCCATGCTTTCTGATTATGTTATTCTCGCACGGTACTCGCCGCTCCAGTTGCGAATAAGCGAAATTCATTGGAGGTGTGTTGTCGTCGGCCTCGAACCGTGTTCCCGACCCCTGCCGCTCCGTCTGCTGCGTATGGTGCTGGTCGCCCTAGTGCTGCGGTTGGTTGTCATGGGCTTTCTGTATCCGGAGCACCTGAATCCGGATCGTGACCACTGGTATTTCGGCGGAGAAACGGGAAATATCGCACGCTCGCTGGTTCAGGGAAAAGGGTTCAGCAGTCCGATGTTCGCCGACACCGGACCCACCGCCTGGCAGACGCCGATCTATCCTTGTCTGCTGGCGCTTGTGTTTCGCGTTTTCGGCGTTTTCACCAAGGGAGCAGCGATCTGCATACTGTCGCTGAACAGCCTGTTCTCGGCGCTCACCTGTCTGCCGGTGTTTTTCATGACTCGCCGGAGTTTCGGGGAGAAGGCCGCCTGGCGCGCTGCCTGGGCATGGGTCTTCTTCCCGTATGCAATCTATTTCGCGGCGTCCCACGTCTGGCCGACTACGTTGACCACATTGCTGCTGTCGATCGCGTTTCTCGCTGGTTTGCAACTGGAAGACTCAACGCAACTTGGAACCTGGATCAAGTTCGGCCTGTTGAGCGGACTAGCAGCCATGAGCGACCCAGTCGTGATGACCGTCTTGCCGCCAGTCGGACTGTGGATGTGCTACCGCACATGGCAGCGCAGGAACGACTGGCTCCGGCCCGCTCTGGGGGCCGCGCTGGCTTTTGTGGTTGTGGTCTTACCCTGGTTCATACGAAACTACCGCGCTTTTCATAAAGTCGTCCCGTTTCGCGGCAACTTCGGGGTTGAACTCTACATCGGCAACAACGGCGACACTTCGCATTTTACCGCGCGGTACTTACACCCCGAGCACAACGAAGAAGAATGGCAGCAATATGTCCAGATGGGTGAATCGCGCTACATGGAACACAAGCAGCAGCAAGCGATAGCGTTCATCTCGAACCACAAAGGACTGTTCCTGTGGACTTCGTTGCGCCGGGCCATTTACATGTGGACCAATTATTGGAGTTTGAATCCGGATTACCTGAAGGAAGAGCCGTTCGACATTCCGGCGATCTTTCTTAACATCACGCTGACCGCATTAGCGCTCTGGGGCTTGTGGACTGGATGGCGAACGTTCGGCGCTGCTGTAGTTCCGTACGCCATCGCGCTGTTTTGCTTTCCGGTTGTTTATTACGTGACGCATGAGGAGGATTTCTATCGGCGGCCGGCGGATCCCTTCTTTGTTGTTCTCGCCGTCTACGCCGTGACCGCGTGGCTGCAGCGCCGCAATCGGAAGACGGAGATGGCTTCAGACTAATCCGCTTCGGGGATGCGGCACACTCGCACGGCGTGATTCTGGAAGGGACAATCGATGCCCTGCACGCCTGGAGAAACCAGCACAACCCAATTCACTCCAAAGCGCGCCTTGAGACGCTGAAAATCTTCGACGCGGAAGTTCTTCCACCCGTCTTGAGCATCCACTTCTTCCTTCCATCGCGCCGAAAGGCTCGGCACTTGCGTCGCCACCGACGGGTCCTTTACGTAATCCGCCAACACGCTGCGCTCGGCTAAGGCACGAAAGCTGTGGAAGTCCTCGCCCGGCAGTTCCATGTAGAAGGGATCCAAAGCAAACAGGCTGTCGGAGGGAGTGTTCTCGCGGACCCACTGGAACGCCTCAACCCAGGCATTTCCAGGCTTGGCCCCCGGCCACTCGATATGTGGCGTGGCGGGAAACGTCAGGCGCTGGGACCAGAACATGCCCACGCCGAGCGGAACAAACAAGAGCAGCCAGCGATAAGGGTGCCGGCGCAAGATTTTTTGCCCGACCAGCCCCCCGGCCAGCAGGAACAAGATGATGTAGAGAAGGTGGAGATAACGCATTGGTTGAAATGGCTTCAGTCTGTCGAGTCTGGACGGAAGCATAATGGAAACCGCAACGGCGAGTTGGAAAACGCCAAAAAACGCAAGCCTTGAGGTCACATGCGCTCGGACCGCCGCACCGTCTTTCCTGGCGAGACGGTGAAACCACCACAACAGGCACAAGGGAGCGATCACACCCAGCCATTCAGACCAGTGCCAACGAGAGAGGAAGTAATAGTCACGGGTGTTGGCGGCTTGCTGCCAGGCCGGGGAGGTGGACTGGAAAACCCATGCTAATGGAAGCAACGCCGCCGCCGTGTGCGCAGACGGGTGAGCGGTCGGCCGCCAATCCCTCCAATAAAGAAAAATGCAAAAAGAGATACCGAAGCTGGCCATCAGCGGATGAATCACAAAGGCCAGAGCCAATAGGAATCCCGCCAGAATCCGCCGGCAATCCAAGATGGCCATGATCGCAGCCAGGATGGCGGCCGTGGCTAGGGCCCGGGGATGGAGATATTGGTCATCGAGGTAAAGTGCGGTACCTGCTACAGGAAGTGTAAGTAGGGCACTAATGACAGTGACCGCTGCCCACTGGGAATGGGACTCTGCGAAGACTCGACGGCTGATTCGCAAGCATCCCCACAGAATCAAAACCACAGAAACGAACTGCCACAACAGAATCACCCATCCGGCAGGTAGATGCGTGAGACGAATCGAACCGGCAATCAGTTTGTCGAAGATCGTGGCCTGCAGTTGCACACGGAAAAAGTCGGTATCGTGGGGATAGAGTGCGGGATTCAGGTCTTTCTTGATCGCCGCCAAATAAACACCATCGTCCTCCACTCCCGGGTGGTAGCCCTGCACCATGAAGGCGAACAGAGTCAACCCCACAAGAATCGTCAGGGTTTTGGCTGCGGATTGGTCTTTCATGCCTGGACCCTTATAGAATCATCTGGATGTCGAATAGAGCACAGCAAATTATGGAGCAGCGATCCCCGTCTGCTAGTGACATTGAAGGCGTTCCTCGCCCTGCGGCGAGGGGACCGGCAAAGCTCGCCTTGGTTGTGCCTACGCTTCACGAGGTGGCGAACATTGAGAGGGTCCTGCAGCGCATTCGAAGCAGTCTTGATCCGCTCGGAATCCCCTACGAACTCATTGTAGTCGACGACGACAGCCGGGACGGGATCGCCGATGTTGTGCAGAAAATCAGCGACTCCGACCCTCGGGTGCGGCTGCTGGTGCGCAGAAATGCGCGCGGGTTGGGAGGGGCAGTTGTCCACGGCTGGGAGCGTAGCGAAGCGAAGATCCTAGGTGTCATTGACGCTGACCTGCAACATCCTCCTGAGCTTCTGCCGCAGTTGTGGAAAGCGATGGAGTCGGGAGTGGATGTTGCTCTGGCCAGCCGCTACGCGGAGCACGGCAGCCTGCGAAACTGGCATCCGGCGCGGTATGGGTTGTCACGGCTGGCGATTTGGCTGACCTTCCCGCTCCAGAAACCGGCGATCCACGTCCAGGACCCGATGTCTGGATTCTTTCTTGTGCGGCGGGCCTGCATTCGAAATGTCCACATGGAAACACAGGGATTCAAGATCCTGCTGGAAATCCTGGTCAGGGGGAACATCCAGTCTGTCACTGAGGTGCCCTTCTCCTTTGGCCCGCGCGAGGCGGGCAGCAGCAAGGCCGGAATCAAGGAAGGTCTGGACTATCTTTCCCTGCTGGGGCGCCTCTACCGGGCCATAGGGCTGAGGCGGCGCTCTACCCGTAAGACGCGATCCAACACGCCGGAATCGCGCTAACGGCAAGATTTCGCGTTTTGTCACAGGTTTAGCGGGCGGTTGGAGATTATTTGTAAAGCGGCATGCCTCCGCGCAACGCGGTGCCGCCGATGATGCGGGAACCGAGAACCACGTCATAGACACCGTGAGCGATCATGCTCGCTATGGCGGTTACGAGCAGCGGCGAGGGCTGATAGTCGGGATGGACCATGAGGACAACATCAGCACCAGCGGCCCGATTGCGCCGAGCCATTCGTACCTCTCCCAGCGCGTGAGAAAAAGATAAGACCGCGTGCCTACCGCCTCGTGATATGCGTCAGAGGTTACGGGCAAGGCAAAGGCGGCGAAGGCAGAAACTGCCGTCCCCCGGCGCCAGCGATGGGTGGCATTCTGGGCGAGAAGCAGGGCAAGATAGCACACGCCGAAGGCCGCCATCAGCGGATGAAATACGAAAGAAACACCGAGCCATAACACGGTTCGCGCGGGCTTTCTTTCAAGCCAACTGGCCAGCGCCCAGAGGATCGCGAACGTCGCCACGGTCCGCGGGGTCAAGTACTCGTCGACGATGTAGAGGGCGGTTCCCGCTACGGGCAGGGTAAGAAGGCAGGCCAGCAGGATGACGCCACACCAGGATGCAGATTCCTGCGGAAAGCACTGGCGGCTGATCCGCCACGCACCCAGAAGTAACAGGTAGATGGACCCCGTGTGCAAAAGCAGAAGCACCCAGTCCAGGGAAAGGTGCGAAAAACGGACCAACCCTGCGGTGACGACAGGAAACAAGGAAAACCGTGTCTGCCCCGTAAACAAATGAGCATCGTGCGGGTAGAGAGAGGGATCGAGAGCCTTCTTGATCGCAGGAACGTATATTTCAGCGTCTTCCACGTAGGGGTGGTAACTATGAAGGAATACGGCGGCAAGGGTGAGAAGCAGGAGGAAGAAATAGTTTCGCAGAGGAGTCACAGCTTGTTTGGGAAAAGTTGCTTCGCCCATCACTTTTCCTCGTGATACTCCATTTCGGTATTCACGTGCCAGATCGAGGATTTGTCTTTTACTCCTGCCACGATGTTATCCACCGCCACCATGGCCGTGAGCATCGAATGGTCCTGGTTGTTGTACTTGTGCATTCCGTTTCGGCCAACCAGGAAGAGATTCTCGAAGCCATCAATGTATTTCCGCACTTCCTCAAAGCGATCATAGGTGCCGAAATAAGCGGGATAGGTTTTGGGCATGCGGATGACCGTGGAATCGAGCACATCGTTGCGATCGATGATTCCGATGTGGTCCAACTCCTCTTTGGCGAGCGCGGCCATTTCCTCGTCGCCTTTCTTCCAGAGGTCGTCGGTTTCGTAGCAAAAATACTCGACTCCCAGCCAAACGCACTCCGGGTCGGCCACCATGTAGTTGCTCCAGTTGTTGAAGATTTGCAGGCGGCCAGCCTGGACATCGGGCTCCTGGATGTAGATCCAGTTGTCATCGATGAGCTGGCGGGACCCGTTGTTCTGGCTGATTCTCAGCTTCTTGAGCAACAGGCCGACGGTGATGAAATCGCGATACTGCAAGCCGTCGCTGACTTCGCGCACATTGGCCGGGACAGTCGCGTCCAGAGCCCGGATAAGTTCCTGGATCGGCATGGTCGAGAAGAAGTAGTCCCCTTCGAACCTCTGCGTTCGGCCCTGGTCATCCGTTCCTGAGACTGCCCGGATGCGCTCGTTTTCGCAGTGCATCGCGCTAACGTTGAAGCCGGTCAAAATCTCCCCACCCATCTGGGTAACCTTCCGGGCGACAGTTTCCCACATCTGCCCGGGCCCGAACTTCGGATACAGGAATTGCTCAATCAGTGAAGTCTCGGTTTCCTTCTGAGCGATGCCGGAATGTTTCTTCGCCGGCGGTTTCAGGAAATGGAGAATCGCCTTGGTGATCGAGAGGCCTTTGATCCGCTGTTCTCCCCATTCGGCGCTGATCTTGCTGCAGGGCACGCCCCACACTTTCTCGGTGTAGTCCTTGAAGAACGTCAGATACAGTTCGCGCCCAAAGCGGTTGATAAAAAACTGTTCGAGGTTGACGACTTCCTTCTCTGGAAACAGCATGCTGCGCAAGTAGCTGAAGCCGATACGAAGGGTACGCACCAAGCCGAGCTGAGCCAGGGTGTTCCGGGTCAACTGAATGGGGTATTCGAAGAGCTGGCGGAGGTAGTAGATGCGAGATTTACGCTTGCGCAGAAGCATAACCTCATCGGTGTTCTGAGGATCGGGACCCGCGCCGGCCACTGCGATTTCGCGGCTCTGCTGCTGGTAAGTAATGTTCTCGGAACCGCCAGCTTTTTTTTCGACCGGCAGGTGCTGCAACCACCAGTTCATGACACGGTCGCTTTTGGAGAAAAAGCGATGGCCGCCGAGGTCGATGCGATTCCCCTTGTAGTTGACGGTTCGCGAAATGCCTCCCATGTAAGAGCTTTTTTCCAGGATTACAGGGATGACGTCGGAACGGCAGAGCAATTCGTAGGCGGCGGTCAGGCCGGCGGGGCCCGCCCCGATGATGATGGCTTTTTTCTTCACGCAAGAAAGATTACAGTCATTGTCGATTGAACATGGCGAGTCAACGCTCAGATTGCTGGGATAACCCACTATAGTAAGTCGGCACGCTGACTTCCAACTTCTTTCCCGAGTCACTGAAGATCCGGGAGTTTGAGAGATGGGCCCGCTGCAGTGCGAACTGAATCGTCGTCCCAAGCACACCCAAGCCGTATTGGACGCTGCGGCGGAAATTGATGGAAGAGGCTTCCTCAAAATATTTAGTGGGGCAGGAAACCTCGCCGATGCGGAAGCGGAAATAGACGCATTGGGCGAGCATCTGGTTGTCGAAAACGAAATCGTCGCTATTCTCCAGCAGCGGCAGGCGGGTGAGCACCTCGCGGCTGAAGGCGCGGTAACCGGTGTGATACTCGGACAGCTTGACGCGCAGGAACAGATTCTCAAACGCGGTGAGCAGGCGGTTGGCGATGTATTTGTAAAGCGGCATGCCTCCGCGCAAGGCGGTGCCGCCGATGATGCGGGAACCGAGAACCACGTCATAGACACCGTGAGCGATCATGCTCGCCATGGCGGTTACGAGCAGCGGCGTGTACTGATAGTCGGGATGGACCATGATGACGACGTCGGCGCCAGCGGCCAGAGCTTCGCGATAGCAGGTCTGCTGATTGCGGCCATAGCCGTAGTTGCGGTTGTGGGCGAAGGACCGCAAGCCGAGCTGATGCGCGACTTCGAGGGTGCGATCGGAACTGTGGTCGTCGACGAGAATGCGTATATCGACCAGGTCGGGCAATTCCCGCACCGTCGCTTCCAGCGTCTTTTCCGCATTGTATGCGGGGAACACGACGGCAATGCGTTTGCCGTTGATCATGCGGTGTTTCCCCCGATGAACTGCTTGAATCATAACCGGAAAAGCAGACTTCCGGAACCTGCTCGTGTGGGGACGGGCCCCCTCGCCCGTCCAAGCCGAGCGCAGCTCGGCAGCTGCCCGTGGTCACACCAACTCTGGATTCGCTGTAAGTGCGCGGTGAAAAAAGTGGCTTAGGGTGAGGATTTGAGGCGGCCGCGTTGGTAGACTATCGAACAGAACCTGCTGCGTAGAGACTTCGCGGCCATAACTGGAAATATGCCTCCTCGTACTCTATTTGAGAAAGTCTGGGATGCGCACGTGGTCGCTGCCCCCGAAGGGCAGTCGGCGCTGCTCTATATCGATTTGCACCTGGTGCATGAAGTGACTTCGCCGCAGGCCTTCGACGGGCTGCGCGCGAATGGACGGCGTCTGCGGCAGCCTCTGCGCACGGTGGCAACCGTCGACCACAACATCCCGACCACTCCGCGGGGCCTTCCGATCACCGACCCGATTGCGGCGAAGCAGATTGAAGCGCTGCAGAAAAATTGCCGCGAGTTTGGGGTTCCGCTGTTTGATATGGACTCGACGGAGCAGGGCATTGTGCACGTCATCAGCCCGGAACTTGGCATTACGTTGCCGGGGATGACGATTGTCTGCGGTGACAGCCACACCTCGACGCATGGCGCGTTCGGATCGCTGGCGTTTGGCATTGGAACATCGGAAGTGGAACACGTGCTGGCGACGCAATGTCTGCCGCAGAAAAAACCGAAGACGATGCAGATCCCCGTCAGCGGAAAGCTGGCCGAGGGCGTGACGGCTAAAGATCTGGCGCTGGGAATTATTGGACGCATCGGCACCGATGGCGCCACCGGATATGTGATCGAGTACGCAGGCGATGCGGTGCGTGCATTGTCGATGGAAGCCCGCATGACACTGTGCAATATGAGCATCGAGGCGGGAGCACGTGCGGGACTGATCGCGCCCGATGAGACGACTTTCGCGTATGTCAGCGGCCGGCGTTTTGCGCCGAAAGGAAAAGATTGGGAAGAAGCCGTTGCGTACTGGCGGACGCTGGCGAGCGATCCCGGAGCGCAATTCGATCGGGTGATTGAGATTGACGCGACAGCGCTCGCACCGTTCGTGACCTGGGGGACGAATCCCGGAATGGTGGTGGCTGTGAACGCGCGCATTCCCGAGTTGAAGAGCTTCGCGCAGGAAGCCGACCGGCGCGCGGCGGAACAGGCGCTTGCCTACATGGGCCTGGCCCCCGGAACGCCGATCGAAACCATTGCCGTGGACCGGGTGTTCATCGGATCGTGCACCAACTCGCGCATCGAGGACCTGCGAGCGGCGGCGCGAGTGGCGAAAGGGCAGCATGTGAATCCGAAGGTTCGCGCGATGGTGGTGCCGGGTTCGCAGGCGATCAAGCGCGCGGCCGAACAGGAAGGCTTGCACCGCATTTTTCTGGATGCCGGATTCGAATGGCGCGAGTCGGGGTGCTCGATGTGTCTGGGCATGAATCCCGACATCCTGCAGCCGGGAGAGCGCTGCGCTTCGACCAGCAACCGGAATTTCGAAGGACGGCAGGGGCGCGGAGGACGCACTCACCTGGTCAGTCCCATGATGGCGGCGGCGGCGGCAATCGCCGGGCATTTCACCGACATTCGGAAGTGGCGATATCGATAGTCATTACGGTGGAGGGACGGGCGTCTCGCCCGTCCTGCCGGGCGGGGACGCCCGGCTCTCCACCAACGTGGCTGGCAGAAGGGTCAGAAACTATGCAACCGTTTCGCAAGCACACCGGCATCGTTGTCCCGCTTGACAAGGTGAACGTGGACACCGACCAAATCATTCCCAAGCAGTTCCTGAAGCGCATCGAGCGCACGGGATTTGGGGAATTCCTGTTCTACGACTGGCGCTTTTCGGAAGACGGAAAAGAGTGCGGAAAAAAGACCGGCGGTTTTGTGCTCGACGCGCCGCGCTATGCGAAGGCCTCGATCCTGGTCGCGGGGAAAAACTTCGGCTGTGGTTCCTCGCGCGAACATGCCGTCTGGGCGCTGGCCGATTTTGGCTTCCGGGTAGTGATCGCATCGTCGTTCGCCGACATCTTCGCCAACAACAGCCTGAAGAACGGCCTGCTGACGGCGCGCCTCAACGAAGAGCAGGTGGCGGAGATCACGCGCCGTTCGAGAGAGATCGACAACTACCAGCTAACGGTCGATCTCGAAACGTTGCGAGTGGAAGACGGACGAGGATTTGCGGCGACTTTCGCAATGGATGAATTCTCGCGTCATTGTCTGCTGAACGGATTGGACGATATCGGCCTGACGCTGCAACATGAAGCGGAGATCGCGGCGTATGAAGCAAGACATCCGGTGCGCGCGGAAATGAAGGCGATTGCCATAATTTTGTAATTTCGTAATCGGGTAATTGTGTAATCTGAATAACGAGAACGACAGCCGCTCCAAATTACAAAATTACCCGATTGCCAGATTGCAAAATCGCTTTCTCTAGGTCACACCTCATGCTGAATCGGAGTGCATTCGTGAAAAAACTTCTTTTCGTTTTCACCACCAACCTGTTGGTTCTGCTTTCCGCGGGGCGCGCCCAGACCGTTGCATCGACCGCTGCCCCGAAGCAACTCACGATTGAACAGATCTTCGCCGAGGGAGGAGTCACGGGACGCGCCCCGGAGACGATCAAGTGGAGTCCGGACGGCAGCAAAGTTTCTTTCGTGCAGCGCGATGACGCTGGCGAGCACGGCGAACTCTGGTATGTGGACGCGACGACCGGCGAGAAAAAAATACTGGTCAGCGAGATCAAGCTGTCGCAGCTTGCTCCTCCTCCGAGCAAGATCAAGGACGAGCGCGAGAAAGAGCGCGTGACGCGGTATAACGTCGCTGCCTATACGTGGTCGCCCGATTCCAAGCACCTGCTCTTCGATTCGCAGGGACAGCTCTGGTATTACAGCCTGGATACGGGAACGGCGGTGCAGCTTACGTCGTCCCCGGACGCGAGCGAAGACCCGAAGTTTTCGCCGGACGGCAAGCGGCTCGCCTACGTGCGCAAGCACAATCTTTATGTGCATCCGGTCTCGGGAGAGGAGGGCGAACGTCCGCTTACGCGCGAGGAGAAAGACAAGGACAAGGATAAAGACAAGGACAGGGATAAAGAGAACAACATCCTGAACGGCGAAGTGGACTGGGTTTACGACGAAGAACTGGAGGTGCGCAGCAACTTCTTCTGGTCGCCGGAAGGGCACGAAATCATTTTTCTGCAGATGGACGAGAGCCGGGTACCGGCCTATCCCATCACCGACTGGTTACCGACGCATCCCCGCGTCGAGCAGGAAAAATATCCGAAGGCGGGGGATCCGAATCCCAGCGTGCGGCTGGGAGTGGTGGGCAGCAACGGCGGCAAGGTGCGGTGGATCAAACTCACAGATGACGATGACACTTATGTGCCGCGTTTCGGCTGGATTCGCGAAGGCTGGGCTTGGGCGGAAGTCCTGAATCGCAAGCAGGATGTGATGGACCTTTATTTTATCGACGCGAAGTCGGGGAGGTCGCGCAAAGTGCTGACCGAGTCAGCCCCGGATGCGTGGGTCAACGTCAACGACGATTTTCGCATACTGAAATCTGGCGACCGCTTTCTGTGGACCAGTTGGCGCGACGGCCACACGCACATTTATCTCTACAGTTTCAATGCGCAAGACCCGACGGCGGCCGATGCCAAACTCGAACGCCAGCTCGAAAGCGGAGACTATGAGGTAATCGCGATCAGCGGGGTGGATGAGGCATCGGGCGCGGTTTTCTTCACCGCCAATAAAGGAGATCCGCGACAGGAGAAGCTTTTTTCCGTGAAGCTGGACGGCTCGGGGATGCAGGGCATTTCATCGGAGGACGGTAACTATGCCGCCAGTTTCGCCGACGACGGAAAGCATTTCGTGGAGACGCATTCTGCGACGCTGACGCCGCCGCGAATTTCGGTGTGTGCGGCGGGCGGCCCCTGCCAGAAAATCTGGGAAGGGCGCAGCGTAGCCGATTACGACCTGATCGCGCCGAAATATCTCGAATTCAAGGCCGACGACGGCACGCCTCTCCACGGATCCCTGCTACTGCCGCCCAACGCCGACGCGAGCCAAAAGCTGCCGCTGATTGTGTACATCTACGGGGGCCCCACCGCACAGATGGTGCAAAAAGCTTGGGGCGGAGGAAATGCGCTGTTCCATCAGATTCTGGCCAAAGAAGGCTTCGCCATCTTCTCGCTCGACAATCGCGGTAGCGGCAATCGAGGGCGCAAGTTTTCTGCCGCCCTCCGCGTTCAGTTCGGCGGAGTCGAACTGAAAGACCAACTCACCGCGCTCGACCAGTTGTACGCGCAATATCCGCAGCTCGACCGCACGCGCACAGCCATCTGGGGATGGTCGTACGGCGGCTTCATGACGCTCTATTCGCTGACCCACTCCGACCGCTTCAAGGCGGGAATCTCGGTGGCGCCGGTCACCAACTGGCGCAACTACGATTCGATTTACACCGAGCGCTACATGGGTCTGCTGAAGGACAATGCCAGCGCCTACGACGATTCGGTCGTGAGCGCCGCCAGCAGTCTGCACGGGTCGTTGCTGCTAGTCCATGGAACGAGTGACGACAATGTGCACTTCCAGAATACGATCCAGATGACCGACGCGCTGATCAAGGCGGGGAAGCAGTTTCGGCTGATGGTGTATCCAAACAAGACGCACGGGATTGCGGGGACGGGCACGCGTACGCAGTTGTTCCACATGATGGAAGATTTCTGGAATAAGGAATTGAAGTAGCTATCAGCTGTCAGCTCTCAGCCGTCAGCTATCAGTTCTCGGCTCTCGGCGGACGTGAGATTTAACTGATGGCTGATAGCTGAAAGCTGGCCTTATGCATCGCACAACTCTCGGCGATTTCGAACTTACAGTCGTCTCTGATGGAACTTACTTCCTCGACGGCGGAGCCTTCTTCGGCGTCGTTCCGAAGACCATGTGGTCGAAGAAGGTCACGCCGGACGAGCAGAACCGGCTCGACGCGGGAATGAATTCGCTGCTTGTACGCACCGGCGAGAAAAACATCCTGATCGAGACGGGCATCGGCAACAAACTGCCCGACCGGCTGGTGCAGATCTACAAGCAGCCAGCCAAGCTGCTCGACAACCTGCACGCCGCCGGAGTTGCGCCGGAAGACATCGACGTCGTCATCAACACGCACCTGCACTTTGACCACTGTGGCTGGAATACGGTGCGGCGCGGAGATCGGGTGGTAGCAACGTTTCCGAACGCGAAGTACTACGTGCAGGAACAAGAGTGGGAGCATGGCCGCCTGCAGCTGGAGCGCGACGCGATCAGCTACATGAGCCCGAATTACGATCCGCTGCTGGAGACCGGGCAGATGGTGCTGCTGAACGGCGATCTGGAGCTTTTACCCGGCATCTCGGTCAAGGTTTTTCCCGGGCACACGGCGAATATGCAGGCGGTAATCATCGAGAGTGGCGGCAAGAAGGCGTGCTACATCTCCGATCTGATTCCGACCTCAAATCATCTCGACGTGACATGGGTGATGGCGTTTGATCTGTTTCCCCTGCAAACCATCGAGAGCCGCAAGAAGTACTATGCGTGGGCGATCCCCGAGCGCTGGCTGACGGTGTTCACGCATGATGACGCCACGCCGTGGGGATATGTGGAACGCGGAGAGCGGGGAAGGCTGGGTCTAGCCAAGCTCACGTAGGGGACGGCCGCCCTCGGCTGTCCAGGCGCGCAAAGCGCGCCAGAAACTCTTGGGCGATGCTTGCTGGGCTTCGCCCCGCCGGACGGCCCGAGGGCGGTCTGTCCCTACGCTAAAGCGATGCCCTGATACGAATCTCACCTGCACCATGGACTGCTAAGCGATCGGGGGCGCCCGTTCGCCCTTACCGTGGCAATGGAAACTCAGAGCGAGCAGCGGGTTCGGTGTGCTTGCCGTTTTTTGCGGCATCGAAGCAGAGTGCCGCCCCTCCGGCAATCCCGGCGTCTTCCCCGTAACGGGCCGAGACCAGCGGAATCTCCTGGCAGCGCTGGTTCACGCAGCAAGCGGGCAGCCGATCGCGGATTTGACCAAGAAACGGTTTGAGCATGGACGCAACACCGCCGCCCACGATCATGACATCCGGTTCCAGCAGGTCAACGATGTTGCCGAACCAGAACGACAACAGTTCCACCGTCTCCTGCAGGACTTCACTTGCGGTCGCATCTCCCGCCGAAACGGCTTCGCCGACCATTTTGCTGGTAACGCGATCAAGTTTTCCTCCGGCCAGATCGAGTAGGCTGGAGGCCCGGCCATTCTCGAGTTTGGCGCGCGCTCTGTGGGCAATCGCCGGGCCCGAGGCGAGAACTTCGATGCAGCCCGGCTTGCCACAGCCGCAGCGCGGTCCCTTATAGTCAATGCTCATGTGCCCGCCCTCGGCGGCGGCACCGGTGCGGCCATGGTAAATGCGTCCGTCAAGCAGGATTGCCGTGCCGATTCCCGTGCCGATGGTGACGTAAAACACATTGCGATAACCGCGTCCCGATCCCCACAACGTTTCGGCAAGCCCGGCAGCATTGGCGTCGTTATCCACTTTGACCCGCACGCGATAGATTTGCGCGACTTCTGCCGCCAGCGGAAAATTCCGCCAGCACGGCAGGTTGGGAGGATTGATGATCACTCCCGTCTTCGGATCGAGCGGGCCGGGAGAGCAGATTCCGACTCCGCGGATCAGATTATGCGCTCCCGCTACACTCACCGCGTAGGCAGATGCCGTTTCAATCGCCTTGGTCACCGCGGCCAGTCCGCTGGCCGCGCCGTCATTCGAAACCATCGGATTGCGGGTGTGGCATAAGATCTCCCCGCTCGGGTCCACCAGGCCAGCGGCGACCTTGGTCCCGCCAATGTCCACTCCGATTACCAGATCGTCGCGCACTGCAACTGAAGACATTCCTTACCTTTCGCGCGTCTAGCTTGATCGAAATGATCGGCGCGCGCTCGCCGTGGCTGGTCCGACACAGCTACGCCTTGGCGTATCGCTCGCTGTTCGGTTTCGATCCGCTCACTGCGAAGAACAAAATGTAGAGATAGCAAATCGTGGCCACGACAAGTGCGTAGTGAATGCCTTGACCCCAACTCGTCTCGCCTTGCACCATTGCCGGGTAGTAAGCGCGATTGATCAGATCCCCAGCTTTGCCGACCAGCCATGGAATAATGGCACCGCCCACGATCGCCATGTTCAAAATGCCGGAGCCGTCTCCGGTGAGCGGTCCGAGTTCCGCAATCCCCAGGGTGAAAATACAAGGGAACATAATCGAGTTGAACAAGCCCACCGCCAGGATGGACCACATGGCCACATGCCCGCTTGTCAGAACTGAAACGCTAACCAGCAGAGCGGCCATAACCGCGAACAGCGCCAGCAGTTTGCCTGCTTTGACCTTCTGCAGGATTGCCGACCCGACAAACCTCCCAATCATGGCGCCGAGCCAATACAAAGATATGTACCTGGCCGCCTCTCCCAATGCTGCGTGGTAACGGGTAGCGGGGTCGGCGATGCTCGACGCGAACCCACCAATGCTGGGCAGGGCCAGGTAGTTGGCGATGGAGCTCCCAATCGCAACTTCGCCGCCGACGTACACGAAGATCCCAATCGCCCCGAAGACGAGATTCGGGTGTTTCCAAAGAGAGTCGTTTACCTTCTCGCCGATGCGGTGTTCGGCGGACTCGATCTTGGGGAGTTTCGACATGCCAATGCCGATCGCCAGAATGCATAACGCCACCGCGAAAAAGTACACGTACAACTTGACGATGGCGTTTGCTTCTTGCGAGGTACTCTGAGCAATCGCAGCGGATGTCGTTCCAAGAATGACGCGCGCCCCGACCCAGGGGAACACCGCAGTGCCTAGCGAATTGAAGGCCTGAGTGAGATTCAGGCGACTCGAGGCGGTTTGCGGGTTTCCCAGTACTGCCACGTAGGGATTCGCCGCTACCTGGAGAATCGTGATTCCGGTCGCCAGCACGATGAGGGCCGCCAGGAAGAACGGAAACGAAGGGATTTTTGCTGCTGGATAGAATCCCAGACATGCCACGACCATCGTCAACAATCCCACGACGATCGCCCTCTTGTATCCGAGCCAGTCGATGATTTTGGCCGATGGAATCGAAAAGACAAAGTAGGCAGAGAAAAAGGCGGTCTGAATCAGCATGCTCGCGGCAAGTCTAAGATTGAAGACATGTTGAGCATATGGGATGAGCACGTCGTTCAGGGAGGTGAGCGAGCCCCACATGAAGAACAGCGTGGTTACAATGGCCAGCGGTCCTCGATAAGATGTGGGAGGCGCCTTCGTAAATGTTTCCGCATGAGTTCCTGTACTAACACCTGGCGCCATTGGCTTCCGTTCTTCTCTGCTCCGCAGTGACAGCGTTGCCCGGCAGGACTACCGTCGGCCAAATATCATACCATCGCGAACCTCGAAATAACACGATTTTCTGTCAAAGATAATCGATTATCTTCAATAGAAAATCGTTAACGTATTTTGTTGACAATTCGGGGACATCTGCCGCAGACTGCCCCGGTTTCCTTCGGAAAGCGGTACTATGGGCATCCCCATGAGAACCATCTCGCTCTCTATCGTTGGCGCGCTCTTGCTGTCGCTTAGCACGGGCGCCTTGGCGGCCGATCAGTTCTCCAGCGCCGTTGTGTTTACCGAATCCGGATTTCCGGCGGCGGATGCGGCCGGCCCGTCGGCCCACCAATTCGCGGCACTACTGCCCGGCGCTCGTTTCACCCCCGCGGGGCAGCTTGCGACTCTACTCAAAGACCCCGCCACCCGGCTGCTGGTACTGCCGTACGGTTCGGCGTTTCCCGAAGAGTCCTGGCCAGAGATCTTCATGTTCCTCCAGAACGGAGGCAACCTGCTGGTGTTGGGCGGCAGGCCATTCACGCGCTCCGCTTATCACGACGCCACCGGCTGGAAGCTGCGCGACTATAGTGTGCGGTTCGCCCGCGCGCTGATGATTGACCAATACCAGACCACTCCCGGTTCCGACGGACTGGAATTTCAGCCGAATCCCGACCTGCCGTTGAAGCTGTCTCGCTTTGCCTGGGGACGCGCTTTCAGTCCCGTGATTCGTCTGAGCGCCGTGGATCTCTATCATCGTGGAGGAGCCGCTGGCTCCATCGATGCGCGCCTCGATCCGCTCGCATGGGGCATCAAGGATGGCCGCAAGCTGGCCGCTCCCGCCATTGAGATCGACCATCTGCGAAACGGCTTTAGCGGCGGGCGCTGGGTTTTTCTGAATTCTGAACTGGCGCCGGATTTCTACAGTGGCCCGGCATCCGCCGAGTTAGTCCAGTCGCTGGCCGAGCTGGCCTTGCGCGGCAGCGAGGAATTTAACCTGCACCCGGTGTTCCCGCTGTACTTTCCCGGCGAACCGATCCAACTGGAAGTGAATTGGCACTCGACCGCTCCGTCCAGCTTGCCCCTTACGATCAAGATCACCAGCTTCCAACAAGATCAGCCGCAAGCCCGCTCCGAAGTTGGCGGAACCGTTCCTTCCGAGCAATCTCTGTTTTTGCCGGCTCCGAAAACGCAAGGTCTCCACATCATCGAAGCGGAGTTGCTGGAAGGCGACAAGGTTCGCGCCATTCATCACTCCGGATTTTGGGTTCGCGACCAAGCCTTCTTGCGCTCCGGCCCTCGCATGACGGTGAACAAGGATTACTTCGAACTCGATGGCCAACCTCTCGCCGTCGTCGGAACCACCTACATGTCGGCTGAGTTCCAGCGTCTTTATTTCGACCACCCCAATGTTTACGTTTGGGATCAGGATCTCGCGCAGATTCATTCCGCCGGTCTGAACATGATCCGCACCGGGTGGTGGACGGGTTGGGACAAGCTCTGCGACGAGAATGGTCAGCCTTACGAGCGCACGCTGCGAACGCTGGAAGCCTATCTCATGACCGCACGCAAGAACGGCCTGCCCGTGCAGTTTAACTTTTTCGCCTTTCTCCCCGATGCTCTTGGAGGCGCGAATTCTTACCTCGATCCAGAGGCAGTGCGTCGCCAGAAAACATTGATTTCTTCCGTAGTCGAGCGCTTCCACGACGTTCCCTGGCTGGCTTGGGACTTGATCAACGAGCCCAGCATTTCTCAGCATCTTTGGACCATGCGCCCGAACGGCGATCCCATCGAACTGGAGAAATGGAACGAGTGGCTCAACCAGCGTTATCCCGATCGGGCGGCACTGGCCGCGGCGTGGAGTCTTCCCGTCAGCGAAGTGCAAGGAATTGTCGCCCTTCCCGAAGACATCGATTTTGCGCCCCGTGGCATGTACGTCGGCCACAATTCGCTGAAAGTCTACGACTATTATCTCTTCGCCCAGGAGGTCTTCTCGAATTGGGCCCGTACCATGCACGACGCAATTCGCGGCACCGGATCGCAGCAGTTGGTCACGGTTGGCCAGGACGAGGGCGGCATCCAGGATCGTCCGTCGCCCGCCTATTGGGGCCAGTTGGTGGACTTCACCACCAACCACACCTGGTGGCTCAACGACTATCTGCTGTGGGACTCGCTTCTGGCCAAGCAGCCCGGAAAGACCATGCTCATCCAGGAAACCGGAGTGCAGCGCGAGTTGAATCTCGACGAAACGGCTCGCCGCACGCCCGAGAGCGAAGCCGCTCTTCTCGAACGCCGAATTGCCGCTGCTTTTATCCAGGGCTCCGGCGCCATCGAATGGCTGTGGAACACGAATTCCTACATGACCGAGAGCAACGAGACGCCGATTGGGGCCGTCCTTCCCGATGCCACCGAGAAGCCGGACGCAACCGTGCTCCGAGCGTATGCTGCGTTCTCCAAGTCCCTCAGCGCGCATCTCCGCAACCCGCAATCGCCCTCTGTGGCCATCGTCACTTCGCAGGCGGCGCAGTTTTCCGTAATCGGAGGGCTGCAACTGGAGGCGCAACAGAAGGCGGTGCGCGCCTTGGCGTACAATGATCGCCTTACGGCCTATGCGATTGCCGAAAATCAGATCGACAAACTCGGGACGCCGAAGCTGGCGATCCTGCCCTCGGCGCAAGGCTTAACGGACAAAGCATGGCGTGCCTTGTTGCAATACGCGAACCAAGGCGGCAATCTGCTGATCACCGGGCCGGTGGACTACGACGAACACTGGCACCACGCCGGCCGCGCCGCGCAACTGAAACTGGAAGCTCAAACCGAGCCGCTGACCTACCATAACGCCAGCCTTCAGTTGAACGATCGCGCCCTCACACTCTCTTTCGACACGCAGAAGCAGACCTGGCTCGACGCGCTGCATTTCAACGATGGATCCACCCTCAAAGAAATTCCATACGGCAAGGGGCGGATCTTCTGGGCCGCCTATCCTGTCGAACTGGCGGAAGGAACGCAACCCGCCGCCGATTTGTACGCCTATGTCGCGGGCCGTGTAGGCATCGCGCCGCTGTTCGAACTTCAGGCCGAAGTCCAGTCCGCGCTGTCGCCCGGCGTACTGATTTATCCGACGGTGCTCGAGGATTCGGTGATGTACGTGATGGTCTCGGACGCCGCGGAAGACACCAAGATCGATCTTCGCGATAAGCTCACCGGTGCGCGTCTCAGCTTGCTGCTACCGGCGCAACATGCGGCGATTGCAGTGATTGGAAAACGCGAGAAAGGCGTCGTCGCGAAGTACGGCTTCTAGTGTGGCGCGGACACTCTTGTCCGCGTTTCTTGCAGTTCAGCGAAACAGCGCCAGATCTACCGCATTCCCCATCGCCTCATGCCCCGCCGGCCCGGGATGCAGATGATCCCCACTGTCATACTGAGGAGCCAAGCGGCTGGGAGTCGACGGGTCGCGCAGGGCGGCATCAAAATCGATGACCCCGTCGAAAGCCCCCGAAGTTCGAATCCACTGGTTCACCGCCGCGCGCTTCGCCTCACCCATTGCGGTCCAGGCACCGAAGCCCTGATAGGGGAGAATGGTCGCGCCGAAAATCTTGAGTCCCCGGGCGTACGTCCGAGCGATGATCTGTTTGTAGCCCGCGATGATTTCATCCGCAGTTACTTGCGTTCGGCTGAGACAAGGATTGGTTTCCAAGGCCCGCGTGTCTGGCTGACCAATATCGTTGGTACCTTCGAACAGGATCACCGCCTCAATTCCGGCCTGCGCCAAAACGTCACGTCCCAGCCGGGCGAGCGCGTTCTGTCCCCAGCAGGGCGAAGTGGTCAGCACCCGGTTGCCGCCGATGCCCGCATTCAGCACGGCAATCTCAGGGTGACTGGCGAGCAATCGCCGGGCCAGCACATCCGTCCAGCGCTCGTTCTTATCGGGTCGGGAAGATGCGCCATCGGTAATCGAGTCCCCGAGCGCAACCACCGCGCCTTTCACACCGGCGGGCGCCAGCACCTCCACCGCGCTCAGGAAATACCACGATTCTGTGGCCTTTGCTCCTGTAGCCACGGCGAACGCATGCGCGCCTTCGTCAGCCGCAAAATTTCCCGCGCCGGAAACGTAGTTGGTTTGAAATGCAGATCCGTGAACCGTGGCTGGCCCAGTCTCGCCCGCCATAAACAGACTGATCGCCAGATTCTGCTCGGACCCCACGGCAAGCGAAACTGGATCGCTCAAAGCCTCCGCGCCTTCCGGAATCGCGATCAACCGGCTTCCGCCAAAGGTCACCTCATGATTCGACCGGGGAACTAAAGTCGCTCCGTCTTTTTGCAGCCCGATGAAGACCGCGTCCAGCCGCATCGCACGCGTGCCGAAAGTATTCGACAGCCGGATCCGAACCAAGCTGCCACCGATCGTGGTATGCACGATCTCGCGGATCGTTTGATTGGAGAACGCCGCCGGCCGGTCGCTGGCCGCGTTCGCCGTGGTCCACGTCGTAACCCAATGTTGTAGACCGTCATCGCCAGGCGCCAGGACGGACAACCATCCCATCGCCAGGGCCAAGCCGAAAAGCGCGCGCAGCGGAGACACGACAACGGTTCTCATAGGATCAACCGTCTTTCTGATTGAATTTGCATTGAATTCCCGATCGAAGGTCATCGCTTCGGCGCCCGTCCGGTCGACTCACGCACCACCAGCGTCGGTTCAATCGCGATCTCAGAAGAGTTCTCCCCATCGTGTTCGATCATCTGGATCAGGGTCTCGGCAGCCATCTGTCCCATTCTGCTCAGGGGTTGCCGCACCGTGGTCAGACTGGGTGTGTGGAATGCGGCCCACGGAATATCGTCGAAACCCACCACGGAGACATCCTGCGGGACCTGAAGAGCTTCTTCCTGGATGGCGCGGATGGCGCCGATCGCCGAGATATCGTTGTACGCGAACAGCGCGGTGAACGGCCTCTTGCGGGCCAGCAGTTGCTTCGCGTAGGGATATCCGGATTGGGGAGACGGGTCGTCAAATTCGAGGTTGACGATCAAGTCCGCGTCCATTTCAAGCCCCAGTTCTTGCGCCACTTTGCATACTGCCTTCCATCGGTCTTCCGAGTCCGAGCTACGCGGCTGGCCTTTCATGAACGCGATCTTGCGATGGCCCAGAGCCAGCAGGTGCTCCAGGGCCACCCGCGCACCCCGCTCCTGGTCCAACACGATGTTCGTAACTCCCTTCAAGATTCGGTGCCCGGCCACGGAAACCGTCGGCAAAGGCAGGGGCTCTTGCAGACTGGTGTCCACCGTGATGAACCCTTCCACCCCCCGCTCCAGCAAAAGCTGCGAGTGGTCGCGCAGCATGGATGCGTCATGCCGATGAATGACCGTCAGAAAAAAATAATTGTGCTTGCGGAGATAGCCCTCAACTCCGCTTATGACCATGGAGCCGTAGGCGTCCCCGATCTCCTCGATGAGGAGTCCAACGGTGTAGGTGCGCTTCTTGCGCAACGATCTGGCCAGGAAATTCGGACGGTAGTTCAGTTCCTGGGCTGCTGCCTGGATCCGCTGTCGCGTGTGCTCCGGAATGGCGCGCGCGGAAGGGGCATCGTTCAGGACCGCCGAGACGGTGCCGGGCGCCAAGCCGACACGTTCCGCAACATCCCGCAGCGTGACTCTTCCCGGCTGGCTGAGGCGAGATTTTTTTCCTTTTCCCATCCCGCGCGATTATCGCAGACGGCTCATGATACATCCGCGCTTGGACTCGCGTATCGCAACAAACAGAGCACGTGGCGATCCGGGCGCGGAACCTTAGCTTTGGCCCCTGCGGCCCGAGCGTCCCCCAAGATTGCGAGGATCACCTCTCCGCCTGGTTTGCCGAATCCCTTGGGAATGCATCGGTGATGTTCCGCACCTTCAGCGATCGCCGAAGCTGGTCCACATCCGCTTTGCTCTTCAGTTGCAGAGTGACCGCCTCGCCGGGAAGCAGATCGAAATAATTGTCGGACACCTCAACTTCGTTGTCGCCGAAGCTCGCGTACACATGACGAGCGAGCACCGGTGACTGCAGGCGCAGCGTGTAGGTCCCGGCGCTCCCACTCCAATCCGCCTGAATCGCCGGAACCGGAAGTGCCAGGTTCCGCGTGCGATCAAACAGGAGAAGGTCGCGCGAGACGACCTTGCCACTCTTCATCAGATCGAACACGGCAAAAGCGTGCTGCGCATCAGTCCCCGTCAGCAGTTCCTGCCGTGAGAACGTGGCATAGACCTTGCTCGAAAGCTCCGGCACCGTGATCGCCTGGGTTTTCTCCAGCAGCGTCTTTCCCTGGAAGTCGAGCACACGGACGTGCAGCTCCGCCGCCGTCGGTTGCAGTGTGTCCGAGACCACATACACCGACACGGTGCCATCTTCCTCCCAAGGCGACACGAGCAAATCATCGTAGAATCGACGCGCATAATACTGGAGCGCCTTCCAGTGGCCGTAATAATCAATGCTCGCCCATGAGGCGACTGGCCAGCAGTCGTTGAGTTGCCAGTAGAGCGATCCCATGGTGCGCGGACGCTGCCGCCGCAGATGCTCGGCGCCCACCTTGATGGCCTCCGCCTGCAGCACCTGGCTGACATAGAGAAACGATTCGAAGTCCCTCGGCTCGCGGTACTCGCGCAGCATGTAAGTGCGAATGCGCTGGTTGCCGCCAACATTCTTTTGGTGCACCTGCATCACGGGCGAGATGATGTCGAGGTCCTGCGGCTCCGCAAACCTGCGCACCGTCTGGATGTCGGGGAATGACTGAAATCCGTACTCCGACATGAAGCGTGGGAACTGGTGTGTATATTCCTCGACCGGCTCCAGCGCGTGCCACACGGCCCAGTAATGCATGTCACCATTGCGCTGGCCGCCTGGAACATCCTCGAAGTTGGCGGACGGTGAACTGGGCCAGTAAGGCACCGGAGCGCCGTGCTCCGCCACCACACTCTTAATGATGTCGTGGAAAAGAACGACGTAATCCTGCCACACACGCTCGCGCTGAGGTGGAGTCAGAGTCTCCTTGAAATTCAGCCGGTCGCCCCAGAATTTCCATCCCCCTTCCACCTCGTTATTGCCGCTCCACAACGAAATGCTGGCATGATCGCGCAGGCGCTTCACCTGCTCGATCACCTCCTGCCGCACGTTCTCCTGGAACGCCGGATTTCCCGGGACCATGGCTCCGCCGAACATGAAATCCTGCCAGACCATGATGCCCAGTTCATCGCAGATGTCATAGAAGTCGTCCGACTCGTAGTAGCCGCCGCCCCAGTGCCGGATCATGTTCATGTGAGCATCGCGCGCCGCCTGCAGAATCTGCCGATGCTGCGCCGACGTGACGCGAGTCGGAAAACTGTCGAACGGAATCACATCCGCACCTTTGGCAAAGATCGGAATACCGTTCACCGCAAAGGTAAAGCTTTTCCCCCACTGGTCCGGATCGCGGCGCAATTCGAGCGAGCGCAGTCCGGTGCGCAACTCGGCACTGTCCTCGGCAACAGACTTCTTGCCCTTCGGAAGGGAGAGCGTTGCAAAGAACTTGTAGAGCGCCTGCGGTCCATATCCATTGGGATACCAGAGGCTCGGGGTGGAGATGCGGAAAGGAATTGAGATGTGATTCGTCCCCTCGTCGAGATGAACTTTCTGTTCGACGGCCCGCGTCCTCTTGCCGCCCGCACCATCCTGCTCGACCGAGAGGCTCGCATCGCTGTTCTTGCCAGCGACAATATCGAATTCCGCCGACAGCTCCCCTTCATCCTTGCTGATCTTCTGCTGCCGGATATGAAAGTTGTCAATGCGCAGATCGTCCCAAGCGATCAGCCTCACCGGCTGCCAGATCCCTTCGGTGACGTACCTCGGACCCCAATCCCAGCCGTAGTTATACGGCGCTTTGCGCGTGTATGGGTCCGTGGCAATCCCGCCTTCGCTGATGGCCTGCACCTGGTTCACCGTCGGCAACCGGTATGGCTCAGCCTTCACTCTGGGCATCATCAGCATGATGGGAGAGTGGAAGACGATCCGCAGCGTGTTCTTCCCCCCATGCAGGCGATCTTTTACCGCCATCCGCCAGGAGCGAAACATGTTGTCGGCCTTCAGCAGTTCGGCGTCATTCAGGTAGACATCGGCGAAGGTGTCCAGCCCCGAAAACAGCAGGTCCACATGCCCGCGCGCAAGAGTCGCGGCATCCACGTCAAACTCCGTCTGGTACTCCCAATCCGTCAACCCAATCCACTGCAGCGACTTTTCGTTGTCGCGATAGAACGGGTCGGGGATCAACTTATTGCGTAGAAGATCCATCTGCACCAGGCCCGGAACCTCTGCTTCGTGCCATTGCTCGACCCCGGCATGACCGCTGTCGTTGAGCGCGCGAAACCGCCAGCCGGAATGAAGAACGAACGCTCGGGGTGGCAGTGCGAGAGCTGGAATGCAAGCGAGCACAAAGACTACTGCCGAAAATCCCCAGCGTTTGCAGCGTCGGGTAGCGACCATGATGGCTCCAGGACGCTCCGATCGCGGTGTTTCGGAAACCAGCGTGCCCGAATCGCCCGCGGATGAGCGCACTTTGACCGAGTTGGATTCCGCGCCGAATTATACTCGCAGAACGTTCTTTCCAGACGCTAAAATCTAGCCTACAATATCGATTTTTCAGTGATCTCACAGCGGATTCGCCGAACTCATCCGTCCCTAACGCTGGAGGCTCACATGAAATTCCGCCTTGCGAAGTGTGCGGCTCTTCTTCTCATCACCTTCTGTGCCCTTTCCTCCCTGTGGGCGGGAGATGCGATTCCAAAAATCGCCTGGAAACGAGGCATTGGCGTGCGCCCCTCGCCAACCCCGGCACACGCAAGCCCGCACTGACCGATTTGATTGACGACGGTTACTGGCAAGGCTCGCCGGTCGGTGGTCTTGGCTCCGGCACCTTCTCTCGCACCTATCGCGGCGACTTCTCCCGCTGGCACTTGAAGGTCGGCATACACAAATGCGAAACTGTTTACGCCAACCAGTCCGCCATTTACGGCGGCGGAGCATTCTGGGGACGTCCCGTCGGAGGCGATCCCAAATCTCCGCCCATGTTCTCTTTTCTGGAGTGCTTCGACTATCCCTACTATTCCACGCTCGACGTCCGCTTCTCCGGTTCCATGCCGCTGGTCAAGTTCTGGCCCGACTTGGATAAGCAGGAGATGCGCACTTTCGCCGAAACCATCATGCGCAGTGAGCCCGAGAAGCTCATCTGGAATTGGAAAACAAAGCAGGACCATAAACCGGCGTTTCGTACCCGCAAGAGCAAAGGAGCGGTTCCCCACGATCTGGGCGCGCCTACTGCGGCGGGCTCTGGGTGGCAGCCTTGCGCGACGCCGAGGAGATCGCCAGAACCTTGAACGACCCCAGCGCTTAGGCGAAATATCACGAACTGTTCGCAAGAAGTCAGGCCAGCTATATCAAAAAACTCTGGAACGGAGAGTATTTCCGCTACGACACGGGAAGCGAATACCGCGACAACATCCAGGCCGACCAACTCGCCGGACAGTGGTACGCGCACATGACCGGTCTCGGCGATCTCGTCCCGATGGACATACAACGCAAGGCACTGAAGAAGATTTTCGACTTTAACGTGATGAAGTTCGCGAAGGGCGAAATGGGCGCCGTCAACGGCATCGCCGCCGACGGCACCATCATCAAGAGCAACGAGCAGGTGCAGGAAGTCTGGGCTGGCACCACCTTCAGCGTCGCCGCCCTGATGCTCGCCGACGGACTCAAAGACGAGGGCTACCGCACGGCCTGGGGCGTGTACCACGTCATCTACGAGACCAAGGGATACTGGTTCCGGTCGCCCGAAGCTTACGAGATCGACGGCACTTTCCGCACCTCCATGTACATGCGCCCAGCCGCGATCTGGGCCATGGAGACGACCGAACCCCCATCCACCGGCGGCTCGCCAGCGGGAGCATCAGCGCTCAAATTGCACAAGCACTCTGATCTTGTGCGGCTCTGCCGTAAAATCGAGACTGTAGTAAAACTGTATTACCCGGAGAGGTGGCCGAGTGGTTGATGGCTCCGGTCTTGAAAACCGGCATACCCGAAAGGGTATCGGGGGTTCGAATCCCTCCCTCTCCGCCATTACTTTAGTTATCTAGCACTTGCAAGCTGGTGATACCTACGCTGATACAGGAATCAGAAAGGGTGTCACCATGAATCGTGAAGTCAATCTCACCAAACGAGTCCAAACCGCCAAGGGGCTGCGCTACTGCCCCGTGGTCCTATCTGCGAATGGCCGCGTCAAGCCTGATGCGGTGCTGGTCAACGGCAAACCCGAACGGCACACCGAGGGCGCATATTACCTGGAGTGGTCTGAAGGCTCGAAGCGAGTACGGCTGTCGGTCGGGAAGGACGCAGGGGACGCCGATGCGCGAAGGAGGCGCAAGGCAGCCGAACTCAACGCGGTGAACAATGGCGCGGCTATCGTGCCTCAGAACGGCAACGGGCAGCGGTCGGTTGCGGCAGCGGTCGCAGACTACCTTGAAGAAACGACGCTCACGAAGAAGCCGAAGACGCTGGCGGCCTACAGCACGGCGCTGGCGTACTTCACGGAATCCTGCCACAAACTCAACGTTGAAGACATTGACCGCAAGGACTTGCTCAAGTTCTGCGCATTCCTGCGGGATGAGAAAGAGCAGGCACCGCGCAGCGTGTACAACAAGTTTGAGAACCTGATGTCCTTCCTGAAGGCGCAAGGGATTCGCGGACTGGTGGGCAAAAACGATTGGCCGCGCTACACCGAAGAGGAGCCGGAAATCTACGAGGAGAAGGAACTCGACAAACTCTTCGCAGCCTGCAATGCGGAGGAACGGCTCTGGTATCAGTTTTTCCTGATGACGGGTGAGCGTGAGCAAGAGGTGATGTTCACGTACTGGTCGGATGTGAACTTCGCCGCCAGCACCGTCAGGGTGAGCCACAAGCCCGACGCGGGATGGACTCCGAAGGCGTACAAGGAACGGGAGATTCCTATCCCTGCGAAGCTCGCTAAAAATCTCAAGGCGCGGAAGGCGAAGTCCGATAAGACCTGTAGTCTGGTATTCCCGACTGCTGGATGCAGACCGAAGCTAGATTTTCTCGACTGCCTGAAAGCCGTCGCTGATCGTGCAAAGCTCGACTCAGATAATTTCTGGCTGCATAAATTCAGAGCGACGTTCGCAACGCGGTGCCTGTGGGCAGGTGTCGATCTGCGTACAGTTCAGCAGTGGCTCGGTCACTCCGATATGGAGAGCACCATGCGGTACTTGAAGCCCTCGCGCAGTCAGCATGTGCGGGACAAGGTGAATGAGATTTTCGCTTAGGGTGTGCTTTTTATCTGGTCGTGAGTGTAATCGCCTGGTTTCGACAATTAAGCCTTGTAAAGTATGCACGCAACGTGAACGACGGAACGCGCTGCCAAAAAACCAAAGCCGTTTTAACGCTTCGTCGAAGCGAAACTCAGCGTGCAGCGGCCTTCGAGACCCAAGTTTCGCCCGTTCCAACGGTTACAAGTACCGTGCCGTTTACGGTGCCGTTTTCGACGCAGTTGCGAATGGCCTTCACTAGAGCGTGCGACACTTCATGGCCTTTGGTGGCGAGAAGCGTCCCGGTGGTAGAACGAAGGGGTTGGTTCAGGATCATGCCCGGGCGAAGGTCACAGACGTCAATGGCGCGCAGTTCAGTGGGTCCTCGACTGAGCCTGAAGTCTTTCAGGGCAGCGACCATTTCGGCATCGTATCCCGCCGGATTTCGGCTAAGTGCCAAGAGAGCTTCCTGTCTTTCCGATCCGGTGCTGAGCAGGTGATCGAAAGCCAGGCTGACCCTTAGCATCTGAGCCCCCCGACGGACAGATTCGGCGTCGGGGGATAGGGATCTCGAAAGGTCCGTGGGTACGTCTTTCTGCTGGAGGATCATGTCGGCGACTAGTTCGAGTCGTGGAATCCGGGCCAGCAGGTCGTGAGCGATTTGGGGATGCTGCGAGTAGCGCTTTTCATGTTCTGGAGTGAGCGGTTCGCCGGCGTGGATGGCTTCCAGCAGATCGGGGGTGAGAGTCAAGCATCCGAGTTCAGAGAGCATCGCTGCGATTTCGTATTGCCACATATCGGAGGGGCAAAGCTTTCCTGCAATGTGGCGCACGTACTGGCAAATGCGATTGCCTTTGTTGAAAGCGACGGGATTGGCCAGGTGGAGCACCTCGCTCAGAAGGCGGACCGCGCCTGCGAGAGTTTTCTCAAGTAGTTCTTTCTCGCGACGCATGAGGTCATACTGAGCAACACAGGCTCGGAGTGTGAGTGTCAAATCTTCCGCAGTGACAGGCTTGTTGAGGAAGCGGAAGATTCTCCCTTCATTGACGGCGCGCATCGCGGCTTCCATGTCGGCATATCCCGTGAGCATAACGCGGATCATCTCGGGAGCACGGGTGCGCACGCGAGATAGGAACTCGGCGCCATCCATGACGGGCATGCGCATGTCGGAGACCACAACGATGTAAGGGCCATCATTCTTGACTTTTTCCAACCCCGCTTCTGGGCCTTCGGCAAGGTCGGCTTTGAACTCGCGGTAGACAGACCGGGAGAGACCTTCGAGTGCAAGGGGGTCATCGTCGACGAAAAGGATTCTAGGTTTGTCGTTGCGGGCAGGGATGGCAGCGGTATCGGAAGTCACTTCGAGCCTCCTGTAACAGCATCGAACTGGATTGGGATTCTGATAAAAAATGTCGTGCCCCGATCTAATTCGGTATCG
>CZKY01000095.1_pt1 | contig 34902 bp, 35 predicted proteins | sample 2454881 | NCBI WGS metagenome assembly CZKY01 (sample SAMEA3539301, study PRJEB10725) | soil metagenome | biome: tundra; feature: field; material: soil | place: USA | collected 2010-05 | depth 0.15 m | reverse complement strand
CTAAGGTCGAGCACCACAACGGCCTCACCGAGGGCGGCAAACAAATCGTCCTCGAAATGAACCGCCTCGGCATGATGGTCGATATCTCCCATGTTGCCGACAAGACGTTCTACGATGCCATCGCCGTCAGTAAAGCGCCGCTCATCGCCTCGCATTCTTCCGCCCGCGCCCTCACCAATCATCCCCGCAACATGACCGACGACATGCTCCGCGCCGTCGCCAAGAACGATGGCGTGGTCCAGGTAAATTTCTATAACGCCTTCATCGACGAAAATTATCGCAAGGCTGCCGAAGCGCAAGCCAAAGACCGCGACGCCGCTGTCAAGGCCTACACCGACCAACTCAAGGCCGCCGGAAAAACCTCTACCTACCTCGACTCCGATCGCATCGAGCGCGAGTGGGCTGCCAAAATTCCGCGCCCTCCGTTGAAATCGCTGATCGATCACATCGACCATATCGCCAAAGTCGCCGGCGTCGATCACGTCGGTCTGGGATCGGATTTTGACGGCGTCAGCGGCGCAACTCCCGAAGGCATCGACTCCGCCGCCGATCTGCCCAAAATCACGCAAGCCCTACTCGACCGCGGTTACAACGCCGACGATATTCGCAAGATTCTGGGCGGCAACCTGCTCCGCGTCTTCCGCGAAGCCGAACGAGTCAGCCGCGAAATGCAAGCCAAAACCAATTAACCACGAAGGCCACAAAGTAGCACGAAGGAACCCCCAAGGATTCACCTTCGTGTACTTTCGTGTCCTTTGTGGTTAATGAATTTAGCCCACTGGCAAATCAGGTAGTGGCTGAATTTGGCGCTCGCCCGCTTGACGAGTGGTAAGATAATTGCGGCAAATGGCAGGAGTGTTTTATGACTGAACAAGAAAAGAAACTCCAACGCGCACAATTGCAGGTTGATTTAGAAGATGCTCAAGGCGAATTGGCGCACTTGCGCGAAAAGGCTTTTCGGATGTCCGACGAACTCAATGAGCGATTCAAAAATTTGCATGACAGTCTTAGCAGAGAGCCATCTGTCAAGGATTTCAGCATGCATGTCGATATGACGGATCGGCTCAATCCAACCTTGCAGTTGGATATTCCGGCAATCATCAAGATGCTTGATGAATTGAAGGGTGCTCGCCAGAAGGTTTACAACCTTCAAGAGAGAAAGACTCAGTTGGCGAATGGTTCAGGTTGGAGAATAGCGGTCTAATAGAAAAGCCCGCTGGCAGGCGGCCCGTTCAAATTCAGCCACTACCGCAAATCATCCATGAACGCGCAGTCGCCAGTCCCTGTCGTACAATTAACGTTTGCCAAAATACTTACAGGAGCCCCCATGCGCACTCTACTGCATACGCTTGTCCTGATCGTCTCCACCTCCCTAATCGGCGCCGCACAGGCACCGCCGACAACGACAATGCCACCCACCCGCAAGCCCGCCCCAACTGCTGCCGCCGAGCCCACCGCCATCATCCACACCTCCGCCGGCGATCTCCATTGCACGCTGTTTCCGAAAGTGGCCCCGATCGGAGTCGAGAATTTCATCGGCCTGGCTGAGGGCACCAAGGATTGGACCAATCCCATCAGCCACACAAAAAAGCATGGCGCTCCGCTCTATGACGGCACCATCTTTCACCGCGTGATCCCCAGCTTCATGATTCAGGGCGGAGATCCCAAAGGCGATGGGACGGGCGATCCCGGCTACAAATTCAAGAACGAGACTTCGCCCACCGTCAAGTTCGATCGTCCCGGACGTCTCGCCTACGCCAACGCCGGCCCCGACACCAACGGCTCGCAGTTCTTCATCACGGAGGTTCCCTACCCCAGCCTCAATGGCGGCTATACCATTTTTGGCCAGTGCGATGACGCCGCCGTCGAACTGGTTAAGAAAATCGCTCGCATGGCCACGGACGGCGAACGCCCGGTCCGTCCTGTCAAGATCACGCACATCGAAATCCATAGCGCCGGCGCACCCAGCGCCCAGGCCGCGCCCAAACCATCGGCTGCTCTTAAGAAACCCATGTAGAGACGCGGCTTGCCGTGTCTGAGACGAGGCAAGCCTCGTCTCTACGGCAGGAGTAAGAACGATCAATTTAAGGATTCGAAGGGAGACTATGACCCGCACACCCGGAACTTATGCCGTGTTCGAAACCAGCGAGGGCACCATCGTTTGCCGCCTGTTTGAGAAGGACGCCCCCAAGACTGTCGCCAACTTCGTCGACCTCAGCGAAGGCAAGCGCGAGTGGACACATCCCACCACCCGCAAGAAGACTAGCGATCCCCTTTACCACGGGACCGTTTTCCATCGCGTAATCCCCGACTTCATGATCCAGGGCGGCGACCCGATGGGCACCGGTTTCGGCGGTCCCGGCTACCAGTTCGAAGACGAAACCAAGGGTTCACCGCATCGGTTCGACAAGGCTGGAAAGCTGGCCATGGCCAATTCCGGGCCCAACACCAACGGCTCTCAGTTTTTCATCACCGTCGGCAACACCGACTGGCTCACCGGCAAACATACAATTTTCGGCGAGGTAGTCGAGGGATACGAAGTCGTAGAAATAATCTCGAAAGCCCCCCGCAACCGACAGGACCGTCCCCACAAAGACGTAGTAGTGAAGTCAGTAAAAATCGAGCGCTAATGCAATTCAGTGGAGGGACGGGCGACCTCGCCCGTCCAGCAGTACGGCGGCCGGGCGGGGCGCCCGGCGCTCCACCAGCAATATTTCTTTATAATGGTTAGTTCCTTCCCAGCCTCTGGAGGCAAGCGTAATGGCGTCGTTCAACGGAGTCCCGGTCCCATCCAACGGGCAGAAGATCGAATACAGCAACGGCAAGTACCGCGTTCCCGATCACCCAATCATCCCCTTCATTGAAGGGGACGGCACCGGCCGCGATATCTGGAAAGCCTCCGTTCGCGTCTTCGACGCCGCTGTCGAAAAGGCGTATCAGGGCAAGCGCTCCGTGGCGTGGTACGAAGTCTTTGCCGGCGAAAAAGCCAAGGCTCGTTTTCAGAACTGGCTCCCCGACGACACCATCAGCGCCATGCGCGAATTTCGCGTCTCCATCAAAGGTCCGCTGACCACGCCCGTCGGAGGCGGCATCCGCTCCCTCAACGTCGCGATGCGCCAGATCCTCGATCTCTACTGCTGCGTGCGTCCCGTGAAGTACTACGCCGGTGTGCCGTCGCCCGTGAAGCATCCCGAGCGCATGAACATCGTCATCTTCCGCGAGAACACAGAAGACGTTTACATGGGCATCGAATGGGAAGAAGGCACGCCCGATGCCGCCCGGCTGATTGAATTCCTCAATAAAGATATGTTGAAGGGCGGTAAGAAACAAATCCGCCTGGATTCCGGCGTCGGCATCAAACCCATTTCCGTGACCGGAACCAAACGCCTGGTGCGCATGGCCATCCAACATGCACTCGAAAACAAGAACAAAGCGGTGACTCTCGTCCACAAAGGCAACATCCAGAAGTTCACCGAAGGCGCCTTCCGAAAGTGGGGATACGAAATCGCCGCCGAGGAATTCCGGGCCCAGATTGTCACCGAGCGCGAAAGTTGGATCCTCGACAACAAGGACAAGAAGCCCAGTCTCACGGTCGAGGAGAACGCGAACCTGATCGAACCTGGCCTCGAGTTTGCCCAAGACGATTTCCGCCAGACTATCTACAAAGAGGTAAAAGACTGTCTCGATTCCATCTACGCCACGCACGGCAAAGGCGCGTGGAAGAAAAAGCTGATGATCAACGACCGCATCGCCGACTCCATCTTTCAGCAGGTTGTAACCCGAGCCGATGAATACAGCGTCCTGGCCACGCCCAACCTGAACGGCGACTACATCTCGGATGCCTGCGCCGCGCAGGTCGGCGGCCTCGGCATCGCTCCCGGAGCGAACATCGGCGACGGTTACGCCATCTTCGAAGCCACCCACGGCACCGCTCCCAAGTACGCCGACAAAGACGTCATCAATCCCGGCTCCGTCATTCTTTCGGGCGTCATGATGTTCCGCTTCCTCGGATGGACCGAAGCCGCCGATCTGATCGAGCAGAGTCTGGAGCGCACCATCGAACAAAAGAAGGTAACCTATGATTTCGAGCGCCTGATGGAAGGCGCCACCAAAGTGAAAACCAGCGAGTTTGCCACTTGTATCATCGACAACATGAGCGTCGCCGTCGCAGCCGACTGAGACGACCTTGACTTTGCATGTACCTTAGGACTGATCTCATCAATGGTTCTAGGTAGGTTTTGGGAAGGGCACGGCTTCAGCCGTGCCGCTTAGAGTCGCAAAAAATGCGGGCTTTAGCCCCTGAGGGAAGGAACTTCATGCGCAATAAAGTAACGATAGTCGGCTCCGGAAACGTAGGCGCGACCGCCGCTCATTGGATCGCATCGAAAGAACTAGCCGATGTCGTCCTCATCGACATCATCGACGGCGTCCCCCAGGGAAAAGGTCTGGACCTGCTCGAGGCCATGCCGATCGAGAAGCGCGATTCCACAATTCTCGGTACGAACGACTATGCCGACACGGCCAACTCTGACATTGTCATCATCACCGCCGGAATTCCGCGCAAGCCCGGTATGAGCCGCGATGACCTTCTGAACACCAACTACAAGATCATGAGCAACGTAGTGGGCAAGGTCGTGCACCATTCGCCGAACTGCATTCTCATCATCGTCTCCAATCCCCTCGATGCGATGGCGCAGGCCGCCTACAAGCTGAGCGGATTTCCGCGCGAGCGCGTCATCGGCATGGCCGGCATACTCGACTCCGCGCGCTTCCGCGCGTTTATCGCCCAGGAACTCAAAGTCAGCGTCGAGAACGTAACCGCCTTTGTCCTCGGTGGACACGGCGACACCATGGTCCCGCTGCCCCGCTATTCCACCGTCGCTGGCATTCCCATCACCGAACTCATGGACAAGGCCACTCTCGATCGCATCGTCCAGCGGACCCGCGACGGCGGTGCCGAGATCGTCAAATATCTCAAGACCGGATCGGCTTACTACGCTCCGTCGGCCGCCGCCACCGAGATGGTCGAGGCCATCCTCAAAGACAAGAAAAAGATTCTCCCGTGCGCCGCCTACCTCAATGGAGAGTACGGCATCCACGGGCTCTTTGTCGGCGTCCCGGTAAAACTCGGCGCCAAGGGGATCGAGCAGATCATCGAGATCAAACTCACTCCTGAAGAGAAAGCGGCCCTCGACAAGAGCGCCGCCGCCGTGAAAGAACTGATAGCGGTGATCAACGTCTAGGCGATCCTCTGCCCGCTTGGATACGGCATCCGTAGAGACGCGGCCTGCCGCGTCTCTGGGGAGTTGCCTGTTTTGAAATTCAGGGCTTTCGCGGAACAATGAGGTATCGTAAGAGACGGAACCCCATATAGAATGCTGCCATCGTCAAACTCCAGACGACTAGAGCTGCAAACAATCTCTGAGGCAGACTAGGACCATCGTAGCTCACCACTCCAGGAGGCAGAGGTAGTAAGTCTTGCAGCGCTGGATAGGCATATCCCACAAGTGCGACTATTCCTGCGCACAATGACAGAGTTCCCAAAATCGCTGCAAGAATCCTGTGTATCACGCGGCTGCCCCGACGGCCCAATTATGGCATAGCTTCGTAAGAATACTCGCGAAATTCAGAGCAGCACCCTACATGCCTCTGATTTCTCTTTCGTGATCGCCCCAGGCTCGCTATAGTGTCTGAGGCCAGCACACGATGGATTTCGATCAGCTCGAAATTTTTCTCGAAGTGGCGCGGCTCTCCAGCTTCTCCCGCGCGGCGGAGAAGCGTTTTCGCACCCAGCCCGCCATCTCGTCCCAGATTCGCGCGCTTGAAGAAGAAGTGGGCGCTCGTCTGCTCGACCGCTCCGGAGGCCGCGTCTCGCTCACCGCTTCCGGCAAATTGTTTTTCAAATATGCCGAGGAAACGCTGGAGCGGCGCAAGACGATCCTCAACGAGATCGCCGAAACCGAGCGCGTGCCCCGTGGCGAAATTGTCGTGGGAGCTAATGAAGGCACTTGCCTGCACATCCTGCCGGAGGTGTTCGCGCAATTCAAACGCGACTATCCGAATGTCGCCGTGAACATCAAGCGCTCGGACTACGCCAGGATTCTCGAGTCGATCCTCGAGAACGTGGTGGACTTTGGCGTGGTTTCGCTTCCCGTGAACGACAACCGGCTCGAGGCGCAGATGATTCATCGCGACGAACTCGTCGTGATCACGGCCCCGCAGCACCCGCTCGCGGCGAAGAAGAGCGTCACCGTGGCCGAGGTCTCGACCTATCCGCTGGTCGTGCCCAAACTGGGCCACACCCGCGACGCACTCGATGCGCTGTTCTATGACCATCACTTGAAGCCGAAACTGGCCATGGAACTCGATTCCAGCGAACTGCTGAAGCGTTTTGTGGCCGCCGGTGTCGGCGTCGGATTTATCGCCCGCTCCAATATCGAGGAAGACATCCGGGCCAAGGCCCTGGTTGCGATCGCGCTCGCGGACGCGCAAATCCGGCGCGACCTCGCGCTCGTGTTCCGCAAAGACAAATCGCTCAGCCGCGCCGCCAAGGCCTTCATGGACATCGCGGTAAAGCAAAAGAATTTTTCCACGGCCGGGGCTGGGAAGCGATCCAAATGAACCGGGTTCCGTGTTTCGCCCTCTTCTTGTCCTTGCTCCTTTCGGCTGCCGCAGCCCAGAAGCAGTCCGCCGGCGGCAAAGCTTCCTCAGTCACCGCCTACCAGCTCATCTCGTTGAAAGTGACGGGAACGACGCGCTATACCGACAAAGAAATTCTTGCCGCGAGCGGCCTGCAGATCGGCCAGAACGCCGCCGACGGCGATTTCAAAGAGGCAGTGCGGCGCTTGGGCGATTCCGGCTTGTTCAGCGACGTTGTCTATTCGTATTCCTCTGCAAATGCGGGAACAAGACTCGAACTGCAGCTCGCCGATACCGACAAGAACAAGCTGGTTCCGGCGCAGTTCGAAAACTTCGGCTGGTTGACCGACGCCGAACTACTGGCCGCCTTGCAACGCCGCGTCCCGCTGTTCAAGCAGTTGCTGCCGGTTGCAGGCAATCTTCCCGACCGGGTTTCCGAGGCGCTGCAGGCCATCCTCACCGAAAAGCAATTTCCAGGACGGGTAGATTTCCTGCGCAGTGCAGAAGAGTCGAGCGGCGCGCTAAACGCAATCGTTTACCGGGTCGAGGAAGTCAGTATCCGGATTCGCAACGTCGAATTCCCGGGAGCTTCGCCGGAGCAGACGTCTCTACTCACAACCGCAGCCCGCCGCCTTACGGGCGCAGAATACGGACGCTCTACTCTCGCCGCGGTCGCTAAGTTTGACCTGCTGCCGGTGTACCTGCAGCGCGGATATTTGAAGGCAACTTTTGGGCCGTCCGGCGCGCGCGTGGTGCCCCAACCCTCTCCTGCGGCGCATGCGCAAGAGCCCGCCGAGATTCAGGTGGATGCGATCGTACCGGTGAAGCCGGGCAAGATATATTCAACCTCTAGTGTCGACTGGAAGGGCAACTCTGCCATCGCCACCGACGAAGTCGCGCCCCTCCTCCACATGCCGCCCGGTCAGCCCGCCGACGCCGTTCGCCTCCTCCGCGACCTCGAAAACGTGAGCAAGCTTTACCGCAGCCGCGGCTACATGACGGTTCAGATCAAGCCCGACGCCCAGTTTGACGACGAGAAAAGCTCCGTGCACTACGACCTGAACATCGTCGAAGGCGACCTCTACAAGATGGGAGAGTTGGAGATCTTAGGACTCGACACGCAAGCCAAAGCTCGGATGCTGGCAGCGTGGACTCTGCGCGAAGGTCAGCCCTACAACGCCGACTATCCCAAGAAATTTCTGGACGACACCAGACAACTCGTTCCCCGCGGCGTGCAGTGGGCCGTGAGCATTCATGAAACCCCGGACGCGAAGGACAAGACCGTGGACGTGGAGATCCGTTTCAAACAGCAGTAGCTGAAAGCTGCGGATTGTAAAGGATAAAATATTTTTGTAATCCGAAGGTTGCGCGAGAATCTTTATATTGACACAATGATAGTGACATCATGGAGTGGCCACTTTTGAACTATCACGCCGTTTCACAGGAGACGAAAGCAGAATGAAAGTAAATCGAATTGCGGCTGCGGTTCTTGGAATGCAGATGCTGGTCGGCCTGGCGGCGGTTCCGGCGCTGGCTGCCGGTAAGAGCCAGACCTTGACCGGCGAAGTGAGCGACGCCATGTGCGGGGCGAAACATGAAATGCCCGGCAAGGCCGCGGATTGCACGCGCGGGTGCGTGAAGCATGGATCGAAGTACGCGCTTGTGGTCGGGGACAAGGTCTACACACTGGAGACCTCGGATAAGGCTGCGCTCGATAAGCTGAACGATCTGGCGGGAGCGAAGGCAAAGGTGACCGGAGAAGTGGACGGCACCACGATCACGGTAAAATCGGTGGCCGCGGGATCGTAGGGTAATCGGGTCATCTCACCATCGGGTCATCGGATCATCGAAAAACCAGTAAGGATGATGGTTTTCGATCACCCGATGACCCGATGGTGAGATGACCCGATTATGCTAATTCTGGTCTGGCTTATCGTCCCGGCGCTTCAGCGTCGGACGATCGTCGTCGCTGCTCTTGTCCGTGCCGGCGGACTTGTCACTGGTTGAAGTGCGGCGCAGGCTGGGCTTGCTCCCATCCTTCTCTTCGATGACCTTGTGCCGGTTCTCGATGGTGGCCAGCCGCGATTTCACGTCGTCAAACTCCGATGTGGAAACGATGTATTGCGGGCGTGCCGGAAGAATGGTCGCGATCTCCTTTTGCGACGCCTCAATGCGGTCGGGCGTCTGCGGGTGCGAAGCGAAGGCCTTGGCGATCGTGCCCGGCTTCTTCTTCTCCCTCGCTTGAATTTTTTCGAAGAAACTGATGAAAGCCTGCGGATCGTATCCCGTCTTATACATATATTGCAGGCCGAGGTAGTCCGCTTCCGCTTCGAAATTGCGCTGGAACTTCATGAACGTGAGCGGCAAGGCCAGGCCACTGGCTTCGTAGATTCCGTAGCCTATGCCACCTCCAACGAAGATCAGAGGAATGGTAGCGATTTGCGCCAAATTCATTCGCGTCATCTGACGCATCCCGTGGCGGGCACACACGTGCGAAATCTCATGCGCCATCACGCCGGCCAGTTCGGCCTCTTCGTCCGCCGCCAGAATCAGACCGGAGTTCACGTAGAAAAATCCACCGGGGAGCGCAAACGCGTTCACCTCGTCGGAGTCGATCACCTTGATGGTGAACGGCACCTTCGCGTCGGAATTGCGCACCAGGTTCTGGCCGATGCGGTTGACGTACTCGGTCACCACCGGGTCCTGAACCAGCTTTACGCTATTTTCGACCTGCATCGCGTATTGCTTGCCCATCCTGATTTCGGTTTCGAGCGAATACCAGTCGCCGAAGCCGCGCCCTCCGACGTTGCGGTTGCCGATGGCGTCGACATCGTCCTCCTTGCCGTCGTGCTTGACCTTGCTGTCGGGGGGCTCCTGGATGGGTGGCGGCCCGCTAGGGACTGAGTCGTTGCCGGCGCTGCTGCTGCTGGAAGAAGAGTTCGCGGGCGGAGTCGGAATCGAGCTGGGGGTTGCCGTGGGATCCTGCGGCAGTGGCGCTGGCGATGAGCTAGTCGTTGAGCCAGCCGTTGAGCCACTTGACGGCTGCGTGCTCTGCGGCTGCGCCGTCTGATCTTTTGCGGTCTGATCTTTTGACGTCTGCGGCTGCGAGGCTTGCGGCTGCGCGTTTGGAGTCTGGGAAGTTTGATCCTGCGCCAGCGCCGGCAACGCCATCAGCGCTAGTAAACTCAGGCAAATCAGCGATTTACGGAACGACATTTGGACACCCCGCGGAAACCCGGTCGGCTGACAGCATTATACCCCCGATAGCAAGTCGGTGTGAACGGAGTTTCCCATCTAGTTGGACGCAGTCTTGCGCCGGAAAGATACCCGTTATTTTCACGGAATGTGGTGGCTGAGGCTCTTTCCGCGGCCGTCTCTGCCGATGATGTCCCGAGTTCATCAACCACGAAGGACACTAAGGCACACGAAGGTCCGAATCCCCAAGGCTTTCCTTCGTGTTACTTCGTGTCCACCTTCGTGCCCTTCGTGGTTAATTAGGACTCCTGCGTGTCCCAACGCCCTTTCCGTTTTCCTGCTCGCCGGTGTACTATGGCGCGACTTTTGGAAAGCGATTTCGGAAAGAGGGACCGAGCATGTTGAACCGTCGCAGTTTTCTGTCGTCATCTTTCGCTTCATCCCTGGCGGTGGGCGCCGGCCTGGCTTGGCGCGGAAATTTATGGGCGCAACTTGAGTCGCTGCCGTCGAAGCTGCCCGAGCGCTCCCTTTTCGACTCGAACGAAGACGCCTACTGGCGCGAGCTGCGCAAGCAGTTCCTGATTCCGGCGGACGAGATCTACCTGAATAACGGAACCGTGGGATCGAGCCCCGCGCCCGTGCTCCGCGCAGTGTTTGAAGGCTATGAGGCATGCGAGAAGCTCAACGAGGCCGACCCCGAGGACTATCCCATCTGGGGATACGCATCGTGGAACCAGTTTCGAGACCCGCTGGCTGCCTTTGTAGGCTGCAACCGCGACGAAATCGCGCTTCTAAGAAATGCCACCGAGGCCAACAGCTACATTGCGAACGGCATCGATCTGAAGCCGGGCGACGAAGTGCTGATGACCGACCAGGAGCATCCCGGGGGTGAGCACCCGTGGAATCTGCGGGCCAAGCGCTACGGCATCGTGGTGAAGAAGATCACGCTGCCGAGGCCGGTCGAAAATCCTGCGCAGGTGTTGAATCTCGTCAGCGACGCCATTACCCCGCGCACCCGAGTTTTGTTCTTCAGCCACATCACTACGTTTTCCGGGGTGGTGCTGCCGGCCAAGGAGCTTTGTGCGCTGGCCCGCAGCAAAGGGATTATTTCCGCAGTCGATGGCGCGCACGTTCCGGGAATGATGCGGCTGAACCTGCGCGAACTGGGCTGCGACCTGTATTCCTCGAGCCCGCACAAGTGGCTGCAGGCGCCCAAGGGTTCGGGATTTTTGTCCGTGCGCGACGAAATGATCGACCGCCTGTGGAACACGATCGCCACCGAAGGTTGGGACGACGTAAAGCTCCGCGCCGAACGGTTCCAGCGCATCGGCAGTTCCAACGTGCCCGCCCTGTGGGGATTGCGCGCCTCGATTCAACTGGCCAGCGATATCGGAATGGACCGGATCGAACGCCGCCACCGCCAGCTCTGCGATTACATTCTAGCGGCCATGGTCAAACGCGGCGCGCAGTCGTGGACGTCTCCCGATGCCTCGATGCGCTGCGCGATCGCAACGGTAAATGTGCCGCCGCTCGTTCGTATGGACCTCGAAAACTGGCTATGGAAGGAAAGGAAAATTCGCATCCGCGGAGCCGAACCGCACAAGCTGCGGCTCTCCACTCCTTACTACTTGTCGAGGCAAGACATTGACCGTTTCCTGGATGCCTTCGACGAGTATAAGAAGTCGAAGGGTTAGCTCGTGTAGGGACGGGCGCCCTCGCCCGTCCAAGCCGAGCGCAGCTCGGCCCCGCCGTCTGGCGCAATCCCAAATCACGACGAGCAGGCCTTCTCCGGTGCAACTTGGCTGCGGTTGCGCCTATTTACCAATTGGTACTGATTGGTACTGAGAGAAAAAAACTTATCCCCCGGTCTATTGGAATCATAGAGTTAGGCGAAAAATCCCGCCAAATCTTTGGGTTTAAAGGACTTATATGTAAAATATTCCGGAATAAGGACTTAGGTTGTCAAAGAGCGCTGAAAATGGGTTTGGGGCAGCTTCGCGGGCCGTCTTGGGAGACGGGCACACTTCTGGCTGCGCCTATCAAGTTCCTATTCTCGCGCATGGCGGGGTGGTTGTCTGTGACGCATGGCCCGGGCGTTTGTGATGAAAAAAGGTCACGGGCTCGCGTCCATGGCTCTACCCATTCTTCGGATATGCGCGAGCCCCATTGACGCTTCCTGCTTTGGCCGCCATCGCGCGCTTCTTTGTCCTGGTGTGGAATCTAGATGTCTTTCTGGCAGTTGCTTTCGGCAAAGCCTCGGGATGCAGGGCGGTGATGACGGCAGCCGGATTCTTGTCGATCACCGTGAGCAGGGTGCGGGCGGGCGCTTCTGGCCTGCGGCGTCCGCCTTCCCAATGCTTGATCGCATCCAGACTGAAGCCGAAGGTCTCGGAAAAGCGGGATTGAGTCATGTTGAGCTTGTTGCGAATGCTTTTCACATCGACTTCATCCGGCACATGCACCTTGAAGCCTTTCCGCTCTCCAGCGAGAAAAGCTTGAACTTCGTCCAGTCCAGTCATGAGCTCTGCAAACGCGGTTTTCATCGTTTATCTCCCGATGGTCTATCTCCGGTAGCTGTCAAAAATATCGTCGGCACGCTTCTTTAGGGCGTTGCGCTCAGCCTTCGTCAAATTGGCCTTCTTGTTCTTCGGAAAAGCGGTAATCAGGAAGACTGGAAATTTGTCGTTGCGCCAGATATACACAACCCGCGCCCCGCCGCTCTTGCCCATGCCTTGGCGCGGCACGCGAACCTTCCGAAATCCGCCCGTCCCCGACATCACATCGCCGCACTCCGGGTTCTCTGCAACCATGGCGACAATGTTGTCACGCTCCCGCTCGCTGAAGAGCTTGCCAGCGAGGGCGATGTAAGAAGGCGTTTCGACAACGGTCTGCCTTTTCATCTTGTACTCCAATGGACACCTTCGGTCAAGAGAAATCGTATGCCATTGGACACCAAAACATACACGTCATATGTGCAAAATGGATTCGACAGCGAAAATGCATATCAAAACCAAGGCTACGGTCGTGGCAAATATGCCGATTCTTGCGGCGACACCCGTCTTCGTGTCGCTTTGGAGCGCCCTCTGGACAAGTTCGTCTGCCTTGCCGCTCCCTTTCTGCAATTCCTTGCCCAGAGCCTCATTCATGTTCGAGAAGACGGCTGCGAGGGTTTGAGGTTTATGCTCGGAGTCCCCTTGAAGGAAGGTCGAAAATTGCGGTTGTTGGGCATGCTCGTTGCCAAGTGTTATTTCTCCGATCGCGGTAGACAAACGGGCAATGATCACACTCAGGTGTCGCATTTGGTTTTCCGAGACCAGAGTGGACATTTGCTGCACGAGCAGAATGTTCGCATTGTGGAATCCGACGATCCGTTGCGTGCAGCATTGGATGGAAACGAGCAGCAAGAACCAAGCTGGACAAAGAAACCAAAGGAATGGATGTCTGGGAACGTGACCTCCCGGAGTGTGCGCCACGATTTGGCCAAGCAAGGTTAGAGACAACGCTATTGTTCCGACATCGAACAGGATCAGCTTTTCGTAAAACGCTGCGCCGTTCTCATGCGCCTTGAACACCTTGTCCACAACCTTCGAGGCATTCTCCACGTCCGAGCGCTGCATCTCCATCAACTCATCCGTAAACTCTCGTAATTTCCCAACATCGACAGACCTAGATGTTATCCTGGCAGCAGTTTGACCGGTTTCGGGTGTCGGAGATAGCGGAGGGTTTCCCATGTCTTTGAACACAGGAATATTAGCACTCCGCCCTTCGGTGGGCTTTCGCCAACGAACGCGACGCCTTTGTCACCCATGGCTACGAGAAGGAAGATCCCCATGAGGGCGGAAAAGAGCAGTGGTAATGTTTTTGCGGACCTCGGGCTTCCGCATCCCGAACAGGAACTCTTAAAGGCAAGGCTCACGCTCGAGATTTACCGCCTCGTCAAGAGACGCGACCTGACGCAAGCCGAGGCTGGCAAAATCCTCGGCATCAAGCAGCCGCACGTCTCTTTGCTGATGCGAAACCGCTCGGGTAGCTTCTCTGTCGAGCGCCTAATGGATTTTCTTACCGCCCTGGGGCAAGACGTGGAGATTTCGGTGAGGCCGGCGCGCAAGGACCACGGCGAAGTATCCGTCGTCGCGTAGTCGTTGGCCGCGGGACGGGCGAGGGCGCCCGTCTCTCCACCAACTGGTTATGCTGACAGCTGAAAGCTGCCCTACGTCCAGCGGAACCAACGTAGGGCGAGGATGAACGAAACTCCTCCCCAAATTGCAAGCACCAGCAGTCGCCCCGATTGCGAGCCGAGCGTGGCGCCCTCAATGATCGTGGCCCTCAGCGCGTCGTTAAGCGCGGTTAGCGGGAGGGCTTTGATGAAGGGGTGGGCGATGGCGGGAAATTTGTCATAGGAGAAGAAGACGCCGGAGAAGATCCACATCGGCATCATGACCAGGTTGATGAGGCCGGAAACGGTTTCGATTTTCTGCGCGCGGCAGGCGGTTAGCAGGCCGACGCCGCCGAAGGCTACCGCTCCGAGCGAACCGAGCAGGATGACCGAGAGGATCGATCCCTGCACCGGCATGTGAAAGACCAGCACGCCGAAGCCTAAGAGCAGTCCGACTTCAATCACCATCAGGACCAGGCGGCTGCTGGCTAACGCCAGAAGGAAATCGCTGCGGCGCATGGGCGTGGCTACGAAGCGCTTCAGCAATTTGCGCTGGCGCATTTCTACCAGCGCGAAACCTACTCCCCACATGCCGGAGTTCATGAGGTTCATCCCCAGCAGTCCGGGGATGAGGAAGTCGATGTAGCGGGAGCCAGGCTCGCTGGAGGATTGAGAGGAAGTCGGGAGCGCATCTTTGCGTCCGGCGGCGGATTGGAGCGCGGCGTCGATTTCGGCGCGGGAGAGCACGCTCTCCGGGCGAGCGGGATCGTAATAGTAAGTGTAGCTGCCGTCGGGATTGGACTCGATCGCCAGATCGAACTTGCCGAAGTGGAAAGCCTTGAGCGCGGCATTGCGATCGAGCACGGTGGCTCGGACGGTGGAGTGCGCGGGCGAGCCTTGCAGCATAGCTAGAGTTTTCTGTGCGCCCGCGCCCTCGATCACAACCACCGACGTGATGTCCGCGGGCTTGTTGCGAAAGGCGATGCCCAAGCCTGCCGCCAGCAGCAGCGGAAAGATGAAGACCCAGAATACGACTTCAGGCTCGCGCTTGAGTTCGAGTATGCGCGCCCAGAGCAGGTGACGGTATCCCGACCAGCGGCCGTTGTGGAGTGCGGGTTGGATGGACTGCGGCTGCTGATTCTTGTCAGCGTGGAGCTTGGGCGCGTTGGTTTCTGTGGTTGCCATTCAGTCTTCTCGCAAGTGGCGGCCGGTGAGGAGCACGAAGACATCTTCGAGGCTGGCTTGGCGCGTGCTGAGGTGTTCGAGTTGATGGCCGTGGTTGGTTACCGCATCCAGAAGAGCGGGGATGGTGAGGTGCGGCTCGCGGACACTTAGGCAGACGCTCGAATCCTCGCGGCGCACGGACTCTACGCTGGGCAGGGATCGCCAGCGGTCGAGGTTGTCGTTGTCTAGGTTATCGCTGTCGGCGTTTCCGTTCTTACTCACCTGGAACTCGACCACGTGATGGCCGCCCAAGCGGTCGATCAGGTCGGAAGGAGTGCCTTCAGCGATGATCTCGCCGTGATCGACGATGGCCAGGCGGTCGCAGAGGCGTTCGGCTTCGTCCATGTAGTGCGTGGTGAGCAGGACAGTGCCACCTTTTTTCTGGAAGACGCGGATGATGTCCCAGAGCTGGCGGCGGCTTTGGGGATCGAGTCCGGTGGTGGGCTCGTCGAGAAAAAGGATGCGCGGATTGCCGACCAGAGCGGTGGCAACGGCCAGGCGCTGCTTCTGGCCGCCGGAAAGTTTGCCGACCCAGGCGTCGGCTTTCTCGGTGAGCTGAAGTTCTTCGAGGATGTCGGCGGCGGGGCGCGGTTCGCTATAGAAGCTGGCGAAGAGTTCGATGGTTTCGCGGACGTTCAGTTTTTCCGACAGGCGCGTTTCCTGGAGCGAGATGCCGATCCACTCGCGCAACTGGCGCGGGTTGTCGGCCCAGGTGTGTCCGAAGATGCGGACTTCGCCCGATGTGGGCGCGAGCAGGCCTTCGAGGATTTCGATGGTCGTGGTCTTCCCTGCTCCGTTCGGACCGAGCAGGCCAAAGCATTCGCCAGCCTCGATTCGCAGACTGAGGCCGCGGACGGCTTCGACTTTGCCGTCGTAGGTCTTGCGCAGGTTGGTGCACTCGATCGGAGACCCCACGAGCAGATTGTAGCGTAGCTCGCTGCGGCGGCGGAGCTGCGCTCCGCTGGACAGACGAGGGCCGCTGTCCCTACGTGATTCGTTCAGGGTCTAGGCTCCACCGTGGGCATCGGGACATTGCCTTTTGCATCCTGCCAGAGGATTGCGTTTAACTTTTTCGCATCGGCCGCATCGGGCCTGGAAAAATTCATCAGCGACGATTCCTTTGCTCCCGCCGCGTTCCTTTCGTTCACTCTATAGATGAGGCCGTTGCGCTGATTCTTTTCGTCGACCTGATACAGCGGCTGCGTTCCCGGTCCGGAGAACAGCGGTGTCATGAGTGGGGCGTGCGCGTCGAACAAGTTCATCGGGGGAAGGCCGAGTAGAGCTTCCATGCTGTGAATGACGCTCACGGTCGTGTAGAAGTGATGATCGACAAACGTTTGCGGCGTGCGCGGCGCATACTTGCTGATGACGAAGGCGATGGAGCGATGAGCGTCGACATGATCGGCGCCGTCCTGCGCGTCGTCTTCGATGACGAAGATGGCAGTGTCGTCCCAGTAAGGGCTGTGAGAGACGGCATCGACTACTCGGCCTAGCGCCAGGTCGTTGTCGGCGACCGAGGCTTGCGGCGTGGGCTTGCCGGGACGCGTGCCTCCGGTGTGGTCGTCGGGCAGGTAGAGCAGCGTGAACTGTGGAAGTTCCTTGGCGTTTCCTTTCGCTTTTACAAACTCGTCGAATTCGCGCAGGAACTCGTCGGCGCGGAGTTGGTCGGGGTAATCGGTTTCGAAATCTGGAAAGAGCGGATCGTAGTGGTCGCGCAGCGCGGCTTTCGTGGGACGCATGCGCTTCATCTGCGGCACCACCCACGGCCACGGACTGGGCCCGCCGCGCGGATTGCCGACGTTCGGCGGCAGAGGCTCTCCTTTTTTTATTTCGGCAACTGGGCACGTTGCGGAACTGGGAGACGGCGTTCCTTCCTTCGGGGATTTCGCTTTCTCACTCTTGCACCACACGGCGGCGATGAATTCTCCGTAGATGCGATAGGTGAGACCGCGGCGGGCGAGGTTGTCCCAGAGGAAGCCGGTGGCGGGGTCGTCGATGTCGGGGATTCCCTGTTCGAGCGGAAATTCCTCGGCCACGCTGCCGCCGGAATCGTAGGTGCGCTCTTTGCTGCGATAGCCGATGGGCCACGTCTTCTCGTTATAGTCGCTTGTCGTGGCGGCGGTGGACCAGAGGTGGCCGTCGCCGGAAACTTCTCCGCTGTCGTAGAAATTGTCGAGCACTCCGAATTGCAGCGCGAGCTTGTGCTGGTTGGGCGTGATGTCTTTGCCATACATTGTCAGCGATGGGTCGCCATCGCCTACGGGCAGGTCACCGAGGATCTGATCGTAGGTACGGTTTTCTTTTAGCACGTAGATCACGTGGCGGATGGGATTGCTTCCGCCGGCGAATTCGAATTTGCCGCCGTCGGAGTGGAGGAGATTGTCCTCTTCGACCTGGCGCGTGTAGGCGGCGAGATTCTTGTCGATGTCCGAGAGGCTGAGGCGCTGGATGGAGCCGCCGATCAAAGTCGGAATGTAGGGATGTTCCTTTCTTTTCCGCTCGCCTTTCAGCGTGCCCTGCATGTTGTTGGGGCCGCTGCTCTCTCCTTTAGCCGTCGCAATCAGGAGATCGTTCCCGGCGATCGCTAGTGCGCTCGGATACCACTCGGTGGGGATGAAACCTATGGGTTCTTCCAGCGGGCCAAACAGAATAGGGCTTGTCGTTAAATTCGGCACATATTTGGTTTCGAATACGGCAATCGCGTCGAGCGAAGCAGTGGCCGCATAGAGATACTTGCCATCGGGCGAAAGGGCGATGGCCTGTGGGACTGAACCGTGTCCCTTGAGACCGGTGTAATAACTACGGGGAGCGATCCCGACTTTCAGGTCAACTGCCGCAATGGCGTCGTTGTTGGCTAGAGCGACGTAGAGCGTGTCTTCATTCGCGTTCAGCAGCATCGTAGTTGGGTGCGGACCGGGATCGATAGAATTGGGCGGTCCCAAGGTGATCCAACGCGAGACTTTGCCGGTTCCGAGATCCACCTCTGCCACAGACGAGCTGTTCCACAAGCTGACCCACGCCTTGGTTCCGGCTTTGTTGGTTATGACTGTGTACGGATATGCGCTGGGAATATAGCGGCTGCGGCTTAGGTCGAACGACTTTTCAATTTTTCCGGAGATGACGTCGAGAAGCACCACGTTGTCGGAAAGATTGTTGGCGATGAGCAGGCGGTCGCCCCTGGGACCTGGAAGAACAGCGAGGCCTGCGGGGTATGGCAGCGCGGTTCCGGCGGGAGTTTTGCGCAGGCCGTATGCAACTTCCTTCCCTTCGGCGATGGGCTGCGGCGCGATCTTGATGAAGCGTTCGGGCGTGACTTGTCCCGCTGTGAATTTGTAGACGGCGATGCCGTTGCCAGTGCTCTTTGGCTTCTCGCCGGTGGGGTCGGTGATCGATCCCATGGAGGCGTAGAGATGCTTGCCGTCGGTCGAGAACGCGAGGCCGATGAAATAGCTTTGGCGCGTGGAATACTCGTCGCTCAGGCGATCGTCGGGAAAGTCGTGCAGTTGATTGTTGCTGAGATCGAGAATGGCGATCGACTGCCGCGCACCGCTCTCCTGCGTTCCGTATCCCTGATTGAGCAGCGCGGCGTAACGGCCATCGGGACTAAGCGCGATGGTCGCGGGAAAGCTGTTGGTGCGGCCGAGATAGCCGGGGACGGGGAGGGTCAGGCTCTTGCTGGTCGGAAGATTGATGCGGCGCGAGCGTTCGGCGGCGCGTGCGACCACGAAGACGATAAGCAGCGCGGACAGAGCGAAGAGGGAGATGACTGCGAGCTTTTTCACGAGTGGAGCCCTCGGGAGGGTTGTACCATCCGGGTCGTTGGTCAGGCAAACCGTCGGCCTGGGAACAATTTGCTGGGAACAGCGGCGCCGGGCGGCGACCAGGTTCAGTAAAATGACAAGTCTTTCATCGGATAGTGCTTGCGGTTGCGCGTCCACAGCTCGGCACGATTCAGAGCCGCCGCAGCGGCAATCAGGGCGTCGCTTATTTGCAGGCCGTGACTCTTCCGATATTGACGGAGATAATCGCCCGCTTGGCGGCCCGTCTCATAGTCGATGGGGACGCAAACAAGAGTGCGAAAGAAATTCGTCAGCGCCTCATGCTCGCGGGGCCGCACTCCATGCCACAGTTCGGCTGCGGTTACCGGCGAGCACAGGATTGCACGATCCGATTGACCCAGTTCCCGCCACCTCGAAAGGATATCGCTGTCCCGCTCGCGACAAACTTCGATGACGATGTCGGAATCGACCAGAACGGTCACCGCTTCCCCAGCCTCTCCATCCGAGTATCGCGCCGCAGGCTGCGCACGTATTCCTCGGTAGAATCGGGTAAGTCGGTACGATCTTTCCAAATGCCGACCATGGCCTCCATGGCCTCCCGCCGTTCATCCAAATTGCCGAGATAGCGCTCGCGTGCGGCGTCCCGTACCAAGGCGGAGATCGTCGTTCCCATGCTTCGGGCGCGCGCATGAAGCGCGTTCCACAAATCGTCATCCAAATATAGTTGGGTGCGTCGCATGATGTATAGTATACATCATAACGCTTTCATTTTCCAACTACTTCGTCCCCACCAGATGCACCTCGGCGACCGGCTCTCCCGAACGGGACTTCCTCACCCCGATCAGCTCAACTGCCTTCGCGGCGATGTGTTCGGCGGAGACTTCGAACTCCTTGATTAACTCCCAGGGAGCGCCGGAGTCTCCGAAGCGGTCTTTTACTCCGATGGCGCCGGTGATGGTGGGGATGCCGTAGAGCGCGGGCGACTGGGTGATGGCGTTCGCGACTGGCCACGCCAGTGCGCCGATCTGATGCTCTTCGGCGGTCAGGACTACGCTGGTGTCGCGGGCGGCGCGGACGATGGCTTCGGTATCGAGCGGCTTGAGGGTGTGCAGGTTGAGGACGCGGGTTTCGTAACCGAAATCGGACTTCAATATCCAGGCGGCGCGCATGGCTTCGGGCACCATGGGACCGCAGGCAATGATGGTCAGGTCTTCGCGCTCGTCGCTGTATTCGGATTCGAGTTTGGTCTCGAACGCTTCGATGAAATTCGCCGCCTCGCGACGCAGGCGAATCACGTTGGCCTTGCCGAAGACGAAGGGCGTTTTTTCGTCGGTGACGATCGGCGTCGCTTCGCGCGCGAAGCGGATGTACTTCGGACCGACGTGCTTGAGCAGCAGGTAGTCGGTGGCTTTGCGAGTTTCGACCATGTCGCAGGGGACAACCACGTTCATGTTGGGCAGTCCGCACATGGCGAACAGATCTTCGAGCGCCTGGTGGGTGGCGCCGTCGGGGCCAACGCTGACGCCGCCGTGGGCTCCGGCGATCAGGACGTTGAAGTTGCCGTAGCAGATCGAGGTGCGGATCTGGTCGAGATTGCGCGCCGCGGCAAAGGTCGCGTAGGTGCCGAAGACAGGGAGCTTGCCTTCTTTGGCTAGTCCGGCGGCAGCCGATGTGGCGGATTGCTCGGCGATGCCCATGCTGATCCAGCGCGCCTTGCGCTCGGGCTTACCGGCATAGAATTCGCTGATGGTGATGGAGCCGGAGATGTCGAGTCCGAAGCAGACGATGCGCGGATCGTCGCCATTGGCGGCGAGCGACTGGCCGAAGCCGAGGCGGGTGGGCTTCATCTGGGCTTTCATATTTTCGGCTGCGTTCCACCAGTAATTGCGATGAAACTTGGGCATCTTGGCGTCGAGTTTGCGCTCGACCTCGGCTTGATATTGCCGGGCATGGGCGAGGAGTTGCTCGACGGGAATCTGGCCTTCAAGGTTGAGTTCCTTCAGGGCTTTGTCTAGCTCTTCGCGTGTGGGCGCTCTGCCGTGCCATCCGGCAATATTCTCCATGAAGCTGACGCCTTTGCCTTTGACGGTGTCGGCGATGATGACGGTGGGCTTGCCCGATCCGGCTTTCGCTTTGGCATTCTCCAGCGCTTCGACGACCTGCTTCATGTCGTGTCCGTTGATGGTGAGGACTTCCCAACCGAAGGCGCGATATTTTTCTTCGAGCGGCTCGACGTTCATGACGTCTTTCACCCAGCCGTCGATCTGCAGGCGATTGCGGTCGACAATGCCGATCAGATTGTCGAGTTTGAAGTGGCCCGCCTCCATCGCGGCTTCCCAGATCTGGCCTTCCTGCTGCTCGCCGTCGCCCATGATGCAGAAGACGCGGTGATTTTTCTTGTCCAACCTGGCGGCGAGCGCGATGCCGACGGCAATGCTCAGACCCTGGCCGAGCGATCCAGTGGAGACTTCAACGCCGGGCAGTTTGAGCCAGTGCGGATGTCCCTGATAGGGCGAATAGAGCTTGCGCAGGAGCGCGACGTCTTCTTTCGGGCAGAAGCCGGCGAAGGCGAGGCCGAGGTAAAGGCTGGGCGCCTTATGGCCAGTGGACCAGATGATACGATCGCGGTCGGGCCAGTTAGGATTCTTGGGATCGTGGTTGGCGACGCGAAGGTAGAGCGCGGCGGTGATGTCCATGATGGAGAGCGTGCCGCCGGCGTGCCCGGACGTGGCTGCGCACAAGGCGGCGAGGTCATAGCCCCTCATCAATGTAGCCTGCTGCTTCAGTTCGTCAATGCTGTAGGAACGCAGGACTTCGCCGGTGGTCGAATTCTGAATAGACATGGGGTTGCTCCTTCGCTTACGCCGGGCGTTGGGCAAGGCGGGAAACGGCGCATAGGCTTGCAGGATGAGCGTAACCGGCGCTGTCGCAGGGTTCAGTGAGCAGGGTCACAGGCGGGGGTGACGCTCACCACGAAATAAGTATGTCATCCTGAGCGAAGCGAAGGACCCATGTATTCCGCTGCGGCAAGAAAACGCATAGGTCCTTCGCTTCGCTCAGGATGACAACGTGGGTTTGTGATCCGCGCTTCCTGACATTCAGCGTGCCGATTTGAAGATCGCGAACACCGCGCCTTGCGGGTCGGCGATCACTGCCATGCGGCCGACTCCTTCCATCGTCATGGGAGCGAGATAGAGATTGGCACCCATCTGTTTGGCCTTGGAGGCAGAAGCATCCACATCATCCACCAGGAAGTAGGCTAGCCAGTGTGGCGGGACTCCGGGCTGGCGATGGGCGGCGGGTGGAATGCCTCCGATGAAATGCTCGCCGTTCTTGATATGCAGGTAGCCGGAAGGATCTTTTGGGTCGGTGGTCAACTGCCATCCGAAAAGGCCGGAGTAGAAGTCGGAGGCGCGTTTTGCGTCGGGCGTGCTCAGATCGGCCCAGCAAAGCGTACCGGCGACGTGGGCGATTCCGATTCCGGCGTTCTTCTTTGCCTGCCAGACGCAGAAAACCGCGCCGGTGGGATCCTGGACGACCGCCATGCGGCCGGCATCCATCACGTCGAAAGCTGGGGCAAGAATTTTGCCGCCTAACTGCTGCGCCTTGGTGACGGCCGCGTCGGTGTTCTCGACTGCGATGTAAATCAACCAGTGCGGTGGGACGCCCTGCGAACGCTCCTCGGGGCGCAGGGTGCATCCGGCAGCGGCTTCGCGGCCCTGGAGTTTGAATTCGGTGTAAAAATCGTTAGGACCCATCGGATTGTCATGGGGAGCCCAGCCGAAGAGAGAGCCGTAGAAGCTCTTGGCGGCGGTTTGGTCGGTGGTGTGGAGTTCAATCCAGCAGAAGGAGCCGGCGGGATGCTTATCGATGTTTGCCATAGCGGGGAGAGTTTACACCAAGTCTGGCTGGCGAGTTGTCAACGGAAGTTTATCAACAGCCAATGAGTACGTGTAAATAAGGGGTTTGATATGCCGACGGATCCAGTCGAGGATTTGGGCAAAGCGATTCGTGCCGGTCCATCGAGCCGCAGATGAACGCGTGTCCATCCAGGCCTTCGACCTCGATGTAAAAGCCCCTGCGCCGCAGGAAGACATCGGTCGCGGTGAACGCGATGCGCTTGTTGCCCGCGACGGCTGGGAGCCCGTTGTTAGGGCCGCGATAGCGCAATGCTGGCGACATAGCAGGCCAAAGAAATGCTGATGCCTGTGAGAGGCACACTGAAAAAATAAACCTTGCAGAGCACAACAAAACCACCAACCATCGCCAGCCCGACAACGAGCAGGAACGGTGACTGAAACAGGAGTTGGCCGTGAGCCAATGCGAGAAAACCGAAAACCAAGCCGAACAAAATAAGTCCCATGCTGTGGCTGGCATTGAAGCCCACCCAACACCGCCACATTGTTGTTTCTTTCGTAATGACAGGTGAAATCTGGCTCATGCTGATTTGCAGCGCGTGGTCACGGGGCATGAGCTTTGGCCCCCAGAACGTATAGACGAGGTGGACGACTCCAAGCGTAAAGATAATGCTCGCACTAAGAACCATGAGAATTTTTGCGGCCAAGATGCTCTCCCTATTTTGCGGGCCTAACGCTTACGTGACGCTCCATATTTTATGCTGCATCGTTCTTTTGACGAAATACAAAGCCTGGCACGCGCCCCGAGGCTATGCGTACCGCTTTGAGGGATAGTTGGCGAAACATCCCCATTACACCAACAACGGAGGTCAGCGAAGGTTCTTCCCTACCCAGTCTTCGATCCGCAGCAGCGCAGTGACCAGGTTCTCAAGCGAGTTGGCTACGCTGAAGCGGAGATAGCCTTCTCCGTATTCGCCGAAGGCGGTGCCGGAGAGGCAGGCGACACCGGCTTGTTCGAGCAGCGCGTCGGCCAGTTTCTTGGAAGGCCAGCCGGTCTTCTTAATGTTGGGGAAGGTGTAGAACGCGCCTTTGGGCGTACGGCAGGAGAAGCCTTTGATCTTATTCAGGCCGGCTACGAAGACGTCGCGGCGGTGTCTAAACTCAGCGTTCATCTTGTCGACCGAGGACTGATCGCCGCGCAGCGCTTCAATTCCGGCAATCTGCGTGAAGCTGGCAGTGCAGGAAATCGAGTTCGTGTTCAGACGCGCGATTTGCGTGGCCAGGTCGGGACGCATCACTCCGTAGCCCATGCGCCATCCGGTCATGGCGTAGGTTTTGGAAAAGCCGTCGAGGACAATGGTGCGCTCCTTGAAACCCGGCACGCTCATGATGGAGAAGTCTTCGCCTTCGTAGATGAGGCGGCTGTAGATCTCGTCCGAAAGAATCATGATGTTGCGGTCGCCGATGGCTTCGGCGATTGCGAGAATGTCTTTCTTGGTGAGCACGCCGCCGGTCGGGTTGTGCGGCGAATTCAGGATGATCAACTTGGTGCGGTCGGTAATCAGCGAAGCCAGTTCTTTGACGTCGACAGAGAAGTCGCGCTCTTCGCGCAGCGGAATTGCGACCGCGCGTCCGCCGACGTAGTTGATCATCGACTCGTAGATGGGGAAGCCGGGATTGGGGTAGATGACTTCGTCCCCCTCATCAATTAATGCCAGCATCGTGAAGAAAATAATTGGCTTGCCGCCCGGAACAACAACGACCTCATCGCTCGAAACCGGGACGTTGCGGGTGCGGCTGACGTAGTCGGCAATGGTCTGGCGCAGGTCGGGCAGACCGGCGGCGGGGCCGTAGTGGGTCCATCCCTTGTGGAGCGCGTCGACACCGGCCTCGATGACATTGGCAGGAGTGTCGAAGTCGGGCTCGCCAATTTCGAGGTGAATGATCTCTTTGCCCTGCTTTTCGAGCGCGCGGGCGCGGCTCAGGACTTCAAAGGCGGTTTCAGTGCCGAGCCGCGACATCCGGCTGGCAAGACGCAATTCGAGCTGAGTTGTGGTTGGCATGGCGGCGGTTGAAATTATAACGCCTCGATAAGGTCAGAGGTAAGAGGTCAGATTGCAGAGGTAGGAATCAAAGTCTCTGACAGGCCGTCATCGGAGGATCTTCACCTCAGCAATCTGACCTCTTACCTCTGCAATTATTCCGAGATGGTGCTCTCTTCGCTCTGCGCCCGCAGGACGCGATCGACGGAGTACGGGGCGCGCTGCGAGGGCTCGTGGTAATGGCGCACTTGCATTTCCCCGAGCAAGCCGACGGCGAGCATGTTCAGGCCCGCCAGCAACAGGACGGCCGAGAACATCATCATCGGGCCGTGCTGGTACATGATGTCGGTGTGGTGCAGGATCTTCTGCAGGACAAGCCAGATGGAAACGGCGCTGCCCGCAAAAATGCTGAACATCCCCACCGTGCCGAAGAAGTGTAATGGGCGCGAAAGATACTTGAGCAGGAAGCGGATGGTGATGAGGTCGAAGAAGACTCGGAAGGTGCGAGAGATTCCGTAATGCGAAGCCCCGCGCTCCCGGTTCACGTTCTTGATGGGCACTTCGACGATCGACGCGCCATACCACGAGGCCAGTGCGGGGATGAAGCGGTGAAGCTCTCCGTAGAGCGGAACCTGCCCCAGGATTTCGCGGCGGTAGGCTTTAAAAGTGGTGCCGAAGTCGTGGATGTCGACCCCGCTCAACTTGGCCATGAACCAGTTGGCGCAGAGAGAAGGGATGCGGCGCAGCCAGAAATTGTCGACGCGATTCTTGCGCCAGCCGCTGACGATATCGTAGCCCTCGGCAATTTTTTCGAGGAACAAAGGAATGTCGGCGGGATCGTGCTGCAAGTCGCCGTCCATGGCGATGATGTATTCGCCGCGGGCATGGTCAAATCCAGCGGCGAGGCCGGCGGTCTGACCAAAATTGCGGCGCAGCTTGACGACGGTCACGCGGCTGTCAACGGCGGCAATCTCACGCAGCAAGGGGAACGTGCCGTCGATGGAGCCGTCATCGACCAGCACCATCTCGAACGTCTCGCCGCTCGCTTCCATCACGGACTTAAGCCGCGCGTACAGGTCGGTGACGTTCTCCTGTTCGTTGTGGAGAGGAACTACGATTGAGTATTTGAGCACGGTGTTTCTAATTATACGGCAACGGGGCGCTGGTTTTGCAATGACTTACGTGGGGCGACACTCCCGTCAAGGTGGGTCCGCTCAGGCTCGGCCCGCCCGGTGCGGCAAATGTACGTACAATAATTGTAAGTACAAAGTGTTTCACGTGGAACATTTTGTACTGGCGTTATTGTACGTATAACGATATACATACCTTATGAAGCAACGAAAACAAGTGAAGAAGCGGCGGAAGATTGCCCGGCTGCGGGCTTCCGCCGACGGGGAGAAACTTCCGCTGGATCTGGTCCGCGAGTGGCCGAAATACTACAAGCCCCTCAAGAAGCCGGTCACGCTGCGACTGGACGCCGACGTTCTAGCCTGGTTCAAAAAGCAGGGCCGGGGCTATCAGACTAGGATCAACCGCGCGCTCCGGAAGGTGATGGCGGAAGAGAGAAAGAGCTAGCTTTAGGCGCGCCCCGGTCGCGGAAAGCGGTAGAGCAGGGCGAACGGCGGCGTTGCAAGTCTTTGATAATGCTCGGGGTCGAGTGTGGTTAAAGAGACACTCGCGGGTACTTATTACGCTGTAATTATTACAAAACTCATTTTAGGGGGCGGGGACATCCGGCCGCGTGCCGAATCCCAGGTCTCGAAAAGCGCGAGACCTGGGGTGGCCGCAGTTACGCCGATCCCTAATTCACCGTCTGTGTCAGCGGTGCCGAAGAACTGCCGGTGAAATCCGTGCTGCCGTTGTACGTCGCCGTGATGCTGTGCTTGCCCGAGGTCAGCGTCGAGGTTGTGTACTTTGCCGCGCCTCCGCTCAGGGCCACACTCTTCAGCAGCGTCGTGCCATCGTAGAAGGCAACTTTCCCAGTGGCCGTGCCGCTGAACTCCGGCGTCACGCTCGCCGTAAAGGTCACAGACTGCCCAACTTTCGACGGATTCAGAGACGAAGCCAAAGTGGTCGTGGTCGTGGCTTTGCTGACCACCTGTTTCACTGCCTTCGACGTGCTGGCGGCGAAGTTCGAATCACCGGCATACACCGCCGTGATCGAGTTGCTACCCGCTGGCAGGGCCGAGGTCGTGAACTTAGCCGTGCCGCCGCTCAACGTCCCCGTTCCCAATACCGTCTTGCCCTTCATGAAGGAGACGGTTTCTCCATCTGGCGGCACACCGGACTTGGAAGTGACCACTGCGGTAAAGGTCACCGCCTGACCATAGGTGGACGGATTCGGCGAAGACGTAAGCGTAGTCGTAGTCGTGGTCGCAGGTGTGAGCTTGAACACCGTTCCCTGCCAGTAAGGGGGGCGCTGCTCCTGGGTAGTAGTGCCATACAGGTTGCCCTGTGTGTCCCGCACTAAACCTGCCCCGGGAGCTTCGCCGTCCGCCCCGTCAGTGAAGCTGTAGAGCACGGTCTCCTTGCCCGTCGTTCCCACCTTGAACACCGTCCCCCCGTTGTAAGCTCCGCCGACCCAGGTAGTGCCATACAGGTTGCCCTGCGCGTCCCGCATTAAATCTCCTTGGGAATCCAGGCCGTCTCCCCCAGTCCCGGTGAAGGTGTGGAGCGTGGTCTCCTTGCCGGTCGTATCCACCTTGAACACCGTTCCGCAGCCATGCGGCGCGCTGCATGCAAGATCTCCGCCCGACTGGGTAGTGCCATACAGGTTGCCCTTCGCGTCCCGCACCAACCCCGTCGAGGGACCTTCGCCGTCTCCCCCGGTCCCGGTGAAGCTGTAGAGCACGGTCTCCTTGCCGGTCGTATCCAGCTTGAACACCGTCCCGCAGCCATACGCGCATGCAGGATCGCCGCCTCCGAGAGCAGTGCCATACAGGTTGCCCTGCGCGTCCAGCACTAGGCCTGCGGTGGGCCATCCGCCGTCTCCCCCGCCGGTGAAGCTGTAGAGCACGGTCTCCGTGTCGGTCGTATCCAGCTTGAAAACCGTCCCCGCGCTGTAAGCTCCGCCGCCCCAGGTAGTGCTATACAGGTTGCCGTGCGCGTCCCACGCTAGACCTGCGTAGGGACTTGAGCCGTCCCCCCCGGTGAAGGTGTGGAGAACGGTCTCCTTGCCGGTCTTATCCACCTTGAACACGGTTCCGCAGCCCCCTCCCCCGGCACATGCAAGATCTCCGCCCTGGTACGTAGTGCCATACAGGTTGCCCTGCGCGTCCAGCACTAAACCTCCATTGGGAATGGCGCCGTCCCCGCCACTCCCGGTGAAGCTGTAGAGCACGGTCTCCTTGCCGGTCGCATCCACCTTGAACACCGTCCCGCAGCCACCCAACGCGGTGCACGCAACTCCCCCCGACGTGGTAGTGCCATACAGGTTGCCCTCGTCCAGTACTAAATCTCCCGAGGGGAAACCGCCGTCCGGCGCGCCCGTAAACGTATACAGTACGCTGAAAGTGTAAGTCTGAGCTTGCGCCGATGGGGCCGCAACGACCGCTAGCCCAAGCACGACCGCTACCGCCAGCGCGGGGCCTCCCGCTCGCCCGCATATTCCAAAAATCCAGCTCCGCTGTTGCGTTGAGTTATTCATAAGTCCGCTCCTTATTATTCTGATTGAATGGTTCGGTTATGTTTTTCCCGCAGCGTTGGCTCAGGCGTCAGCGATGGGGGCCAAGGCTCGATGCGAAATCGAGAGTGCTTCTGTCACCGTCCGCCAGATGCGTTTCATAGGATTCCTCCGTCGCATCTGGTATTGGTTACAAATAGGCCGGGCTCAACTACCGACTAGGGAGGGGGTTCGCGGCAGTCGAGATCGGGGAATTATCTCCCCATGGCTAGCGGTCAAGGAGCATCGCGAGTTTAAAGGGTGGTGCAATGCGGCGTCAGTGATGGGCATCACGGCTGCGTGTGCTGCGAGGCTTTCACGTCAGTGTCGGTTCCGGGAAATGACCTGACGGGCGCGAGCGGAGGATAGCTGGTAGCCCCGGCAGGAATCGAACCTGCATAGTCAGTTTAGGAAACTGAAGTCCTATCCGTTGAACGACGGGGCCACTGGAAATCAGGTTAGCAGGTTGCGAAACGGGTTGCCAAACTTGCCGCAAATCTGGCCGGGCACCTGCGAATGCATCCGGTGTGGTCGCCCGTGTTCGCGACATAAATCCACAGTGTCATGTCTGAGCGAAGCGAAGGACCTCCGTACTTGAATGCGCGATGCACCTGTGCATTCCGGCGCCACAAGCAAATGCATAGGTCCTTCGCTTCGCTCAGGATGACAGCGCAAACTTATACCGCGAACTTACGGGACACGACGCTGGGCCCTAAGACAGGCATCTCCCGATCCGCCGCCGACGAAGTGGACGATCTCCAGCCGGTCGCCGTCGTGCAGTGGAGTCTGCGGCCATTGGTCGCGAGGTACGATTTCGCGGTTCAGCTCGATCGCTACGCGGTCCGGCTTCATGCTGAGTTGCTCGACGAGCGCGCCCAGAGTTTCGGCCGAAGAAACCTGGTTCTCGCCATTGATGGTTAGATTCATCGGATCAATTGTCGCACTTTCAATTCGCATTTTGCAGCCCATGGCCGGAGGCAGGCGGAAACTATGGCGAATCCAGAGTTGCTGCGACCGCAGGCACTGCCGAGCTGCGCTCGGCTTGGACGGGCGAGGGCGCCCGTCGCCACACGAGCAACTCTAGATCGCGGCGCGCAGTTGGAACTTGCGGGTGGCGGTTCGTCCGGCGAAACTCGCTTGCACGAGTACGGAGGAATCGGCGAGTGACTTTTCATCTACCTGAACGTTCATCTCGGCTTTGCCCTTGGCGTCGGTGAGAACCTGTGCGTAGTAGGGCGCGGCGTCGGGCCGGGCGAAGCGGAGGGTGAGGCGAGCGCCTTCGACCGTGGCGCCGCCGTCGGTGACTCGGATCTGCATCGTCAAGGCGCCGCTCGAATGCACGGACCGGGCATTGATCCACTCGAGGTCAAGCTCTTTCACCGCCGCGAGCGTTTCCGGTGTATCGCGCTTGTCGAAGATGGAATCGAGCTTGCCATCGCGGATGGCGTCGAGCACCTCGCGATGCAGTTCGCGCAGCATCTTCTCTCTATCCTGATCGTTGTTCTGAGAGCTGATCTTGGCTTCCGCCGCGCTGGAGCCATAAGGGACCGCGCGCTTCCCGATGCAGCGGCCCTGAACGAAGACTTGCGTCTGCAGCAACTGTTCGCCTTCGCGCGCTTCGCTCTGCACGTGGTAGATGGTTTCTTCGTGCCGAATGTCGGTATTAAAGCCAAAGATCATGACGTTCAGGCTCTCCCCGGTCCCGTCGAGACAGGCTCCGCCGGATGAAACTACTGTTAAAACGCGCACTTAGCTTGACACTTCTGCCAGCCAAAACTAATCTAGAAGGTTTACGGTTGCGCTCAGCGCAGATTATATATAGCTCCTCCTATGCCGGACAATTATTTCGCACGCTACCTGCCCCTCCTGATGCATTTCGGCATCGCCACAGCCCTTGCGAGCGCGATTGTGATCCTTTCCTGGCTGATTGGCCAGCATAAAGCGGGTCGGGCAAAGATGTCGCCTTATGAGTGCGGGGTTCAGCCCATCGGCGACGCTCAGGGACGATTCTCCGTCAAGTTCTACCTGGTGGCCATGCTCTTTATATTGTTCGACGTGGAAGCCGTTTTCCTTTACCCCTGGGCGGTCATCCTGCGCGAACTGAAGATGTTTGGCTTCTGGGAGATGATGGTGTACATCGCGATCATCATGGTCGGCCTCTTCTATGTATGGAAAAAAGGCGTGCTCGACTGGGGACTGACGGGCGCCAAGCGGGGAGATGTCTGATGCCGCTAACTCCCCCAATCACCGATATCGAGCAGTTGAAGCCGCATCCCGCCTTGAGCCGCCTGGTGGAATGGAACGCCTCAGTGGTGCAGGCGGTGAAATTCGATCGCGACGAGCTTACGATCTGGATCGAGAAGGGCGCAATCCGCGAAGTTTGCGCCATTTTGCGCGACTCTACAGATTGCCCGTTCAATTACATGGCCGACCTCACGTGCGTGGATTGGTATCCCTCGGAGCCGCGGTTTGAGGTGGTTTATCATCTTCTTTCGATCCCGGGAAAAGAGCGGGTGCGTTTGAAAGCCCGCCTTGACGGCTCCAGTCCGGCCATCGAATCGGTCACGTCGGTTTGGCCCGCGGCCAATTTCTATGAGCGTGAGGTGTTCGATCTGTTTGGAGTGCGCTTCACCGGACATCCCAACCTGCAACGCATCATGATGCCCGATGACTGGGAAGGCCATCCGCTGCGGAAGGACTACCCGGTGGAGGGTTACCGGTAGGTCATGACGCAATTTCCCCCTACTGTCGCTGAGCCCGGCCGAGAAACTACCTCGGGCGACCGCACCCTGGTCCTGAACATGGGGCCGCAACACCCCTCGACGCACGGGGTGCTGCGGTTGGTGCTGGAAATTGACGGGGAAACCGTGGTGCGGGTTAAGCCGGAGGTTGGCTTCCTGCACACCGGCATCGAGAAAACCTGCGAAGCCAAGTTCTACCAGCAAGTTGTGCCGCTGACGGATCGCATCGACTATCTCTGTCCCCTGACCAACAATCTCGCCTACTGCCTGGCAGTGGAGAAGTTGCTGGGGCTGGAGATTCCTCCGAAGGCACAGTGGATGCGGGTTCTGATGAATGAGCTCACCCGCATCAATTCGCACCTGGTCTGGCTGGGAACGCACGCCATGGATCTCGGCGCGATGACGGTCTTTCTCTATTGCTTCCGCGAGCGCGAAGACGTTCTGCGCTTCTTCGAGATGGTCAGCGGGCAGCGGATGATGACGTCTTATTTCCGCATTGGCGGGTTGGCGCTGGAGCCACCGCTGGGATTCTTCCAGAAGGTCAAGAAGTTCGCCGACCGCTTCCCCGGGAACGTGGATGAATATGAAGGCTTGCTGACGGGAAATCCGATTTTCATGATGCGCACCAAGGGCATCGCTCGCCTGAGCGCGGAAGACGCGATTGCTCTGGGCGCAGGCGGTCCAACGTTGCGCGCCAGCGGGGTCGACATTGACCTGCGCCGCGATGCGCCTTACAGCGGATACGAGAACTTCAAATTCAACGTGCCGGTCCGCACCGAAGGGGACGTGTTCGCGCGATACCTTTGCCGCGTGCAGGAGTTGCGGGAATCGATTGGCATGGTGCAGCAGGCGCTCGCGGGAATGCCGGAAGGCCCCATAAAAGCCGACGCGCCCAAGGTCGTGCTGCCCGACCGCGAAAAGATGAAGACCCAGATGGAAGCCCTCATCTACCATTTCAAGATCATCACCGAGGGCTTCACGGTTCCAGCGGGCGAGGTTTACCAGGCGATCGAATCGCCGCGCGGCGAGATGGGATACTACATCGTCAGCGACGGAACCGCCAAGCCGTATCGCGTGCACATGCGCGGGCCGTCCTACGCAAATCTGCAGACGCTGGCCAAGATGTGCGAAGGGGGGCTTATTGCCGACGTGGTCGCGGCCATCGGAAGTATTGATGTGATACTGGGAGACATCGACCGGTAGAGCATTTGTAATTGGTGATTTGTAATTTGTAATTGGAAAGCTCATGACTCCGGATGAGTTGCGCGCACGGACGAAGTCGTTTGCGCTCCGGGTGGTGAAACTCTATCGTTCGTTGCCACGGACCGCAGACGCACAGGTCATGGGGAAACAGCTTCTGCGATGTGGGACTTCGGTAGCCGCAAACTGCCGGGCGACCTGCCGCGCCAGATCAAGGGCAGAGTTTGCGGCACGAATTGGCATCATAGCGGAAGAAGCGGACGAGAGTGGATTCTGGTTGGATATGCTGGCTGAGGCAGAAATAGTCCGCGTGGCACTGTTAAAGGAGTTGTTGCAAGAGTCTAAAGAGTTGACAGCCATCTTTACCGCGACGCAACAGTCAGCCCGGAAACGTACTTGAAACGGTAAAATTACAAATTACCAATTACAAATTTCATGAAGTTTTCCGAAGAATTCGAGACTCGCTTTGCCGAGATGCTTTCGCACTATCCGACCCGGCGGTCGGCGCTTGTGCCTACGCTGCTCTATGCGCAGGATGAGGTCGGCAGTCTGAACGATGAGGTGATCGCGGAACTGGCGCGGAGACTGGACCTCACCGAACTGGAAGTCCGCAACGTGATCAGTTACTACTCGATGCTTACCACCAAGCCGCGCGGGAAGTACAACGTGCAGGTGTGCACCAATATCGCGTGCATGCTCCGCGGGGGCGAGGAACTGCTCGACCACTGCAAGAAGAAGCTGGGCATCGGCCACAAGGGCACTACCCAAGACGGCTTGTTCTCGCTGGAAGAAGTCGAGTGTATTGGCGCGTGCAGTTGGGCTCCGGCAGCACAAGTGAACTACGACTTTCATGAGAACCTGACGACCGCGAAGATGGATCAGATTCTAGACGAGTGCAAGAAGAATTTGTAATTGGTGATTTGTAATTTGTAATTGAATAGCAAGGTTTCCAATTACCAATTACAAATCACAAATTTCCAATGGCGACATTAGTTTCCCATCCCGACGAGGTCCGCGTTATCTCGAAGCGCTTTGGTCAGGGCGCTACGGATATCGATCGCTATCTCCAACTGGACGGCTACAAGGCCGTGCAGAAGGCGCTCGCCATGCAGCCGGACGCCATCATCAATGAAGTGAAAAACTCCGGCCTGCGCGGACGGGGCGGCGCCGGGTTCAGTGCGGGAATGAAGTGGTCGTTTGTCCCGAAGCAATCGGCCCAACCGAAATATGTGCTCTGCAACGGCGACGAGAGCGAGCCCGGCACCTGCAAGGACCGCCTGATTTTCGAACACGATCCGCACGCGGTCATTGAAGGGGTCATAATCGCCTCGCTCGCGGTCGGTTCGCATACCGGATACATCTATATCCGCGGCGAGTATCGCTATCTGTCGGTCATCATGCAGAAAGCGATCAAGGACGCGTACGCCAAGGGCTTTTTAGGCAAGAACATTTTCGGCAGCGGATACGATCTCGATATTTATTGGCACGGTGGAGCGGGCGCTTACGAAGTTGGCGAAGAGTCGGCGCTGATGGAGTCGCTCGAAGGCAAGCGCGGCATTCCCCGCATCCGTCCGCCCTTCCCTGCCGTGGTCGGCCTGTGGGGCGGCCCGACGGTCATTAATAACGCGGAGACACTGGCCGCTGTGCCGCACATCATTTTGGGTGGCGCCGATTGGTACGCGAAACTTGGCACGCCGAAGAATGGCGGAACGCGGCTGTTCTGCCTGTCGGGAAATCTCAACAAGCCGGGCGTCTACGAACTTCCGATGGGCTATAACCTCAAAAAGATGATCTATGAGGTCGGCGGCGGAATTTCGAACGGGCGCGATTTGAAAGCTGTGGTTCCGGGCGGATCGTCCACGCCGGTGCTGCTGCCGGAGGAAGTCGACATCCCCATGGATTTCGACTCGGTGGCAAAAGCGGGTTCGATGCTTGGATCCGGAGGCGTTGTGGTGCTCGACGACACGACCTGCATTGTGAAGTTCGCGCTGCGCACCATCAAGTTCTATCAGCATGAAAGTTGTGGCTGGTGCATCCCGTGCCGCGAGGGAACCGACTGGCTGAAGAAAACGCTCACGCGCTTTCATGCGGGCGCGGGGCTGAAGAAGGACATCGACAACATTTATTACCTAGCTGAAAACATGTTGGGGAAAACATTCTGTCCGCTCGGAGACGCAGCGGCGATGCCCACCATGGCGTTCGTCAAGAAGTTCAGAAAAGAATTTGAGGACCATTTGGAAGGCAAGCCGTGCCCGTTTGAGAAAGTGGGGGAGCCGGTGCCTGTGTAGCGCCGGCGTCTCGCCGGCTCGATAGGCGGGCGAATGCCCGCAGGACATACAGTCGTTACGATCACAACGGCTACAGAAGTTTGAGGATATGCGGCGGGCGAAGACGCCCGCCGGACAGCC
>CZKY01000028.1_pt1 | contig 34960 bp, 22 predicted proteins | sample 2454881 | NCBI WGS metagenome assembly CZKY01 (sample SAMEA3539301, study PRJEB10725) | soil metagenome | biome: tundra; feature: field; material: soil | place: USA | collected 2010-05 | depth 0.15 m | reverse complement strand
AAAAAAAAAGCAGTGAGACGCGCGATTTGCGCGTCCCACTGCTGGGGTAGAGTGTTGCTATGCTGCATTGCTATGCTGGGAAAGAACCCAGTGCAATGTTACCGCCCATGTCTGCTGCCACCGCCGCTGCCACCATGCGACGATCCACCGCCGTGCGAAGATCCACCGCCGTGCGAAGATCCGCCGCTCGGCGCCGAATGGCCACCGCTAGAGTTGGGAGCAGAACGTCCGCCGCCGCCGTAACTCGGGGCCGGGCGTCCGCCGCCACCGCTGTAGCCGCCGCGATTGCCGCTATACGGACCGCCAGCATAAGGACCTCCGCCGTAAGACCGCGGAGCGACGATAGGCTGCCTCATGTTGAGTGGCGGACGAGAGGATCCGCTGTAGCCACGGCCCGCTGAACCCGAATTGCGGGAAGAGCCGTACGAACCGCGGTCTTCTGTGCGGCCCGCCGATGTGCGTCCAGCCGACCCACCCGGCCCGGCTGACTCAGAAGATGAGCGCGGGGCCATCGGCGAAAATTTCTGCCAGCCGCCACCGTTGCTGTTGCCACTTTCGCGAGCGGCTGTCGAGCCACCCGAGTTGCCGGGTCTGGGCGCAGATCCCGAATTCGAATTGCCGTGCGTTTCCGAACTTTGGCTGGAGCGCTGGAACCCGCTGTTCGAACTGGTGTTTCCGGGCCTCGCAACGTTTCCAGTGGACCTGCCATTCGACCCAGTCGCAGTGGTGCCTCGGGCCGAGAAGAAGTGCTGATTCTGCGACACGTTCCGAGTCGTTGAGGCAGCCGCCGGGCGTCCGCTGGCCGAGAAGCTCTCGCGGCTCGGAGTCACGGGCAGTCTGCCGGTCGAGAAATGTGCATTCTGGAACTGCGCATGACTCATCGGCTGAGCACTCATATGGCCTCTGCCGAACTCGTTGGCCGAGACGGTCGTCCCGCCGCGGAAATGCTGGTCATGCATCGCCAGGTTCACGTTCGAAAATCGCGTGCCGCCGTGCAGCGGAGCGAATCCGCCGCGGTTGTAAGCGTTGAAACCGACAGCGCCGAAACGCCCGCCAAACCGGCCATACCAAGGATGGAAACGGTCACACGGTCCAAGCGGAAGCCAGCCGATCCCGCCCCAGCCGCCGAAGCCGAATCCGAAGCCACCCCCGAATCCGAAGAACGAAACATAAGCTGGCGCCCAGATCGGACGATAATAGGGGTATCCATAGGCCGGACCGGGCCACCAACCCCACGATCCGCCGTACATCATCCAGCGGCCGTAATGATACGGCGCCCAGCCCCAGGGATCATACGAAACCCAGGTCCATCCCCAATAAGGCTCATACACCCAGCGACCATCGCGATACGGTGCCCAGTCGGCCGGCTCGTTTGGACGCCACACTTGACCGTAATCCGGAACTTCCGTCCAGGTGCCGTGGTTGTCGAGATCTTCGGTTCCCACGTAGTAGTCGTTGGTGTGCCGCCGCGATACCGAATTGCGGATCATGTTGTCGCGATCGGTGTTCCACTGGTCCCAGTCGTCGCGTGCAGGCGCTTCGCCAATCTTGTATTGCGCCTGATCGCCAGCGCCCGCGATGGTGATGAACTGACCCTCGCCCACGCGCGTGCCGCCTTGCGGAGTCGTAATTTCTACTTCGCCTCTGCGCACCAGCACCTCGGTGTGATCGTCGGCAGTAACCAGAATTCGAAAGCTGGATTCGCGACGATTGGTGCGAATGGCGACGTTGGGCGTATCGATTTCGGCGTCCGCATCGCTGTTCTTGTAGACGGTGTAATTCGCCATGCCGTGTCCAAGTTGAATCTGGATTTGCGAGCGCGTGAGGGTGGTGATATTGGCCTGCGAATGCTCAGCAAGCCGAAGCATGTTGGCATAGTCGAGCTGAAGTTCAGTGCGTGCCTTGTCGCCGGTCGACACGCGGTCCCCCGCGAGGATGGGAGCATTGAGCGCAGCCGCCGACCAACTGCTCGTGTCGCCACGCTGCGTGGAGACGTCGCCATGAATCAGACTGACGCGCGCGACACCGTTGGTTTCCGCCGGAGCCGGCGTGTCGTAACTCTGGTTGCCTTGGTCGTTGGAGCCTGGCTCCATCGGGCCCTGATTCACCGAACCTTGATTCATCGAGCCCTGATTCATCGAACCCTGATTCATCGAACCCTGATTCATCGAACCCTGATTCATCGAACCCTGATTCATCGAACCTTGGTCCATCGAATCCTGGTCCATGGAACCCTGGTTGTTGGGACCCTGCATCGGCGCTTGGATGCCCGCCGACGGTTTCGAATATTGATCCGGCGCCTGGTCGTCCGCGTTCTGCGCGATGACGACGCCTGGAGTCGCGATCATCAATCCTAGAAGTGCTGCTATTAACTTGAATTTCATACGTACCTCCACCTTGCTCGGGACAAATCTCTGCCTGAAAGAATGCAGGCCGAGTGCCAATGTCGAGCGACGAGCCGCAACTTCTTTAACTGCATTGTTTTTAGAAAGTTAAGAGGGACAGGGCCGCTTAGACCGGCGGCGATTTGCGGGGCTCCGGTGGCCCGGTTCCACCAAGGTGGTGGTTTTCAGCCAGAGGCGACTATGGCTTCGCGAGACCGTTAACCACAAAGGCCACGAAGTACACGAAGAAAACGCCTGAGACCAAAAGCCTTCGTGATACTTCGTGCCCTTGGTGGTTCAGGGTTTGGTGGGTTGTGTCGTGAAACTGCGCCGCTCACGCTCTCGCGTTGGACGCGGTCCTCGTCAACAACGATCATGCGTTTGCCCGTATTAAAAAGCTGAAAGTCGTCGATTGGACGAAACCACCCCGCCAGTAAGCGAGACCCCGCGAAGGCTCGGATAACTCCCGCCTCCCGACGGTGGCCCATATCGGTGGCCTGCTGGACAGCATCTGATCAATCTTCAGATTGCTTCATAACAATTCAGACCGTCTCCATGGACGCTTCCTGCAATCAGGTGCAAGATCGCAACCATGATTTCTTCCCGTAGCAATTACCGCGAGTCGAAGTCAATCCACCACGGAGGTGATTCCATGACAACGAGCGGATCAAAAGGTATCAGACGATGCAGAGCCCTGGCATTCAGCGCAATGCTGTTTGGCGCGATCTTTACGATATTGCTGCTCCCGGCCTATGGCCAGCAGGAAGTCGATCCGACCTGGTATGACCCGTGGGCCGCACCAAACACGGCGGTCGTTCACTCCTCTCAGCCACCCGCGGTCGTTCATTCTTCTCAACCACCAGTGGCCACTCACCGGTATCAACAGACGGTCAAGTCTGTGTCACCGGCTCCGGACGCCGGGAAGTTTAGCGGGAAGGACCCACAACTCGACCAAAGCCGTGGTAACGCTGCCCGCAAAACGGGTGGGACTCCGTCGGCTGACAGCCGGCTGCCAGGTGCAGCTTGTCTTGCGGGTTTCGAGACGTGGGATGCCGCATCCGTTTTCATTGGGGTGTAGCGTCAAGGTCCGCGCGGAAGAAATGAAGAGTGTTTGTCGATCGCCCGATGACCCGATCACCAGATGACCCGATGATCCGCTTCACTCAGTTTCGTTGTCGTCAATTCCAATCTTCGACAAGCGATACCGCAGCGCATTGCGCGAGAGTCCGAGCAGGCGAGCGGCTTGCGACTTGTTCCCGCCAGCGCGCTTCAGAGCTTCGCGGATCATTTCGTCTTCCCACTGGTCGAGCGTCATGCCGTCGGGAAGAAAGCGATCGGACGCAGCGTTGGCGCGATTGCGCGGCGAGTCGAGTTGTATGTCGCCGACTTCCAACTGGCCGCCCTGGGCCAGCGCGCAGGCGCGTTCGATCACGTTCTGCAGTTCACGCACATTGCCCGGCCAATAATGACCGGCGAGAAGTTGCATGGCGGCGGGCGAAATGCCGGTGATGGTTTCCGATCTCCCGGAATCTTTGGCGAAGCGCGCGAGGAACAGGTTCGCCAGGTCGGGGATATCTTCTTTGTGCTCGCGCAGCGGCGGGATATCGATCGGGACCACGTTGAGCCGATAGTAGAGGTCTTCACGAAACGTTCCGTCTTCGAGCGCGGCGCGCAGGTCGCGGTTGGTGGCCGCGAGAAGCCGAACGTCAACTTTGATGGTGCGTGTGCCGCCCAGGCGCTCGAACTCGCGCTCCTGCAGCACGCAGAGAAGTTTGACCTGGATGGTGGGCGGCACGTCTCCGATTTCATCGAGGAAGAGCGTGCCTTTGTCGGCGAGTTCGAATTTACCTGGCTTGCTGGCAGCGGCTCCGGTGAAAGCTCCTTTTTCGTAGCCGAAGAGTTCGCTCTCCAACAAATTTTCGGGGATGGCGGTGCTGTTGATTTTGACGAAGGGACCGGAAGCGCGGCGCGACTTTTCGTGGATGGCGCGGGCGATGAGGTCTTTGCCAACTCCGCTTTCGCCGCCCAGCAGAACGGTGGAGTTGGTGGGCGCGACGCGTTCGACGGTGGCCAGCACTTCCTGCATTTTGGGACTGATCGCGACGATGTTGGGGTGGCTGTATTTCTGTCCGAGGGCTTCGCGAAGCGAGCGATTCTCCTCGCGCAGGCGGGAGTTATCGAGCTCCTTGCGCACCACCATGCGCATTTCGGCGAGCGAGAAGGGCTTGAGGACGTAGTCGCTGGCGCCGGCCTTCATCGCTTCAACCGCTGTTTCAACCGACCCGAACGCAGTCATGACCACAATGGGCAACGCGGGATTTTGCTGCTTGGCCCTTTGAAGAAATTCGAGCCCGCTGATGCCGGGAAGTTTGAGGTCGGTGAGGACGAGGTGAACGGGTTCGAAGGCGAGCAGCTTCAAACCGGTTTCGGCGTCGCCAGCGGAGAGCGTTTTGAAGCCGTCGTCGCCAAGGTTCAGTTCAAGCAGCCGCCGCATCTTGGCTTCGTCTTCGATGATGAGGATAGTCGGCATTCGGTTAGCTCGTGTGGGGACGGGCGCCCTCGCCCGTCCAAGCCGAGCGCAGCTCGGCAGTTGCCTGCAGCCCAATGGTTTCTTCGAGCGGAAAGAAGAGTGTAAATACGGCGCCGCCCCCCGGAGCGTTCTCGACATGGATCGTCCCATGATGACCATCTACGATCTTCGAAACGATGGAGAGGCCCAGTCCCACGCCGGTTTTCTTTGTGGTCACGAACGGGTTGAAAATTTCTTCGCGCAGTTCTTCGGGAACACCGTGGCCGGTGTCGGCCAGGCGGAGTTCCACTCCTTCCCGACCATTCTGCGTTGTTGGTTGAACCGCGACGCGCAGCGTACCGCCGTGGTCTCCCATGGCTTCGTAGGCATTCTGCACGAGATTGAGGAAGGCTTGCTCGCACAGGCTTTCGTCGAGCGGAACGGGCGGCAATCCGCTGGCGTAGTGGCGCTCGACGCGCACGGGATTGCCCGTCTCTTGCTTGGCATTAAAACGGTCGGCGACAATCTGCAGGACGCGATCGAGAAGGGCGACGAGGTTCGCGGGATGCGGTTCGGAATGAAGAGGACGAGCGAAATCCAGAAACTCGGTAACGAGGGCGCTGAGCCGGTTGACCTCGGTCGAAATGTAGCCGGCTAACTCGCGGGCAAGCACGTCGGAGGCCTGCAACTTCTGGGTCAACATTTCGGCCGAGCCCTTGATGACTCCGAGGGGATTGCGAATTTCGTGAGCCAATCCGGCGGAGAGCTGGCCGAGAGCGGCCAGCCGTTCGGAGCGCCGCGCCTCGGCCTGAGCCTGCTCGAGGCGGCGATTGGTTTCGGCAAGGCGTTCGGCGAGTTCACGGTACAACTGGGTTTGATGCCGGCTCTGCTGCGAAAAGCGGTTGACAACCATGGCGGCGAGAAAGAAAAACATGATACGCAGCGCCAGCAAGCCGAAAGCCTCGGGAGTCAATTCGTATTCCTGCATCGCCGGATAGAGATACGAACAGTAAGCGGCGGATGCAAACAGGGTCCACAGCAGCGTAAGCCACGGGCCACAGTAAAGTGCCGCAGTGACGACCGGCAGATAATAAATAGGATAGTAGCTGCTGTTGATTCCGATTTCCTCGGTGTGATCGAGGAGCAGGGTTGCCAGCAAAATCTTCAGCAGGATGACATAGAAGACTCCTCGTTTGGGAGAGTGGGAGATCAACCGTGTCTCCAGCAGCTGCACAATACCGATGGCGAGGAGAATTAATTGCTTGTGCCATTCGAATAGCGGAGGTAGCACGGCGAGTATGGCGAGAAAGATGAGCCAGATGGTAAGCCAGGCTGCATCGAGCCGGTTAAACCGCCGCGACTCGGGATCGAAGATGGTAGGCGCAGGTGCCACGCAGCTTCCATCCAACCGCAGAAAGCCCTCCGCCGTCAATTGGAGGTCGGCTTCCTCCGATGGAGCTCCGGGCGTCCCCGCCCGGCTGGACCCTTCGACTTCGCGTCAGGGCAGGCTCGCGAGACGCACGTCCCTCCACCGGTGCTGGCTGCGCACATAAGGATTTCCAATCACGAACATAAATAGTTTCGACTTCCGCAAAGGGCGGCTCAGCCGCTACTGTTATGATGCTACGCGTTCAAGGCGAGGAGTCAGAAGAGATCAATGAAAAATTCCGCCACGGTTTGTCTTACGCTGGTGATGCTGTGTCTATTCGCGATCGGCGCGCTGGCGCAGACTTTGGGCGGGAATGCCGCCGCGAGCGGGGCTGGCGCCGCGAATGAGGCGCAATCGGCGCGGATCGCAAAATTGGAACAGGCGGTGGCCGACGCAAAGTCCTCCGGCGACAACGCCTGGATGCTGACGAGTTCTGCCCTGGTCCTGATGATGACCGGACCCGGCCTGACATTGTTCTATGGCGGGTTGGTGCGGAAGAAAAATGTCCTGTCGACGATGATGCAAAGCTTCGCGCTGATGGCCATAGTCACTCTGCTGTGGGGCCTGGTCTCCTATAGTCTGGCATTTGCTCCGGGAAACAGCTTCATTGGTGGCTTGCACAACGTCTTTCTCCGCGGCGTGGGAGCGCAACCTGACGCCGATTACGCCGCGACCATTCCGCTCCAGACATTCATGGTGTTCCAGTTGATGTTCGCCATCATCACCCCGGCACTCATCACCGGCGCGTTCGCGGAGCGCATGAAATTCAGCGCGATGGCAGCCTTCATGGTGCTGTGGTCGCTCGTGGTTTATGCCCCTATGGCGCACATGGTCTGGGGGAAGGGAGGCCTGCTGAATGCCTCTCTCGGCGGACGGTTCCCCTGTCTGGATTTTGCCGGCGGCACAGTGGTGCACGTTACGTCGGGTGTATCGGCGTTGGTGTGTGCGTTGTATCTCGGACCTCGCATCGGGTATCCGAAGCAGTCCATGCCTCCTCACAGCGTGGTCTTGAGTTTCATTGGGGCCTGCTTGCTCTGGGTGGGATGGTTTGGGTTCAACGCGGGCAGCGCGCTGTCGGCGGGGGCTCTGGCAACGAGCGCATTCGTCGCCACGCATTTTGGCGCCGCCGCCGCAACCCTCGGCTGGAGCGCCGCGGAGTGGTGGAAGAGGGGGAAGCCCAGCGCACTGGGCGCGATCTCGGGGGCCGTGGCCGGGCTGGTCGCGATTACCCCAGCGGCCGGTTTTGTCTCGCCCATGTCGGCGATCGCCATCGGATTGGCCGCGGGTATTGTCTGTTTCCTCATGGTGACCAAGGTCAAGTCTATGTTCCGATACGACGACTCGCTCGATGCGTTCGGCGTTCACGGCGCGGGTGGAACTCTGGGAGCTCTTCTGACGGGCGTCTTCGCTTCGAGCGCCGTGAATCCCATCTTTAAGGACGCTCAGGGACGCACGCTGGCTTCGGGATTGCTTGAGGGCAATGCCCACCAGCTACTCAATCAGCTGGTCGGGGTAGCGATTGCCTGGGGGTTGGCGATTGTGGGAACCGTGGCCCTCTTGAAGCTGGTGGACATCACCATCGGCCTGCGCGTTTCCGAGGACCACGAAATGCAAGGTCTCGATCTTTCGCAGCACGGCGAAGAGGGATATTCTTGGGATTCGCCCGCATAGCGAGAAACCGAAACGGGGCGACGGAATCAACGGGACGGAGAACCATGACAAAGGTCGAAGCGATTATTCAAGTTTCCAAACTCGAAGCCGTGAAAGACGCATTGCACGAAGTGGGCGTCGAAGGCATGACCGTTTTTGAAGCCAGAGGACATGGCCGGCAAAAAGGACACACCGAGTTTTATCGGGGACGCGAGTACACGGTGGACTTGATCCCGAAGGCGAAAATCGAGATCGTGCTGGCCGATGAAATGGTGGAGAAAGTCGTGCAGGCAATCACCACTGCGGCACGTACGGGCAAGATCGGCGACGGGAAGATTTTCCTTTCGCGCATTGACGAAGCGATTCGGATTCGCAACGACGAACGTGGCGAGAGCGTGCTGTAAACGCGCGAATCTCGAAACGGCAGATCGACGGCAGAAGATCGACATCCCCCTTGTCTGCTGGTTTATGAGCAGAGCGCAATAAAGGCTGGAGCAGGGGCTAAACACTTCGGGGAGAGTGTCATCGAAATGACCACCGGGGCCGCCGTCCATAGTGAGTTATGGGACCTGTACGTGCGGGAATCCGCTGCCATCGAGCGGGAATTCTCCGTCACTGGTGAAGGGCGCACGGCGCTCGCCAGGCGCACGGCGCTAGTCGATTCGATTGTTCAGCGGCTCTGGAACGAAATCATCGTCAGTTCTCACCCAGGCCCCAGTCCTGCCGATGCGGACAGCCCGAAAAATTTCGCGCTGGTGGCAACCGGCGGATTCGGGCGCGGCTGGCTTTTCCCCCACTCCGACATTGATCTGCTGTTTCTGCACGCGGGTAGCAACTCCGAGAGTGAATTCAAAGATCCCATCCGGCGCTTTTCGCAGGAGTTGTGGGACCTGCGTCTGAAGCTCAGTCCCGCCACGCGAAATCTGGGGGAGTGCGAGCGGTTGGATCCGAACAATGTTGAGTTTGCCATCTCGCTGCTCGACTGCCGGTACCTGGCGGGCGATCGCGAGCTTTTTTCACGGCTGCGTGAAAAAGCTATTCCTCGTCTGGTGGGGCGGGAGTGCCAGAACCTGATCCAGAACCTGGGCGAGATTACGCGCGCGCGTCATCATAAGTTCAGCAACACCGTCTTTCACCTGGAACCGAACGTGAAGGATGGGCCAGGCGGTTTGCGCGACTACAACGTCGCCAACTGGCTGGCGCTGATTTCCGCGATGGAAAAGTTGAAGGTGTGGCCGGACACGCAAACGCTGCTGCCGGTTTCTTCGCGGAGGGCGTTCGACGCGGCGCTGGATTTCCAGATGTCCGTACGTTGCTTTCTGCACTTCCGGCACGGGCGTCACGACAACACGCTCACTTGGGAAATGCAGGACGAAGCGGCGGCGAGAAAGATCGGCGCCAGCGATGCGGAAATCACGAACGCAGCGGACTGGATGCGCGTCTACTTTGGCCACGTGCGCAGCGTGCACCGCGTCTGCACGCAATTGCTGGAGGAAATTCCGGCGGCCTGGTCGTCGTTGTACCGGCAATTCCAGGGCTGGCGTTCGAAGGTCGCAAGCGCGGACTTTTCGGTGGTGGATGGACTGATTTTTTTGCAGCAACCGGGCGGGCTGCGGGATCCGGAAATGCTGTTGCGGCTTTTTCATTTCATGGCGGAACATGGCCTGAAGCTGAGCACGACCACCGAATATAAAGTCGAGCAGGCGCTGCCCGCGTTGGCGGCGACGCCTCCGCGGGGCGCCGAGTTGTGGCTTTACATGCAGGAAACGCTGGTGCAGCCGCATGCGGCCGACGCTCTGCGCGCCATGAACGCGCTTCGCCTGCTAGCGCTTCTGCTGCCGGAACTGAAGGGGATTGAGGCGCTGGTGGTGCGGGATTTTTACCATCGCTACACGGTGGATGAGCACTCGTTTTTGGCGATCGAACATCTGCATCGTCTGAAAGAATCGAAATCGGAATGGGACCAGCGCTTTGCGGAGTTGCTGACTGAACTCGAACAGCCGGAACTGCTTTACCTGGCGTTGCTGCTGCATGATTCCGGCAAAGCCGTGCCGAGCGACAATCACGTTGAGCTGAGCCTGCTACTCACCGACAGCTGCGCGGAGCGACTGGATCTCGATCCGGTAGATCGGGAGACGGTGCGCTATCTGGTGGCGAGCCATCTGGAAATGTCGGCGGCCATGCGGCGCGACGTATTCGATCCTGCGAATGTGAAATCGTTCGCGGAAAGAGTCGGAGTACCAGAACGGTTGAAGATGCAGTGCCTGATGACCTATGCCGACGTCAAGGCTGTGAACCCGGAGGCCATGACGCCGTGGAAAGCGGACAACTTATGGCAACTGTATATTGCGTGCGCGAATTATTTGAGCCGGAGCGCCGATGAGCGCGTGCACACCGGCGACGACGGCTCCAGCCTTGCGCCTTCAAACCTGGCTCATCTGCAGTCGCTGGCGCCGGTGGCGGGGAAGAAGATCAACGTTTTTCTGGAAGGATTGCCGCAACGGTATCTGCGAATCCACGGCGCGACCGACGTTCTGGCGCATGCCGAAATGGCCGCCCGGCTGGGGCAGGACAGCGTCCAATTAAGTTTGAAGCAAGTTCGTCACTGGTATGAGCTGACGTTGATTACCACCGATCGGCCCTTCCTGTTCGCCTCGGTTTCTGGGGCGCTGGCCGCGTGGGGAATGAACATCGTGAAAGCGAACGCCTTCTCGAATGCCGCGGGCATGGTAGTGGACACTTTCTATTTCACGGATCGCTTTCGAACCCTGGAGATGAATCTGCAGGAATGGGAGCGTTTGAAGAAAAGTATCGCGGCCGTGGTAAAAGGAGAGGCCGACGTGGCGCGCATGTTGCGCGACCGCTTGAAATCGCAGAAAGCGGACAGTACGAAGGTCAAGATCTCGACGCAGATTGAGTTCGACGATAGCTGCTCAGCGCACAGCACGCTGGTGCAGGTTCTGACCCAGGATCGTCCGGGGCTGCTTTACCGGATGTGCTCGCTGGTCTCGAAGCATGAGTGCAACATCGAGATTGCGCTGATCGAGACTGAAGGGCAGATGGCGATTGATGTCCTGTATCTGACCTCGGGCGGGGCCAAGTTGAGCGCGGATCGGCAGGCGGCGCTGGGGCAGGCGCTGCGCGACGAACTCGCGGCGAAATAGTTCTTTTCTTCCCGTTTCACATTCGCGAACATAGCATTGAATTGTATCTGTGCAATGAATTTGCGGGACGCAACACTACCGATCGGCGTAGTATCCCTCTCTGGTTTGAACCGTCAGGTCTTTCTTCTTCACCGTCAACAGGACGTGGTGATACCCGGCGGCGGCGCTGTCTTTATCGGGTGTATAACCCATGCTGTACTGGGTGCGCAGTTCCTCGACAATGCTAGTGTAGATATCGCCGACGGTTTCCTTCTTGGTAACTTCAAAGAAACGTCCACCCGTCTCTTTGGAAATCCGCTGGAGAATTTTCTTGCCATCGGTGCGCGGTTCCTCAGGATGACGTTGACCGCCGCCGCGACCACCGCCGCCCGGATATCCCCCTCCGCCACCAGGCCAGCCACCTCCTCCTCCTCCTCCGGGCCAACCGCCGCCGCCCCGGCCCATTCCGCGGCTCGGTCGTTGGCCTTCGTCGTGGTGAGAATCCGCGAAATAGATGGAGTAGACGACCGTGTCGGCGCGTTGGGCGGACTCGATCGCGCTCTCCAGGTAAGTCTTGCTGCCGTGGTCGACGCCGTCCGTGAGAATAATGAGAGCCTTCCGGCCCTGCTGCTTTTTCATTAATTCGTTCGACGCCAGATAAACGGCGTCGTAAAGCTGCGTACCGCCGCTACGATGCGAGCCTGAGCCTGAGCCGGAGGGGGAATTAGAGGGATCGTTGGGATCGTTCGAGCGCTCGCGGTCCGATGACGTCTTGAGCAAATCGAGCGCCGATTGCAGCTTTTCGCGGGATGAAGTCAAGTCCTGCAGCAGTTCGACTTCACGATCAAAGTGAATGAGGAAAGCTTTGTCCTTGGCTTGCACGAGCATCTGATCGAGAAAACTGCGGCTGGCGTTTCGCTCCGCGTCGAGGACGTTGGTTTGACTGCGGCTGGTGTCGACCAGCAGGCCCACCGTGAGCGGGAGATTCATTTCCTGAGAAAAATAGCGGACGCTCTGCGGGCGGCCGTCTTCCTGCAGCGTGAAATCGTCTTTCGTGAGGTCGCGGACGATCGCGCCATGTTTGTCGCGAACGGTGACGGGCAACGTGACTACCTTGACGTCAACGGCGAAGGTGGCAGCGGTATCTTGAGCCCGCAGCAACGGCCCGACTCCGGGAAGAGCGACCAGCGCGGCGATCAGCGCATAGGCAACCGACCTTGACAAGGATGAATGGTTCGCAATCGTTTCTTTACTTGGCCGGGGATTCGGCCGGGATTCATTCACCGTACATCCTCCGTTCATCGTTTATCTTAGACGAATCTTAAGAGCGCTGAATCTGCACAAGAAAATAGAGTACACAGCCAGGATCGCACCCGCCCAACTCGGGAAGGCAACCGTCAACCGGTACAGGAGACCTGCCGCGACCCGCTGGGACTGCTTTTCGGGACTGGATTTGTCAGCGGACATCGACATCCATGCGAGCATTGTTTTCTCGTTTACGAGAACAGTTGTAAGACTGGATGCGCGGCGACGGAGTTGAAGTTGCCAAGCGTCCTGTAAAAGCAACGTCAATGCCGGGTAAAACTTCGTAAAGGCTAAATATGGTGCGTTCGGCGATGCTAAAGTACAGTTCAGGTATGCCGATAAGTGAGGCTATGCGATGTCTCTGGCAGGGGCCGCTGCGTCTTAGGACGTGCCTGCTCGCGACGTTGGCCACTCTGAGTCTGGCGTGCCCGGGCGTCGTTTGCGCGCAGGGCAAGCCCGCCAGCAGTTCGGGAGATGCACAGATCTCCAAGGCCGTGGGGACGATCAAGAGCATTCAGGCGGATTCGATCACGGTCGCGGCTGAATCCGGTGGCGAGGTCACGGCGAAGCTGATGGGCTCGACGAAGATTCTGCGCGTGCCCCCGGGAGAAAAGGATCTGAAGAACGCGACTGCTTTGCAGGCCCAAGACTTGCAGCCCGGGGATCGCGTGCTGGTTCGCGGGCAGGCATCGGGGGATGGAGACGGGCACACGGTCGTCATCACTGCGCTGGCGGTGATTGTGATGAGGCAGGCCGATGTGGCGGCGAAGCAGCAGCTCGACCGCGACGACTGGCAGAAGCGAGGGGTGGGCGGGCTCGTCACGAAGGTGGACGCTACGACGGGCGCCATCACAATTTCATCCCGTGGGATGGGCGCAAACCGGAGTATTGCCGTCCACATTGCCAAAGACACGATCCTGCGCCGCTACGCGCCCGACTCGGTGAAGTTCGATGATGCGAAACCGGCACCGGTCGATCAAATCAAGGCGGGAGATCAGTTGCGCGCGCGCGGGACTCGCAACCCGGATGGCAGCGAAGTGAGTGCGGAGGAAGTTGTCTCCGGCGCATTTCGGAATATTGCGGGGACCATCAAGGCGATTGACGCAGCGAGCAATACGATGACGGTGCAGGATGCGATCCGCAAGAGCGCGGTGGTGGTGAAGGTGTCACCCGACTCGCAAATGAAGAAGCTGCCGGCGGAGATGGCGCAACGCATCGCGATGCGGTTGAAAGGCACGGCGGGCGGCGGGAACGGAGATCAACCGGGCGTCAACGGCCAAGGCCAAGGCCAAAATATGGGCAGCGGGAAGGGTGCTGCGCCGGTCGCTGGCGGAGCGCGGCCAGGGACTGAGTCACCAGCGTCGCGCGGGCCGGTCGGCGGGCCAGGCGGGAATGGTCCTCCAGATTTGCAGCGCATGCTGAGCCGCTTGCCCAACAGCACGCTGGCGGACCTGCAGAAAGGCGATGCCGTGATGATCGTCTCGACCGAGGGCGGAGATTCGGACGTGGTAACGGCGATCACGCTGCTGGCGGGAGTGGACGCCATCCTGACGGCGGCGCCAAGCCAAAGCGCATCCACGCTGCTTTCGCCGTGGTCGCTGGGCGCGCCCGGTGGAGAAGGTGAAGCCGCGCAGTAGTGAACAAATCTCAATCCATGTTCTCAATCAACGTGATCTGCCTGGAAAGAACAAGGTGCGTGTTGAAGTATTTATCAGTCGTCATTCTGGCAAATCTGATTTTGGCAATTCTGATTCCGGCGACGCTGATCGGGCTGGCCGAGCCTGCATCGGCGCAGTCGCAGGCGGCGACGGGAACCTTGCGCGGGCAAGTGACGGATCCCTCAGGGGCGGTGGTCACGAACGCCACAGTGGCGGTCCTGCTATCCGGGCGACAAATGCATTCGGCCACAACCAACCGCAGCGGCGGTTACGAAATCGGAAATCTGGCGCCGGGCAAGTACACAGTCACGGCGAATGCCCAGGGATTCGCCGTTTTTGTGCAGAACGACGTGGACGTGGCGGCGGGCCAGGTCGCGCAATTCAACATTTCTCTCGACATCAACGTGCAGAAGGAGAAGGTCAACGTCCAGGAAGAGACCCCACAAGTCGACGTCAACCCCGCCAGCAATGCCAGCGCGATCGTGCTGAGCGGCAAAGATCTGGAAGCGCTTCCCGACGATCCCGATGAATTGCTGGCTGACCTGCAAGCGCTGGCCGGGCCTTCGGCCGGTCCCAATGGCGGGCAGCTTTACATCGATGGATTCACTGCCGGAGAGCTTCCGCCGAAGTCGTCGATTCGCGAGATTCGGATCAATCAGAATCCGTTTTCGGCCGAATATGACAAGCTGGGCTACGGACGAATCGAGATTTTCACCAAGCCCGGCACGGACAAGTACCATGGACAGTTCTCAGTCGAGGGGAACAGTTCGGGATTGAACACGCGCAATCCTTTCCTCGCCGCCGATGAGGCGCAGCCGTACGACTCGGTGATCTACATGGGAAACATCGGCGGGCCGATCAATAAAAAAGCGTCGTTCTTCTTCAACGTGCAGCGGCGCAACATCGACGAAATCGCAGTCGTAGACGCGCCGGCGCTGGGCCTGAGCGAGAGCGTTCCCAACCCGCGAATCCGCACCAACATCAGCCCGCGAATCGACTACCAGGTCACCTCCAACAATACGCTCACCGCCCGCTACCAGTTCTACCGTGACACACAGGAGAACGCTGGCGTCGGAGGATTCGTGTTGCCGGAGGCTGGTTACGACACCACGTCCACCGAACACACGGTGCAGATCAGCGATGCCCAGGTCCTGGGAGCGAAGGCGGTGAATGAGACCCGCTTCCAGTACCTGCGCGACAACAGCGGGCAAAATCCCTTGAGTACGGCTGTAGGCATCAACGTGCTTGGGGAGTACACAACTGGAGGCGCCAGTTCGGGAGCGCAAACCGACCACCAGGATCATTACGAACTGCAGAATTACACTTCGATATCGCTGGGCAAGCACTTCGTGAAATTCGGGGGGCGTTTGCGCGCAATTCACGAAATCAATATGTCCAGCGCTGGATTCAATGGTACCTACACCTTTTCGGGCATGCCTACTCCGAGCCAGTATTCCATCACTGCAACCCCCAGCGGTGCGCCTGCCAGCGTGCCCGTGACGATGGTGGACGCGGGGCTGTACGTGCAGGATGACTGGAAGGTGCGTCCCACTTTCACGCTGAGCGGCGGGCTGCGCTTTGAAACGCAGAACGCGATTCACGATCATGCGGACTGGGCGCCTCGGCTCGGTTTTGCGTGGGGCATCGGCGGAGGGGGAAAGAGCACACCGAAAACCGTACTGCGCGGCGGTTTTGGGCTGTTTTACGACCGCTTCAACCAGGACCTGATTCTGAATGCGGACCGTCAGAACGGCGTGACACAACAACAGTACGTTGTGTCCGATCCGACTTATCCGACCCCGCCTCCGTTGAACACGGCGACGACGCAGGCGATCTACCAGATCGGTCCGAACCTGCACGCGCCCTACATCATGCAGAGCGCGTTCAGCCTGGAGCGGCAGGTCACAAAGATCGCCAACGTTACGCTTACCTATCTTAATTCCCGCGGCGTGCACCAGCTTCTGTCGATCGTCACCAATGCCCCGCTGCCGGGCACACCGGGCACGCCGTACCCCACTGGATCGCTCCCCAATCCGGCCATCTTTCAATACTCCTCCGACGGGGTTTTCCGGCAGAACCAGTTGATCGCCAATTTCAACATCCGCGCCGGTGCGAAGCTATCTCTGTTCGGTTACTACTCGCTCAACTACGCCAACAGTGACGCTTCCGGCGCCGGGAACTTTCCATCGGATCAGCACGATTTGAGCCTCGACTACGGGCGAGCATCCTTTGCTATCCGGGATCGGGTGTTCATGGGGGGAACGATCGGACTGCCGCATGGGTTTCGCCTGAGTCCCTTTATGATTTTCAATTCCGGCTCACCGTACAACGTCACCGTGGGCCAGGACTTGAGCGGCGATTTACAGTTTAACGACCGCCCCGCATTCAACACCAATCCTTCGGGTTCGTGCCCGTTTCCGACGCCCGCCGCTTGCAAATACGTGGTTCCGACGCAGCCGTACACGCAGATTCCCATCAACTATCTGACCGGTCCGAACCACTTCACGCTTAACCTGCGGCTGGCGAAAACCTTCGGCTTCGGGCCGGAAGTTGGTGGAAAAAGCGGAGCGCAGCCAGGCGGCGGTCCTCCGGGCGGCGGCGGCGGTCCGCGCGGCGGCGGTGGGGGAGGCGGCGGTGGTTTTGGACGTGGGCCCGGCGGAGGGTTCGGGGGCATGGGACCGGCAACCACTCGACGCTACAACCTGACGTTCAGCGTGAATGCGCGGAACGTTCTCAATAAAGTGAATGCGGCGACTCCCGTCGGGGTCCTAAGCTCACCCAATTTCGGACAATCGATTGCCCTGGCGGGTGGCCCGTTCTCAAGCGCGGCGGCCAATCGAAAAATTGAATTGCAGGCGATGTTCAACTTCTAAGTGCAGGTCTCAGGCGTTAGGTCGCAGGTCTCAGGAACAAACCTGAACTTGCCCTCGGGTTTTCCTGAGACCTGCGACCTAACGCCTGAGACCTTTTCTACGTGGAGTAATCGGCGTTGATCCGCACATACTCGGCGGTCAGATCGGTAGTGAGAAATCGCACCGCGTGCTGGCCGCGCCCAAGCTGCACACGAATATTGCAGACTGGCTGCGCGAGAGTGCGGTGGGCTTGCTGCTCGTTGAAGGCGCAGGCGACTCCGTTGCGGCATACCTTCTGACTGCCAATGAAAATCTGGACACGGGATGGATCGATGGGCACGCCGCACCTTCCCACTGCTGCGAGAATGCGTCCCCAATTCGGATCGGCGCCCGCCCACGCGGTTTTGACGAGCATAGAGTGAGCGATCGTCCGCGCCACCAGCGACGCCTCTTCCCGGCTGCGCGCCTGTTCGACGAACAAACGGATCACGTGCTGAACGCCTTCACCGTCGCTGACGATCTGCTCGGCAAGAGACTGGCATACTGCGGTCAGAGCCGCGGACAACTTCTTTCGGGTGCGAACATCTCTCACCCTGGCACCGCTGGCTCCGCTGGCCAGCAGCAGCACGGTGTCGTTGGTGGAGGTGTCGCCGTCAATGGACATGCAATTTAACGAATGGTCGCACGCCTCGCGCAGAAGAGGCTGCAACTCACGCGCACTCGCACCCACATCGGTGAACAAGTACACCAGCAGGGTCGCGAGCTGCGGATGGATCATGCCGGCGCCCTTCGCGATGCCCAGCACGGTGACTTCTTTCGAGGCCGTTCGGAAGCGCACGGACGCCAACTTGGGCCGCGTGTCGGTGGTCATGATGGCGTGGGCGAAGGCGAGGACGCCACGCTCGCTGGCGGATCGCGCTGCGATGAGCTCCGGCAACTTTGCGCGGATTTTTTCTGCCGGCAATCGAACTCCGATGATGCCGGTCGAGGAAGGAAAGATTTCGGCGGCGGGCACGCCGAACAGGTTTCCGGCTTCGCGACAAACCCGTTCGCAGGCTTGAATGCCGGCGCGTCCGGTGGCGCAGTTGGCGTTTCCGGAGTTCACGACGACGGCTCGAACGCGGCCACCGCTCGAAAGCAACGCCGCGCGGCCAACTTCCACGGGAGCGGCGACGACCCGGTTCTTCGTGAACAACGCGGCAGCGGTCGCGCCACCGGCGGCTGCCGAGCTGCGCTCGGCTTGGACGGGCGAGGGCGCCCGTCCCCACACTTCCACCAGCGCGAGGTCCGGCCGGCCACTGACTTTAATTCCGGCAGCGATAGCAGAGAACGAGAACCCCAGGGGCAAACGAATTTTCTCAGGAGAACGGCGCAGCGAGGTCATGCCTGAATCTTCAACCAGTTTTTAGGCGGCGGCAAAATTGCAAACGTGGGCAGATTTCCACGGACCATCGCCACTTCGTCGCAGCGATAAAGCCTGGGACACTGATAACAGTCTTTGTGGATCTTGTCGGGAAGATCCTGGTGAGCAGCGACAGTGAATCCCAGGCGTGAGAAAAATTCTGGAATGCGAGTGAAGAGGCACACGCAGGTGACTTTATGCTTTTCCGCTTGCGCCAGAAGAGCCTTAACCAGGCGTCTACCGCCGCCGCTGCTTTGGCTCGCGGGATCAACGGTAATCGAACGAATCTCGGCCAGGTGCGCGCCATAGAGGTGGAGAGCGCCGCATCCGATGATGCGTTCGTCATGCTCGAGGACGACAAAGTCGCGGACGTTCTCGCAAATCTCTGCGAGCGTGCGCGGCAGGAGAGTGCCGTCGCCGGAGTAGGACGCGATGAGAGCGTGAATCTGCTCGGCATCGGGCAGGACCGCCTCACGCGTGCGCATGGAGATCCTTGCGCCGCGGCGGAGCGGTTTTCTTTTCTTTTTGCGTGCGCTTTTGTGGGAACTCTGCATTTTTGTGTAACGCCGCGTCCAAGGCCTTGACCACCTGATCCACGTGCTTCTTCTGAATCACGTAAGGCGGCAGAAAGCGCAGCACGGTTTCGTGCGTGCGATTGATGATAATGCCTTCCTGCAGTAGTTGCTTGGCCACCGCCTTCGCCAGTTCGGGCGAGTCCACCTCCACGGCCTGCATCAGGCCGGCTCCGCGGACTTCCTGAATCGATTTGTGCTTCTTGTCCAGGGCCTCGAGCGCCGCGTGAAAGTATTCGCCCAGCGCGCGCACGTGCTTCAGCAATTGCCGTTCCGCGCGCAAGAACTCGATGGCAACGGCGCAGGCCAGCGGGCCTCCGCCGAACGTGGTCCCGTGCATACCCGGATGCATGCACCTCGCAACCCGTTCGGTGGTAAGGATGGCGCCGAGCGGCAAGCCGCAAGCCAGCGGCTTGGCGACGGTGACCACATCGGGCAGCACATCATAGTGCTGATAGGCGAAGTGGCGTCCGGTGCGGCCGAGGCCGCACTGAATCTCGTCGAGCAATAGCAACGCGCCGCTCTCCTTGGTCTTCGTTAACCGCGAGGCGAGTTCGAGAAATTCCCGATTGACCGGACAAACTCCGCCCTCTCCTTGGATGGTCTCGATGCACACAGCACAGACGCTGGAATCGAATTTTCGTTGCAAGTCGTCGAGGTCATTGAACTTGACGAAACTCACACCGGGCATGAGAGGAACGAACGGAGCTCGATATTTCGGCTGACCGGTGGTGGCTAGCGCGCCAAAGGTGCGTCCATGGAAAGAGTTCTCCATGGCCAGAATGCGCGTCTTTGGATTGGGCTTGCTGACGTTCTTATTGTTCATTTGCGCAAAGGCGCGGGCGAGCTTGAGCGCTCCTTCCCAGGCCTCGGTGCCGCTGTTGCAGAAGAAAGCGCGGTCAAGCCCGGAGATTTCGGTCAGCAGCCGCGCGAGTTCCGCTTGATACTCGTGGAAGAACAGATTGGAAACATGAATCAACCGGCTGGCCTGACGCTTGATCGCCGCCTGGATGGCAGGGTGGTTGTGGCCGAGCGCATTGACTCCGATACCACTCAGGAAATCCAGATACCGCTTGCCCCGAGAATCCCAGAGATACACGCCGCGCCCGCGAACAAAAAGGATGGGCTGGCGCTCGTAGGTGGGAAGCAAGAGCTTCGCTTCCATGCGGGAGACCGAGGCGAGGCTCATGCTCTCAGCACCTCTGTGCCGCATTCCAGCTTGGTGAAATAAAACAGGGGCAGCATTTCGACTTGCGCCGCGGGCAGGATGCGCACGCGCCCCACGCCGCACTTGAGAGCCTGAGTGCAGGCTTCGAGCTTGGGCATCATCCCGCCGCTGACGACAGATTCCTCAATCAGGCCGGCAACTTGTTTGGTATCCAACCGAGCCATCACCGAACCGTCGGCTTGCTTTACACCGGGCACGTCGGTGAGAAAAATCAGCGCGTCGGCTTCGCACGCTATGGCACAAGCAGCCGCCATCTGGTCCGCATTCACGTTGTAATACTGGCCGTCGCCTCCGAGCGCAAGCGAGGAGAGCACAGGAATGCCACCTTCGGCCCAGATGGCTTTGAGCCAGCGCGGCTCAGAGAAGCAGATTTCGCCGACAAATCCCAAGTCGTGTTCCGGGTCCTGTTTCTTGCGGGCACGAAAGACGCCGCCGTCTCCGCCACAAAGACCAATAGCCGGTTGCCCGGCAGCAGCGATCGCCGCCACCAGGCTCTTGTTCACGATGCCCGCGAGCACCATCAAGGCAACATCGCGTGTCTCAGCGTCGGTAACGCGCAGTCCGTGGACGAAGTCACTTTTCTTCCCGAGGAGTTCCAGAGTGCGCGTCAGCGCGCTGCCACCGCCGTGTACGACAGCGACCTGGTGTCCGTCGTGGGCGAGCTGCACCACCGCTTTCGCGCATTTCTGAAGAGTCGGTTTATCCTCCAGCGCCGCGCCGCCGATCTTGACGACAATTTTCACTGCAGGCCCTCCGCCTCGTCCCAGCCGTACATGAGGTTCATGTTCTGCACCGCTTGACCGGCTGCGCCTTTAAGCAGGTTGTCGAGACAGGAAACCAGCACGAGCCGGCGGCCATCGTGCGCGAGGCAAAAACCGAGATCACAGTAGTTAGTGTGAACGGAGAATTGGATTTCCGGCAAACTCGTCGCGGGGAAAATGCGAACCCAGCGCTTGCCGTTGTAGAAATCGTGGAGACAACTTTGAATCTCGTCCGCCGTCATTTTGTGTTTCAGGTACACATAAATCGTGGACAGAATCCCGCGTGGAATTGGCAAAAGATGAGGAGTGAAGATCAACTGGCAGGAACTGAGCGACAATTGCTCGAGGATCTCGCCGGTGTGACGGTGTCCGAAGACCGAGTAGGCGGAAAAGTTGTCGGCCACCGACACAAAGTGCGTCCGCGCCGTGGGTTTCTTGCCGGCGCCGGATACGCCGGACTTCGAATCGGAGATGATGCCGCGATCGCAATCCACAATGCCGGCCGACAGCAAGGGCGCCAGCGCAAGAATGACGGAAGTCGCATAGCAGCCTGGATTCGCAACCAGAGCAGCCGAGGGTATCCGGTCCGCATTCAACTCAGGCAGACCATACACGGCGCGCTCCGTGAGTGCAGCCGCAGCCTGCGCGTTGGCATCTTTGAAGCCATAGACGGCACGATACTGTGCCTGTTTCAGCCGCCACGCGCCGCTGAGATCGACGATCCGCAGCCCGCGCGCAACCGCCTCGGGAACAAGTTCGCGAGAAACGGCATGCGGTGTAGCCAGGAACAAGAGCTCAACGCCACGCTGCTCCAACGCGGACCACGAAAACGGCTGGACCGGCGAATTGCCGTTGCCAGAAACGTGCGGCAATCCAGCAGCGGGCCCGTCCGACTCGTCAGTCTCCGCACTGCGCCGCAAAAGCAAGGGCGCGTCGGTCCGGGGATGCCGGCCGAGAAGACGAGCCAGCTCGAGGCCGGAATAACCGGTCGCGCCGAGAACCGCGGTTTTAAGTTTGGCCGCCATCAGATTTTCTTCAAGTCTAACCGATCTATCCGTTTGCTTATTTTCGTCGTTGAGGCATATTTATCCATCATGATGCATAAATATTCATATATAGTAAATGGTCTTGCCGAACTGTCAAGTTGAAACCGCGGTTCGAGAGAGCATGCGAGTGGCACCAGCGGTGGAAGAAGAGAGTCTCGACGTTCCCCTGTTCGGGATGCCGGCGTATCCGGAAGACGCAACGCTCCCTGCCTCATGCTGAATTGACAGGCGGGCGGGGACGCTGCGGCTCCACCAAGAAGCGCTGCACACGGTGGAGGGACGGGCGTCTCGCCCGTCCAGCCGGGCGGGGACGCCCGGCTCTCCACCAGCAAGCTTGGATCGACGGCAGTAACAATCACGCGGTCACGACGCTCTTACACTCTTAGCCGGAGGTCGCTCGAGGTGCCGCCGGCTGCTGGAACGTAGCACTTGGTCGTGTAATCCATCACCATACGATCGGCGTTGAAGCGCCAGCCCAGGGTACGAATGGTGCGCTTCATGCGTTGGATCCAGCCGCGCGGAAGGCCGTCGCGATCGCGCTGATAGTAGAGAGGGATCACTTCATCGCGAAGAACTCGCAGCAGGTCTTCCCCATCGCGGGTGTCGTGAACATTCATGTCGGAGTGAGTTCTGCCGCTTCCGATCGCGAAGCCGTTCAAGCCGTCGTAAGCTTCCGCCCACCAGCCGTCCAGAACCGAGAGGTTCAAGCCGCCGTTCAAAACGACCTTCTGGCCGCTGGTTCCGGAGGCTTCCAGCGGACGCCGCGGATTGTTCAGCCAGACATCGACCCCCTGCACGAAATGGCGACCGACGTTGATGTCGTAGTCTTCGACGAAGACGAACTTGTCGGCGAAATGCGGGTCGCGCATCAACTGGGCAATCTGCTGCAGGACGCGTTTGCCGGGTTCGTCGAGAGGATGCGCCTTTCCGGCAAACACAAATTGCACGGGGCGTTTCGGATCATTGACCATGCTGGCTATTTTTTCGATGTCGGCCAAAATCAGATTGGCGCGCTTGTAGGTGGCAAAGCGGCGCGCAAAACCGATGGTCAGCGCATCGGGACTGAGCGCGCACTCCAGTTGCTGCAGCACGGCGCGCGGTTCGTCGCGGCGCGCGGCCTGGTTGACGGCGCGGCGGCGCACAAATTCGATCATTCGCGACTTGAGGTTGAAGTGAGTCTCCCAGAGCTCGCCGTCGTCAACGTTGTCAATGCCCTCCCAGATTTTGGCCTCGCTGCTGAGCAAATGCCATCCCGTGCCAAGATGGCGATCATAGAGGCGAAACATTTGCGGAGCCAGCCAGGTGGGGACATGGACGCCGTTGGTAATGTGTCCGATGGGAACCGCGTCTTCCAGTTTGCCCGGGAAGAGTCCGGTCCACATGGCGCGGGAGACTTCACCGTGCAGAGAGGAAACTGCATTGGCGTGCCGCGAGAGCCGCAGGCCGAGCACGGTCATGCAGAAACGTTCGTCGCTTTCCGGATGCTCGCGTCCCAGTGCCATGAAACTTTCCTTGGAAAGACCGAGGGCCTCGCGGAGAGGTCCGAGGTGCTCTTCGATCAGATCGGCATCGAAACGATCATGGCCGGCGGGCACGGGGGTGTGGGTGGTGAAGACCACTTCACGGGCAACCCGCGGCGCCGCTTTCTCGAAGCCGATGCCCTCTTCTTCCATGCGCTGGCGAATCGCTTCGAGGACCGCAAATCCGCTATGTCCTTCGTTGAGGTGCAGAACCCCCGGCGTGATACCGAGCGCTTTCAGAGCGCGCAGGCCGCCCACACCCAGAAGCAGTTCCTGATGCACGCGAACCCGGCCGTCGCCCCCGTACAAACGCGAGGTCATCACGCGGTCCTCAGGGGTATTGCCTTCCACGTCGGAGTCGAGGAGAAACAAATCACAGCGGCCCACTTTCACGCGCCAGACTTTTGCGCGGATCGAACCATGGCGGGTATGAACCTGCACCACGACCGGTCTGCCGTTCTTCCCGATGGCCGCTTCCATTGCCAACTGGTTGACATCGGTTTCGAGGTACTCCTCGCGCTGCCAGCCGTCGCGATCGAGGCGCTGGCGGAAATATCCCTGGCCATAAAACAAGCCCACGCCAACCAGGGGGATTCCGAGATCGGAGGCGCTCTTGATGTGATCGCCGGCCAGAACTCCAAGTCCACCGGAATAGACCGGGAGAGATTCGTGCACGCCAAATTCGGCGGAGAAATAAGCCACGGGACGGGGCCGCAGCACACCGGCGTGGCGCGCACCCCAGGTTCGCTCCGCATCCTGGTACTCGCACAGGCGACGATAGGCGTAGTTGATCCGGCTGTGCAAGACGAGTTCGGCGGCGCGCGCTTCGAGCTTGTCGAGAGGATACTCGTTCAGCAGCGAGATGGGGCTGTGATTGAGCTGACTCCAGCGCAGCGGATCGAGATCGCGGAACAATCCGGAGGAATCGTGATCCCAGCTCCACCACAGGTTGCGGGCCAGCGCCCAGAGCCGCTCCTGGGCAGGCGCGATGAAACGGTCGAGGGTGCGGGCTTCGCTCACCACGTGCGCCACCCGGTTCGCGGCCTCCATGAACAGCCGAATCTCATTTTCCGGAAAGACTCGCGCCTCCACGGTTTGAACCACCAGAACGCCTTGCAGCACACCGCGATCGATGAGGGGAACCCCCAGGAACGATTGGTAACCATCCTCGCCGGCCTCGCTGAAGTACTTGAAGCGAGGATGATCCCTGACCTGTTCCACGGCCACCGGGCGGACCTGTTCCGCGACCAGGCCGGCGAGTCCTTCATTGGCTGCCATGCGCAGCTTGCCGATGCATTCACGACGCAGCCCGAGCGTCGCGGCCAGAACAAGGTGGGCGCGGTCGGGCTCCAGCAGGTAGGCTGAGCAAACATCGGCGCCAAACCGTCTGGCAATCAATGCCACAACGTTCATCAGGGTCTCGGCTGGCTTGCCGGGATCCGCCGCCAAGTTCGCGATTTCCTCCCACGTCAGCACAAAGCTGGCATCGAGAGAGCAGGCAGCGTGCTCCTGAACTAGTTCAATCGGTCGGTCCAATATGTCTCCATTTGCTTAAATTCCTGAACGTCTTGCAACCGGTCACCCAGTAACCAGCCGAAAGACGCGAAGACGGTTAGAAAAAACCATCCCCCCTACGTCATTCTATCCGGTAAAAACAGAACCACTCCACATCGGCTATGGAATTGTTGGTTACCACGGTGCGCATCGGACGGCCAAATTGCCGTTTTGGCGCTTGCGCTATCCCCGATCTGTACCCCAACCAAGAACTTTAGTATCCGGTTTGCGCTGAGTCCAACTCGAATTGTTGATGGAGTGCATCAGCGGGCGATGACGGCTACTGGTTCTGATCGGCACCTTCTACTCTCGGGTTACACTTTAGGAGTCATACTTCCGTGCCGCACTTCCGGGTCGAGAGCGGAAACCGATCTGTTCTTCAGCGGAGATGAGGAAACGATGCAATACCGTCAACTTGGACGCACCGGTTGGAAGGTTTCGGACATCAGCTTTGGCACGTGGGCCATCGGCGGCGCATGGGGCAGCGTTTCGGACGACGAATCTCTCACTGCGCTGCACCAGGCCGTCGACTGCGGAGTGAATTTTATCGACACCGCCGACGTGTATGGCGATGGCCGCAGCGAGCGCCTGATTGCTCAACTTAAGAAGAGCCGAAAGAACGAGATTGTGGTGGCCACGAAAGCTGGCCGCCGTCTGCCGCGCCAGACGATGGAAGGATACAGCCGCGAGAACCTGACGATGTGGGTCGAAGACAGTTTGCGGAATCTCTCGACCGACAGCCTCGATCTGCTGCAACTTCATTGCCCGCCGGGCGCGCTGTATGACCGGCCTGAAATTTTCGGGATACTGGATGACCTGGTGCGGGCGGGCAAGATTCGCTATTACGGTGTGAGCGTCGAGAAGATCGAAGAAGCGCTCAAGGCCATTGAGTTCCCCAACGTCCAGACGGTGCAAATTATTTTCAACTGTTTCCGCCAGCGTCCGGCGGACCAATTCTTCGCGCGAGCCAAGCAGAATCGGGTAGGCATCCTCGCCCGTGTGCCGCTCGCCAGCGGCCTGCTGACGGGTAAGTTTCGTCGCGATTCCACCTTCGCCGCAGACGACCACCGGAATTTCAATCGCCAGGGGCAAGCCTTTGATATGGGAGAAACATTTTCCGGCGTGGATTACAACGTCGGCCTTGAGGCGGTAGAAGAAATGCGAGCGCTCTTGCCGGCCGGCGTCTCGATGAGTCAGTTCGCTCTGCGCTGGATCCTCATGTTCGACGCAGTGACCTGCGCCATTCCCGGCGGCAAGCGGGCGGAGCAGGTCGCGGACAACTGCCAGGCTTCGGACCTGCCGTCCCTTTCCAACGAGGCAATGACAGGGATGCGGCGCATCTATGACGAAAAGATTCGTCCGCTGGTGCAGGACCGCTGGTAGCCGAAAAACCTCCAAGCCAACCGGTGGAGAGCCGGGCGTCCCCGCCCGGCTGGACGGGCGAGGCGCCCGTCTCTCCACCGTATGACTCATGGCTAGCCCTGCGACGGATGCAACACGCGGAAGGTGCTGCCCCCGTTCGACCACACCAGCACGAGCGCATCCTGTCCGGCGGGTACTCCCGACAGCGCCTGTGCCACATCGGCCGCGGATTTCACCGGGCGCCGGTTCACTTCCATGATGACATCCCCACGCTGCAAGCCCGCATTATCGGCCGGGCTGCCAGGTTGGACGTCCTCCACAATGGCGCCGTGAACCGAAGCTTGCGCTTGCAATTCATTACGGACGTCCGAGGTCAAATCGGCGAGCCGCAGCCCCCAGCGCCCCTTCCCGTGTTCGCCTCCGGCGGTTTCGCTGCCTTTGCCACCGCCCAGCGCTTCGAGCGTCACCGCAATGCTCGTCGATTTGCTGTCACGCACCACGCCGAGATGGATCGTGTCACCCGGCCGCTTTTGCCCGACCATCATTTGCAATTGACCGGCGTCGGTCACGGGCTGTCCGTCGAGTTCGGTAATCACGTCTCCGGTGCGCAGGCCCGCCTTCGCTCCGGGCGCGTCCGCCTCAACTTCGCTGACCACTGCTCCCACGGCTTTGTTCATCTGGAAGAACTTTGCGTTGTCGGGAGTCACATCGGAGATCTGAATTCCGATAAACGCGTGCGTTACTTTACCGTCCCGAATCAATGTCTTCACGGTAGGCTGGACAATCTGGGAAGGAATCGCAAAGCCCATTCCCGAGAATGATCCCGAGTTTGAAATCAGGAAAGTGTTGATTCCGATGAGTTCGCCGCGCGCGTCAACCAGCGCTCCGCCGGAATTCCCGGGATTGATGGCGGCGTCGGTCTGGATGAACTCGCCCGGCTTGCGTCGATCGCTTGCGTCAGGATTGGGACGGTTCAGCGCGCTAATGATGCCGCGCGTCACCGTGAAGCGATAACCGTACGGATTCCCGAAGGCCAGCACCGTCTGTCCTGGGCGCAGGCTGGCCGAGTTACCCCAGGGCACGCTCGGTAAGTTAGTTGCATTTACCTTGATGACCGCGAGGTCCGTCAGCGGGTCGGCGCCCACCAACTTCGCCGGCAGCACCTCCCGGTTGCTCATGGTGACGCGAATATCGACAGCTCCGTCGATGACATGATTGTTAGTGACGATGTATCCGTCGGGGGAGATGATCACGCCGCTGCCTAGTCCGTGTTCCATCCTGTTTTGAGGCTGCGACGGAAAATTGAAACGACGGCCGAAAGGATTGCCCGGGCCAAAAAACTGCTGCATGTCGGGCATTCCCTCCCCACCGCTCTGCTGCCCGTTGGCCTTCGACACTACCGTAACATTCACGACCGCCGGCGTGACTCGTGCTGCCAAGGTTTCCATTGCGCGGTCGAGCGTGAGCAGCGCTCCGACACTGTTGTCATCAAGCGGCGCCGCGGCCGGAGCCGCCACCGCTGCGGTTGCAGACTTCGTAAAGTTGAAGGTCGCCATGGACCCAACTACCACGACAGCAACCAGGGCCACCACCAGACGGCGTGTCACCACTGCCTTACAGCGTGCTTTACAACTTTCTAGCCACATCTTCATTTTCTTTTCTCCCTGTACAACTAATTATCTAGTTGTTATTTACAAAAAAAATTGAGCACTAAATCGAATTGGCCACAGGCACTCCCGCCAACTGGGCGCGGACTGGGCTCACCACCATCACTCGCCACACCTGGACGCTCCACACCGACGAATCGGAGGTCCTATACTGCGTGGCTTCAATAAAGACCAGCGTTCGAAATTGAGGCACGATTTCCTGGTCCGCACTTGCGCTTGCCTCAACGACTCGCTCGCGCGGCGGCGCCGCGTTCAATCGGGCAGCAACTACCTGGGCCGGAACAAGCTGGCTTCCGGCAACAGTGCGCGCGCGAACAACTTTGGCTGTCGTCTCTTTGGCAGTCGTCTCTCTGGCAGTCATGCCCACCAAAGACCGCTCGCTATCGCTGATCCGGAGTTGTTTTGATGGCAGGCTGCTGCCGAGCTGCGCTCGGCTTGGACGGGCGAGGGCGCCCGTCCCCACACGAGCAGGGCGATCAAACGCGACGAACTGGGGTGCGTGCGGCAGCACCGCCAGGCAGACTATGGAAAAAGCGGCGACCATGCCCAGCGCCGGTTTCCAGACTCGCGTGGCCACGGGCCGGTTTGCGTCGAGAATCCGCGCGAGCCGCAGCGAAGCCTCGCGGGCCCGGTGCACGGCTGCCTGGGCCATCGACCATCGCCTGTGCGAAAGACGATGCGCCAGGTTCTTTTCCAGCAGCGAGACCAGACAAGTGGCGTATCCGTGCGGATTAGCAGTTTCGGCCAGCACGGCATCGTCGCAAGCCATCTCGCGTTCCACCGAGAGCCGGTTCTCAATCCACCACACTGCGGGATGAAAGAAGAATAAAGCGCGCACGATCTTCTGAATGAGGTTTGTCCAGTCATCCCAGCGCCGCAGGTGTGCGAATTCGTGCAGCAGGATAACGTTGAGGTCGTTGGGCGGCAGTTCTCGCAACGCCCAGGCTGGCAGGACGATTGTCCGCTTCCAGAAACCGATGGCGGCAGGCACGCGCACGCACTCGGACGTGGCGATCGTTATTGACTTTGAGGCGACTGATCTTGATGCGACTGACCCCGAAGCGCCGATTGCATCCACGATTTTTCGCACCGCCGGATCGAGATCCGGTGCGACGATTGCCGTGCAACTCCGCCGCAGTTGTCGCAGGCGCCAAAGCCCAGCCGCCAAACGGATCATCGCCACGCCCGCCCCCAGAGCCCAGGCAAGGAAGACGAAAAGCGCCCACCGGGCGGGGATGGTGATCGCAGGCCGCATGCTTCCCCATGACGAACCCGATGACATCCCCGCCGCCATCAGCGCCCGCCCTTCGCCGAAGCCGCCCAGCACAGGAAGCACGGCGACGGTCAGCAATGCCAGGAACCAGACTGCAAATCGGGTCCCCGAATTTTGCCTTCGCAAGACACGCAGCAACGCCCAGGCAAAGAGTGCGACCAGGAATCCTTCAGGAAGCGCGTTGAGAATGCGCTCGATCGAGATCTGCGCCACCGTCTGCATCGGAAGCCAGCTCATTTCGCGTCGCTCCGATCCAGCATCTGCCGGAGGCGAGCAAGTTCCTCCGGCTCGATGCCCTGATCCTCAAGGAGGTTTAGGACCAGTTGCTCGTGAGAATTCTTGAAAAAGCGACTGACGAGGTGCCGGATTTCCGAGCGCGTTGCCTCTTTCTGCCCGACCAGCGGCGTATACACGTGCGCCCGTCCATCCTTTAGGTGTTTCAAATATCCCTTTCTCTCCAGAACACGGATGGTGGTCAAAACAGAGTTGTAGGCCAGGGCAGGCTTTTGAGTAATAGAATCAAGCACTTGCTGGACGGTGCCCGATCCCTTCCCCCAGAGCACGTTCATGATCCGCAGTTCGGCTTCGGTCAAAGTTCCCGATTGTCTCGGCGGCACCGGCTGTTCCTCCTTGCCCCTTAGACGCTTGACGCAGCGAAAGGTAACTAATTGTTTAGTTGCAAGGGAAAATCCGAGGGTTGCTTCGCGGAATGAGAACGGGACGTGGCGGCGTCCAGCTCTTCGGAAGCCCGCCAAGAACATTTGCTGTACCCACGAACGGCGTCGCCACAACCTAAAGTTGACTTCACGACCACCGATGGAGCAGGACAGCGGCTCAGTGCCCATCAAACAGGATGCTAACCTCCGCGATGGTCCGCGACCTGCCAGCGGCATACACCCACTTCTTCACCGCGGCTGTGGCCGACTCGCCGAGAATCGGGTTGCCTCCCAGCAGCTCGACATCCTCCACGTTCCCCTTCGCCGAAATCGATACCCGCAAGCGTACCGTTCCGCCAATGTTAAGCCGCTTCAGCGTCTCCGGATAATCCGGCTCGACCCGCGTAATCAGCTTTCTTTCGGCGCTGCTACTGGGAACCCCGATGGCGAGTGTCTTCACCCCTCCCACGCTGGCGGCGCTGCTCACATATCCAATCGCACCCCGCGTCCGGGCGACGTAAGCCACGACCTCGGCATCCGATCCAAATGCCTTCGGCATGGAGCCTCTTCCCGTGAACACCAGCGTGCGGTAGTACATCTGCAGATCATCTTCGCTTCTGCCGAGGTACTCTTCCAGGAAGGCGGCGTGGGCCGGCCCACCCTTCTGGAGTACTGGTTCCACATGGGTACCGTCCGCAAGCGAGTTCTTCTCCTCCAGAAATACGCGTTTCAGCTCAGCCGTGGAGATCGTATCTGCTTTCACACTTGAATTGGCAATCACCTTGACGTCGCCCGCGAGGGAAATCGCCGGGGCGAAGATCATCAATCCGGCGGCGACAAGGAGCACTTTCAGACATTTCATCGCGTTCTCCTGTGCCTCCCTGCCCGCAGCTCTAGAAATTAATTCCGGTCTTAACCACCAAAGCATTAGTGTTGGGCTTAAAGTCCTGAGGGTTGACTTGGGGGTAGAACCCGTCCGGGTAGCTGCTGTACTCGTAGCCGTTCATGAAGTGACCTTCCACTTTCACGTTCCAGTATCTTTTCAGGTCAACCCGCGCGGATATGACCTTGTCGTAGATGTGATTGGCGGGCAGACTGGTATCAGTTTGGTGAGGGGCGTAGGGAGCGAGAAGACCGCCTGCAACGCTGGTTACCGAGTAGCGAGAGTAGTAGGAGCCAAGGGCAAGCCGTTTTGTAACTCGATAAGATCCCGAGACGTACCAGCCGCGAACGTCGTCGTAGATCTCGACCAGGACAATGTCGGCAGACTGATCCTGTTCATTGTGTACAAAGCGGCGATACTCCGAATCGATCCGCAGTTTCCCCACCGTGTACTCGCCGTAGAATTGGTTGATCCAGTCCGCCTTCGAAACCGCGGAGTAAGGAATGAACCCGGCGCCCGGGTTGAGGGGATTTATGGCTTTCGCCTTGCCAGTGACGTCTTCATTCATTCGGGATGCTCCGATCAACAGACCCTTCAGCGGAGTGTTCCATCGGAGATCGCCGCCATACTGTAGCCCACCATAGCTCGAGAAGTAGACTTTGTACTGAGAAGCCAGGTACGCGACGCCGCCATAAATGCTGTCACTGCGGTGCCCGGCATAGGCCGTATAGGCTAGCTCGCCGAGACCGTGCTTGAGTGGCAAACTGCCGTAGACATCGCCGCCCAGGTGAGCAATCGTGGCGTCGCGGAGATCCGTGGGATAAACACTTTGCGGAAGCAGCGCAAAAGTGCGGAGGAAATCCAGGTCCTGACTGTCGTTATAAAGACCGAGGGTGGTTTTAACTTTGCCACCGCGAATCCCGAACCAGCTCTTGAAGCGGTAGTCCACGACGGCCCAGTCCAGGGAGGGATGGTACTGGCCCAGTTGGCCAAGGTTGCGGTCGTAGAGCTGCGCTCCGACCCGGAGCTTGTCGGTGACGTTGGTGGACACATTGAGCCCGAAGTCCGTGAAGGCGCCGCTGCCCTGATTGGTGTTCATCGTCAGCCAATTGTTGGTATTCGTGTAGACAAATCCCTGGGATGCGAATCCGTGTATTTCCGCGTCGCGGCCAAAGAGTTTGAAGTCTTGCGCCTGCAACGTGAGTTGGCCCGCGCAGAAACAGGCAAAGACCAGCCCGAAGATTCGCCGACGCATACGCTCTCCTTGGTGATTTGTCAGAGATTACATCGGCAGAATCGGGCAAAAGCGTGAAAGCAAGTACTCGGAGACGGGCGGCGGGGAAGATGACTACGGTAACGAGGGGCCGCCTACTACGGCTGGAAGGGTAAGTGGCGACCATTCCCAGATCGCCACGGCGGCTGGCCGAATTGTGCTTCCCCGCTCAGAAGTAGAGACGGCATCCCGCACGCTCTCCTCGTCAGCATTCCAATACTGCTGGGCAAAATGGTGCAAAATCGCCCTGCTCGGCTGTGGCGAGCCATAGGCCATAAGCCCGGTAATATGATTGTTTCCGGCCTCGCGCGCGATATTTGCCAGAGCCAAATCGGCCGCACTATCCAGGGCCTGGTGGTAAACAGAAAAATCATCTCCGACCGAAGCCGCCGGGACCGTGTAACGCGCCGTCTGCGACCACGCGGATGCAGCGAGTACAACCAGTACGACCAAAGTTTCGAGTTGCCAATCGCGCCTAAGCATGTACCGGCTCCCCGATGTTCCCCGGTTCAAGTTGCTTCGGACCTCGTTGTTTCAGTGTCGGCTTTACCTCGAAGTTCCACTTCCAGATTGCGAAGACCGGCGGATAAATAATGAGTTCCATCAGGAACGAGGTGATGATCCCGCCAATCATGGGAGCAGCAATGCGCTTCATCACGTCACCACCAGCGCCGACAGACCACATGATCGGCAGCAGTCCGAATAGCATGCAGGCCACCGTCATCACCTTGGGGCGGAGACGTTTGACGGCCCCCACCACGATGGCTTCTCGCAGATCATCCCAGCTGTTCATTCGCCCCTTGCTGATGGCGTCGTGGTAGGCAAGATCCAGGTACAACAACATGAAGACAGCCGTCTCCGCGTCCACTCCGAGCAGCGCGATGAGCCCGACCCATACCGCAATACTCATGTTGTAGTTCAGGAGGTAGAGGAACCAGATCGCGCCAATCGCTGAAAATGGCACAGCGAGGAGAATGATGAAAGTCTTCACCGTCGACTTGGTATTGAAGTACAACAACACGAACACGATGAAGAGCGTGATCGGCACCACCATTTTCAAGCGCTCTTTCACTCGCTCCATCGCTTCATACTGGCCGCTCCAGACCAGTTGATAGCCGGCTGGCACGCTAACCTTTTCCGCTACGACCTTCTTCGCGTCCGTGACATAGCTGCCAATGTCGCGTCCCGAGACATCGACGTAGACATATCCACTGAGTCGGCCATTCTCATCGCGGATCATGCCGGGCCCGGTCTTTAGCGAGATGTCGGCAATCTGCGCCAGCGGGATCTGCGCCCCGGAGGGCGTGTTGACCAGCACTCGCTGCAACGCGTCGATGTCGCTGCGGTAATCACGCAAGTAGCGGACATTGACCGAGTACCGTTCCCGGCCCTCAATCGTAGTGGTCACCGGCTCACCGCCCACGGCGGACATCAGGACGTCATTGGCATCGTCCACAGTTAGACCGTAGCGCGCGAGTTGATCGCGTTTGAGATCGAAGTCGAGAAAATAACCGCTGGTCGTGCGCTCAGCAAACACGCTGGTTGTACCGGGGATGTCCTTCAGCGCCATCTCGATTTGTCCTCCGACTTTCTCGATTTCGCTCAGGTCGGAACCGAGCACCTTGATGCCGAGCGGCGTGCGCACACCGGTGGTTAGCATGTCGATGCGCGCCTTGATCGGCATAGTCCAGGCATTCGCGATCCCCGGCATGGTCAGCGCGTCGTTCAGGCCTCCGGGGCTATAGATCAGGTCCTGTGTGGTCCCGTGTTCCGGCCAGAAGCGCCCGAGTGTGCCATGTAACCAGTTGGGAGCCCACTTCGAGTACCAGCGTTCGCGCTTCGGCCAGTCGGTTTGGGGCTTTAGGACAATGACGGTCTCCATCATCGAGTAAGGTGCAGGATCGGTGGCACTCTCCACACGCCCGGCCTTACCGAAAACGCGGTAGACCTCAGGGAAGCTCTTGATGATCTTGTCCTGCACCTGAAGCAGCCGTGAGGCTTCCGTTACCGACATGCCGGGTAAAGTGGTTGGCATGTACAGCAACGTGCCCTCATCGAGCGGCGGCATAAACTCGGAGCCGAGCTTGAAGAACACCGGCACGGTCAGCGCCATGGCAATGACAGCGGCGGCAATTGTCTTCCACTTGTGTTCCAGCACGAACTCGACGACCGGGTGGTAGAGCTTCATCAGCGGACGACTGATTGGGTGATTGTCTTCGCTGTGGATCGTGCCAACCAGCACGCTGTTTACGATTGCTGCCAGCCATCGCGGGCGGAATTTGAAGTTATCCATGCGGGTGAACAACAACCGCATGGCCGGATCGAGCGTGATGGCCAGCACTCCCGCGATCGCCATGGCAAAAGTCTTGGTGAATGCCAGCGGTTTGAACAGGCGGCCTTCCTGCGCTTCGAGCGTGAACACCGGCAGGAAGGCGACGGCGATGACGAGCAGCGCGAAGAAGCTGGGCCCGCCGACTTCCTTCACGGCCGAGATCACGACTTGGTGATAGTCGCCAGGCCGCCCTTCCGCATTCCAGTGCTCAAGCTTCTTGTGTGTCTGCTCGACAACTACGACGGCCGCATCAATCATGGCTCCGATAGCGATAGCGATTCCGCCGAGCGACATGATATTGGCCGTCATGCCGCTCATCTGAATGGGAATGAACGCCAGGATCACGGTGACCGGAATCGTAACGATGGGAATAATGGCACTGGGGAAGTGCCACAAAAAGATCATGATCACCAGGCTGACGATGATCAGTTCTTCAATGAGTGTGTGCTTCAAGTTATCGACTGAGCGATCGATCAGGTCTGATCGGTCATAGGTGGTGAC
>CZKY01000136.1_pt1 | contig 38864 bp, 34 predicted proteins | sample 2454881 | NCBI WGS metagenome assembly CZKY01 (sample SAMEA3539301, study PRJEB10725) | soil metagenome | biome: tundra; feature: field; material: soil | place: USA | collected 2010-05 | depth 0.15 m | reverse complement strand
GGGTAGAACATTCTCAGTCCTGGACGGCCACTCCCGTTGGCCGGTTTTGAAGTGATAACTGTTGGCCGCTTTTGAAGTGATCACTGAGGAGCATCTCATTTCATACGTTTGCGATATTCCATTTGGTGCGGTGTGAGGTGAGTTTCATCAAGGTGCCGGACTCCGCATACCTTGGCTGGCGTGGTGCGCTGCTGCAGCACCTGAACTTACAAGTTATGGGCGCAGGGTTTTGGGGCGGGGCGTTGTGGGGAAGGCTCTCAGAGGACGCGGTAGGAGGAGCTAAAGAAAAGGCTTTGCTGGAACGCCTTTAAGGCAGTAACTCCACAGAATCGCCGATTTTCCTCGGGCCAATCGGAGCACAAGTGTCTAATTTTGTCCCGTCATCGAATTGCAGGACCAGAGTGACCGACGCATAGAGGTCTTCAAGCGTGGCACGGGCTGCTGGTGGCATCCTGTCAAGGATGTTGGACGAAACCGGAGTCGCCATCGTTTGTTTGTTCACCGACAACACAGTGGCCTGTTTGCCCGCGTAGGTCAGGTCCACCGTGTAGGTTCCCGGCTGACACAGTGGGATGCGCAGCACTTTGACTCGCTTACCCGCAAGCTGAGCGAGGTCTATGGCTTGAGTTGCGGCTTGTGCCGTCGCTTCCGATGCAGTCGGAGACGTGGTCGTCGCGGGGGCAGAGCAGTATTGCTTCTCAAGCTCCGCCGAAAGCTTGTGGCTATCGCACATGGCCTTCACGTTGTCGGTGGTTTTTTCAGGCTTTGCCGGAGCAACGTCTGGCTCAAAGCGTGTGGAGAACTCCACCTCTTTGTCTGGGTGGTCAGCATAAGGAATTGCCATAAGAGTGAACTTCCCGTTGAGGTACCGTCGTTCGTGTAATCGGAACAATACTTTGTCCCCATTTTTCAGTCCGTCAAGAGGGTTAGCCTTCTCAGATTTGAAATGCATGGGTGTCATACCCATCCCGCGCAGCATAGAATCTTGGGTCTGATTCAGCGTCGTCACGAACCAGGTGCCGTCAGCAACCTTGATTCTGTAGACGCCAACGTGGTTCGCATAAACATCCCCTGCGACTGTAGTGCCGTCTCCATGGAGGGTGCTTGTGATGGTGCCGTCAGCGACCGCTGTGGCTGAGATAAAGGTTCCCATCTGATAGTCGTTGCTGTGGTCTTTTGCGAACGCCGATCCCACCAGCGCCAGACTCAGCAGTGCGATTGCGATGAACTTTTTCATTGTGTTTCCTCCGCTTAGAGCGGTCAAGTTCATTTTGTTCTCATCCTTCGATTGCTACCACGGAACCTAAGAGACAGCAATGACCGAAGTCACTACTGTCGCCCCTTCTTCTCCCGAGCGGAGGATGCTCTCAAAGGGCGTTTACGTCGCTCCACGAAGCTCATAGTGCTATCCGTCTCAAAAATGCGAAAAGGTCCACACTATGGACTTTTCCCGACAATAAAGCACCTGTTTTCAATGAGTTGATTTTTCGACCTTCACAACGCTCAGCACAGTTCTCTATGATAGGCTGAACGCAGGACCACATTTCATTGTATATCCTGAGTTCCGTGTTCGTCTGTGCTGACTGTGGTAGGCCGTTTGCTGGATACAGCCCATTTGTGTTGCCGATCGGGCATCTGGAGAGCATGAACACCCCCCGGAAAACGTAGCAGTAGTTTTTCGTACTCCGCTCGCTGCTCCGCGGTTTTGACTAGATCTTCTTTGACAGTCGGATTCCACTCGTGAAGGTAATAAACGGCATACACCTGCGCTTGAAGCATCTCCTTCGCACAACCGAAGCACGGGCGCATCGTTGTATAGACCCTGCTCCCCTCTATGGCGATCCCGAACCGCGCCGCGGCCAAGATCGCATTTTGTTCCGCATGGACACAGATGCAGAGGTCATATGCTTCGCCAGACTTGAACGTCTTGTCCCGATTCGCGCATCGGTAGCATCCGCCTTCTAGGCAATTAGGCATGTTCTCTGGGGTTCCGTTGTAGCCAGTTGAGACAATCCGGTTATCCAATGCGATGACCGCTCCGACGCGATGGCCCTTGCAGTTGGCTCGGAGCCTTACCGCCATTGCAATTTCCATGAAATATCTGTTCCGATCTTCACGCGCTCTTGTGGCAGCACTGGGCTCTGCGGCCATTTTCGCTTTTCGATGGACGCTGGACTTTTCTGCTAGACCGCCGTTGGTTGGGTGAGCCTTGCCTCGATCTACTCCGTTGCTAGACATGTACCTGCCTCCGTCGCGGACAACAGCGCCCAACTTTTTTCCCGGCAGCTGTATGATCCAACTACCAGAGCATTGCAGTAAGGGTTGCGACATTCTAGGTAACGGAGGTAATCGGAAGATTTTCAAAAGCACCCAAAGTGATTCCCTTTTGAGCACGATTGCGACTGCACCAAAAACGGGCGTTGACGATCTTCTCCCCAGCGGCTTTACTCGACTGCGTTGGAGGCGATTATGTCGGGAGACGATGCCGTACTACTCACAGCCGCAACGCTGCTCGCACACACCCTCGCGAAGTCAGGTCGCGAGGATGCCACCGCTGAAGAAATCCAGCTCGCGGTGACACTGGCCTTGCGCAACGGCGAGAAACTGTTCAACGAACTGGACAAGCGGCGTGACGAGCAATCGAGAAAGGCCATGGAGCAGGGTTGGGTTGGACAGGGACCAAAGCAAGAGGCCGAACGGACGAAAAAATCCTAAGCAGCAAAATCCCAGTCCGCTCTCCGGGTTTTCTTTTGTCCGAGAGTTTGTCCGAGAACACCCAGCAACAAGCGGAGAAACGCGGGAATTGAGCGCAGGGCTTTCCTATGATTTTGTTTCACTTGTGGGATAGAGTTGGCGGGCGTAGCCATCGGCATCTGACAGAAATCCGGACACACCCGGCCCCGGCGTTGGACCAACTTCCGTCCAACTTGCCGTAGTCGTCGAACTCACAAAAATGCCCACGTCGGTTCCCGCGTAAATCTGCCCCGCTTGCGAATCCACCAGCAACGCGTTCACCGGAGCATCCGGCAACCCCGTCCCGGTCCAGTCCGTCCAACTCGTGCCGGCATTCGCAGTCTTCCACACATGCGACGTTGGATACGCCGGCGTGCTGAATCCCATGATCCCCACATACGCCGTGTTGCCGGACTCAACGGACGAATCCATTGCGACCGACGAAATCGCATACCCGTTCGGATTCACATTCCCCGTCATATTCGTCATCAAACTGAAGCCTGCGTCGGTCGTAACCCACACTTCGCCTCCCGGGGACCCACTCAGCGGCCCATATCCGTTCGTTACCGCGTACACCGTCTCCGAATTGCCGTTAGCGCTTGCTGGACCGCCCGCCGCCAGCGCCGTCACTAGGTTGACTTCATCACCCGTACATACGCCCGCTCCTAAACTGTCGAAGTCATTGCTAAGTTGCAACGGAGCGGTTCCGCTGGTGCTGATCCGCCACACCCGGCAGGTTCCCACCAGCATTTCGCTTGTATTCTGCGGATCCAGAATGTAGGGAGTATAGAAAGCTCCCTGATCTTCGCCCAGATTGGCGGAGCTGACGATCGGGAAAAATCCAGCCTGGTTACAGGCCGTTCCCAACTCGCACTTCACAATCGTGACGTACGGATTCGCTGCAAACCACTCGTTCGGGTTCGCAGGATTGATGGCATTGAATCCGCCATCCCCGCCCAGCGCGTTCTGCCAGGTACTGCTGCTGGTCGCGCTGCTGGTTTTCGGCGAACCGTTATCCTGCGTTCCCCCCAACAGAATGTCCGCGTTGGTGGGGTGCACCGAGAACGAAACGAATTCCGTCATCGAGCCCAGGCTCTCGCTCAGGCTGTCAAACTGGTTCGTCCCCGTGCAACTCCCCGTGTTCAGCCCGGCATAGCCATCCAGCGTCCGGCTGATTCCGCCGTCATGTGCGAAGTAGCCCACCGCTTTGCCACTCGCAACCATAAAGGCCAAGCCGTGCTGGTCCGGATGCACGTGCGCCGGCGCCCCCAGCGGGCTGCACCCATAGACGTGAGTTAAATTGATCCAGTCGCCTTGCGTGCAGGTCGTGCCCCCCTCTAACGTGCACTTGTAAAGATTGATCGCACCCGCATAAACATCCGTTCCCGCTGCATTGGGGATTGCCGCCAACTCCAGGTTGTAATAACCCTGTTCCACGCCGCAGCCGCTGTTCGGTCCAAACGCGCTGTCACCGCAATTCGTGATGCCGTTATCCGGAATCGCTGTCCAACTCGTGCCGCCGTTCGTCGATTTCCAGATGCCCTCGTCAACGGGCGCCGGGTTTCCATTGTTGTCGGTCTGCACATCGACGATCCACACATACATCTCGTTGCGCCCCGGTACCACCGCGAACTCGCCGCGATAGATCAGGCAACTGCTCGCGTTCGAACCCGCCGGGCATAGCCCGGATGCAAGACCCGCGCTCGGTTGCGTAGTCAGCCGCGTGAAATGCTGTCCATCGGTCGACGAGTACAGCCCGTGCCGCCGGATAAAAGCGTAGAAAGTCCCGTTCGTTCCCTGGCTAGGGTTGTAAATCACCGCCGTAGCTGAGGCAGGAACTGCACCGTCCGAGAGGATGACGCGGTTCCACGTCAATCCCCCGTCCTGCGAGTAGTAAAGTCCGCGCGCGGTGGAATTCCCATCCTCTTCCCGGCCAACGTACAAGCCGTTGTCTCCCGCTGTCGCCGCGACCACCAGGCTGGGATTCGCCGTGCTGAATGCAATCTTGCTGAAACCGATCCCGAGGAAAGATTGTCCCGTTCCCGCGCTCTGGATCTGCGTCCACGTCGAACCTCCATCCGCGGAACGCAGAATTCCCAGGCCGTAATAAGAATCGCCCGAACTGTTCGTCTCTCCGGTCCCGACCAGCATGACGTTGCTGTTGCCCGGCTGCAAAGCGATCGCCCCCACCGCCAGCGTCGGCTGATCGTCGATCAGAGCCTGCCAGGTGACCAAGGCAGGATTGGAATTCAGACTGCCCGCGTTCGTCGATTTCCAAAGACCGCCATACGCGCCGCCCAACAGCACCGTGTTCCCGCTACTGTCCGCCGGATCGATCAGCACCGAAGTGGCGCGTCCCGAAACCCAGTTGTAGTCCTGCATTCCATCGCCCGTAGCATCGGAAGCCAGCGGAGCCGGTCCGAGCGGTACCCACACCGTGGACGCCGAATTGAACGACAAAGCGGGTGCCCCACTCATCGCGTTCTTTGCGATGAGTGGGTGTGGGGAGAACGGAGCAGGTGAGGGTGTTGAAGCCGCATTCGCAGCCGCGCGCTCTGCCCGCATCGCCATCTTCTGCCGATAAGCCCGAAGCCGCAGACCCGCCGCCGATCCCCCCCCAGGCACACTTCGCCCCCGCTGGTTCCAGTTCCAGTCCAATTGATCCCGCAGATAAGGACGATCCCCGTCATGCTCCACAGGAGCGGAGTATGTTGTTTTCCTGCCAGATTCCTGGCCAGAGGCGCTGCCCAAAAACCCGCCGCTGAAATCTCCGCCGAAAAGAAAAACGAAAGCGAAGAAGATAACGAAGAAGATAGAACGAAGAGAACGCAAACCACAGCAGGCCATAAATTGAAACGCTATTGGGCGCCGGCGCGACGCAGCGCACCTCTAGAGTTTCAACCATTAAGCAGAGATTTCCACGTCCACGAAAGTCCCCCCGTCCTTAGTAGCCATTTTTGAAAAAGCGAAAAGCGAACCGCGAACAGCGAAAAGCGGAGAGCCAAATGCCAAAAGCTAAAAGCTGACAGCTGACAGCTGACAGCTGAAAGCCGCTCGCAAGCGCAACATTCGCTATAATGACAAAGCATGTCCGTGATCAAAAACATCGGAGCCATTGCTCAGGGAATGACCATCACCCTGAAGGAGATGTTTCAGCCCTCCATCGTCGAGAACTATCCCGACGGTCCCGGCCCACTGAAAGGCGCAAAGTTCCAGGAGCGCTTCCGCGGCATGCACGTCCTGCAGCGCGACGAAAACGGCCTGGAAAAATGTGTAGCCTGTTTCCTCTGCGCCGCCGCCTGTCCGTCCAATTGCATCTACATAGAAGCCGCGGAAAACACCGCTGAAACCAGAGTCTCAGGCGCCGAACGCTACGCCCGTGTCTACAACATCGACTATAATCGATGTATATTTTGCGGTTATTGTGTGGAGGCTTGTCCTACCGATGCGATTACGCATGGGCATGGATTTGAGCTGGCAAGTTTCAATGCGAGCAATCTGATTTACCGGAAAGAACAGATGCTGGCGCCGGCTCCGGCGCACATGGGAGCCAATCAGGTGTTTGCGCAATCGGAAACGGATGCGGGCGTGACGGGGAGTTAGCGAACTTCGAGATTTTTTTCCAAGCGCCGGTCCCGTGTGGGGCCGGCGTTGTTGTATGGAGGGCTGTTCGCTGTTCGTCGTTCGCTGTTCGCACGCCCTTTTAAGAATGGCCGCCGACTTGACGAACGACCCGCCGTTGAACGGCAACCATGCGCGCCCGGTGGGCAGCGACTTTACACGAATAGCGAACGACAAACAGCGAACCGCGAACGACCAACGACTAACGACTAATGACAGACTTTCTCCAACTCGTAAAAGAACGCGTCGTCATCTACGACGGCGCCATGGGGACGAACATCCAGAAGCGCAATCCTACCCTGGACGATTACTGGGGCAAGGAGAACTGCAGCGAAGTCCTGGTGCTGAGCCGTCCCGATATCATTCGCGAGATTCACGCCGACTTTTTCCGCGTGGGTTGCGACATAGTAGAAACGAATACGTTCGGCGGCACGGGGCTGGTTCTAGGCGAGTTCGATCTGCGCGACAAAGTGCGCGAGATCAACCTGAAGGCGGCGCAACTCGCGAAGGAAGTGACGCAGCAATTTTCGACCAAGGACAAGCCGCGCTTCGTGGCCGGATCGATGGGGCCGACGACTAAATTGCCCTCGCTCGGACACATCGGTTGGGACGCGATGCTGGCGTCCTATGAAGAGCAAGCGTTGGCGCTGATCGAAGGCGGCGTCGATGTGCTGCTGATTGAGACTTGCCAGGATCTGTTGCAGGCGAAGATTGCCACGGTCGCCGTGCTGGAGGCAATGCGCAAGGCTGGAAAGCGATTGCCGGTGCAGGTGCAGGTCACGCTGCAGGATACCGGATTGATGCTGCTCGGGACCGAGATTGGCGCGGCGCTGACGGCGCTTGAGCCTTACGACATCGACGTGATCGGTCTGAACTGCGCGACCGGTCCGGCGGAAATGAATGAGGCGGTCCGATATCTGGGCCTGAACTCCACCAAGCACATTTCGATTTTGCCGAATGCGGGGCTGCCGCAGAACGTAGGTGGCCATGCCGTCTACAAGCTCGCGCCGAAGGATCTGGCGGAGTATCACAAACATTTTGTGCAGGATTACGGCGTGCGCATCGTCGGCGGCTGTTGCGGGACGACTCCCGAACATCTGAAAGCCGTAGTGGATTCGGTCTCCGGCGTGGAGCCAGCGAAGCGGGATGTGAAGCCGGTGGGCGCCGCGTCGAGCGCTTACACATCGGTGCCGCTCGATCTGGAGCCGAAGCCCCTGATTGTCGCGGAAGAGATGAACACCACAACGCGGGTCGATCATTTCCGCAAGCTGGTGCAGGCCAAAAAATACGACGACATTCTGACGCTGGCGAAAAAGCTGGCCAACGAAGGCTCGCACATGCTCGACCTGTGCTGCGCCATCGTAGGCGAAGATGAGAAAGGCTACATCTCCGCCATCCTGGAAAAAATCGCAACCCGCGTGCCCGCCCCGATACTGATCGACAGCACCGAAGCCGACGTGGTGGAAGAGGCGCTGAAGCGCATCCCGGGCAAAGCCATCATCAACTCCATCAACCTGGAAGACGGCGAGAAGCGGACATCGAAAGTGTTGCCGATGGCGAAGCGCTATGGCGCGGCGGTGATCGCGCTAACCATCGATGAAGAGGGCATGGCGCTGACCGCGGACAGAAAAGTTGCCATCGCGCATCGCATCTTCGATCTGGCTACGAAAAACTACGGCATTCGCCCGGTGGACTTGCTCTTCGACACGCTGACGCTCCCGATTTCCACGGGACAGGAAGAATACCGGTCGGCCGGCATCGAGACCTTGAAGGCAGTGAAGCGAATCCACGACGAACTGCCCGAAGTGAAGACCGTGCTCGGCGTCAGCAACATCAGTTTCGGGCTGGACGCTTATCCGCGGCGCGTTTTGAACTCGGTGTTTCTGCACGAGGCGGTCGAAAACGGGTTGGACGTTGCCATCGTCAACTACACGAAAATTTATCCGCTCTACAAAATTCCGGCGGAAGAAGTGGAACTGGCGCGCAAGCTGATTTACCAGGACCGCTCGAATGGCGACCCGCTGCAGGTTTACATGCAGCACTTCGCGGGCGTGAAAGGCAAGGCGCAGGCGCAAACCACGGCGCATGTGGAAACGCTCTCGATCGAAGACAAGCTCAAGTACGCGATCATCAACGGCGAAAAATCGGTGGGCGAGGGCAAAACGAAGCGCAGTCTGGAAGAGCTGCTGGAAGAAGCGTTGGTGCCGTACACGCCGCTCGACCTGATCAACACTGTATTGCTCGACGGGATGAAGACGGTGGGCGACTTGTTCGGCGCGCGCAAGATGCAGTTGCCGTCGGTGCTAGATTCGGCCGGAGTGATGAAGGCCGCGGTTGCCTATCTAGAGCCGAAGATGGAAAAGAAGACCGGTTCGCAGCAGAAGGGCACGATCGTGCTGGCCACGGTGAAGGGCGATGTGCACGACATCGGAAAGAATCTGGTCGACATCATCTTATCCAACAATGGTTACAAGGTTGTGAACCTGGGAATCAAGCAGGCGGGCGACGTGATCATTCGTTCAGCGCAAGAGCACAAGGCGGATGCCATCGGCCTGAGCGGCTTGCTGGTGAAGTCGACGCTCGAGATGAAGTACGTGATCCAGGAACTGGAGCGGCAAAAGCTCGCCTATCCGGTGATCTGCGGAGGCGCGGCCCTAACCCGCAAGTATGTAGAAGACGACCTGCGGCGCGAGTATTCGAATGCCGTGTTCTATGGAGAAGATGCGTTCGCGGGCCTGCACGTGATGGAGGACCTGGCGTCGGAGGACGACAAGCGCGAGGCGCGTCTGAAAGATGGCCGCACCGTGAAGGAATACGCGAAAGCGGCGGCGGTAGATGAAGAGATCGGCCCGGTGTTTTCCGAGCGCAGCGCGGTGGTGACGGATGCGCCGAATATTCCGGAGCCTCCATTCTGGGGCGTGCGGGTGGTAAAAGATTACGATCTGCAAGAGATTTTCAATTACATCAACGACACAGCCCTGTTCAAGAACCAGTGGCAGCTCAAGACGGCGTCGCAGGAAGATTACGCAAGGCTGGTAGAGGAGAAGTATCGTCCGATCAAGAAGAAGCTGGAAGAAGATGTGATAGCCGCGGGCTGGTTCGAGCCGAAAGTAGTCTACGGATATTTTCCAGCGCAAGGCGATGGCAATGACGTAGTAGTCTACGACCCAAGCCAGTGGAGCGACGGGCGCCCTCGCCCGTCCCAGCCGAGCGAAGCTCGGCAGCAGCCGACACCAACGGAACTCCTCCGCTTCACCTTCCCCCGCCAGAAAGAAGGCCGCCGCCTATGCATCTCCGATTTCTTCGCCGCGCCGACCTCCGGCAAGATGGATGTGCTCGGCCTGTCGCTAGTGACGATTGGTCCGAAAGCATCGGTCGAAACGCAGCGCCTGTTCGAAGGCGGAGAATACACCCGCTATCTATATCTCCACGGCCTAAGCGTGGAAACGGCCGAGGCGCTAGCCGAATTCCACCATAAGAAGATGCGAGAAGAGTTAGGCATAGCGGTCGAGGACTCGCCGCACATTCGCGATCTCTTCCATCAGAAGTATCAAGGCTCGCGCTATTCGTTTGGCTATCCAGCCTGTCCGCACCTGGAGGATCAGGCAAAGCTGTTCGCCCTGCTAAAGCCAGAAGAGAACGTGGGAGTGCGCCTTACTTCGGGGTTCTTGTTGGAGCCGGAACAGAGCACGTCAGCAATCGTGGTGCATCATCCGGCGGCTAAGTATTTTGTGGTGTGAGTTTGTGTGGCGCGGGCGCCCTCGCCCGCGGCCTTTGACTTTGGTGCACCCCAGTTTGCTTCGGCCAACGTTCAAAGACACAGCTACGTTAAACTTCCCGCGTAAAGATGGCCCACCCGCCAATCGTGGTCCATCATCCGGGGGCGAAGTATCTTGTGGTGTAGTTCGTGTAGCGCGGACACTCCTGTCCGCGGCCTTTGACTTTGGGTGCCGGGTGCCCCACTCATCGCGCTTTATGCGATGAGTGGGATTCCGCCGCGGGCGGCTGGCCCGTGCCATCGCGACCATTCCTCGTCAAAAGAGCCCCCCGTCCAAGCTCCGCTTAAACGGCGCACCCTAAAGAGTAGAAGCGGATCCATAAGCCGGGCCGCCGAGTGGCCCATTTGATCGAAGCAGAGTTCGACTATACTGGTTCGATTTAATTCCCAAAGGAGAGAGAACATGCTGCGTAACACTTCGCTGATTCTATGCCTGGCGCTCGCCGCTCTGACCGTCGGCTGCTCGAATGCCCCCGCTCCACCTCCGCCGGACACGCGTGCCGCCGATCTGCAAGCGGTCAAGGACGTCGAGGCGGCCTGGGTTAAAGACGCTGCTACCAAAAACGCCGACAAGTGGGCCAGCTACTTTACCGAAGATGGCTCCGGGCTTTACCCCGGCGCCGGGATACTGAATGGGAAGGCGGCCATCAAAGCGGCGATGGCGCCGATGCTTGCCGATCCCAATTTTTCGCTGACCTTCCAGTCCACGCGGGCGATGGCCTCCAAGGGTGGTGACATGGTCTATTCGCAGGGCACCTACACCATGACCATGACCAACCCGAAGACCAAGAAGCCCATGACGGACAAGGGAAAGTATCTGACGGTCTACACCAAGCAGGCCGACGGAAGCTGGAAGGCCGTCGCCGATACATTCAATTCCGATTCGCCTATGTAGCCGGGCCCCGCTCATCGCGCACTTTGCGATGAGTGGGATTCCGCAGCGGACGGCTGGCCCGTACGGCTAGCCTAATTTCAAGGATTTCCTGATCGGCTATGTGGAGAGTGCGCCGTGATTTCTTCATCGACCTGGTTACTTCTCCTCGGTGTCCCGCTATTGCAACCCTCGGGAAACACCGGAATTACAATGACGATACAGTTTGGGTTAGCGGGAAATTCAAGCCAACAGACCATCTATCTGCAGGCGGACCGGAAGCGAATGGAATTCCGGAATTCCGAGGGACACAAGAAAGCAGATGGGTCATTCCAACCGATATACGGCCCGCGGCTTGTTGCCATTACACGGTGCGACCTCGGACAGTACTTCGAATTGAATCTTGACGCCCACGAATACACTTCAGCGCCCTATCCGCCCAAGCCGTTCACCAAGGAAGAGATCGAGAGGCGCGGATTACAGCAAGATCGCCCGCCCTGAGTCGCCCGCGTGCAGTCGAGTGGCCGCTTCGATCACCGGACTCCAGTAATGTACCTGTCGGACAAACCGACGTTGCGAATAGAAGCAACCTGTTTCTGGATTCGGTTTCAAGAATTTCTAGTGTAGGGACGGCCGCCCCCGGCCGTCCAAGCCGTGCGCAGCACGGCAGCCACCGCCCTCACCCCGGCAACTCTTGCCTCCGCCAACCCCTGCACGCTTTGCCCACCCGGCTCGCACCGAGCCATCTCGCCGCGCGGCCATTGCTCGCAACTGCCACAAAATACTCCACCACTTCTTCCGCACCGTTCCCCGCGCCAATGGAATCGGGCGTGCTCCCACACCACCAGGTTCACTCGGAATTTTGCCGGCTGCCAGCATCATCTTCCGCCGGCGAATTCCCCGCGGAACGCTTCCTCAACTTTTACATCGAGGTACATCAATGTCCATTTCCGGGATTCTAAGCAACAACCTCAGTCAATACCAGCTCGGCGCCGCCAGCAATCTTTGCCAACAGGGCGTCCAACAGCTCAGCAAGGATCTCCAGTCCGGCAATCTCTCGGCCGCGCAGTCCGATTTCGCCACCCTGCAGGCAGCCTTTTCGCAGCCCGCCGCCACTACCTCCGCTACTACTGCCTCCACTTCCAATTCCATAGCCCAAGCTTTCAACCAGCTCGGCACCGATCTCCAGTCCGGCAACCTCTCCGCCGCGCAAAAGGATTTACCCACCGTACAACAGGATCTCCAGAACAATCTCTCAACCAACCACTTCCACCATCACCACCATCTCAGCAGCGGAAGCGGAAGCGGAAGCGGAGACTCAACCAACCAGAGTTCCTTGCTCCAGGACCTCAACCAAGTCGGCCAGAGCCTAACGTCCAGCAACCTTGCCGGCGCCCAACAGGCCTATGCTAGACTGCAGCAACAACTGCAACAGTTCGCCCTCGGCGGCGGAGCCCAGTCGAGCACCCTGCTAGCGCAGATGCCCGTCTCGCTAGAAGCCTGACCGGCTCGCGTGGCGCGGACACTTTTGTCCGCGCCGATCCCTGGTCGGCTCTCGCGGACAAGCCCGCGATGCACCCTCCGCGTCCCCCGCGGAGGGTGCTTCCCTCACTCCCCGCTCAACCTTTCTCCCCGCAGCAGCCCCCATGCTTCCCGATAGCGCGCATACATCTGCATGCTCGTCCGGGGCACGAACGACAAAACAGCCACCAGCCGTCAGTAAAGCCCACCTGACGGCTGATGGCTGACCGCTGAAGGCTCCTACCGCGCTCCCCGGATCGCCTCGACCGCCTCATGCAGCTCATGCTCCGCCGCCCGCAGATGCTCTTCCGCCTTCGCGCCGTGCCCAGCCATATCGTAGTGGTTTGCTTCGCGGGCATGATCCAGCTCATGGATCGCTTCTTGCACGTGTTTATGGACCGCTTCCAGGTCGTGCCAGTCACGAACCCTATCGGCAACCGCGATCCCGGCAGCAAACGACAGACACACAGAAAGAACGGCAACTACAATCGCTTTCGTCATAGATTTTCCTCTCCAAGTTGTGGATTAAGTTTTTCCCGCCACGCACGGATGCCCGTTATTCTCCCCGACCCCAAACCTCCTGTCAAAACGAAACAAGGGCCTCATAGTGTAACGACAGGTTCGTGTCGTTCGGGCGGCGCGTCCGCGGCCATTGCTATGTGTGGGGCGGGCGCACCTCATCCGCATCTCGGGCGAGCTACAACACCCGCGGCGGCGCTCACGGGGCTACCGGGCAAGCAAAGAAAATAGAGGGGCGGTCGCGGCGTAATTCTCCCGGGCATCAGAGACTTCTCGGTACCCTCTGCGTCTCGGCGGTGGAACGCTCTCCCCTACACCACAAAATACTTCGCCCATTTCTCACTCAGGACCCGAAGCGCGCGCGGTTCGTTCAGCACGATTAGAAACTCCCTGCCACAGTGCATACACTTCACCGTGGCAAACAGGATCGTCTTCCCCGGCCAGTAGTGCACCGTTTGCCTTTGGCAGTGCGGGCATTGGATCTCATGCATATCGAGATCAAGATCGATAAGATCGTCTTCAGACATGACCGCGTTCCCGGGTTCTCAATGAGGAATGGTTCCGATTCGAGGACACTGCTCGACTTGCGCTCAGGCTATCTTTAAGCTGGCCATGTGTCGGTACGCCGGGGAACCATAAAGCGTGCGCTGGCGCGCACGGCAACTACTCCGCTTCGCCCTGCCATTCCTCGATTTGCCGCAGCATGATTCCGTAGCACTCACAGGCTGCTTCTTCCAGTTTGCGCCGGTTGATAATCTTTACGTCCCCGCGACTGTAAGTGATGAGTCCCGCTTTCTGCAGCGTTCCGGCCGCCACGGTCACGCTGGAGCGGCGAGTCCCCAGCGTCTGGGCAAGAAATTCCTGAGTCAATGGCATCGAATTCGATCCGATCCGGTCGGTGCTCATCAACAACCATCTCGCCAATCTCCCGTTCACTTTATGCAGACGATTACAGGCTGCAATCTGCGTGGCCTGCATGGTCCTGACCTGCGAAAACTGCTGTAACCGCCGCTCCAGTTTGGGGCTCTGCCGGAGAACTTCCCTCAGCGTTTCGCTGTCCACTCGAAAGGCCGAACCCTCAATCTGCGCAATGGCCCGCGTGGGCGCCGCGCGAAAACCCACCACCAACGGCAAGCAGACAAAACCTTCCTTGCCCACCAGACCGACTTCCACACTCTTTCCGTCTGGGAAGACGGTCAGAATGGACACTAAGCCGCTGTTGGGGAAATAAGCAGACTTCAATGTATCACCGGGCTCATGCAGCACGTGGTGCATCTTCAAACGTACAAATTCCAATTGCGAGAACAGCAGTTCGCGTTCTCTCTGAGGTAGGCCGAGCAGGATCTCATTATGGATGAGGTTGCCGTCAGCGTCAGCGATGGGTGGCATCGGAGAGGACTTCCTCGGCGGACGGGACTTGTTGGCCATAACGGGTGCCTGCGCAGCGCAATGCTGTCCGATTCTCGCAAGGAACCGTCACCATATGCCGTGGCGGAAGGATGCTGGAGGAGAGGTTTTAGATTACTCTTTTTCTAATGTTAAGAATGTGCGCCAGCGTACAGTGTCCACTGCCCCTGTAGCGTCGGGCGCCTCGCCCGCGGCTTTTGACAATGCGACACAAACCGCGGACCCAGCATGGTCTCCGCCTCGCGTGATCTGCATCACAGCCTCATGCTCGCCACTTCCGGTACAGTATGCTCACGCATGGGCGGATTCTCCATTCTCACCAACCGCAAACGCGCCATCGTCGCACTGGTGCATTCCGTCGTGTTCCTCCTGATTGCTGTCCGGCAGATGGTTGCCGCCAATCCCGCCGCCGGTATCTGGGTATCGTCCCCGGTGACCCATGGCACGTGGATTCTCTGCGGAATCTTTGTCATCGTCTCCGCCATTCTTTTGTGGCTCCTCGTCATTTCCCGCGGATGGATGGAAAAATTCTATTTCGGATTCTGCACCATCAGCGCCTCCTCGGGCCTGCTGCGAACCGCTGCCGGCGACCAGGCGTTTCACGCCGGCCTCTACATCCGGGTTGTCATGTTGGTCAGCGCGGTTCTGGTGGGACTTCTGATCGTCCGTACGCACTCCCGCGTACACTCGGATTACGCTGAAGGTAGTTCTTAACCGTTCCTCTCACCGGGAACTACTCAAGACGGGTCTGTAAGTAGTCTCCGAGGCGTCGGATCGTCGTGGAGCGAGGATGGTGTCGAGATACCGTTACTTGTACACCGAGCACTCTCCGGCGCTAAAGCCCCGATGTTGGGCGGCTTCGGGACGGCAAAGCCGGTGTCCCTTCAAAACAGATTTACGAGATGGCTGATCCTTCTGGTGCTCCCCAATTACTATTTCGTCGTTACATGGTCATGGTCGTAGTATTCGTAGGCCGACATCGGCTTGGTGCCACCTTTTTTCCAGATACGGCTCTCGGCCGGGAGCTTGCCCAGGACTCTCGCCATCTCTCGTACGTGCATGGCGACCGATCCGCAGCAGGAGCCGATATAGTTGATGCCGATTTCCTTGGCTCGCAGGGCGTAGTCTCCCATTTGTTTGCGAGTTAGTTGGAGTGGGTCGAGGGCGTACGGGAATTCGGGGAGGCTGGTGAAGTCGGGTTTGTCTTTCGGCGTGTTATAGGCCACGGGTTGGCAAGCTAGATAACCGTCGACAGCTTTGCGCATTTGTTCCATGGGGGCGAGGATATGCTGCGGGGGGCGGAGACAGTTCATGCCTACGATGTCGGCTCCGGCGTCCAAGAGAGTCTTGGCGGCGGTGGCGGCGTTAGTGCCTTCGGCGGTTTCATCTTTGTTTTCGAAGCAGATGGTGACCATGACGGGGAGTCCAGTTTTCTTGGCGCGCTCGACGCAGAGGAGCGCTTCGCCCAACCACGAGAAAGTTTCTCCAATGATGAAGTCGACGCCTTCTTCGCACTGGACTTTGAGTTGTTCGTCGAAAGTTTGACGGACGCGGTCGGCGGAGGCGGGGCCGTTCGGCTCGTATATCCAAGTCAGGCTTAGATTGCCGGCGACTAAGCATTGATCTCCGGCAGCTTCTTTGGCGACGCGGACGGCGGAGCGGTTGATGTCATCGACGCGGTCCTCGAGGCCGACTGTGGCTAACTTGTCGCGGCTGGCGTAGAAGGTTAGGGCCTGGAGGACTTCGGCTCCGGCTTCGCGGAATTCTACGTGGAGTTCGCGGAGGGCGTCGGGATACACAATAGCGACTTCGGGAGTGAAGGGACCGGGGCGGACCCATCCGCGTTTTTCCAGTTCGAGTAAGTAGCCGCCGTCGCCCAGGACCGGGCCATGCTTCAGGCGTTCGAGAATACCTTGCTTGGGCATAAGTGCTCCTGTGAGAGATACGGTCATTTGGTCGGAGTTAGGATGCGCTCGATTTGGTGGATATGGTTGATATCGTGTCCGGCTACCATGCGGACAATGTGCTCGATGGATTCCTGGCCGCGCTCGGCATGCTGGCCGTAGTGCTTCCACTGATCGGGAGAAAGCGATTTGAGGAGCGCGAGATTTGCTTCGCGCACGACGCGGTGCAGTTCGATGGATTTGCGGGGATCGCGTTTTTCGTAGTGTCCGGCAATGACCCAGGCGTTCTGATCGTAGGCTTGGACGGGCGTTCCGGGAGCTCCGAGGATGGAGCGCACGCGCCAGCCGATTACGATTTCGACGTCGGCTAGGTGGGCGAGGATTTCGGCGACAGACCATTTGTCGGGCGCGGGGCGCTTGCGGAGTTTGGCGGTGGGGATGCCTTTGACAAGGCGAGCTAGTTTTTTTGTGGTGGCGGATTGAAGTTTGATTGGGTCTTGTCCCTCGACGTTGGCCAGAATGCGCTGGGTGTATTGCTGAGCGGTTTCGAACATTGGAATCTCCTTTCACGCTGTCCAGCCCCTGAAGGGGCTTCTGATTTCGCAACTTTCGGCATCGCTAAAGCGATGCCCTGATACGAGGCTCTTGTTCTTCCGCAGCTTGCTGGCGTCAGCCAAGAGCGCTGCCGAGCTTCGCTCGGCCTGGACGGGCGAGGCGCCCCTCCCCACACGAGCATTCCGTTCCTACACGAGCGGTGCTAGTCATCTTTGTACTCGAAATCTGCTTTTATCGGGTGACCCTCTTGGAAACGGGTGAGGCGGAACGGAGTTATGTCTACCGTTTTCGCTTTGCCGTCGAGAATTAGTTCGGACATTACTAAGCCTACGGCGGGGGAGATTTTGAAGCCCATGCCGGAAAAGCCGGCGCAGAGGTACAGGCCTTCTACTCCGGGGACGGGGCCTAACAACGGTCGCGAGTCGGGAGTTACGTCGTAGACACCGGTGACGCCTCGCATAACTTCGGCGGTTTCTATTTTGGGGAGGCGGTGGGCGGCTCGGTCGATGATTTCTTCCAAGTCGGATTCCGAAGGGCGCTGCGGGAAGTTATCGGGGTCGATGGGACGCTTGCCGTGGAAATCGCCGACCAGAAATTTGTCGCTTGCATCGGAGCGAAAGTAAGTGGCGGTGACGGAGTCGATACAGGCCGCGCCAGGCCGCATGGTGGGCGCGTTCTTGAGGATAGCTACCTGGTGGAATTCGGTTTCTATCGGCGGATCGAAGCCAGTGCGCTGGAAGAGAGGACGCGTCCAGGGGCCGGTGGCGGTGATGACCACGGGGGCGTGGATTTCGCCGTGTTCGGTTTGCACGCCGCGGATGTGCCCGGCTTCAATCAGGAAACTGGTGGCGCGGGTTTTGGAGAGATAGGTTGCGCCTGCATCGCGGGCTCGGCTTAGGAAATCGTTGGCTACGACGTTACCGTCGCCGTAACCGGAGTCAGGTTCATAGGCGGCTAACTCTACTTCGTCCACTTGCCAGTCGGGTTGCAGTTCTTTGAGTTGATGGCGATCGATGAGCTGGACGTTTGCGCCGAGATTCCTTTGCATGGCTACATTTTGTTTCAGCGCTTCGGATTCGCCAGGGTGAACGATGCGGACGAATCCGGTTTTGCGGAATTCGCCCGGCTCGCCGACGATCTCAAGCCAGTGCTGGAAGATTTTCAGGCTGATCAGGGCGAATTGGACTTCGGGCGGGAAGCTGTAATGCACGCGGATCAAGGCGGAGGAGCGTCCGCTGCCGCCGCTTCCGGCGTGGTCTTTGTCGAGGACGGCGATGCGTCCGGCGTTGCGGCGGGCCAAATGGAAGGCGATGGAAGCTCCCATGACGCCGGCGCCGAGGATGATGAAGTCGGCAGTCTTGGGGACGTCGTTCGTGCTCATGCGACGGCCTCCTTGAATCTGCCTTTTTTCAAGTCGCGCAGGACCTGGTGAGCGGAGTTGTGGCCGGGGGCTCCGGTAACGCCGCCGCCGGGATGGGTTCCTGCTCCGCAGAGGTAGAGGCCGGCAATGGGGGTGCGGTACTGGGACCATCCGGCGACGGGGCGGTTGAAGAATAATTGTTCGAGATTTAAGTCGCCGTGGAAGATGTTGCCTTCGGTGAGTCCGTAGGTGAGTTCCAGATCGAGCGGGGTGAGAACCTGGCGGGCGACGATTGCGCTCGGAACATTGGGCGCGTACTCGGCAATCTTTTTTACGACCCGGTCGCCTAACAGTTCGCGATTTTCGTCCCACGTGCCCTGGCGAAGTTTGTAGGGGACGTACTGCACGAAGCAGGTCATGACGTGTCTGCCGGCGGGCGCGAGAGATGGGTCGGCGTTCGAAGCGATGACGCAATCGACCCAGAGCTGTTCGGGGATTTCTCCGAACTTGGCAATGTCGTAGCAGCGCTCGGCAAATTCGAGCGAGGGGACGAGGGTGAAGAGGGAACGCTGTTGCGGGTCGTAGCTTGCGGGTGTGCCGGTGAAGCGGGGTTCTTCGGCGAGGACCATGTTGACTTTGGCGCACGGGCCGTCCATTTTAATGCCGCGAATGGCGTGGACGAAATCGGCGGGGAGATCGCGTTCCGGGACCATGCCGAGGAAGGTGCGTTTGGGATCGGCGTTGGAAAGCACGACGCGAGCTCGGATTTCAGTGCCGTCTTCGAGGACTACGGCGCGCACTCTTCCATCGCGAGAATCAATCTGCTGGACTGGGGAGCTGGTGCGAATTTCCGCTCCGAAGGCTCGGGCCGCCTTGGCCATGGTGTTGGTGATGGAGCCCATGCCGCCCATGACGTGTCCGTAGAAGCCTTGTTGTTCGTGCTCACCGCCGCTGAGGAGGTGGAAGAGCAGGCCGAGCGCGGTGCCGGGTTGGTAAGGGCCTCCGTGTTTGCCGTAGACGTTGTTGGCCAGGAACAGCGTTTTTATTTTTTCGGATTCGTAGTTGCGGTCGAGGAAGTCCCCGAGGCTTCCCGTCAGGAACGAGACGAGCTGCGAGATTTCGGTGGTGGAGATTCCGCGAAAGCGCTTGCCGGCGCGGAACAGGTCAGACCATCCGTCGAAAGACTGTGTGCCGGGCTCCGGAGGAGGCTCGAGGAAAAATGGTTGGACATAGCGCGCTAATTTTTTGAGGCGATCGTCGACGCGAACGAAAGTTTCGGCGTCTTTGGGGGAGATCTTGCGGAGTTCTTCGACGACTTGATCGCGCTTCGACCACCAGGAGACGAGATGGCCGTCGGGGAAAGGGACCTGGAGGGCGGGATCGCAGGGCACCATGCGGAGTCCGTGATCGGCGAGATGGAGGTCGCGGATGACTTCGGGGCGGAGCATGCTGGCGATGTAGGAAGTGGTGGAAGCACGGCAGCCCGGCGCGATTTGTTCAGTGACACAGCATCCGCCGACGATGTCGCGGCGTTCGAGGACGAGGGTGGAGTATCCGGCGCGAGTGAGATAAGCGGCAGCGGTCAGGCCGTTGTGGCCAGCGCCGATGATGACGGCGTCGTAAATCGAGTTTAGACGGCTAGACATGCGGCTGACCGCTGGTCAAAACAAGAAAAGACCCCGGTTGAAGAAACTATCGAAAGCCCACGAAAAAAGCCATTGAAAAATGGTTTATGGGTGCTGTATCTTTCGTTGACCAAGGGTCAATAAAATTTGGGAGGAGTTGGGCCATGGAAGGAATTACCAGTAGTCTGGCGAAACCGACGCAGATGAGGCGGGACGGGAAGCCGCGCCCGCGCTCGGAAGCGAAACGGGCGCGGATTGTGGAGGTTGCGATCCGGCATTTTGCCGAGCGCGGGTATAGCGCGGCTCGGGTGGAAGATATTGCGGCGCAGTTAGGCATTGCCAAGGGATCGGTGTTCCAGCACTTCAAGAGCAAGGACGGATTGTTCTTCGAGGCATACAAGAAGGCGGTGCAGTCGTTTCCGAAATATATGCAGGCTCCCGCGTCGGTGCAGGAGCGAGGATTTTTTGAACTGCTCCGGTACTGGCTGGGATGCACGGAGAATATGGTGCGGGATAACTGGGCGTCGTACCGGATTTATCTGATTGGTAATTACGGGACGGATCTGGCGCTGCGGCGGGAGATCAACCGGTTTCTGGTGGCGGAGGATCCTTACGGATGGCGTGAATTTGTAAGCTTCGGAGTCAAGCGGGGAGAGTTACGGTCGGATCTGGATGTGGACATGATCGGATCGATCCTGGAGTGGACCATGGACCGGTTTCAGGATGCGCTGCTGACGGAAGAGTTAGATCCGGGATTGTTCCGGAAGTCGGGACCGGTTCCACAGGAGAAAGAAGCGCGGATGGAGCAGTTTGTGGAATTGTTACGGCGGGCGATTGGGTCGGAGAAAGTGCAAGTGCCGGGGAAGAAAACATGAAGGATGGTATGAGCGTGGAGCAGATAGTTGCGAGTTATGACGAGGCGGCGCCGCTGACCGAAGCGTCGACGATTCCAGCGCCGTGGTATGTGGATGCGCGGATTGCGGAACTGGAACGGCAGACGGTTTTCTCGCGGACCTGGCAGGTGATGGGGCGAGTGGACCAGGTGGAAAAGCCGGGACAGTTTGTGACGGCGACGGTGGCGGGAGAGCCGCTGGTGGCGGTACGCGGGAATGATGGCGTTCTGCGGGCATTTTATAACGTGTGCCGGCATCACGCGGCGGCCGTGGTGACGGAGCCGTGTGGGCAAGCGTCGATTTTGCATTGTCCTTATCACGGATGGAATTACGGGCTGGATGGGACGCTCAAGGGGATGCCGGAGTTCGACGGGGTGAAGAACTTCGAACGCAAGGACAATGGACTGGTTCCGGCGAAGGTCGAGACGTGGGAGAAGTTTGTGTTCGTGAATCTGGATGCGGAGGCGGCTCCGCTGACAGAGTTTCTTGGTGGGTTGGTGAAGCGCGCGGCTCCGCTGGGATTGACTAAGCTGCACTACTTTACGAGTAAGAGTTACGACATCCAGTGCAACTGGAAGGTATTTGTCGATAACTATCTGGATGGCGGCTATCATGTTCCGCATCTGCACAAGGGGCTTAGTTCGGTCTTGGATTACAAGCAGTACACGATCGAGAATGAGGACCGGTATTGTTTGCAGTCCAGTCCGATGGTGAACTCGGATGAGGACGCAGCCACGGGCACCACGCGGAAGGGTGACCGGGCCTGGTATTTCTGGCTGCATCCGAATTTCATGTTCAACTGCTACGAGGGGTATCTGGATACGAACCTGGTGATTCCGATTGATGTGGACCATTGCCGGGTGATTTTCGATTTCTACTTTAGCGACGTGAGCGAAGCTGGGCGCGCTTACAACGAGCAGAGTGTGGCAGTGGGGAATCGGGTGCAGGATGAGGATTTGGGGATTTGCGAGGCGGTGCAGAGGGGGCTGAAATCGAGGGCTTATGGAGCGGGGCGGCTCTCGGTGCGGCGGGAAGCGGGGGAACAGTTGTTTCATCGTTTGCTGGCGGCTGATTTGAAGAGTGGCTTGGGGCAAGAGGTGGGGGCGTGCTCCCGGTGAGATTTAACCGCAGAGGGCGCGGAGTACGCGGAGAAAGCTTGAACCACAGGGGTCACAGGGGATCACAGGGACGGCGGTGAGCCAAGTTCAATTCCTATTTTCTTGACCGGTGTGTTGCTGACTTTGGGGGGCCTTTGAGCAAAAATGTTTTGGTGGTGGCGCTGGCGCTTGGGCAGTTGGCGATGGCGCAGGTGACCGTGGTGCGGGCGGGGCGGTTGATTGATCCGGATTCGGGGACGGTGCTTTCGAATCAGGTGATCATGATTAAGGACGGAAAGATTCAGGCGGTGGGCGGGGCACTGGCGCTTCCAGCGAATGCTACGGTGATTGATCTTTCGGATAAGACGGTATTGCCGGGGCTGATTGATTGTCATACACACGTGGCGGATGGGCAGAGCGACGGGGAGCCGTTTAATGTGCTGCGGAAAACGGCGTCGCAGATCGCGCTGGAGTCGGTTCCGAATGCCCGGGCGATGCTGCTTTCGGGATTTACTACGGTGCGTGACGTGGGGACTTACCGGGCTTTGAACGATATCGCGCTACGGGATGCGATTGCGCGGGGAGATGTGATCGGTCCGCGGATGTTTGTGGCGGGAGCTTACATCACGATTACCGGGGGCGCGGGGGCGATGACGGGACAGGCTCCGGATATTCAGTTGCCGTGGGATTTGCATTATGGGGAGGCGAACAGTCCGTGGGAAGTGAGGCAGAAGGTGCGGTTGCTGGCACACGACGGAGTGGATGTGATCAAGATGCTGTCGACGGGAGCGGTTCTGACGCATGGGAGCAATCCGGCGTCGATTGAGTTCACGGAAGAGGAGTTACAGGCGGGGGTGGATGAAGCGAGCCACTTCGGGTTGCGAGTGGCGGTGCATGCGCATGCGGCGCAGGGGATTCGGAATGCAATTCTGGCAGGCGCGGCTTCGATTGAGCACGCAGAGATGCTGGACGACGAGATCATCGCGATGGCGAAGCAGCGCGGGACGTATTTGGATATGGATATTTACGACGAAGAGTGTATCCAGGCGGGAGCGAAGACGGGACAGACGCCGGCGGATTTCTTGCAGCACGATGCGGATCTGGGGCGAATCCAGCGCGAGAATTTCGGGAAGGCGGTGCGGGCAGGCGTGAAGATGGCGTTTGGCACCGATGCGGGCGTATGCGCTTATGGGACGAGCGGGAAGCAGTTTGCATTCATGGTGAAGTACGGGATGACGCCCATGCAGGCGATTCAGGCGGCGACTTCGAATGCGGCGGATTTGCTGGGACATGCGAACGAGTTGGGGTCGATCAAGGTGGGGAAGTATGCGGACTTGATTGCGGTGAGCGGGGATCCGCTCAAGGACATCAGCTTGCTGGAGCGGGTGGAGTTTGTGATGAAAGAGGGGAAGGTTTATAAGTCGGCCGGGGCGGCAGCCTGCGCGCAGTAGTTGTTGAACCGCAGAGATCGCGGAGTGCGCCGAGAAAAACCTTAACCACAGAGGTCACAGAGGGTCACAGGGGATGGCCGAATGCGACGAGATTCTACTGGTGGTCGCGCTCGATGGTTTCCTGCCAGGTCTTCTGCTTGATCGGCTGGCCGTCTTTGAATAGTTGGCGGGTGTATTTGTAGCAGAAGTTTTGGGCATCGCTGGTTAGTGTCAGGTGACCTTGCCAGATCAGGGTTTGTTGCTTGAGGGCCATCACGATTTCGGCTTCGGCTTGGACGGAGCTGGTTTCGGGGTGGTTATCGTCGGCTAAGTATGTCAGGCCTTCGAGGTCGGTTTCTTTTCCCCAGGGGTAAGTTTCTTCGGACTTTCCGGTCCACGTCACTTTTGTTTTTCCATTGAGTTCGTCGCGCTCGGTTTTCCAGTCGCCGGGCCAGGGGAAGCCCGCGGACTGAATGTCGCTGCGTTGTTCGGAGGGCTCGGGAGGGGCGAATTGGGGGGCGGCGTACATGGAGGGCGGGACGAGCGGCAGGGTCAGGCGTGATCCGGTATCGCCGCCGAGTTGAAGGGTAGTCGTCATCGCATAGGGAGTTGGCCAGATCATCGGCCAGAGCGCGTTCGAAACTGCTAAGCGGATGCGATGGCCTTTGGGGAAGGTCCAGGTGGCGAGGTGCATTTCGATATCGAACGCGTAGGTCTGGTTGGGCACTAGATCTTTCGGTTCGGAGGCGGAGTCGCGCTGCGCGCCGTTGACTCCGGCTCCGGTGACTTGGGTGACGGTACCGTCAGGAGCTACGTCGGAGAGGCGGGCGAACCAGTCGGCTTGCGGGGCGGACGAACTGGCCTGGAGCAGAACGTGAGGGCGTCCGAGGATGGTGAGGTCTTGTTTGAGCTCGGCGGAATCGTAGGTGAGGCTGAAGGCGTCGACGGGGCGCTGATCGGTGAGCAGCTCTCCCCACCAGAATCCGGCCTCCACGCCGACGGATGGAATGTAGCGGAGTTGGTGGGTGGCGGGTTTGGCGGGTTCGGTGGAGAGGACGTGGGCGTCGTAGAGATAGAGCGTCGTGTTGGCTGCGTTCCTCGGGGGCCAGCCAATTTCACCGCGCCATTTTCCAGGCACGGTTTTGAGGTGCGCGTCGGGGGCGTGCCAATCCTGCATGTAGATAGATAGGGGAGGCTCTTCCATGATTCCGTTGTTGCGATTCTTGAGCCAGTAATCCCACCAGCGGAGGGCTTGATCTCGCCATTCGATCTGAGGGCCGGGCTCGGCGTCGTTGGGGAAGGTGTGATTCCAAGGGCCGACGATGGCTTTCACCGGGGCTTTGACTTGCTCGAACATGCGGGGGATGGAATCGCGGTAGCCGTCCAGCAGGCCTCCGATGAGGAAGCAGGGAATTTTGATTTCGTTGAGTGGGCGGACGGGGGCGCGCCAGAACTGGCCGTCGCGTTGATGCTTGAGATAGAGCAGAGACCAAGGCGCGGACTCGAAGCGCGGGCCGAGGATTCTTTCGTCGAGCGAGTAGTCGGGGGCGCCGGTCATGGAAGGGGCGAGGTCCATGTTGAGCTCGAACTCGTCGAAGTGCATCATGCCGTCGATGTAATGAATGTCGTCGTGGAAGAGTTGTTCGGTGGCATCGACGGCGAGGATGGCTTTGAGCGCGGGCGGATGGCGCATGGCGAGCTGGATGGAGTTGAAGCCTCCCCAGGAGATGCCGAACATTCCTACTTTGCCGCTGGACCAGGGTTGAGCCGCTAACCAGGCGATGACTTGCTCGCCGTCGAGTTGCTCCTGCTCGGAATATTCGCGGTCCGTGGGCGTGCCTTCACTGGCGCCGAAGCCGCGGATATCGACGCGGACGCTGACGTATCCCCGGGCGGCGAACCAGGCATGGATGGGATAGTCGCGGGCGGCGGTCGCATCGTCTTTGCGATAGGGAAGATATTCGAGGAGCGCGGGAAATTTTTCGCCGGGCTTGGCGTTGTCGGGCATGTAGAGCGTGGCGGAGAGGCGGACGCCGTCAGGCATGGGAATCGATTGCTGGTCCATGCGGACGGTGCGCGGAGCGGGTGGCGGGGTTGGAGGGACAGGGAGCGCGCATAGGGTCGACGAAATCGCGAGCGGGGCGAGGATGGCTAGCGCTATCGCGAATCCAGAGTGGTTGTGACCGCAGGCGGCTGTCCCTACGCGGACGGGCGAGGGCGCCCGTCCCCACACGAGCAGATAAAAACGTAGAAACATGGGCGCTGCAAATCATAGCAGGAGAGAGTGCGCGGGTGCAGGGGGTGGTTTCGGCGTAGAGGGAAGGGGGCCGATTCTATCTGTCTTGACAGGGTGGGGCGATCTTCTTATTGTTGCTAACCGTCTTGTTGTTGCTACCCATCTATGAACATTGTTAAGGCTACGAAGAAGTATGAGGATTGGCTGGGGCTGCACATCCCAATTGTTGGGCGCGATTTGCGGCTTAAGCACGAGCAGATGGCGGCGGCCCTTTTTCCGTTCTTTCGGGCGACTTTCTATCGCTGGGTGCAGGTGTGGCCCGAGGTGTGTGCGGAACTGGACCGAGTGCCGCATATTTTGTCGGTGGGCGATCTGCACGTGGAGAACTTTGGCACCTGGCGAGACACCGATGGGCGGCTGGTGTGGGGAGTCAACGATTTTGATGAAGCGTGTGTGTTTCCCTACACGATGGATCTGGTGCGGCTGGCGACAAGCGACGTTGCTGGCGACACGGGACAATCGCCTGGCGATGAAGCCGAAGGAGTCGGCGACGGCGATTTTGGCGGGATACGAGCGCGGAATGGAGGAGGGCGGGCGTCCATTTGTGTTGGGTGAGAGCCATGAGTGGTTGCGGGCGATCGCGGAGAGCAAGCTGCGGGACCCGGTCGTGTTCTGGCAAAAAATGGATCGTCTTCCGACGGTGAAGGGACAAATACCGGAGAGTGCGCGGGAGGCGATTGAGCATCTGCTGCCGGAGCCGGGCATGCGGTACCGGCTGGCGCGGCGAGTGGCGGGGCTGGGAAGTCTGGGGCGGCCGCGGCTGGTGGCGATTGCGGACTGGAAAGGCGGGCGAGTGGCGCGCGAGGCGAAGGCGCTGTTGCCATCGGCGTTGCACTGGCTGAATCCGAAGAGAGCGCCGGCAGAGATTTTGTACGGGGCAATTCTCAGGCGGGCGGTGCGCTGTCCCGATCCGTATGTTCAAATGCGGGGGCACTGGATCGTGCGGCGGCTGTCGCCGCATTGTTCGCGTATCGAACTGGAGGCGCTCGGAACCAGCCGAGGGGAACTGCGGCTGCTGGAGGCGATGGGGAAAGAGACGGCGAATATTCATGTGGGAACGGAAGAAAAGCGGCGGGCGATCCTGAAGGACTTGCGCGGACGAAAAGGGAACTGGCTGGCGGGCGCGGCGCAGGCGATGGCGGAGGCGATGGAGAAAGATTGGCGAGTGTGGAGGGAGCGCCGGCAGAGCTAGACCCTGCCGGCGCCTTATTGAAGGGACAGTCCGTGCGGAGACTCAGGTGGGTCGAAGAGGTGGAATTCGAGTTGGGGTTTGTTTTCAGCTCCGATGGTGACGAGGGCGTCGAGGATGCATTCCAGGGCCTCGGGGGAACCTGACCAGACGCGGGAAAAAGACTCGCGATGAACCGCCAATTCGCCGACCAGCCGGCCAACCGAGTTGGGGCCGAGATCGACATCGGTCAGAGTCGGATCGCTGCCAATGGGCAGCGGAGGGTTATACGCTGGAGGAAGGCGGAGGCTGGCCTGGTTTAGCCAGTGGGCGACGAGGGTCTTGAGATGCTGTCGGCAGCAGACGCTCTTCATGTCTCTCTGCGCGGCGAGCGAGGAATGCCAGGACAGGATCTTCAGGCGGTCGAGCCAGCGGTTTTCGACCACGAGGAACCATCCGGTGTGGCCAAAGGTGTCGAGGCCGCAAACCGAGCAAGGCGAGCGTCTTGTGATTCGGTAATCCATCGGCTCTCTTCTGATCATCTCAAGCGTTGGCTGCGGAGCGGGTGAGGAAGCGTGGACTCGCGTGCTCGCTCAGGGGAACGGTCAGCATCCCGAGAGTGGCGTCGAAACGGAGCGTGAAGTGAGCAGAGCAGGCGTCGCAGAGCCAGAAATGTTCACGTCGGCGGAGCTTACGTCGGTTGCCGTCGAAAGCGACGCTGAGGTCAGAAGGAAAAGTTTCCGCCAGGAACAGCTTGCCTTCGCGCAGAGAACGGAAGGGAACCGTGCAGGACGGGTTTGCGCATTTATGGAGCATTGGGCTGGGTCCAGTCTTCTCTTCTATGGAATTCGGCCAGAGATCTTTACGGACATTGCACGCGAGAGGCCGAAGAGTTGGGGGGCGCATTAGAATTCATTTACCCGCAGATGCAGTGAGTTAGATGGTGGAAAAGTGATCGGGATCACGCTGTGCCGAGGTGGGCTGACGGAGAGCGGTCGCGGTCGACGGATGGTCGTCAGTGATGGCGAACATTTCTGTTGTGATGCCGATCACAGGCCGGTTAGTCACCGGGGAAATTCCTGGAGCGAAATGTCCAAGACTGCGTTGCTTTGTCCTCCGACGTACTTTGATCATTAGCTTCTGCTACGTTGTTGCAATCCGATCCCCTCGCTGTGAGACCTGCCATCGTTTTCCCAAAAAAGGAAAGCGGCATAGGAGCGCGATGCGCTGACGATCAATACCTCCGTTACATCCACCAGCGGGAGCGAAACTGTTAAGGTCGCATTATGCCCACTGAGATCGTTGCCGGCTTGTCGCCCACCTACCAAATCCAACGTCGCTCGATACGCTACAAACTCGACGTCCCCCTCCGGGTTATTCTCCGCAAACAAGACACAACAATGATAAGAGAAGGACGAGGCACAGAGATTAGCGAATGGGGGATGTGCGTAATGGCGGGAGTGGAATTGAAATTTGGGGAAGAAGTCGAAATTGAGTTTACTCTTCCGTATTCGGGTGAACCCATTCGAGTTCCGGGTGCAGTGCGCAACCGCGATGGCTATCGTTACGGATGCGAGTTCACCCTGGACGGTCAAGGAGAACGGAAAGACGTTTCGCGGTTGCGCCAAGCCTTGCAAACCCTCGGCGCGGTCTCCTGAGTTACGAGAGGATTGTGGTGTCCCGAAATGGGAGTGGACCCGATCCTCCGCTCTGCTGGACAGCCATACTGGCCCCGAAAAGCGCACGCCTATGTCGCGCAGCTTCCACTTTAGGTGACGTAAGCAGGCGATTGCGTCAACTGTTCCGAATGGCCATTTATGCGATAGCGTCTAGTGCAAGAGCCAGGCAGACCCGGCGAGGAGAACGCCTGCAGTCGCGATCAACAGGCCGGCGTGCCAGAATATGCGGCGCCCCGAGAGCAGGGTGATCGAGGTGATTACCAGGGCGATCTCCAGGAAGACTTCGCCGAGGTCGAATCGGTCGGCTTTGCGGCGGGCAAGTTCCCCTTCGCGTCGGGTAAGTACGCCTTCATTTTCCAGTTCGCGCGCCTTGGCATCAAGCTCTTTCTGCTCGCCTTTATAGCGATCCGCTTCGGCCTGATATTTTTCCTGCAGCTTGGCCGCGCCTTCCGCGTTTTTAGTGGCGATGACGGTGGTCAGATCGGCGAACAGTTCGTCATTGTGGCGCCGAATATTTTTGGCCTGGTAGTAGGCCCACTGATCCGTAACCTTGTTCTGCAGAAGAACTTCTTCATTCTTCAAAATAATTTCTTCGGTGTGCGTGCGATGGCCGAGCAACGACACGGTTGCCACCAACACCGCCAGCACAGCCATGGTCAGCGTGACGGGCACAAGATCGGGATGCTCTCTGGCGTGTTCGGCGTGCTCCCGCAATTCGTTGAGTTCTTCGCTCATGGTAAAGGGCTCCCATCTAAACTTGCTGGTGGAGAGCCGGGCGTCCCCGCCCGGCCGCCACGCTGCTGGACGGGCAAGACGCCCGTCGCTCCACCGCAAAACTCGTCACGCGAGCGACGAACTATGAGGATAAACCAAGTTGCCTATTCTCCCATCACTTTAATGATGACTCTCTTGTCGCGCTGGCCGTCGAATTCGGCGTAGAAAATCTGCTGCCAGGGGCCGAAGTCGAGCTTCCCGTTGGTGACCGGGACGATGACTTCGTGGTGAATGATCAGCGATTTCAGGTGAGCGTCTCCGTTGTCTTCGCCGGTCTGGTGATGCTGGTAGTTCTGCCGGAAGGGAGCGAGCGTCTCCAGCCACTGGTCGATGTCTTTGATGAGCCCGCTCTCGTTGTCGTTGACGTAAACCCCGGCAGTGATGTGCATGGCGGAGACCAGGATCATGCCGTCTTTGATTCCAGACTTCTTGAGCGCGCTCTCGACCTGCGGAGTCAGGTGGATGTAGGCACGCTTCGTTTTTGTGTGCAGAGTCAGGTATTCGGTGTGGAATTTCATGCTTTTACATCTACCACGAGCGAGGGGTCGCCATGGCGCGAATTTTAGCCGCCTCCGACGGGTAGCGCCGGCATCCTGCCGGCTGTCGCGAGGGCATCTTGCCCTCGCCGGCGGACGCCCCCACCACAGCCGCAGGGATACTCGGAAAGCACGACAAATAACATCATCTGATGCTATAATCAGTACTATGAGGACAACGGTTGCGCTGGATGACGATCTCGTACGCATCGCCCAGGAGTTCACCGGAGTGGCGGAAAAAACGGCGCTGATTCGTGAAGCGCTCAAAGCCCTCATCGAGCGGGAGAGCGCCCGCCGATTGGCATCCCTGGAGGGCACCATGCCGAAACTGAAGAATGTTCCTCGCCGCAGGCCGGGGCCGAATTGATTCTCGCCGATACCTCGATTTGGATTGACCACTTTCGTTCGGGAAACAAAGAAATGCGTAAGCATCTGAACGAAGGGCAAATTGTGATCCATCCGTCCATTATTGCGGAACTGGCGCTTGGATCACTGCAGGAGCGCACCAAAACGCTTGCACTGCTGGACCTTTTGCCCCAGGTGCGAGTGGCGCAACTGAGCGAAGTGCGGCGAATGATTGAGGCTCGCCGTCTGTACAGCCTCGGCATCGGTCTGACCGACGCCCACCTGATAGCATCTGTCTTTATCAATCCGTCCACGCTTCTGTGGACAAGAGATAAGCGCCTCCGCAAAGCCGCCGAAGGTCTCGGCATTCACGCCAGCTTGCCCTAGAGAATTTGAAGAAACAGTAGGGGAACATCCCGTCTGTCCGAGTTTAAAGCCACTTCTCGAAAAGCGCGAGAAGTGGCGCACCCCAGATTGATTGGTCGGCGTTCAGGGAGGCGCCCTCGTTACTATGGCCCACCCTCAAAGACACACCCGAGTTATTTTTCCGACGTTGATGGGGCCCACCCGCCAGAGTAACCCGAAAGTCAGTCAAGTGTGTTATCACTCACTTTTGTTCTTGACAATGAGTTGTAACATGAAGTATGTTCCCTCTGCTGGTGGCAGCAGAGAGGATTTCGATCTTAGCTGTTGCCCAAGCTTTTCGATCCGGGATTAGGTCTCTGACCGCGTAATTCTGACTCTTAGGCAGCCGGAGCGAGGGCGGGACTCCCTCGCGACAGCCGGCAAGATGCCGGCGCTACAGTTCGGCTGCGGACGGCAATCATCACGCGGTCACGGGACTAGCTACTTTTCGTCGCAAAAATGCGCTTTCTGACATAGGCCCTGTGACATAACACGCAACGGATATGGTCTTCGGTGGTGATTTTGCGCGTGTCCATTCTCGCGCGCGAGGCGAGTGGACTGTGCCGGCTTAGGTGCTCTGTCGCGCAAGATAGCACCCCATCTGGATGAAATTGTCCGCAATCACGCCCAGCCCCACCCATCGTCGCATGCCGTCCAGACCGGGATAGAGCAACGACGTAACCCATGTCTTCGTTTGAGCACGCTGATTCGACCCTCCGACCCGGTCCTCCACTTTTGCCCTCTACGAAACCAACGCTGGTGCTGAAGACGTTTCCGTTCGCTACTTGTGGTTTTCTTATTGGGCACCGACATCCACCGCACGCCCAGCGCTTGCCCCGCTTTCTCGTTCTCGCGCGAATAAAATCCCGCATCGGCGGCCACCATGCGCGGGATTCGTCCCAATCTCTGTTGGTGCACCTGGATCGAGGACAGCAACAGAGTCGAATCTGCAGGCCGCTCGGCATACACCTCAAAGTGAGTTACGATTTGGTTTTCCGCTTCCTGGATCTTGACCAGCTTGCCAAACTCGTTGGGCTTGCTCGCTTTCCCTTTGCGAATAATTTCCGTGTGCGGTTCGAACACGCTCACGATCTTTCCCGGCGACTTCGTGTCGCCTGCGAAAATCCGTATCCGCGTCTGTTTCACTACTTGCCGAACTCTCCCCACCATGGTCTCCAGCGATTGCGTCAGACCTTCCACTGGACTGCGACGACGACGCGGCGACTGCTTCACTTCGGCCAGTACTCTCTGCGCCTGATTGATTACTTTTCGCGTCAAGCGGAGAAGCTCCCGATACTGCCGCTTTCTCCGCTTTTCTCCGGGCGGCCCCAGCAGTCGGGTCGATAAGGCAATCGCCAGAACTCGCTTGCGTATGCTGCGCATGCGATCCCGTACCTTGCGTTTCAGACCTCCGGACTTGGACTCGATCTTCTTCATGGTGCGCGTCAGCACCCGCGTGCCGTCCCCCAACAAACTACTGTCGGTCGGATAATGAATGTTGCTTTCCACCACCGTCGTATCCACCCGCAACTTCCTGCCCCGCGTCACCCCTCGCTCCTGCGCCAGTTCCACCACCCGCTGGTGCAATTGCGCAATAACTTTCGGCCCGATCAACTGCCCCAGTCGTGCCAGGGTCTTGGCGTCCGGCACTTTTTCATCCCCGATCCGGGTAAAGGCGCGATACACCAAATTGGCCCGTACCTCTCGTTCCAGCACGTCGTAGCTCCAGTTCCGGATGTGCTTCAACAACAGCAGGCGCAACAATACTTCTGCGGGCGTTTGCATTCGGCCACGATTGCGGCTCTGGGGATGGCGTTCCCCTTGCGCTTCGTACACCGTGTCCAGAAGTTGCTCGTCTTCCAGCAGCTTGTCCACCAGGAGCATCCACGGTTCCCACAACCCCTCGATATCCTCGGCTAGACCTCGATGCCACAGCGACGGTTGTTGATGACGTAGTTTGATCATGGCCGCCATCCTAATCACTGTTGCTGCCCAAAACAATATGTCATCACAATGTTTTATTACTTTCTTGAATACCATCGCGCAAACTGAACACTCTGGCTCCAACCCTCGGCTTCTGCCTCGCTGATTATGCTCCCCTCATGCCTCATTTTTGCGACGGAAAGTAGCTAAGACTGGCCGTGGGTGCTGGTGCTTAGCGAGAACGCCGTGCGTTCACATTTCTATCAGGCCCTTCAAGCACTTTTGCTCCTTTGGTTCAGATGAAAATCCTCTTCACACTGTCGTGAACGGCGAGACGGGCGTTTGATCGCCGGCGTTTCTTGAAGTCAGAAAGGGGATTTCGATTGAAAAAGGAAATCCTGGCTATTGCCGTTGTTTTTGTAACTCAGAGGGCAGATTCCACTTTACATGAGAGGAGAAATATCGTGAAAAAGCATCTGTTGTGCGCTGCGGTTTTGTTTTCGGCAGTTTCAATTAGCGCGCGTGCTGCTGACACGGTTAGTTTCAGCACGTTCGTCACTGGTTCCAGCATCGGTCTGGTTGAAGGCGGCAACACAAGCGCTATCGCTTTCAATTATGCCCAGAACAAGTTTGTGGGATCGGTGTATTTCGATAACCAGCTTTATTCGACAAACCTCAGCGGTGGCGGTGTCACGACATTCGGTGACCCGCTTCCGGAAGCCTCCGGTTCAGTCGGTGAGGTTGTGGTAGGCGCGTCGCTGGGCCAGGGTGGCTTTCCCTCCGGCGACATCTATGTGGGATCTCAAGCCGACGGGAATATCTACCACTACGCCAATAGCGGCGGTGCGCCGGCGTTGTTCGCGACGCTCCCAGGCGCGGCAGGGGTAGTGCGGCAAGTATTTTTTGACCCTGGATCCTCCTTTGGCGGCAACATGCTGGTGACCACCACTTCGGGAAACATCTATGAAGTCACCTCTGGCGGCGTCGTAAGCCTATTGGCGTCCGTCGGCGAGGACACCGAAGGAATGGACATTGCCACCAGCGCCTGGGGATCTTACGCCGGCTACTTACTGGTCGGTTCAGAAGGCAGCGGCACGATTCGCCTGGTCAGCCCATCCGGCGTCGTCACGGTGGTTGCGTCGGTTGGCAGTTTCCCCGGGGCGGAGACGATCAGCTTTGTGCCGCTGGATCTCGACCCAACCGACCCTCTGCAGGGCTTTTATGTGGCCAACTACCCCTTGGATGTCCAATTCGCGGCTGCGAGCAACTTCACCAGCCTGCTCGGAGATGCGATCGTTACGGACGAAACCGGGGGTAGTACTATGTGGGACGTGCATTACGACGGCACCAGCTTCACGATCACCCCGTTTACCTTTACCGGGAATTTGATCACCCAGTTTGAAGACGGCATCTTTGTTACTCGCCAGCGTGAAAAGTCGAGTTGTCTCGTCGCCTCCCCGGCCAGTCTCAATTTCGGGAACGTCAAACGGTGCACGACGAAGAAAGAAGTTTTGACCCTGACGAATAATTGCAAGACGAAAGTGACTATCGGCCCCATTTCGTTCGTCGACATTGTTGGAGATCCGGCCGATTTCAACTTCCACGAATACTGCAATGGGGGGAACCTCAGGCCCGGAAAGAGTTGCACCGTTGCAGTTTTCTTCAGCCCCGACGCCTTGACCACGGACACGGCGACACTGAACATCGTGACCAACGCTCCCGGCAGCCCGCTGCAGGTACCCATCACGGCTACAGGGATTCCGGAGGCCAACTGTAAACCCTAGAAGGTTCCTAAGCGGCTGCCCCATCCTAACGTCGTGCTTTTCGACGTTAGGATGGGATTCCCGGCTTGGCGAACCGCCGATACCGGGGGAAGTATAGCCCGGTTTTGTCTTTTAACATTGACCGAAATAACTGGGGTGCGCCACTTCTCGCGGTTTTCGAGAAGTGGCCTGCCGAACCGCCGACACCGTTCCACTCCGCCTTACGCGCCGGAGGTCGGATCTTCATCAGCACTCCCCACTCATTCATCACATCTAGCCAGTGAGCACCATCACAGACATCCCACTCGCCATGCTCGAAAATGAAGATCTGATCGGCCAAGGCAGAAGTGTGTCCGTCTCCAGGGACGGAATTTAATGCCGCACAGAAGCCATTTGTCAGCCGCTCCTTGACAACTTGAGGCGTTTGGCGGACGTAAGTCCTTATTTTTGTATTATGTGGAAAATAAGTCCTTATGGCTGAATTATGTAGCGGGGACTATGCGCTAACTCCATCATTCTAATGGTACGAAAAAAAAGGGGGGGTAGGGGGGGTACCTTGAATTCCCTGACTCAGGTCGACCCTAGCGCATCGACTCTTCGATTTCCGAGATCCAGTTAGGTCGCTTCAGCACTTCGCGAGGCTTGGGCCCGTCGGCGGCGCCGACAATGCCATCGCGTTCCATGAGGTCGATGAGGTGGGCGGCGCGTCCATAGCCGATGCGCAGGCGGCGCTGCAGCAGGGAAGTGGAGGCTTTGCCGAACTCGATCACGAGGCGAACCGCATCGTTGAAGAGCGGATCGTTGTCGTCCGCGGAAATTTCTCCGGAATCGCCGCCGTCGCCCTCTGGCGACTCGCGATCTTCTTTCGGAGTTTCGAGGAATTTCTCCTGGTATTGCGCGATGCCCTGAGCCTTCCAGAATTCCACCACCGCTGCGATTTCCTTTTCGGTTACGTACGGAGCATGCAGGCGGTGAACGCGCGCGGAGCCGGAAGGCAAGTAGAGCATATCGCCGCGGCCGAGAAGCGATTCGGCGCCGTTGGCGTCAAGAATGGTGCGCGAGTCAACCTTGGTTGCAACGCGGAACGAGACGCGGGCAGGGAAGTTTGCCTTGATGAGGCCGGTGATGACATCCACCGAAGGCCGCTGGGTGGCGAGCACGAGGTGAATGCCGACGGCGCGCGCCATCTGTGCTAGTCGAGTGATGGACTCTTCCACGTTGTGGCCGTCGAGCATCATCAGGTCGGCCAACTCGTCGATGATGATGACAATCTTGGGAATGGGGCCATCGTCGGCGGTGGATTGCTCGCTGAACAGGCTGGGCGTGTCGTCGAACAGGCGGTTGTAGCTGTCGATGTTGCGGACGCCTTTGGCGGCGAGCAGTTTGAGGCGGCGCTCCATTTCTCGGACGGCGTTGCGCAGCGCGTTGGCGGCGAGTTTGGGCTCGGTGATGATGGGCGTGTAGAGGTGCGGGACGCCTTCGTAGTTGCCGAGTTCAAGCCGCTTCGGGTCCACGAGCACCAGCCGCACTTCATCGGGTGTCGATTTGTAGAGAATCGACATGATCATGGCGTTGATCGCCACGCTCTTGCCCGTGCCGGTAGAGCCGGCGATGAGCAGGTGGGGCATGCCGGCCAGGTCGGCGGCGGCGATGCGTCCGTTGATGTCCTTGCCCATGGCGACCGTGAGCTTCGATTTCGAGCCGAGAAATTCCTGCGACTCGATGTTCTCGCGCAGCCAGATAATTTCGCGCTCGCGGTTCGGTACCTGGATGCCGACCGTGCTTTTGCCGGGCATGCGTTCGACGAGAATGCTTTCGGCGCGAAGGGCCAGGCAGAGATCGTCGGTGAGACTGACAATGCGGCTGTACTTGATGCCGGCTTCGGGTTTGAATTCGAAGGTGGTGACGACCGGGCCGGGGTTGATCTGCGTGACTTGGCCGAGGACTTCGAATTCCGCGTACTTCGCGGTCAGAACCTGGGCGATGAGTTTGAGCTCGTCTTCGTGGACGGATTGCTGCTCGTCGGGACGGTGCAGCAGGCTCGACGGCGGGAGCTTGTAACTGCCCGCGATTTTGGGGAGGGTCGTTTTCGCCTTGCGTTCGGAGTCGGCGCGATCACTGACTTCGACTTCGATTTCGGCAGCGGTAGGGTGCGAATTCTGAGGCGGCGGGGAGAGGGCGGAGACGTCTTCTTCCTCGGCCATGCGCTCGATGCCGGTGCGGGCGATGCCTGTGTTCGCGGCTTGGGCTGGTTCGTAGCGGGGGGCATCGGGGTGCGGCGCTTCGGTACGTGATACTGGCGCACGCGCCGGCACAAGTTGTGCCGTGACGGTTGGTCTTTCGGCACGGCGCTTTTCTAGCTCCTTTTGTTGGCGCTTGCGCTCGCGCTCGTCCTGCCAGTCCTTGAAGCGATCCCTGAGCGCCAGGACGAAGGCGAAGCGGGTGGGCGCCCAGAGTTCAATCGCCGAGAACGAGAAGGCGGTGGTGAGGTAAAGCGCGACGGCCAGAACGGTTGTGCAGACAATGTATGCGCCGGCAACGTTAAGGTAACGGATTAAGACATCGCCGACGATGCGGCCGGCCAGGCCTTCGATCGGGATGGCGCCCATCCAGCGAATGTGCCCAGGCAGGATGGCGAACAGCGCGGGCACGAACATGAGCAGCCAGATTCCGCCGAGCGTCTTCGCGATCGGGGATTGCACGGCTCGCGAGCGGAACCAGCGCGCGCCGACCATGACCATGAAGATGGGCAGCAGAAATGATCCGACTCCCCAGAATTGCAGGATGAGGTCGGAAAGATAGGCCCCGAAGATGCCGATCCAGTTGCGGGCAGCGTGAGATCGGGTGAGGATGGAGGCGCTGTTCAGCGAAGGATCGAGCGGCGAATAGGATGCCAGCGCGAGGAAAAGGAGGAGTGCGGAGACGCACAACAGGAATCCGACGAGCTCGTTCAGACGCCGGTTCCTGGTTGGCGCAAAAATGTTGGAGAAAAATGTCATGTGGCAGCGACGGCACCGCCGGGCAAAGCTCACCCCCAGCGCCGTAACGTGGCCAGAGCCTCACAATTATGACAAGAAGGGACGGTTCGTACAATGCGGGAAACGGGGCGGGGTGGCGAGTTGGGTACGGGGCGGGGAAGCACTAGCACGGGTTGTTGGTGTAATGGCGATATTTCATCAACGACGTTTTGGAGTCGCCAATTAAGCACAGGCAGAGTCTTATCTTGGGGACTTATTTCGAGCCAACTCGCCATCGTACTGTCGGATAACCCCGTAGCACTCGCAGGCAGAGTCTTCAAGTTTCCTGCGGTTCACGATCTTCACTGCGCCACGGGTGCACTCGATGAGCCCCTTCTTCTGCAAAACACCAGCTGCCAAGCTCACCGTAGGTCTATCTGTCCCGAGCATGGTTGCGAGAAAATCATGAGTGATGGGCAGCGACCCTGAATCCACTCTATCCTGAGTCATTAGCAACCACCGCGCCAGGCGCTGCTCAATATCGTGCAGCCGATTACACGCGGCTGTTTGTGCAACCTGCATACCCCGAATTGCGGCATAGCGGCTCAACATCAATTGCAGGTGTGGAGCGGATTCCAAAGTATTTTGCAAAGCTCCGACCTCTACCCGAAACCCATCCCCCGTGATTTGTACCACCGCTTGAAGCGTGCTCCTGCTCAGGCCAACCGCCGCCAGGGTTCCTGTAAAGCCCTCATTTCCAACTATGCCAGCTTCGGCCGTTTTTCCATTGTTCATTACGACTACAAGAGAAATCAAACCTCGATTCGGGAAATACGCAAATTCCAGCTTTCCACCCGCCTCGTGAATGACTAGATGGTTTGGCAGGCTGACGTATTCGAGATGAGGACGAAGTGAGCCGTAGTCGCTATCGGAGATCGATAGAAGTATTTTGTTGCTGACCGGCTTTCCTGCGGCATTCGTGCGCTCGCTAGGCTGGGAATGAACTCGCCCATTATGGGGTGCGAGACAGGAAGTCTGGTCGGGCATCGCGAACCCCCTCTCGAAGACCTATCAACGCTATGCTGGATACGACCCTGATACTGAGCAATACTGACCGCTTCAAGACGCACCAAACGTGACCAACAGCTAAAGCGATTCCGCTACTTCAAAGGAGACCCCGAAATCGGGCGTGCGAACGAACAAAATTTTTCCATGTATGTGGGATGCCCAACAGACCATCCAAATTGGCGCCTGTAAGATTTATCGGCATGACCCGGAAGCTGGCATGTCCGACGCGAGAACCGAGCGCGCGGCCCTACCGCTTGGTACCAGTGAGTGACACCGAAAATGGCGCAGAAAGAAGTTCGTTGTCCGTATTGCGTAGTCGATGACAAGTTCTATCCAATGACCGTCCTTCCTAACGGGCGGTTGATCTGCAAAAACTGCGGCCACATTATTTTCCCGAACGATACTGCTTTTAGGTGTCCTTGCTCGAAGTGCCTTGAAATTAATTTCTCTCCCATGGTTCGCCGATCACGGCGGCGTTAGATTGAAAAAACGGGAGAACGGAGTCAACTCGATGCCAAAACGAAAACTGCGCGTCGTTAATTCAGATCACTGCTGTCCGGTTAAAAGTCGAAGAGAATCAGTTGGTTGGCATTTTCGGCGAAATTGGCGTCCCGGTCGATGGCCTGAAGGGCGCAT